>ERZ1370068.1342-contig-11230_pt1 | contig 75642 bp, 118 predicted proteins | sample MGYA00561227_ERZ1370068 | MGnify/ENA primary metagenome ERZ1370068 (study PRJEB38410, sample SAMEA6850437) | metagenome | study: Metagenomic assessment of the ecological functions of the soil: analysis of the soil microbiota associated with the... | reverse complement strand
ACGTTGATGGCCGCTCGCGATTTGCCCGTTACGGTTTTGGGAGATGTCTCGCGTCTGCGCGCCGCGCTCGAAAAACCTGCCGACAACGCGCGGCGAGATTCACCGGACGTCGTGGAAGTGTGCAGTTCTCCAGCCGACGCCGAAACAGCGACCGCAAGCGCGCGTGCGGCTGGTGTACACGTTCAGCTGATAGTGGAATCGGCATGAGCGGCGGGCGAGCTGAAGCAGCTGTTCCGTCCATTCGCGCAAGGGAGCGCCGAAGTTGCTAGGACGCTACGGCGGGGCCGGGCTTTGGTCTTTCTTTCGTCAAGCGTCTTTGCCAAGGCGATGGAGTGGAGATCTCGAGGGTCACGAGCGCGAGAGCGCGCGCGGCTCGACATTTCCGGTCTGGCTCACGCTGGTCGAACGTGCCGATCGTGAATCCCCTCCTCAGAGCGGCACGCAGGCGCTGTCCGGTACCGGCGCGGCCGCTGTCCACTTCTTTGCGCCGAGGACAATCCCTTCACGGGCGCGTCGTCATGAACACGATCTCTGCGCGAGCTTGGGTCACCGCGTCGATTTCGTGGAGACGGGGCGAGGCGGCGGTCGAGGCGGTGACGCGCGGTGCTTAAGATGCCGCGCACTAGATGGACGTCACGCTCTCCGGGCTGGGCGGGAACTTGAAGCAATCGGCGCGGCAGAACCGAGCGCTTTGCCCGGCAAGGTCGGGCAGACCCCGGAAGGCTGCGATTTCCGGGCACGCCGGGGACCGGCGTGATGCGCAAAGCCGAGCGCGCGCCGCCGGCGTGAACCACTATTTCGTCAAGCCAGTCAGTCCGGCCAAATTGGCGCAGGTGCTCGGCAAGGCTCGCTCTACTGAACGTTACGCGTTCGTCACGCCCTTAGACTCGCTCAACGATCCGCACGACGTCGGACATGATGCGATTCAGTTCGAAATCCTTCGGCGTGTAAACCGCCGCAACGCCGGCCTTTTCCAGCCCGGCTGCGTCCTCAGGCGGGATGATGCCGCCGACGATCACCGGCACGTCTGAGGACCCGCTTCGCTTCATGCGATCGACGACATCCTCCACCAGCGGCAGGTGGCTGCCCGAAAGGACCGACAAGCCGATGACATGGGCCTTTCGCTTGCGCGCCGCGTCGATCGATCTCTTCCGGCGTGAGGCGGATGCCCTCGTGACACCACCTGCATTCCGGCATCGCGGGCACGCACCGCGATCTGCTCGGCTCCATTGAATGGCCATCGAGGCCCTGGTTGTTTGCCGACCAGGAAGCGTGAGGCGACGGCCGAGCTTGCGTGAGACGCGATCCACGTCGGCCCGAACGTCGTCAAGGCCGGTGACGTCATTGCGCATCGCGCGACCCACACCGGTCGGCGCGCGATATTCGCCGAAGGCCTCGCGGAGGCGTCCAGCCCCATTCATCCGGTGGTGACGCCTGCGCTTTGGCGCAGGCGATCGAAGCCGGCATGATGTTGGCCGCTACGCGCGGCGCGCGTTCGAGTTCACTTCAAGCGCCTCGGCTACCGCCGCGTTGGTCGCGCGATGCGCGCCAGGCGCTTGAGCCGATCGATGCCCGGTTTCGGCCTCGCGTCGTCCGATACAGTGAGAATAGAGTCGGCGGCACCGGCCAGCGGCGAGGGTTCGCTTCGAGATATTTGTTGACGCCCGACAACAATCTGGTCACCGCGCTCGATCGCCTCGAGCCGCGCCGTATTCGACTCTGACCAGCTGCTGCTTCAGGTAGCCGGTGTCGACGGCGGCGACCGCGCCGCCCATCTGCTTCGATGCGCGTTAGCTCTTCTCGAGCCTGACGCTTCAGGTCGTCAACCTTGCGCGCGATCTCTCCCGGAATCCGTCGAAAATATCGCCGTAGTCGAGCAGGTCGGTCTCGGCGTAGGCGGATCTGCTGCATGCGCAGCGACCATTGCTGATCCCACGGCACGCGGCAAGCCGAGCGCCTCGTTCCAGGCCGGCAGCTGCACGGCGCGCGAGCGCGCGCGTTCTTCGACAGCGTGACTGCCAGCATCTCGATCAGGATGCGCGCGACGTTGTTCTCCGGCTGCGGCTCGGTCAGGCCGAGCGAATTCACCTGCACGCCGTAGCGAAACAGCCGCTGCTTTGCGTTCGGTGATCCCGTAGCGCTCGCGGTGATCTCGTCCCACAACTCGGTGAAGGCGCGCATCTTGCACAGTTCGGTGACGAAGCGCAGACCGGCATTGACGAAGAACGAGATAGCGTCCGACAACGTCACCGAACTCGTCCGGCGATACTTCGCCCGAGGCCTTTCACCGTGTCGAGCACGCGCGATCGCGGTGGCGAGCGCGAAGGCAAGTTCCTGCACCGGCGTCGCACCCGCTTCCTGCAGATGATAGGAACAGACGTTGATCGGATTCCATTTCGGCATTTCTTTGGTCGTGAACAGGATCACGTCCTTGATCAGCCGCATCGATGGCGCCGGCGGAAACACGTAGGTGCCGCGCGAAAGGTACTCCTTGATGATGTCGTTCTGGATCGTGCCCTGCAGGGTGCTCCGCGCGCGCGCCCTGCTCGTCAGCGACCGCGATGTAGAGCGCCATCAGCCACGCCGCGGTGGCGTTGATGGTCATCGACGTGTTCATCGTGTCGAGCGGAATGCCGTCGAACAGCGCGCGCATGTCGCCGAGATGGCAGATCGGCACGCCTGACCTTGCCGACTTCGCCTCGGCGAGCACGTGGTCAGAGTCGTAGCCGGTCTGGGTCGGCAGATCGAAGGCGACCGATAGGCCGGTCTGCCCCTTGGCCAGGTTCTTGCGGTAAAGCGCGTTGCAATCCGTAGCCGTTGAGTGGCCGGGCATAGGTGCGGAAAATCCAGGGTTTGTCGTCGTGTGAGGTTTGTCGCGCATCGCGTGCCTGACCAGGCCATTTTGGCCCAGCGTTTGCTGCAACGCAACATCGACTGGCGACCTGGCCGGGCGGGAGCCCGGCCGTGATTCGTCAGGCAGTTGACGCGGCGGAAACGGGCTGTTACGCCCGTTTCACGAGAGCTTATTATGAACAAGCAGGATTGCGGCGCCGATCGTCGCGTTGATGATGGATGGCGATGATCTCCGCCAATCCACGACGCCGAGCGCACCGAGCAGCCCAGGTGCCGATGAAGGCGCCAACGATGCCCACGATGATGTTGCCGACCGAGGCCAAAGCCGACCCCTTTGACGATGATGCCCAGCGAGCCAGCGCGGCGATCGCGCCGACGATGATGAGGGTGCGATTCAGCAAGCTGCGATGACATGGCGATTCTCCCTATCAGCGGCACGTCCCTACGGCGGTCGCACACACGGCCTGAATACCGCGCTGGCCACGTCGACGGCTGTGTGCTGTATTAATTCCTATCGGTGGGTGGTCAGCGATGCAGGTGGACGACATTCACGTCGTCGGCATAGGCGCTGCTTCCAGTTGTCGATCACAGGCGCACGGCTTAGCGCCAGCGTGAGCATCGTTGCCTGAATGCGTAGCCACGACAGTCGCAGGAAACGGAATGTTTTTGCGTGATCAGCGTACGTCGTGATGCAGCATGTAGCGCGTTTCGCTAAAGTTCGCGCCGACCGTCGAGCAAAGATGATGCTGATGTCAAGATGCAGGGCTGCCGAAATCGTGTCATTCGTAAACGGCCACTTTGGCCAACCCACCGGATTGAATTCATCTTGCCAGGCACTCTGCGTGATGGAGCGAGAGTCGCAGCGACAGCAAGTCGGCGTCATCACTCAATGATTTGGTCGTCGCCACCCCGCGTCAGCGTCCCGGCACGTGCGTGAAATTGGCTGGCGGCAGTAATCGCCTTGAACTGGTTCCGCCGCCAAAGCGCCGGGCAGAGGCCACGCAGCAGACTAGCGGTTCTGTGTCGGCATCAGCGACAACGCGAGTGCAAACACCGGAATAACACTGGCTTATCTGCAGCCACGGCAAGTCACGCCGCGGAAAGCGAAACCAAAGGCGCTGAGATACGCGACTTGAACCCCGCCGAGATGGGTAAAATCCTGCGAGCGCCACTCGGCCACGGTCGTCAAGGCTGCGCCCAGCAGCCACCGTGCGAAACGTCACCAGGTCATCGCTTCTGGTCGCATGGCGATCCAGGCAGGCTGCGGCCAAGGCAAGGAGCGCGAAAACTCAACCACTGCCGCGCAGCAACCGGTCGCGCTGATACGGTGACGCACGCCGGAGTGCTCTCGCACCGCGCTATGGGCGCGATCTGTTGCCAGGCCGAACGTGAAACTGCCGCCGTGCAGGTTGGTCCACGCCAGGTCATAAGCGGCAGGAGGTGCCAGGGCGGGCGCTGCGTATCGACGGCACGGATCAGTGCCGCGATCCAAGCCGCCGTCACCGGAGCGCAGAGAACATGAGGGCGCGCGCAGAATGTGCAGCGGCGCCGTTTCGGCGAGGCGCTGCAGAGCACGGCAACAAGTGTGAAGCGTTGGGCTGCCACTCACGCAAAAGCAGAAATCCGGAGGTTTAACAGATCCGAGCGCCGTTGCAACCGGCAGGCGTTTGCTGTCACACAGACAACATCCGAACTCCAGTCCGCCTATCGCGCAGTGCTGCTGCAAACGCGGATCGGCGAGCGCCACTCGAACGCGCACCCAGGCGTGGTCCACGCGGAAGCTTGCTGAAAACCGTGGATCAGCTGTCAGGGATTGCGCGGTTTTCAAGAATCTAATCGTCCCAATGCAACGTGCCGGGGCGCATTGCAAAAACTCTTGCTAAAACGTTTTTGTCGCGCGATTCGCGGAAAACGGACGCGAGATTTCGACCTGCGCGCTGTCCAGGAATGACTTTTCGGGACCGCGACGCGAAGTATTGCGGTGCAACATCATTTGCGTCAGAGTGTCACTCAGGCAAGAGAGACGTTGGATGCCGGCGGTTGCAAAGGCAGAGGGTGTAAGCACCTCTCGAGGATCTCTACGGGATCGGTGAGATTCCGCCCTCGGACATGCGTGGAAACGAAAATGCACGCCTGGGTGATTCGGAAGACGGCACGGACACTCCCGACCAGTCTTTCCAGCTCGAAGTCGTGCCGACCTGGCGCGATCGGCGATGATCGAGGTGCTTGTCTGCGTCATGGCTGGTGGCGTGAACTACAACGGCGTTTGGGCTGGCCTCGGGGTTCCGATTTCGCCGCTCGACGGCCACAAGCATCCGTTCCACATCGCCGGCTCCGACGCCTCGCGGCGTCGTATGGGCAGTGGGCGCCAGGGTAAAACGGTGGAAGGTCGGCGACGAGGTCATCGTCCACTGCAACCAGGACGACGGTGACGATGAAGACTGCAACGGCGGCGATCCGTTGCTGTCGCCGTCGCAGCGCATATGGGGATACGAGATCGCCCGACGGATCGTTCGCGCAGTTCTGTCGTCGTGCAATCGCGGCAACTGATGCGCAAAACCGAACCATCTCCTGGAAGAGATCCGCTTGTTATACGCTAACGCTTGCGACGGCTTACCGCATGCTTTTCGGCCACTCACCGCACACCCTCAAGCCCGGTGACAATGTGCTGGTGTGGGGCGGTTCGGGCGATCCTGGGTATTCGGCGTGCAGCTTGTGGCGGCGTCGGGCCAACGCCATCGCGGTGATATCCGACGAGTCGAGGACAGAGTACGTCCTCAATCTTGGCGCTAAAGGCGTCATCAATCGCAAGGAGTTCAAATGCTGGGGCCAAATGCCGGCCGTGAACTCTCCCGAGTTTAACACCTGGACGAAGGAGGCTCGACGCTTTCGGCAAGGCCATCTGGGATATCACGGGCAAGCGCGATGTTGATATTGTGTTCGAACATCCCGGGGAGCAGACGTTTCCGGTTTCCTGCCTCGTCGTAAAGCGAGGCGGGATGGTGCGTGTTCTGCGCCGGGACAACCGGTTGCAACCTCACTTTCGACGCACGATATGTTTGGATGCGTCAGAAGCGGATTCAGGGCTCCCATTTCGCGCACCTCAAGCAGGCCTCGCAGGCTAACCGTTTCGTGCTTGACGCGACGACATCGATCCTGTGCACGAGCGAGAGTCTTCGGCTGGGATAAGATCCCCTCTTGCTCACGTGAAGATGTGGAAAAACCAACACCCGCCGGGCAATATGGCGGTGATGGTGAATGCGCCGCGAACCGGCCTGAGGGACGTTTGACGATGCGATTGAAGCCTCAGGCGGTTAGCGCTCTTTGAGCCGCATCTGGGCGATCGCTGAATTCAATTCGCCGCCGTAGATGAAAATCGACGCGCAAATATAAAGAAATACGAGCGCGACCATCGCCGATGCGAGACCGGCGTACATCGATACGTAGGCGAAGGCATAGTCCGAAAGATAGCGGCCGAAAACGGCGCCAGCTGATCAGCCACAGCAACAGGGTGGCGATGATTCCCGGGCGCGATCTGTCCGAAGAGCGCCGGCCAGCCGGAAGCCATAGGTGCACAATCGTTAACGCCATCACGAGAACCGAAGCCGCGACACCGTAACGCGCAAAAGTGATGGTATTTCCGAATTGCTCGAGCGCCGGCACGTGGTGCATAAGTTTAGAGATGATCAGTGGGGCAAAAACAACCAGGAACGAAAAAGCCAATATGGCCACCGCCCCCACGAGCACATAGACGATCGATTCAAGTCGAAGCACCCACCACGAACGCATTTCTCTTAGATATCGTACGCGCGATTGAGCCCTATGCGCAGGCTTTCGACGCCGCTCGAGGCGAAATAAAGCGCGAACAAGACGCCGATGGTCAGCACATCGCCGCGCGTCGACGTCATCACGCCGGTGACATCGAGCGCGATAGGCGCGGCCACCTGCTTCGGCCACGCTTCAAGCAACAGGCGTGCGGCCTCGTCGGCCAGCTCCTGGGACCGAAGAAAAACCGGCGAGCGCGGCGACTACAATCAGGAAGGGAAACAGCGCCATAAGCGTGGATAATGCGATGTGACTTGCGATTGCCCAGCCGTCGTCCGCGATGAAACGCCGGAAAGCATCGTCTGCGATTTGCAGTGACCGCTTAACAACGCGCAAGAGATGCTCCCGCAGGCGGCATCCATTTCAAATCGTCTATCGGAGCGCGCTTTGCAAGCCCTGCGATCCGACTAGGCCGTCTGGACGCTGCTGAGGAACCTGGCGGACCTGGGCTTCCAGGCCCTCGGCTTCGAGGGCGACCAGATCCTGCAAGGTCACCTGACGCCCGACGCTGTGGAACGGGCGTCGGCCGTGACGCCGGCAACACGACTCATCGCCTCGGCACCGATGCGAGCCTCGCCCAGCGCGACTAACACCTTCCGCGATAGAGGTTACTGCCGAGTTCTGCTGGCCAACGGTTGCAGCGACCGTCTGGCAATTGCCGACATTTCGCGGATGATGGCGTCAACCTGCCCGATTGCTGCAGGCATCGTCGGCTGCGGACTGGATCGAACCGATCTGTTCGGCGATCTCTTCAGTGGCCCTTGCGGTTTGGCTCGCCAAGGATTTCACCTCGACTGCAACAACGGCAAACCCTTTGCCGGATTCGCCGGCACGCGCTGCTTCAATGGTCGCGTTGAGTGCGAGTAGATTAGTTTGTCCAGCGATGGCCTGGATGAGTCCGACAACCTCGCCGATCCGCGTAGCCCGTTTCAAAGCTCCGTCATTGTCGTGACGGTACGCTGGAGCTTCGAGACAGCACGTCCTGCTACCTCGGTTGGTTTGGCCGCCTGCGAAGCAATCTCGCCAATGGAAGCAGCCAATTCTTCGACCGAACTGGCGGCCGCGGTGACGTTCTCAGATGCGGCACCGACACAATTTTTGGCATTTTCGGCTTCCGCTGACACCGTGTCGCCGGCCTTGTTGAGCTCCGCCGAACTTGTCTCGAGGTTTCATGAAGCTGTGCGCAGCTTGCTCAACGCGCTTTCCACCGAATTTTTGAATTGTGAGATTGTCGATGCAATCATGTCGCTGCGCCGTTCGCGCGCGCTGGCTCGCTTCGCTTGCGTTTGAGCCAGTCGCTCCCGCTCGATCATGTTGTCACCGGAATACAATCACCAGTACGAGCCATTTCTCCGATTTCATCGCGCGCATGAGTGGCGGGTATGCGCGGGGTGGTATCTCCGTCGGCGAGGCGCTTCATGACGCGTGGCCAGACCGTTGAGCGGCTTCGTGATGCTGCGCCCGATCAGCCAACTGAAGCCGAGGCCAAGCGCGCAACCATCAGCAATACCGACTGCGATAATGCCGGTTCGTGTTCGCGGTTGGGACACGGCGAGGCGTTCGGACGCTTCGCTTGCAGTGCTTCCGGGCGTGTCGGATGATTTCGTCTGCTCGGGAAGCATATTCTGATTGTCGATATCAATGATCGAACGCAGCGGCCGCACGCGGTCATAAGCTTCGACCCATTTCTCGAAAGTGTCCGCATAGGTTTTCACCTGCTGTTCGAGCGATCGCTTGAGTGGAGTGTGGAGCTCCTCCGATACCGCTGAACAGATCGGCGAACTTTTCTGTAGGCCATTAGAAATTGCTGGCGCGACACTTCACTCTGGTTGACTCGGTAGTCGGCTTCGAAATGGCGCATGGACAACAGCGCCACCAGCGAGTCTGGTGGCGTCGGCCTCCGCGAGCCCCGACATGTTCTCGTTGATGATGCGCTCGACGGCGTTTCCCGCAACCTGCGAGATTCTCGCGCAGTCCGGATGAATCGTCGAAGCCCAGAGTTTTTTGCTCCTGCATCAGTCCGTTGAAGTTTCCGCGCAAGGCCATCACGTCTTTGCGCAGTCCCGATTATTGTCGGTGTGAGACTGGTCGATCGACGCGGCAAGTGTGTCGAGGCCTCTAAGCGCGTGCGCCTGCTCGAGCTCAGCACCAGACGGTCGTTAGGGTTCACGCTGAAGTCTTTGACGATATGCGCATCGACGCCACCGCGCTCTTGAAATCGCGGCTGGCGTCGGCGAGCGCTGTCGAGTGGGTGACAGTACCGAAGGCGCGTCCGACGTCGCCCTCGCCGGCGGTGAAAGTGAGCCCATTCGCTACAAAGCCCGCAACAGGAATGAGTGCGAGCACGACAATGCGGGTGCGTACGGAGAACGAGGCGAGCATGCGTACCAGTCCGTCGAACGGAAGCGATATTTCAATCGAGCGCATGCAGAGGATCCGGCTCGCATCCGTGGGCCAGCCCACGAAAAAGCAGAGGTAATGATGTAGTCCGGAAATGGTTGAATTTTCATAGCAATTTATACCGCTTGCTTCGGGCACCCTGCTCCAAGCACCTGGATTTCCTAATGACTTTGCTTTTGTGCAGTGCACGCGTAGTCTAGTCGTACGTCCAGCCATTGCGAGTTTTCAATGCCCGCCGCCGCACCCGTTCCGTTGGAAAATCCGATCTGGTCGAACTTGCCCAAGAGACAAGTACGGTCCTCGATACGCTGTTGGCCGATGCAACAGCGAAGGTGCGTGCGCAGGTTATGGTGGAGGGACGGGTCGTTGGCCGTCTATTCGATCGAGAACAACGGGCCACCCATGGGCTCGCTTGGCTCGCAACCTATGTAGAGGCTGTGCGGCAGTTGGGGGCCTATGCCGCGCGCCTGACTGGCGAAGGTACGCTCGGTGAGGCAGAGGACCTGCTCATCCGAATAGGGCTTGGCGAATTTCTGGCTCAAATCTACGGCGGCATTCCGATGAGCCAGGGTGAAGTTGTGAGGTTGTCCGACCTCGGTCTGTCTCGAGATCAGGTTGCCGCTCGCCTCGGTCCCCTGGTCGAAACTCTGATCGCTACCGGCAACAACGCGGAACGGCGTGCCCGTCTAATCGAGCTGATGCGCACAAGCCATGGCGCCACGGTTGGCGTGTGCGGCCTCGAAGAAACGCTAGAATCGATCCGGGTAGAAATGCGCAGGTTTGCCGATGCCGAAGTGATCGGACACGCGCAGAGTTGGCATCGAACGAACAGTTACATTCCTCTCGATGTTATCGTGCAGATGTCGGAACTGGGCGTTTTCGGGCTCACGATCCCGAGAATTTGGCGGGATGGGACTCGGCAGGAATCGATGTGCGTGGTTTCGGAAGAGCTTTCGCGAGGATATATCGGCGTCGGGTCGCTTGGCACGCGTTCTGAAATTGCCGCCGAATTGATTCTTGGCAGCGGCACAGACTGCGCAGAAAGAAAAATGGCTGCCCAAGATCGCTTCCGGTGAAGTGCTGCCTACCGCGGTTTTTACCGAGCCGAATACCGGTTCGGACCTCGTCATCGATCAAAACACGCGCGGTTCGCGAAGGTAACGTCTACAGAGTTTATGGCAACAAAACATGGATTACCCATCCGGTGCGCGCTGATCTGATGACGCTTCTTGTGCGCACCAATCCGAAAGAGGTCAGTCATCGCGGTTTGTCGATGCTTCTTGCCGAGAAACCTCGTGGCGACGACAGGAATCCGTTTCCGGCAAAGGGATGACCGGAACCGAGATTGAAGTGCTCGGCTATCGCGGCATGAAGGAGTACGAGATTGCATTCGACGGGTTCGAGGTGAAGGCCGAGAACTTGCTCGGCGGGGTCGAGGGGCTGGGTTTCAAACAGCTCATGCAGACATTCGAGGTCGGCGCGCATTCAGACTGCCGCTCGCGCGATCGGCGTCGCACAATCCGCCATGGAGCAGGCGCTGGACTATGCGCAGAACCGCGTACAGTTCGGCGGTCCGATCGTTGGTTTTCCGCGCGTCGCCGACAAGATCGTTATGATGGCGGTAGAGATCATGATCGCCCGGCAACTGACCTACTATGCCGCACGCGAGAAGGATTCAGGGCGCAGGTGCGACCTTGAAGCCGGTATGGCCAAGCTGCTGGCCGCCAGGGTTGCCTGGGCGGCTGCAGACAATGCCGTGCAGGTCCACGGAGGCAATGGGTTCGCGTTGGAATTTCCGGTTTCCCGCATCCTGTGCGATGCGCGAATTCTCAATATTTTTGAAGGTGCTGCCGAGATCCAGGCCCAGGTGATCGCGCGACGGTTGCTTGACGGCACGAACTGACGGTACCCGCGGCCAATCGGCGACAGAATCGCCACCGCATCGTTTACCCCGGGCAAAATGCCGAAGCCGTAACTATTTTTAACAGGTTGCTCCGATTCAGGAGGTTGTTCCATGACTGCACTTTTGATTCGGCACGGCGAATGGGTTGTGGTCTGTGACGGGGCAAAGGCGCTGGTTTTGGAAAATGCGGGCGATATCAGGACCCCTAACCTCAAGACGGTGCAGGTTTACGAGCAGAAGGATTTGGCGACGCATGCGAGTGGCACAGATGCGCCCGGCCGTACTTTCAATTCCGCCGGTAACATGCGGAGCGCCGTCGAGCAGACCGACTGGCATGATCAGGCGGAACGAGCCTTCCTTACGCAATTGGCGCAGCATCTCGATGAAGCGCTTGCGACCGGTAGAGCCAAGTCGTTCATCGTCGTGGCCTCGCCGCGCGCTCTGGGCATGATTCGTCCGGCCTATTCGCACGCTTTAAAAGGCGCGGTTCGTTCCGAGGTAGACAAGGATCTCGTGAAGATGCCGGTGCACGAAATTGAAAGCGCCTAACCGGCGCTTGATCTGGCCCACCGAATGGTCCGGCGATTATGGCTGGCCCGCTGCTGCGGCGGTGATATGGTCGCCCGGATTCTGGGTGAAAGGCCGGCGGATGAGCCCGCATAAAAATACCAATATGTGCTGGCAAGGTGGCACGTGGGTTGTTGCCGCAATGTTGGCAGTTTTGGCGGCATCCGCAGCACAGGCGCAGACCACGAAAGGCTCTTCGCCTTTATCACCGCCAGGCTCGGCGGCCGTGACCGCAGATCCGATGGCGGTACCCGGTTTTTGGGATCCTCGCCGTCGACCGGAAAGGCCGGATCTTTCGCGCATCAACATTGTCCGTTTTCTCACGGAGACTGACTATCCGCCGTTCAACTATGCCGGACCGGACGGTGCACCCACCGGTTTCAACGTAGATCTCGCCCGAATGATTTGCGAAGAGCTCAAGGTTGCCTGCACGGTACAAATGCGCCGGTTTGATACATTGATCGGTGCGCTAAACAGCAATAACGGCGATGCCATCATTGCATCGATTGCGGCGACGCCGGAAATGCGCGCGCGCGTGGATTTCAGCGACCCGTATTATCGAACGCCGGCCCGGTTCGTCGCGCGTCGCGATAGTACGATCGAGGATATCCGTCCGGAGGCCCTCGAGGGGAAGAAGATCGCGGTGGTCGGTGGCACTGCGCACGAAGCATTTTTGAAAACGCTTTTCACCGAAGCGGAGCTACGTCCTTATCCCGATGCAGATGCTGCGCGCTTTGCACTCAAGCGTGGCGAGGTGGACCTTCTTTTCGGCGACGGAGTGTCGCTCGCCTTCTGGCTCAATGGCACCGACTCGGCCAATTGCTGCGTGTTTCGGGGCGGACCCTATCTGGAGAGTCGATTTTTCGGTGAAGGCGTCGGCATCGTAGTACGACGCGGCAACGACTTGCTGCGGCAGGCCTTCAACTGGGCGCTGTTCCGGCTGTGGGAAAAGGGACGTTTCACAGACCTTTGGCTGCGTTATTTTCCGGTCAGTCCGTTTTGAACGGCAAACATTTGACGTCACCTCGCGGCATTTCTAGTGTCCGCGCCCGGAGACATGATGTCTGTGATTGACACCGCTGCCACCTTGCGCCAGTTCGCCGAGCAGTCCAATGCGTGGCCATTCGAAGAGGCGCGCAAGGTCGTCGCGCGGCTTAAAAAGTATCCCAAAGACGAGGTGATCTTCGAGACCGGCTACGGCCCGTCCGGGTTGCCGCATATCGGCACATTTGGTGAGGTCGCCCGTACGACCATGGTGCGCCATGCATTTCGTATTCTCACCGACGACAGGGTGAGAACACGTTTGATCGCCTTTTCCGACGATATGGATGGTCTGCGCAAAGTACCGGACAATGTTCCGAACAAGGAGATGTTGGAGCAACATCTCGGCAAGCCTTTGACGCAGGCGCCAGATCCTTTCGGGACGCACCCAAGCTTCGGTGAACACAACAATGCGCGACTGCGAGCGTTCCTGGATCATTTCGGTTTCGAGTACGAATTCATATCGTCAACCGAATGTTACAAATCTGGCCGTTTCGATCAGGCTCTGCTCAAGGTGCTTGCCCGCATCGACAAGGTGATGGCGATCATGTTGCCGTCGCTCCGCGAAGAGCGTGCGGCCACATATTCGCCGTTCCTGCCGGTGTCGCCGACCACCGGAATCGTTTTGCAGGTTCCTGTCACGGCGCACGATGCCAAGGCCGGCACCATCACCTACGAGGATCCCGAGTCGAAAGAACCGGTTGTAACGCTGGTTACGGGCGGTCGTTGCAAGCTTCAGTGGAAGCCTGATTGGGCCATGCGCTGGGTGGCGCTCGGCGTTGACTACGAGATGGCCGGAAAAGATCTGATCGATTCGGTGAAGCTGTCGGGCGAGATCTGCCGGGCGCTCGGCGGCGTTGCGCCGGAGGGCTTCAACTATGAACTTTTTCTCGATGAAAAGGGCCAGAAGATTTCCAAGTCAAAGGGCAACGGTCTGACGATCGAAGAGTGGCTGCGCTACGCCAGTCCGGAAAGCTTGTCGTTGTTCATGTACCGCGAGCCGAAGGCCGCCAAGCGACTCTATTTCGATGTCATCCCGCGTCATGTTGACGAGTACTATCAGTTCCTTGACGGCCTCGAACGGCAGGATTTCCGGCAGCAACTTTCGAATCCGGTCTGGCACATCCATTCCGGAGAACCTCCGAAGATCGACATGCCGATCTCGTTCGGCATGCTGCTTACACTCGTGTCTTCGTCGAATGCCGAAAATGCAGAAACTTTGTGGGGCTTTATTGGGCGTTACCGCCCGGGCGTCACGCCAAAGACGCATCCCAAGCTGAATGAGTTGGTGGAATACGCCATCCACTATTTCCGCGATTTCGTGCTACCGGAAAAGAAATTCCGCGAACCCACGGGTGCCGAACGCGCGGCACTGATTGATCTGCGCGACGCGCTTTCGCAACTGAAGCCTGAGTCCAGTGCCGAGGATATCCAGAACGTCGTTTATGAGGTCGGACGCCGCGAGCCATTCCTCGATCAGAAAAAGAAAGCGAAGGACGGCAAGCCGGGGTCTCGCTCGACTGGTTCAATCTGCTTTATCAGGTTTTGCTGGGTCAGGAAAAAGGCCCGCGCTTCGGTTCGTTCGCGGCGGTCTATGGCCTGCGAAACACCATCGATATGATCGACGGCGCTTTGGCGCGATCTGCATAACAGCCGAAGCGGAGAGGCCTATTGGCTCGCCCAGACGATGCGCGCAAGCCAGACGATATCGGCCGCCGGCAAGGTGCGGTCGCGATGTTCGGCATTCAGCGACTTTAGTTCGACCGATTTTGTGGTTTTGCGTTTGAGCTCTTTGACCATAACCTCGCCGTCTTTGGTCTTGACCACGACTCGATCGCCTTTCCGAGCAGTAGCGCCCGGTGAAACGATGATGACGTCACCGCTGCGATAGGCCGGCTTCATTGAATCACCGGAGATCTCCAGTGCATAGGCGTGCTCGTCGTTGACGGACGGAAAGGCTATCTCCTCCCAACCTTTGCCGACCGGAAAGCCACCGTCGTCGAAAAATCCGCCAGCGCCGGCCTGCGCGAAACCGATGAAGCGGCACGCTGTGCATCGTCGCTTTGCCACCGTCGCTGATTAGGGTCACAAAGATGTCGAACTTGGTGCTGGTCGCCTGAAGCGCCTTGGCCACTGATTCCGTCGAGGGCCAGCGCGGCCGCCCTTCGGGAGTTACGCGCTTGGACTTGTTAAATGTAGTCGGGTCGAGGCCAGCCTTTTTCGCAAGGCCCGACGGCGTCAGTTTGGCGCGGGCGGCCAAACGGTCGATGGCCGTCCAGATCTGATTATGGGTAAGCATGGGCATGGACGCTCGCACCGACGGCAACCGGGGTTCGATAGGATAGGAATTATAGCCTTGAGTCGACCCCCTGTCGCAACCGTTTCCTTGCTGATGGCCTTGAATAAACCCAGGCCGCGCCGATAGGGTCGATTGTCATGCCACGGAGGCCCGTCCGTTGATCGGTCTATTTGACCGCCTGTCGCGCCCGTTCCTGCGTGCACTCGATCCGGAAGACGCGCACAGGCTCGCCATTAAGGCGTTGCGGCTCATGCCCCTCGCCAGAGCGCCAGCCGATGGCGACGAACTGACTGTGCGCGCGTTTGGACTCAAGTTTCCGAACCCTGTCGGTTTTGCCGCCGGCTTTGACAAGAACGCGCAGGTCGCGGACGCGCTGCTCCGGCTCGGCTTTGGTTTCGTCGAGGTCGGAACTGTCACGCCGCGGCCTCAATCCGGCAATCCGAGGCCGCGGTTGTTTCGCCTCGAGAGCGATCAGGCGGTCATCAATCGGTTGGGCTTCAACAACGATGGGGCGGCCGCGGTGCACATGCATCTTTCTGCACGTCGTGGTGCTGGCGGCATCGTTGGTGTCAATATCGGTGCCAATCGCGATACGAAGGATCGCGTTGAGGATTACGTGCGTCTGATCGAAACGCTGTCCGCCGTTGCCAGCTATTTCACCGTTAACGTGTCGTCACCAAACACGCCGGGTCTGCGCGATTTGCAACAGGCGAAGGCGTTGGATGATCTGCTGGCCCGCGTGATCGATGCGCGGGAAAGGATACGGCCGAGCACAGGACCAGTGCCGCTACTCCTCAAAATTGCGCCGGACCTCACATTGCCCGAACTCGACGACGTCGTCGGTGTCGCTCGCAAGCGCCACGTCGACGGAATGATAGTGGGGAACACGACAATTACGCGGCCTGGCTCGTTGCGTGATCGCAACAAGACCCGCGAGCAGGGTGGGCTATCGGGTCGACCGCTGTTCAAACTCTCCACGCGGATGCTGGCAGAAACTTTGTGCGGGCGGAGGGGGCGTTCCCTGTCGTCGGCGTCGGCGGCGTCGACTCCGGCGCCACCGCCATCGCCAAGATCAAGGCGGGCGCGACGCTGCTGCAACTCTACAGCGCGTTGGTCTATCACGGCATCGGTCTCGTGACGGAGATCAAGACCGATCTCACGGCGGCGCTCAAGCGTGGCCACCGCAACTCGCTTGCATCGATGGTCGGCAGCGATGCGGCGGCCATCACCGCGGAGAGCTGGCCTGGCTGAGATCTGGATTTATCTCCCGCGCGGCGCATTGGCCATGCGCATGATGAGCCAAATCGGGACGACGATCACCGCACCGAGCAGGAAATAGCGCCACAGCCAACGGATTGCGTCGAAACCCATATTCCAGATCGATCGGATCAGCCGCTCGACGCTATGTATGATGTCGAATGGGTCGAGGCCGAGCGCCGAGAGGATCACGCCCACCAATATCGACACTAGGATCAGGCGTACCAGCACTCCCAAGGGGTACCGCCCACCCAACGCGCGACCTGATTATCAGACATTACCGCCTCCAACCGTGGGCATTGTAGCATGCTCACGCTGTGTCAACAGGCTTTCGAGGGTCTCCAGCCGATCGGCTTCGGCCGGCGGTTTGTCCCAGCGCAAGCGATTGATCCGCGGAAAGCGCATCGCGATACCGGATTTGTGTCGCGTCGAACGCTGCAACCCCTCGAAGGCAACTTCCAGCACCAGCCCTGATTTTGGCTCGTGCACGACTTCTCGTACGGGTCCGAACCGGTCGACGGTATTCCGGCGCACGAAACGATCGATCTGAACGAGCTCTTCGTCGGTGAATCCGAAATACGCCTTGCCGACGGGGACCAGTTCTTCGCCGCTGTCCCTCTTGCTCCACACGCCAAATGTATAGTCGGAATAGTAGGACGAACGCTTGCCATGCCCGCGCTGCGCGTACATCAAAACAGCATCAATTATCATGGGGTCGCGTTTCCATTTCCACCAGGGCCCCTGGGCCGCCCCGGTACGTAAGGTGCGTCCCGGCGCTTCACCATGATGCCTTCAACGGCGTCAGCATCCACCCCAGCTCCCGCCGACGCCGGATCGGCACGGGCGGCGGTCAAATCGCTCCAGTTTTTGAACGAGATCAGTGGTGAAATATCGATCCGTGGATCACTCAAGCCTTGTGATGAGAGCCTGCAGCCGTTCGCGGCGCGTCGGCAAATGGGCGATCGCGTAGGTCCTCGTCTTCTTCCGCGAGCAAATCGTAGGCGCGCAGGTGCGCAGGAAACTCCGCGAGCAACTTTGATGTCACCGATTTGCGGTTCAATCGCTGCTGTAGCACATTAAAAGATTGTACGCGTGCTTCGCGCATGATCAGCAATTCGCCATCGATCGCGCAGGGCAGGCGCAACGAAGCGAGCAAATCGGGAAAGCTTTTGGAAATTTCCTCGCCCGTGCGCGAATAGAGGCGGGCGACCAATTCGCCGTGTTGGTCACGCCCGGCTACGGCTTGCACGCGGATGCCGTCCCACTTCCATTCCGCTAGATAATCCGCGGCGTCGAGGTCTAGCGAGATCAGACTTCTCCGCCGCGTGCGCGAGCATTGGTGGACGGAAGGGCGCCGGATCGCGCGTTGACGGCCTCTCGGCACGTCCCTCAAGCCACGCAAATAGATCCAGATAGGGCGCCTGGAGGCCCGGCCACAGAATTTCGATTTCATCGGGCGGCTGATTGCCGAGAGACGCGACGGCAGTTTTTGCGAGCCGTGCGGACACGCCGATCCGCAAGCCGCCAGTGACCAGCTTCAAGAGGGCCCAGCGTCCAGTTTCGTCCAGACCATCGAGCCAGCGCGCAATCTTTGCCGGCAACTGTGCCTTGCCGAGCGTGGACAGAGTTTGGACAACTTCGGTCAGAGTTGGCGCAGAGCCAGATTTCTGGTTCGGGTCAAGCGGGCCACATCAGCGCGACCGTTTCAGACAGGTCGCCGACATAGTCGTACGAAAGCGAAAACAGCGCGGGGTCTGTGCGCTCCGCAATCAGTCCGCGAATCATGCCAGCCTTGGCGTGTTTGAAAGTGAGCGCACCGGTGAGAGCCGCAAGGGCCCAACCGCGTTCGGGGTCAGGCGTTCCACGCAGATAGTCGGCGATCAACCTCAGTTTGGCGTTGCGTCCCGGTTCGTAGGCCAGCCGGTCGAGCAGTTCGGCGAAGCGGTTCATGCTTCCGCCTCAGCTTGAGCGGCCGCGTCTTCTTCATCGCCGTACCCGACAATATCGAGCGGACGCGCCTTCAGGCTTTTCGCCCGACACCAATGCACCAGTGCATCTTCCTGGCCATGGGTAACCCACACTTCCGAGGCGCCAGTAGCTGTGATAGTTGCGGTCAGGCCATCCCAATCGGCGTGATCGGAAATTACAAGCGGCAACGTAACGCCACGTTGACGTGCACGCGCGCGCACGCGCATCCAGCCTGACGCAAACGCCACTACCGGATCCGGAAAACGGCGAGACCATAGATCGCTGATTGCGCTGGGCGGGCAGATTACGATGCGGCCGCCGAGTTCGGCTTTGTTGGCCCCACGCACGAGTTCAACCCGGCCGAGATCGATGGTCCGGCTCTGGTAGTAGCGTGTGATGGTCTCCATGGCGCCGTGGATGTAGATCGGCTGGTCGTGTCCGGCCGCACGCAACATGGCAATAACGCGTTGTGCCTTGCCGAGAGAATAGGCGCCGACCAGATGTGCGCGCTCGAGAAACAACTCGACCGAGCGCAGGAGTTTGCCGATTTCGCCAGCAGCGTCGTGGTGTCGAAACACCGGTAGCCCAAAAGTCGCCTCGGTAATGAATACATCACAAGGGACCAACTCGAACTGCGTGCAAGTCGGATCGGCGACATTCTTGTAATCGCCAGAGGCGACGACGCGCAGACCGTTACATTCGACGCGGATCTGCGCCGAACCGAGTACATGGCCGGCGGGATGGAAGCTGGCAGTTGCGCCACCGAGCTTCACGATCTCGCCATAGCGAACCGCTTGTATGCTGCCAGCGAAATTATCGCCGTAACGCAGGCGCATTATGTCGAGAGTTTCCTGCGTCGCGAGGACAGCGCCGTGCCCTGCGCGCGCATGATCGGAGTGGCCATGTGTGATCAGGGCCTTTTCAACCGGGCGAGTCGGGTCAATATGGAAGCCGCCGGGTTTGCAGCACACACCCGATGGTGTCGGAACCAGGATATCTTCAGGACGCATCGTGATTAGATAGGTATTCGATGCCAAACGACAAAGAATAACCAGGAAATGACCAGCCCAATATTCCTGTCCTCCGGCGATGTGATTGCCGACCGGCGCTTCGAATGGGCGCGCGACCGAGAGGCAAAGGGCGATCTGACGGGGGCCGCTGACCTGCTGGTGCAGGTGCTTGAACGCGCGCCAAGCTATGTCTCGGCCTGGTTCATGCTCGGTGACTTGCGCGAGAAAGTGGGCGACCGCGCCGCCGCCGTCGTGGCCTTTGCGCAAGCCAAGGCAGCCGACCCGCATGACGTCCACGGTGCTGCGCTTCGCCTCACGCACCTGGGCGTCCAGTCCGGTGGCGCAATCGCGCGAGGGCTACGTACGTGCACTGTTTCGACGGATATGCGCCCCGTTTCGATCAAGCCCTGACGGTAGGCCTAAACTATCGAGGGCCGGAGCTGCTCTTTCGAGCGGTCGACGGGACCCACACCGGTAACCGAATGAAATTCGGTTCTGTCCTCGATCTTGGATGCGGCACTGGCCTCGCCGCTCTACCGTTCCGGCCATTCAGTGACTGGATGGTTGGTGTCGATCTTTCGTCCGGGATGCTGGTACAGGCGCGGACAAAGGGTCTCTACGACCGCCTTGTCGAGAAGGAGATTCTGGCATTTCTAGCCAGCGAGGTCGGAAATCGGTGGCCACTATCACCTTGTGCTTGCCGCCGATGTCTTCATGTATTTCGAAGACCTCGCGCCGGTTTTCGACGCCGTTGCAAAAGTGATGGGCTCGCCAGGGGCAACTCGCCTTCAGCGTGGAGACGCAATGAAAACGGCGGCGTCATTTTGCGCGATACTCTGCGTTACGCGCACAGCGAAGCGCATGTGCGGACGCTCTTTGGTGGCGTCCGGCCTAAACCCTGTGAGCGTGGATCTTGGGTCCACTCGCACGGAGAAAGGCGTCCCAGTGCCCGGGTTGATTGTAGTCGCAGGAAACTAAAACGCATGGAACCCGCGCGCGATCTCGTTGATGCTCCGCCGCAATTGCCGGATGTTTTCGCCCGCTGGTTCGCCGGTCGCGGCTGGCAGGTGCACGCGCATCAGCTTGCACTGCTGGCGAGAGCCAACGCCGGACGTTCAGCGTTGCTGATCGCGCCGACCGGCGGCGGCAAGACCCTGGCCGGCTTCCTGCCGACGCTTGTGGAGCTGAGCGAGCGCGGCGTTCGCTCGCGAAATCTGAAGTCGACTGGTCGTGCGCTGGTGCGCTCGCAGGGCCTGCACACACTTTATATTTCGCCATTGAAAGCGCTCGCGGTCGACATTGCGCGCAACCTGGAAATTCCCGTTCAGGAAATGGGCCTGCCGGTACGCCTCGAAACCCGCACCGGCGATACGCCCACATCCAAGCGTCAGCGCCAGCGCCGTGATCCGCCCGACATCCTGCTCAGCACGCCGGAGCAGTTGGCGCTGCTGCTCGCCAGCGCTGATGCGCCGTATATGTTCGGTACGCTCAAGCGTGTGATCCTGGACGAGCTTCATTCGCTCGTGACTTCCAAGCGTGGCGACTTGCTGTCGCTCGGCTTGGCACGCCTCTTCAAGCTCGCCCCGGAGCTGATCACGATTGGTCTTTCTGCGACTGTTGCTGAGCCCGACGAGCTCCGCCGATTTCTGGTTGCACAACCGCCAGATGGCCGAGCGCATGCTGATCTGGTGACTGCGCAAGCCGGCGCCCAACCGATCATCACGATGCTTGATACCGAAGAGCATTTGCCATGGGCCGGTCATTCGGCGCGCCATGCCCTCGGAGAGATCTACGCACATATCAAGACGCACAAGACGACCTTGGTATTCGTCAATACCCGCAGTCAGGCAGAGTTTCTTTTCAGGAGCTGTGGCGCAACAACGACGATAATCTTGCCATTGCGCTCCATCACGGCTCACTCGATGTCGCGCAACGGCGTCGCGTCGAAGACGCGATGGCCACGGGCAAGCTGCGCGCGGTGGTTTGCACGTCTTCTCTCGATCTTGGCGTGGACTGGGGCGATGTCGATTTGGTGATCAATGTCGGGGCGCCGAAAGGTTGCTCACGGATTTTGCAGCGAATTGGACGTTCCAATCACAGGCTCGATGAGCCATCCGAGGCCGTGCTGGTGCCGGCCAATCGCTTTGAGGTTCTTGAATGCCGAGCCGCGATAGAAGCCGTGGCCGAGAATGCACAGGATACGCCGCCATTGCGCACCGGCGCTCTCGATGTGCTGGCCCAGCACATCCTGGGGCGCGCTTGTGGCGAACCATTCATTGCCGAGGAACTCTACGCCGAAATCTGCGCTGCCGCGCCGTATGCTGCACTCAGTCGTGCCGATTTTGACGCGGCCGTCGACTTTGTTGCGACCGGCGGCTACGCGCTGAAGGCCTACGAGCGGTTTGCCAAAATCAGACAAGGCAAGGATGGGCGTTGGCGCATCACGCATCCGCGGGTCGCCCAACGTTACCGCATGAATGTCGGCACTATCGTTGAGGCCGACATGATCAAGGTCCGGCTGGTCCGCTCGCGTCGGAGCGGCGCCGTCGCGCCGCGTGGCGGCCGATTGCTTGGCGAAGTCGAGGAATATTTTATCGAGACATTGAGACCCGGGGACACTTTTGTATTCGCGGGCGAAATTCTCAAATACGAGGCGCTGGTCGAGGATGAGGTCTATGTCTCACGGTCGGATGCCACCGATCCCAAAGTGCCGGCTTACGAGGGAGGCAAGTTTCCGCTTTCGACCTATCTGGCAGCCCGGGTGCGCGCCATTTTGGCGAAGCCAGAGGGTGGCGCGCACTTCCCGAGCAGGTACGCGAGTGGCTGGAAATCCAGCAGTGGCGTTCGATCCTTCCCAAGGCTGGCGACCTATTGGTCGAAACCTTTCCCAGAGCCGCCAACCACTACCTTGTCTGCTATCCGTTTGAAGGCCGACTGGCGCACCAGACGCTTGGCATGTTGCTGACGCGCCGGCTTGAGCGGGCCCGCCTGAGGCCGTTGGGGTTTGTCGCCAATGAATATGCCCTGGCGATTTGGGGATTGGGCGACATCGCTTTGCACATCAAACGCGGCGACTTCTCGCTCGCCCAGTTGTTCGACGAGGATATGCTGGGCGACGACCTGGAAGCCTGGCTTCGCCGAATCGGCACTGATGAAGCGCACGTTTCGCAGCTGCGCCATCATCGCCGGTTTGATCGAAAAGCGTTTTCCGGGCGAGGAAAAATCGCGCCGGCAACTTACGATTTCCACTGACCTCGTCCATGACGTGCTGCGCAAGCACCAGCCGGACCATATTCTTTTGCGCGCAGCTCGCTCTGATGCGGCCACGGGTCTGCTCGATATCAAACGCCTCGCTGAAATGCTCTCGCGGATCCGGGGGCGAATCGTTCATAAAGCACTCCACCACGTCTCGCCGCTGTCGGTTCCCGTTCTGCTCGAGATCGGTCGGGAAAGCCGTGTACGGCGAGGCAGTCCGATATGCTGTTGGCCGAGGCGGCCGACGAATTAGTCAGGGAGGCGATGAGTTGAGCCAAGCGGCCCCAAATCTGGCGGAGAGCGAGGGCAATCTCATCGTTTTGTCCGGAGTTCCACTTCTCGCCGATCCGCGCGGCGCGCTCTATTGGCGGGAGCATCAGCTCTTGGCCGTCGCCGATCTGCACCTGGAAAAAGGTTCAAGTTTCGCCGCACGCGGCCAGATGCTTCCCCCTACGATACCGCGAGTACGCTTGCGTGCCTGTCGGACCTGATAGCGGATTATTCGCCAGGGTGCGCTGTCTCGCTCGGCGACAGTTTTCACGACGGTGGCGGACCAACGCGACTGGGCGATGCGGATCGTGACAATCTGACAAAGCTGCAACGCGGACGCGACTGGATTTGGATTACGGGCAACCACGATCCCGAGCCCGCCGACGGGATCGGTGGCGTATTTCATGAAACGCTGAAAATTGGCGCACTAACGTTTCGCCACGAGCCGAACGGCGGTTCCGGCGAAGTCAGCGGTCATCTGCATCCGGTGGCGCGGATCGCGCATCGCGGCCGCGCGGTGAGCCGCCGCTGTTTCGCCGCAGATACGACGCGCCTGGTATTGCCGGCCTTCGGTGCATTTACCGGCGGGCCTGAATGTGAGGAACGCTGCCTTTGCCGACTTGTTTGGCACGCTCGCCTTCACGGCATATTTGCTCGGCGATGGCCGTATTTATTCTTTCACGGCAAAACGTTGTCTGCCGGATTAGTCGCGCGCAAATATCACGCTGGCAAACCAGCCGATCAGCAGCGCCATGAGTGCCGTCGCCAGTCCGTACAGGAGGCCGTAGTCGCGCGCCGCGTCGGCGACGTATTGTTCGAAGCCGGTCTTGATGACATCCAGTGCTGAGTTCGTTCGGGCGACCAAATTGCCGCCCGTGAACAACTCGACCTCGATTCCATAGCTTCCGGTTGGAACGGCGGCAGGCATCGGGATTGCCGCGCGAAACACGGTTGGCGTGAGGAACGTCACAGCAGTTGGCTGACTCGCGATAGAGACCTTGTTGCGTCTGTAGTCGTAAGAAGGAACGGCGGAACGGGTCTTCGCGCACCGTGTCCGCCACAGTCGCTTCCGATTCGTTGCGGCAACAGGAAGTTGTCGAGCCCGATCTGCAGGCGGCGCAACGTATCCTGGTTGGCGATGTTGTTGACCGGGCGGTTGCTCAGAACCGCAAGATAGGACGGTACGCGTTCGAATTCGCGCGAATCGACATTGACCCAAATACCGAGCACGCGCTGTTTGCGTCGCGTACGCAGAGGTCTGGCGCGGTCCCGTTACCGTGACCACGAGATCATAGGGCGGGCGCAGTGGACTCGTCACCGGATCAGGTTCAATTGTGCCGAATAGCACCAATTCTTCGCCGACAAAGCTTGATGTAACCGCCACGCGATGATTTGACAGAGACACCACCAGTCGTTCCGCCGGCGGCGGATCCCAGACCGCAAAGCAGGACAATAAGAGTGCACAGGAGCCGCCGCATCATCCGCTCCTGACGAAACGAAGCGAATAGAGATCATCCGGCTTGACCACCAGCTCGTAAGCGAACCGGCAGCCCACCGCGAAAACCAGAAGGCCGAGAAGCAGACGCAGGCGCTCGCCGCGCATCTTCTGCCCGGTGCGCGCACCGAATTGTGCGCCAATAACGCCCCCGACCATCAAGATCAGCGCCAGCACCGCGTCCACCAGATGATTTGTCGCCGCGTGCATGACCGTCGCCGAGGCCATCGTGACAAGCGTCAGCACCATCGAAGTGCCGATGACGGTCGCGGTCGGTACGCGCAGGAAGTAGATCAGCATCGGCACAAGCAAGAATCCGCCGCCTATGCCCATGATCGCGCCGACAAATCCGATCACAAATCCGATCGCCCAGACCGGAATTGCCGATACATATATCTTGGAGCGCTTAAATCGCAGCTTAAACGGCAGACCATGCAAGCCATGTATGACTGCCTGGCCGCCGCAGCGTTGCTGGCATGCCGTGACGCGTGCGCAAGATTGCACGCACGCTTTCATAGATCATCATCGCCCCGACGGTTGTCAGCAGCGTCACGTACGAAATGCCGATCATCAGATCGAGTTGGTCGAGTGCACGCAGTTCGGTGAAGAGCCAAACGCCAGTTGCCGTGCCGAGAATGCCCGAACTGAGCAACATCAATGCCAAAGCAATATCGAGCGCACGCTTCCGCCAGTAACTAAGCGCGCCGGTGAATGAGGATGCTGCAATGTGACTGGATACGGTCGCCACCGGCGACCGCCGGCGAGATCCCGATAAAGATCAGAAGCGGTGTCATCAAAAACCCGCCGCCGATCCCGAACATTCCGGAGATATAGCCGACCGCCAGCCCCATCCCCAGCACCAGGAAGACGTTCACAGGCAAATCAGCAATGGGAAGATAGATCTGCAAGCGCTTTTCGTCCGGCGGGTTGGGGCGCGTTACGCGACCAGTACGCCCGGGCTCTCTCATCATGCAACTAGCACTGAGGCATCGGAACGCCAGCAGTATGATGCGGGATCGCTCGAAGCAGGTGGTTCGAGTTGTGCTTGGTTTAGCTGAAGAGGCCGTCTCTGATCACGCCCGTTACAGTTCGACGCGGCGATCAGCGGCTTTCCTGAAGCGACCGCGCTGATGGAAAGGGGCCGCCAGCGCGTGGCTTGTCATGCGGTGGAGGCGCGGCCCGATCCCAGCCGCCCGGAGGCTCTGGAACCATGGTGGCCGCCGGCAGCTGTGTCTGCGGCGCAAAGTTTTTCACGGCGTCCTGGGCAGTCTGCGAGCGTCGGAGCATCAAGGGCGGCGGCGGTCTCGTCACGTTTGCGGCCGGCATCCCGATCACCCTGGGCGGCCGCCAGAGCAAACCACTTGTACGATTCAGCGATGTTTTCTCGGTGCCGAGTCCGCGCGCCACCAGTACTGCGAGATTGTATTGGCTATCGGCCACGCCGTGTTCGGCGGCCTTGCGGAACCACAGGACCGCGCTGGCATAGTCCGGCTTCCCGTCCACACCCTCGGCATAGAGGACGGCAAGATTATGCATCGCCTTGGCGTGGCCTTTATCGGCGGCAGCCACATAAAGTCTGCGAGCTGCGGCCAGGTCCTTTCTGACACCCTGTCCTTTTTCGAGCATGCTCGCATAGCGGAATTGAGCAGGTGTGAGACCTTTGCCTGCAGCCCGTTCCAGCCATCTGGCTGCCTCTTCAAGATTTGTAGGTACGCCTCGGCCTTCCATGAAGCGCATGGCGACTTCATAGGCCGCTGCTGGATCACCGGCTGCTGCGGCATTGCGCAGGCGTGCCCCGCCGATGGCAGGCGGCAAACTTTCCGCCGCAGGCGACTGCGTAGCAGGCGCCCCTTGTCGGGCCGTCCGGCCATCTGCTGGCGTGCGACCAATGGCACCGGTGACTTCAGTTTTTGCCGCGGACGATGGTGCCATCGAGGGCGCGTTCAATAGAGGCGGACTTAGTAGCGCCGACAGGCTTCCCCTGCTTCCATCGAATTCAGGAGTGATTGGACGGGGTCCCCTTTTGGAGCTTGAGGCGCAGGTGTCAAACTCGGCAGCGTCTGCGGGGCGATCAGCGTCGCAGTGACATCGACGTCGCCCGCGATCGGTTTACTCTCCGCTCACTTGCAGCGGCGGTTTCGTTTTCCCCATTCGGGATTTCGTTGGAACCCGCTGTTGAGGTCGCCTCGAAGTTGGCTGCCATCTTCGTGTCGGCCGTTTCGAAAATACTGAAATTAAAAATGTTGCCCGTGAACTGAGCCAAACCCACGATGATGGCGACGATGCTCGCTGCCAGTAAGGCTGATTTCACCCGCGTTGCCACTTTCGCCCGCAGTGGTGTATCGCCGCGTTTTGGAGGGTTCGGAGCGTGTCTGGCGGCTCTTTTGATCATGGCCCGCGGCTTGGGCGGCGCGACGAGCCGCGGCAATGAAGCTCGATTTCGAACCGGAAACCGGCGCACCAGATCGGGCGGACCCAAGCGCGACTTCCGCAACCGAGATGCGCATTCCGGGCACCGCACCGGATCCCGGCCGGCCGGAACCAGGCTCAAGCGGCTGATCCGCTTTCAACCCAGGCCCGACCTCAAAAACAGCATCGAATGGGCGAGCGATCTTGATCGTCGGGTCTGCCACCACGGTCGGCGAGATTTGGAGCGCCATGGCTTGGGCTTGTATCGGATCTAATAGCCGCGCAGCATGGTTTCGACGTCTGGGCCGGCGCGATGTCCGCGACCTGCGTCAGCTCGATGATCCCGGTCTCACTGGCTACTGGAATCGCTCGGCTGCTGCGGATGTCTTTTTCAATTGTGGTGAGGCGATCCGCGACGCGATCGAGGGTGCCATGCATTACCGCAAGTGCGTCGTGGGTACGTGCCACGTCCTGTTTTAGCCCGTCGATGCCAGACGTGCTGTTTGCCTGCGCATCGACGGTATCTTTCTGCGTCCTTATTTTCTCGATGTGAACCAGCAAATCGGCCAGCCCGCGCTCGATTGCGTCAAGATGGGTGAGACGAGAGTCAGTCGTGTCCAGCCGCTCGAGGAATTTGACGATGCGATCTTCGAAATGATGGAGTGCGGTCCGGTCTCCGCGCGACTGGATCTGCTCGATCTTTGTCGACAATGACTGAATCAGCGTTTCCAGGTGCGGAATTGCGGTATCGTCACCGTGCGCATGCTCTGACACGGCGCGGCTGAGCGCGTCGATACGAAGTTCAAGCCTATTGAACGCATCGCCGGCGCTTCCGCCGATTGCGAGGTAGTCGATCTTGTCGGCAAGCGTTTGGACCCGGGCCGTCAGGACACTCACGGATTCATCAGAGGCGACATGTGCCGCCATCTCGCGCAAAGTTCCGAAGAGATTGTCGAGTTGCTGGATCGTTGCAGGGTCGTTTTGGGTAACGATGAGATCGATTTTGCGACTCAGGCTCTCGATCGCATCGTTATATCCAAACAGCTTTTCGGCTGGCACCAGTTCGTGCAGTGCATTGCGGACTTCAACAAGCCCGTACTCAATTCCGGCCAATGCATTGCTGTCGACACCGGCTTGCCGACCCTCCGAGACACTGTAGGCCAACTCCTGAATTTGCTTCTCAATGGACTCCATTGCCCGACGTGGCATGGCCTCATTTAACATATGACCGATTTCGCCCAGTTCGGAGCGCAGCGCGGCGATTGCTCGTTCCACGTCGGGACGCCGCAGCGTCTCGATTTGGTCTGTGATCCGTCGCAGCTGACCCTCGAGGCCAGTCAGGTCCTGCGACGGTGCTCTATCGTCATGGCCAAAACGTCGCGCAGCAATTTCAGCGATCACAGATTCGAGCACATGTTTGCTTGGCATCTCGGCTGTTGACACGCGTGTAACGTTGCTGGCGAGCTTGTCGATACGTTGTTCCAGACGTGCAAATTGCTCGACGAGTGGGTCAGTCTCGTCGCGGCTGCGCCTCGGGGCATAGGCCGCGGATCCGGTGCGCGTCATTTGATCAATGCGGCGACCAAGATCGTCCAGCCGGAGGTGAATTCCGGAAAGATCGTCGGAGGCTCTCTCGTCGTCGAAGTACGTTGGTGTTGGGGCCTTGATGCCCTGCTTCGCCGCCTGCTGGAGAATGATTGCGTTGAGCCAGTCGTTTAGATGAAGGCCGGCTCGCCGCGCGGCTTCTTCCGCCGTCCTGCGCGCGTCGGATCGAATACCTTTGACGCTCGACGCAAAGCCAAATTTCATTGCTCGCATCCACGTCCGAGGTGGAGACTTCAAGAGTCAGATCGACTCTCGGGAACCGGCGCGCGTTAAACGGCGGGTGGAAACGGGGCTCGGTCCTTCGTCCACCCCCAACTTTTTGCCGGTGACGGTAAACAAGCGGTTAACGTTTTGGGGGTGTACCGCAGTTTCACTTTGGCCGTGCCCTGAAGAAGGCCCTCTCAAGGCTTCGCCCGACCGTAATATTTTCCGGGCAGAACACCCGAATGCTACCGCGCCCGTTGGTTAGACGATTAGGATTCGCATGATTCGCTGCTGGCGTACTCAAGGGCGACATAGATACCGACGAACCCGGTAACACCCATGGAGGTATGGATCGAGCCGGCAATACCATCGGGCGCCCGGCGGCTTGCATGAGGTAGATAGTCTTACCAACTTGCTGGAGCGGCAACGACGCGACAATTGACGGCGCGGTGGCCGAATTGCGCCAAATCTACACTGAGATGTTTGTTGCCTCGGATCTGTCGCCTGCAGCCGAGGCTTCGATGTCGAGAAAGGCCTGATCCGGTTCGCGATTTTCGCGTTTCGCGGTTCTTAATACAGGTGTAAACCAAACACTCCGTAGTTATCGGAAGTTTTGGCCTTACGTGCGCCGGTTTCCGGGGGTTGAGCCAGGGCCGCACAAAAATCGCCAGCTTTACATTCTGTTAACTTTTGCGGCGCTTTGCCGGGAGAGGGACGATGCCAATTTATAAAGCACCAGTAGACGACGCCTTGTTCCTTCTCAACGACGTATTCCATCTCGATCACTATGGGAATTTGCCGGGGTTCTCAGATGCCTCGCCGGATGTTGTGGAGGCCGTACTGCGCGAAGCGGCCAAATTCAGCGAGGAAGTGCTCACGCCGCTGAACCGTGTTGGCGATAAGGAAGGCTGCAAACGCGCCGCCGATGGGAGTGTGTCAACGCCGACAGGTTTCAAAGATGCTTACAAACAGATTGTTGAAGGCGGTTGGATCGGGATTTCAGTGCCTGCCGAGTTCCGCGGCCAAGGCCTGCCGGCGACGCTGACCGAAATCGTCAACGAATTTTTCTGTTCGGCCAACATGGCATTCGCAATGTATCCAGGCCTCACTCAAGGCGCGATCGCGGCGTTGTTGATGCATGCCTCCGGTGAGCTGAAAACAAAATTTCTGCCAAAAATGGTTGAAGGTGTCTGGACCGGCACCATGAATCTCACCGAGCCGCACTGCGGTACCGATCTTGGGCTGTTGCGGTCGAAGGCGACCAAGCAAGCAGACGGCAGCTACAAGATCAGTGGCACCAAGATTTTCATCTCCGCCGGTGAGCACGATTTGTCCGAAAATATCATCCACCTCGTGCTTGCTCGCATCGAAGGCGCGCCGGCGGGAACCAAAGGCATCTCATTGTTCGTGGTGCCGAAGTTTCTGGTCAAGGACGACGGTTCGTTGGGTGCGCGCAATGCCGTCAGCTGCGGCTCGATCGAAGAGAAGATGGGCATCCACGGCAATTCCACCTGCGTGATGAACTATGACGGCGCCACCGGCTGGCTGATCGGCGAAGAAAACCGCGGCCTCAACGCCATGTTCACGATGATGAACGAGGCGCGGCTTAGGCGTGCGGCGTTCAGGGCCTCGCGCTTTCCGAGGTGGCTTATCAGAACGCGGCGGCCTACGCGAAGGAACGTCTGCAAGGCCGGTCAATTTCCGGTGTCGAAATATCCGGACAAAGCGGCTGATCCGATCATCGTGCATCCGGATGTGCGTCGCATTCTGATGAGCATCCGCGCGTTCAACGAGGCCGCGCGAGCGCTGGTGATGTGGACGGCGCTCAAGAGCGACATCGCCCACCGCTCCGACGATGAAAAGGAACGCAAGAGCGCCGACGATCACATGGGATTGCTCACGCCGGTGATCAAAGGCGTCCTCACCGACAGCGGTTTTGCCAACGCAGTCCTGGCGCAACAGGTATTCGGCGGACACGGCTACATCGCCGAGCACGGCATGGAGCAGTTCGTGCGCGACGCCCGCATTGCGCAGATTTACGAAGGCGCCAACGGCATTCAGGCGCTCGATCTGGTCGGGCGAAAGCTCGGCAAGGATGGCGGCCGGGCGATCCTGGCCTTCTTCAATGAGGTGCAGACTTACCTGAAGGAGCGCGCCAACAACGATGCGATGAACGTCTATCTCAAGCCGCTCGGCCAATCGCTCGGCGCATCTGCAGCAGGCGTCAATGTGGTTCATGCAGAATGCCATGGCCAAACCCGACAATGCCGGTGCGGGCTCATACGACTACATGCATCTCTTTGGCCTGGTCGCACTCGGTTATATGTGGTGCAGAATTGCCGGAAGCCGCGCTTGCGAAACTGCCGAAAGCGAACGGTTCCGCGGCGCGCATGAACGCAAAGCTCGTCACCGCACGCTTCTTCATGGAGCGCATGCTGCCGGGAACGGCGACGCGGCTTGCTCAGCATCAAGGCCGGCGCGGGTTCGACCATGGAGCTGGCGGACGACGCTTTCTAACTCACCGTCGATCCAGGATGCCGTCAGGCGTACGCCATGCGCCGGCGCGAGCGCTGCAGCAGCCAGACCATGATCGACGACGTTCATCAGGTTCCACGCCGAGGCCGTTGAAGAACGCCGCCCGGTAAGAGCCGGTGAGGTCAAAGATCAGGCCCGACAGCCAGCCGCCCAGCGCCATACCGAGCAATGTCGCCATCAGCACAAGGCCGAGTCGCGTGGCCGGCTTCGCGCGGCGAGAAATATTCGCGCACGATGATGGCGTAGCTCGGCACGATGCCGCCCTGGAACAGACCGAACAGCGCCGAGATCACGTAAAGTGACAAAAGACCGTCGAACCAGAGATAGAGAAACAGGGCGACACCTTGCAGCACCGAGCCGAGCAGCAGCGTCCGCACGCCGCCGATGCGATCGGCAATAAAGCCGGAGCCGACGCGGCTGATGATGCCGAAGCCGAGCATCAACGACAGCATCTCGGCGCCACGCGCCACGCCGTAACCGAGGTCGCCGCAATAGGCGACGATATGCACCTGCGGCATCGACATCGCCACGCAGCAGGCGACGCCGGCGATGCATAAGAGCACCTGCAAGCGTCAGCGGCGAAAACGGCACCTCGGCCTGGCGGCGCCGCAGCGCTCCTCGTCAGTCTCAGTGCGATGAATCTCGAGTCCGCCGACGCATGAGCGAAAACCAGCGGCAACATCGCAACGAGGCAGAACATGCCGATACCGATATGCGTCGCGCGCCAGCCGGACGTCGCGATGAAGTGCTGCACGCACAGGCGGCCAGATCGTGCCGGCGATGTAATTGCCGGACGCTGCAAGCGCGACTGCAATGCCGCGTCGTTGCACGAACCAGTGTGAGATGTCGGCCATCAGCGGCCCGAAACTGGCCGAGCAGCCGATGCCGATAAGCAGCGTGCGCGAGCGCGACCTGCCACAGGTTCGGCGACCATCCGGTCGCGAGATAGCCGGCCGAGACCGCCAGCGTTCCGATGCCGAGCGGCACGGCGATGCCGAAACGGTCCGCGAGACGTCCCATCAACACGCCGCCGCCGGCAAAACCGAACATCACCATCGTGAAGGGAAGGGAAGCATCGGCGCGGCTGACGCCGAAATCTGTCTGGAGTGCGGGCAGCGCCACCATGAATCGACCACATGCCGACGCCGCCGACCGTAGAAAGCGTCACAGCGACGCGCGAGACGCAGCCACGCGTATGACGATTCAATGTCGCCGGGCTTTGCACCCGCTCTGAACATTCATGATTGGAAATCCCGGACTGCGAGGGTGGTAACACCGCCCGCAGGTCCAATCCAGATGCGCAGCCATGCGTTTAGGCGAAGGCGGGGATGATTTCGCGACCAAATAGTCTCAATCGAGCGGGCGGCATCCTCAAAGCGCATGTCGCCAAACACCATCTGGCAAAGTACGGTGTTTACGCCGGTCTCCGCACTGCAAGCGGTGAGATAGTCGCCCACAGTCGCAGGCGAGCCCGCAACGCCATGGCCGATGCGTTCCAGCGCCGCGAAATCACCCGGATAAATATCCTTCAGAACGAATTCCGTGTTTGCTCTGCGCCAGAGAAAATCAATGGCGTCACGCCAGCGCGGGTAGGCTGCGTTAGCGATCGCGCGTGCCGCGTCATCTGTCTCGGCCACGACAATGTGTCGGGTAATGCCGATGCCAGGAAGAGCAGCTGCGACGCGTCCCAGCTTTTTCCACTCTTCGCGATATCGGTCGCTGATTGCGCGTGCTCGTGCGCCGGGTCCAAGCGACACGACATTAATGCCGCGCGGTGCAGCCCAGGCAATCGCATCGGCGTTCGGCGCGCCGTACCAGATTGGTGGGTGCGGACGTTGGACTGGTTTAGCCTGCACGACGTAGTCCTTGTAACTATAGAAACGGCCTTCGAAATTGAGGACATCGGTTTCGAAAGCGCGCATCAGCACGGCGAAGGCTTCCTGATACATCGCCGGTGCCAGAGCGGGATCGATTCCAAAGCGCTGGTGCTCGATGAGCGCCCCGCCGCGGCCCACCCCACTGTCAGGCGTCCGCCGCTAAGATGGTCGAGCATGCAAATTTCTTCATAAAGCCGCAGCGGGTGATAGAGCGGCAGAACATAGACCAGCGGGCCCACCTTGATCTTGCTCGTTCGCTGGATGGCGGACGCCAGAAATACGCTTGGGCTTGACGCCATGCCGAGTGGGGTCGAGTGATGCTCGGCAAGATGATAGCCCTGGAAGCCTGACCGTTCGATCAATTCGAGGAGACGCAGGCGTTCCTCGAAAAAGCGGCCCAGTGGGCCGCCATCGCTGTCGAGGTGATCGAAGATCGCAAAATTCAGCACGCCGCCAACTCCGTGACGGCGCCATCAAATGCCGCTAACCTTATAGACAGGTGGTCAGTTGAAACGGCTCGAAGGAGCGCTTCATGCGAAAGACTCTTTTCTCCGTCGCGGCGTTAATGCTGGCGGCATCCTCTGCGAATGCGCAACAGACCGTCAAGGTCGGACTGATCATGGCCTATTCAGGCCAGTTCGCTGATACCGCGGCGCAGATGGACAATGCCATCAAGCTTTATGTCAAACAGCATGGCGACACAGTTGCGGGCAAGAAGATCGAGATTCATCCGTAAGGACACGGGTGGCCCAAATCCCGACGTTGCCAAGCGCCTCGCGCAGGAACTGGTCGTGCGCGATCAGGTCGACGTCCTTGCCGGCTTTACGTTGACGCCAGAAGCGCTGGGCGCGGGCGACGTATCGGCGGAAGCAAAAAACTCATGGTGGTGATGAATGCGGCGACCTCCGTCATCACGACGAAGTCGCCCTACATCGCGCGCACTTCGCTGACGATTCCGCAACTCGAAAACACGTTCGGTCAATGGGCCTACAAAAACGGCCTACGCAAGATCTACACCATGGTCTCTGACTACGGCCCCGGAATTGACGCCGAAACCTGGTTCGTCAGAAGATTCAAAGATGCTGGCGGCGAAATCGTCGGCTCGGTCCGCATGCCGGTCGCCAGCCCCGACTTCTCGGCGTTCGTGCAGCGTGCAAAGGACCTCGATCCCGAGGCCATCTTTATTTTCATCCCGGGCGGCACGCAGCCCGCGGCGATGACCAAGGCGATGCAGGAGCGCGGCATCCCAGCGACCAAGATCCTCGGGCAAGGTGAGATCACGATGGACGACAACGCGCTCAGAAGCATGGGCGACAGCGCGGTCGGTATCCGAACCGTGTTTCACTACGGCTGGGAGCATAAGTCGCCAATGAATGAGGCCTTCGTGAAAGCGTACCGGGCCGAATTCAACCGCAGCCCCGATGTGTTCTCAATCGGCGGCTGGGACGGCATGCATCTGATCTACGAGGCGCTGAAAAAGACCGGCGGCAAGGCCGACGGCGATCTCTCTGATTGCTGCCGCCAAAGGTATGAAATGGGAGAGTCCGCGCGGCGAGATATCTATCGACCCCGATACCCGCGACATCGTGCAAACCGTCTATATCCGCAGGGTTGAGAAAGTGGACGGCAAAACCCAGAACACGGAGATCGACAAGATCGAGAACGTGAAGGATCCCGCCAAAAAGTAGCGAAGGTTCGCCGTTCCCTAAGTGGGGAAAGACCACGCGATGGATGCACTCAATGTTCCGCGACCGGAATGGATGAGCGAAGACCTTGTCCTGCTCGAGGAGCAGGCGCGGCGCTTCATCGCCGACGAATTTGTCCCGCATCTTGATCGCTGGCACGAGGCCGGCATCTACGACCGCGATGTATGGACCAAAGCCGGCGAGGCTGGATCTGCTCTGCGCCTCGATGCCGGAGGAATACGGCGGCGCCGGCGGCACCTTCGCCCACGAAGCGGTGATCAACCGCGAGTTTTCGCTCGCCGGTTTCGACACCTTCGGCGCGCCGCTGCATTCGGGCATCGTCGCTCCTTACATCCTTCATTACGGCACCGAGGATCAGAAGAAGCGCTGGCTGCCAAAGCTCGCCACGGGCGAACTGGTCGGCGCCATCGCCATGACCGAGCCCGGGCACCGGATCGGACCTGCAGGGTGTGCGAGCTTCGGCCAAGAGATCCGGCAACGGCTATGTGCTCAACGGTTCGAAGACCTTCATCACCAACGGTCAGCACGCCAATCTGATTATCGTTGTAGCCAAGACCGATCCGAAAGCCGGGTGCGAAAGGCACGTCGCTTGTTCGTGGTCGAGACCGACGATGCGCAGGGCTTCCGCCGCGGACGCAAGCTCAAGAAGCTCGGAATGGATGCCGCCGATACCTCGGAGCTGTTCTTCGAGGATGTGCAGCTGCCGGCATCCAGCCTGCTCGGCACCGAGGAAGGCCAGGGCTTCTATCAGCTGATGAAGGAACTGCCGCAGGAGCGGCTGATCGTCGCCGTACATGCAGTTGCGATGATGGAGCGCGCGCTTGCGCTGACCATCGACTATGTCAAGCAACGCAAGGCCTTCGGCCAGGCGATCATCGAGTTTCAGAATACCCAGTTCGAGCTTGCCGAATGCAAGACCGACACGACCATCGCCAAGGTCTTCCTCGACCACTGCATCGAGCGCCACGCTCAGGGCGAGCTCGATACGGTCACCGCCTCGATGGCGAAATACCGGCTCACCGACACTGCAAGGCAAAGTGATCGACCGATGCCTGCAATTGTTCGGCGGCTATGGCTATATGGACGAATATCCGATCTCGCGCATGTACCGGGATGCCCGTGTGTTGCGCATCTATGCGGGCACCAACGAGATCATGAAGCTGCTGATCGCGCGTAGTCTCTGAACGCGCCGCACAAACTGGAGGCGCACGATGCCCGAGGCATTCATTTATGACGCCGTTCGCAGCCCGCGTGGACGCGGCAAGGCCGACGGATCGCTGCACGAGGTGACCGCACTCAATCTCGCCGCTCAGGCGCTGGCAGCCGTCAAGGACCGCAACAAGCTCGACCCGGCGCTAGTCGACGACGTCGTGCTGGGTTGTGTCGACCCGGTCGGCGAAGCGGGCGGGGACATCGCGCGCGGCGTCGGCTTTGGTTGCCGGTTTCGGCGACGGAGTGCCGGGCGTGCAGATCAACCGGTTTTGCGCCTCTGGCCTCGACGCGGTCAATTTCGCTGCGGCCGAGATCATGTCCGGCCAGCACGAAATGACGATCGGCGGCGGCGCTGAATCGATGAGCCGGGTCGGCATTGGCGCATCCGGTGGCGCTTGGCCGATCGATCCGTCGATTGCTGTCGCGACCTATTTTCTGCCGCAGGGCATTTCCGCTGACCTCATCGCCACGAAATACGGCTTTTCGCGCGACGACGTCGATGCCTACGCCGTCGAAAGCCAGAAGCGCGCTGCCAAGGCGTGGGACGAGGGGCGCTTCAAGAATTCGGTTGTGCCGATCAAGGATGTCAACGGCCTGACACATCCTCGCAAAAGACGAGCACATGCGGCCCAGCACGACCATGCAGACGCTTGCTGCGCTTGCAGCCTTCATTCGTGCAGATGGGCGAGATGGCGGGTTTCGATGCGGTTGCCGTGCAGCGCTATCCGGAAGTCGAAGCGGTCAACCACGTACACACGCCCGGCAATTCGTCGGGGATCGTCGACGGCGCGGCGGCGGTGCTGATCGGCAGCAAGGCAGGCGGGCAAGGCGGCCGGTCTGAAGCCACGCGCGCGTATTCGCCAGTTCGCCAATGTCGGTTCTGAGCCGTCGATCATGCTGACCGGTCCGATTCCCGTGACCGAGAAGGTGCTCGAAAAAAGCCGGCATGACAAAAAGGACATCGATCTTTGGGAGCTCAACGAGGCATTTGCATCGGTGGTGCTGCGCTACATGCAGGCGCTCAACATTTCGCACGACAAGATCAACGTGAACGGCGGCGCCATCGCCATGGGTCACCCTGCTCGGCGCGACCGGCGCGATGATCCTCGGCACCGTGCTCGACGAGCTCGAGCGGCGCGACAAAGAGACCGCGCTTGTAACGCTGTGCATCGGCGTCGGCATGGGAACCGCAACGATCATCGAGCGCGTGTAGCGGAGCCACTAATGCCCAAGAATCGATATCGACAAGGTTCCGATCGATACCGCGACTGGCTACCCACCGCCGTTCAACAAGGCGGTGGACGGCCGCTCGCGCAAAGCGGCTAGCGCGCGCCGCTGGTCTCACGCAGTTCGGCGTGAACGTCTGCACGCCTCAAGCCGGGTGCGGCGTCTTCGCAGCGTCATTGGCATGAGAAGGAGGACGAGCTTGTCTACGTTCTCGAAGGCGAGGTCGTGTTGATGCGAAGACAATGGCGAGACCGTGCTAAAGCCGGGCGATGCTGCGGCCTGGAAAGCCGGCGTGTCCGAACGGACATTGCCTGATCAATCGGTCAGACCGCGACGCCGTATTCATTGAAGTCGGGACACGCGCGCGCAGCCGACCGCGCGCACTATTCGGATATCGATCATGATTGGTCGTGCGCGACGAAAAAGGTGCGCGCTACACTCGGAAAAACGGCGAACCATATCTGAGGGAGCCAGCGATGGCGAATTTCAAGCTCGACGTCGACGGTGACGGGATCGCGCTCATTACCTGGGATATGGCCGATCGCTCGATGAACGTGATCACCACCGGGGTCATCGAGGAGTTGGGTGCGCTCGTCGACAAGGTCGCGAGCTGACGCCGCCATCAAAGGGCGCAGTCGCTACGTCCGGCAAGGATGCCTTCTGCGGCGGCGCTGATCTCACCATGCTGTGAGGGCATGGGCGCTGTTTTCGCCAATCTGGTGCGGACAAGGGTGAGGAGGCGGCGGCAGCGTTCGTATTTGATGAAAGCCGAAAGCTGTCGCAAGTCTATCGACGGCTCGAGACGTCCGGCAAGCCCTGGGTGTGCGCGCTCAACGGTACGGCTATGGGCGGCGGCTTCGAATTTGCGCTCGCGTGCCACTATCGGGTCGCTACCGACAACCCGAGAACCAGGCTCGGCCTTCCTGAAATCAAAGGTCGGTTTGTTTCCCGGTGCGCGGCGGCACGCAGCGGGTTGCACGCATGCTGCCGCCCGCCGACGCGCTTCAATTCCTTCTCAAGGGCGAACAGCTCAAAGTCGATCGCGCAAAGGCGATGAAGCTGATCGATGCCGTGGTCCCGCAAGGCGATCTGATCAAGGCGGCAAAGGACTGGATCAAGGCCGGCGGCAAGGCCAAAGCGCCATGGGATACCGAAGGTTTCCGGCTGCCGGGCGGACCGGTCTATTCCAAGGCCGGGATGATGACATTCCCGGCCGCCAACGCGATCTATCGGCGCGAAACCTACGACAATTATCCGGCGGCGCGCGCCATCCTCCAGGTCGTCTACGAAGGCCTGCAGGTTCCGTTCGACACGGCGCTGCGCATCGAGATCGCGGTGGTTCGCCAAGATACTGCGCTCGCCGCGAAGCGGCCGCGATGATCCGATCGCTGTTCGTGTCGATGCAGGAACTCAACAAAGGCGCGCGCCGTCCGGCAAACGAACCGCCGACGAGCCTGAAAAAATCGGCGTCGTCGGCGCGGGCTTCATGGGAGCCGGCATAGCCCAGGTCAGCGCCGCTGGCCGGGCTTGCAGGTGGTGCTGATCGATCGTGACCAGGAGACCGCCGACAAGGGCAAGGCTGCCTTGCACAAGGCGCTCAGCGACCGCGTGATGAAAGGGCGCATGAAGCGGAGCCGAGCGGGACGAGTGGCTAGCGCGCATCTTGCCCACCGCCGATTACGCGGCATTGAAGGATTGCGATCTCGTCATCGAAGCGGTGTTCGAAGATCGCAAAGTCAAGTCCGAGGTGATCGCAAAAATTCAGGCGCGTCATCGGGGACAAAGGCGATTTTCGCTTCCAACACCTCGACCTTGCCGATTTCCTCGCTCGCTTCCGAATTCAAGCGATCCCGGCCCGCTTCATCGGCATCCATTTCTTCTCGCCGGTCGACCGCATGATGCTGGTCGAAATCATTCTCGGCAAACAGACCGGCAACAAGGCTTTGGCCGCGGCGCTCGATTACGTGCGCGCGCATTCGCAAGACGCCGATCGTTGTCAACGATCTCGCGCGGCTTTTACACCTCACGCGTCGTGGGCACCTATATCCGCGAGGGCCATTTGATGCTGACCGAAGGCGTTCCGGCGGCGATGATCGAGAACGTCGGCCGTATGGCGGGCATGCCGGTCGGGCCACTCGCGCTCGAATGACGAGGTGGCGGTGGATCTTGCGTGGAAGATTCTCAAGGCAACAGAGGCCGATCTGGGCGCCAAAGCAATCGACGCGCGACAAAAGACCCTGTTGCGGGAGATGGTTGAAGACGCGGACGCTTCGGCCGCAAGAACGGCGAAAGGCTTCTACGATTATCCCGGCAAACGGTCCGAAGAAACTTGTGGCCCGAGCCTGGTCGATTTTCAGCTGAAGCAACTCGACCCCGACAAGATCGACATCGAGGAATTGAAACTGCGGCTGCTCGGCATTCAAGCCTTGGAAACGTCGCGCTGCTTTGAGGAGAAAGTACTCACCGATGTGCGGGAAGCCGACGTCGGTTCGATCCTCGGCTTTGGCTTTGCGCCATTCTCCGGCGGCACGCTCTCATGGATCGACATGATGGGTACCAAACGGTTTGTTGAATTGTGCCGCAAGCTGGACAAGAAGTTCGGCGCGCGATTTGCTCCGAACAAGTTATTGCTCGATCTCGCGCAGCGCGGCGAGGGCTTCTATCAGCGCTTCGCGCCCGGTAAAAAAGGAAGCGGCGTAGCAGCGACCTGCACCACCACCGTTAGCCGCTTCGCAGCCCGGGTCACGCCGGTGTAGAGCCAACGTTCTCGGCTGTCCGGAAACGCAAACGACTCATCGAAAAGCACGACATCGTCCCATTGCGAGCCTTGTGCCTTGTGCACCGTCAGCACATAACCGTAATCGAACTCGTCATACGGTTTGCGCCGCTCCCAGGCCACCTTCTCGATCCCGCCGACAAAACATTCCGGCCGTACCGATACCTTGACCCCGCGTGGCACTGTTTCGTCGTCCGGCAGAAGCCGCATCGTCATGATTTCGGCCTTGGCGCGACCCTTACGTGCGCCGCGTTCTTTCACAGTCCACAATCCACCGTTGAAGAGACCTTTCTTGCGATTGTTGCGCAGGCAGACCAGCTTGTCGCCGGCCGAAGGCATTTCACCCTCGAAGCCACGTCGCTCCTGCATGCGGGCGTTGTAAGCGCGTCGCGTGGCATTGCGACCGACAAGTACCTGATCGGCCTCGAGCACGCGATCCGGATCGAGGTCGCCCTTTGCGCAAAACCTCGGTTTCGCCGTAGCGCCCAGGCTCAATGTATTCGCCGGCGCGAATGTCCATTGATAGCACGCACGATCGGGTCGTCTTGAGCCTGTCGATGCACCTCAGTCAGCATTGCGTCAGGTTCTCCCTCGGTAAAAAACCACCGCCCTGGATCGGCGGCAGTTGCGCCGGATCACCGAGCACCAGCACAGGCACGCCGAAGGAGAGCAAATCACGCCCGAGTTCGGCGTCGACCATCGAACATTCGTCGATGATGATCAGTTGTGCTTTTGAGGCCGGCGCCTCGTCCCACAAGTCGAAGTTGGGCACTTCGTCGCCGCTTTCGCGCGCCCGATAGATCAGGCTATGGATAGTGCTGGCGCCGCGGCAGCCTTTGCCTCAGCATAACCGAGGCCGCTTTGCCGGTGAAAGCGGCGAACTTCACCTCTCCGTTGGCCTCGTCGGCGATATGTCTCGCCAGGGTCGTCTTGCCTGTCCCGGCATAGCCGAACAGAGCGAAAGACTTGCGATGCACCATTCGTTCCGGCACCTGGACTTGAGCCAATCGGCAACGGATTTAAGCGCCTCATTTTGATGTTGGGTAAACTGCGTCATGCGCCAAATCACTAGCGCATCGAAGATGTTGGTGAAAGAACAAAAATAGAACGCAATATCAAGTCGGCTATGGATTATTTTCCTGCCGTGCGGAAGCCGGCACATTGCCCTTTGCGGTGCACCATGTTTAACGTCGCGGCCCTTTGCGGCGACGGAATTATGCATGGCCCGTGATCAGATCGACATGACCCCGATCGAAACTCGCGACGAACTCGTCGCGTGGCTCGAGGCGGGCTGCAAGCCGAAGGCGCAGTTCCGCGTCGGCACCGAACACGAAAAGTTCGCCTTCACCGTGGCTGATCATCGCCCGGTCCCTTATTCCGGCAAGCGCAGCATCCACGCGCTGCTTGAAGGAATGCATGAGTCTGCTTGGCTGGGAGCCGATCATGGAGGGCGACAACATCATCGGCATGTTCTGATGTCACCGGCGGAGGCGCGATCTCGCTCGAACCGGGCGGTCAGTTCGAGCTTTCCGGCGCTCCGCTCGACAATGTGCATCAAACGGCCGCCGAGCTCATGGCGCATCTCGCGCAGTTGAGGGAGGTTGCAAAACCACTCGGTATCGGCTTTCTCGGCATCGGCATGACGCCGAGCTGGACGCGTGCCGATATGCCGAAAATGCCGAAAGGCCGATACAAGATCATGACGGCCTACATGCCGAAGGTCGGCAAACTCGGCCTCGACATGATGTATCGCACCTGTACCGTGCAGGCGAACCTCGACTTTGCCAACGAAGCCGACATGGTGAAGAAGCTGCGCGTGTCGCTTGCGCTACAGCCTGTTGCGACCGCGCTGTTCGCCAATTCGCCATTCACCGAAGGCAAGCCGAACGGATTTCTTTCGTTCCGCTCCGAGATCTGGCGGGATACGGACAATCAGCGCGCAGGGATGCTGCCCTGGGCATTCGAAGATGGCATGGGGTTCGAGCGCTGGACTGATTATGCGCTCGATGTGCCGATGTACTTCATCAAGCGAGGCGACAAGTACATCGATGTTGCCGGAAAATCCTTCCGCGATTTTTTCGCCGGCAAACTTGCTGAATTGCCCGGCGAGCGTCCGACAATTTCCGATTGGGCCAATCATCTGAGTACCATTTTCCCCGAAGTGCGGCTCAAACGTTACCTTGAAATGCGTGGCGCTGATGGCGGTCCCTGGCGGCGGCTCCCTCGCTTACGGCCTATTGGGTGGGCCTGCTCTATGACGACGACACGCTCAATGCCTGCTGGGACATGGTCAAGTCGTGGACCGCGGAGGAACGGCAAAAACTGCGGGACGACGTACCGAGGCTCGGATTCAAGGCGGAAATCCGCGATCGCAACGTGTTCACTTTGGCGCAGGAAACATTAAGGCTTTGCTCTCGCGGGTTGGCGCGGCGTAAGCGGCTCGACCGCAATGGTCGTGATGAGACGCGCTATCTACGGCCGCTAGAGGAGTCTATTGCCCGCGGCATTACACCGGCCGAGGAATTGTTGGAAAAATTCCATGGCGAGTGGAATGACTCGGTCGAACCGATCTTCAATGAATACGCTTATTGACTTCCCCGCGAGGATTATTCGGCCGCCTGTGCAGCTTCCGACAAGTTGTCGAGCGATGAGATGATGTGCTCGGCAAGCGCATCGGCCAAGGCGGAGCTTTCGTGGGCATTGCGAACCAGGCCGATGCGGCAACTCGGCAGATCCGGAAAGCCATCGGATGCGGAAAGCACGCGCATGCCTGGGCGTAGCCCGGATTCCGGAAGCACTGAGACAGCAAGGCCGGCAAGCACGGCGGCAGCAACGGCGCCCGCGTTCGAACTGGAGTAGAGCACGCGGAAGGGGCGGCCGATCGCCTCAAGTCGCTCGATGGCAATGCGTCGCCACGTACAGCTCGGCCTGCCAAGCGCCAGCGGCATGCGCTCTTCCAGGTGGGTCGAGTGACGATTGGATGTCACCCACAGTAGGCGCTCGCTGCGGAATGTTTCCGAGGCCCGCTTCGACTCGCAGTTGGTAACAATGGCAAGATCAATTTCGTTCGCATCGATACGCTCAAGCAGATCTACCGAAGGTTCGCAGATCACGGACAGTTCGACAGCAGGGTAGCTGTGCGAAAAACGGGCCATGATCTCCGGCAGGTAGCGGTCAGCGTAGTCGTCGGGAACACCCAATCGCACCCGGCCGGACAATTCGCCGTCAGAAAATGCAGCCAGGGTTTCGATATTGAGCTTGACGATGCGGCGCGCGTAATCGAGCAGGCGCTGTCCATCTTCGGTCAGCTTCGACGCCCGGCCCTCGCGCGAAAGATGGGGCGCTCGAGCCGCTCCTCCAGCCGCTTCATCTGCATCGATACTGCGGACTGAGTCTTGTTCACGACCTCGGCGGCCTTGGTGAAGCTACCGGTTTCGGAGATGGCGATGAAGGTACGCAATTGGTCGGTATCGAGCATTGCCGTCATGGGCGCAATCCTGGTTAGGCCGGGGAGCCGGTCAGCTAAATCACTATTCCTGATTGATTAGATTAAAAACATTCGTTTCACTAATCAATCCCCGCGGTGCAATATTTAGGGCTTCCAGAGGAATCGGGTGGGGATTTCGGGTGGTTCTGGGCTGCGCCAGAAGCAAATTTGGCGCTGTAACCCGCGAACTTAATGGAGACTGATATGAGCGCCAAATATCTCGTTTTGCCTTTGGCCGGCAGCGCTCTGCTACGAGCTTTCGCTTCGCTGCTGGCTTTGGTGACCTACTGGCTAAGAGAGTTCGCCAGGGCACGCCGCCATCGCCGCGAGGCCCATATGTTGGCCGGGCTCGATCGTCGGATGCTTGCCGATATTGGCATCACCCGCGCCGACGTACGGGACGCATTTTCCGAGCCCTTTTGGGACGACCCAACTGCTCTTTTGCGTGAGCGCGCGCTCGAGCGGCGCCTAAATCACTCGATTAGGCGTGCCGAGTTCGACATGGGCCGCGCGCCGCCGCCGCAGTCTCGGCAGGCAACGTAGCGAACAAGCAAACGGCCGATCCCTCTCGTCGGCCGCTCGATCCGACATCCGTGAACATCCCCTCGCGACCGGATCCCGCGCCCGTCGGCCCTCCGGCGGGCGCTTACTTTTGGCCAAAGAGTCTGGGCCGCGCGTCGTAAACCCTCCTGCACAATCGCCAAGGGCTGCGGTAGCATACGGACGGGGCAAAGCTACCGATTCTCGAATCCGAGCGGGCGCGCATGCGATTTCCAATCCGGCTGTGGGCCGCGCTCATATTGGCGGCGTGGGCGTCAACTGGCTCGGCGCACGCTCAAACCGGATCTGACCGTCGCGGCGGCGATTACTTGAATTTCCAGGTCCGGAACGGCGACCCGGCGGTGTGCGCAGCTCGCTGTGAGCGGGACGCACGGTGCCGCGCCTGGAGCTTCTCCTATCCGCGAACTGCCAACGCAATCGCGACGTGCTGGCTAAAGAACCAAGTGCCGACGCGAACGGAGGACAAGTGTTGCGTTTCCGGTGTTCGCGGTGCCGGCGTCATCGAACCACGCAAGGGACCGATTGAATACTCCATCGACCGGTTCGGCGGAGACTACCGCAGTCTTGAGATTACAACCGATGCGGCCGGCGCGCCTTGCAAGGCAGCGTGCGAAGCCGACAACAAGTGCCGCGCATGGACTTATGTGCGGCCGGGCTACATCGGCGGCGCCGCACGCTGTTATCTCAAAGATCACATCACAAGGCCACGTAGTAAGCCCATGCTGCATTTCCGGGTGGTGAGGTAGCGGTGATCAATGCACTGTAGTGAAAAATCGCGAGAACCGTAAGCCGGAAGGCCACTCGTTTATCGGTCGGCTTTTGACGGCGAGATCCCAGGAACCAACGACCGCATCCACACGACCAACCAAATCGTCCACTGGCAGCAATCCGACACCACCGGCGCGCACGGGTACACGGCTGTCGGAGGAGTTATCGCGGTTGTCGCCCATAACGAACAGATGACCGGGTGGCACAACGCACCGTTTGCCATATCGTCGTACTCGGCGCGGGGTAGCATCTTGAAAATCAGGTGCTCGTATCCGCCGGGCAAGGTCTCGATGTACCGTTCGGCAGATGCCTCACGGCCGTCCTCGACTTCCACCTTCCCTACGCCGGCGGGGCGCAAATCGACGGGAGCGCCATCTATCCATACCTGTCCGCGGCGCAAGGCGATGTGGTCACCGGGCAATCCGATCACGCGCTTCACCCAGACTTGTGACCGGTCGCCTGGCCACCGGAACACGACGACGTCACCTCTTTTGGGCAAAGTCGCGAAAACCCGTGCCGTGTTCGGCAAGGTCAGGAAGCGAGGGAAGGGACGCGGAGCTGTAGCCGTAGGGAAACTTTGTCGCCAGCAATTCATCACCGATGAGAAGGGTGGGCTCCATCGAGCCGGACGGCACGTAGAACGGTTCTGCGATTGCGGTTTTCGCCGCCACAACGATCAGCACGATGACGGCGATATCGACGAGGTTCTTGATCCATCGGGCAGGGCGCGAATTCTCCTGCATATCAGCTTGCTCCATCAGCTACGCCGTGCCGCCCACCGTGATTTTATCCATGCGCAGACTTGGTTGACCAACACCAACCGGGACGCCCTGGCCATTTTTGCCGCAGGTGCCGATCCCCGGATCGAGCGCGAAATCATTGCCAATCATGCTGATGCGATGCAGATCGGTGGGACCATTGCCAATCAGCATTGCGCCTTTAACCGGTGCGCCGACTTTGCCGTTCTCGATCCGGTAAGTCTCGGTGCATTGGAACACGTATTTACCGGATGTGATGTCGACCTGCCCGCCGCCAAAGCTCACCGCATAAAGTCCATTCTTCACCGAAGCGATGATTTCTTTCGGGTCGCGGTTGCCGGCGAGCATATAAGTATTGGTCATTCGTGGCATCGGTACATGCGCGTGCGATCTGCGCCGGCCATTGCCGGTTGGCGTCATGCGCATCAACCGTGCATTTTGCCGGTCCTGCATATAGCCCACGAGAATGCCGTCTTCGATCAGGACAGTGCGATTGGTCGGCGTACCCTCATCGTCGATGGACAAGGAGCCGCGACGTGCCTGCATGGTCCCGTCGTCGACAACTGTCACCCCTTTGGCCGCCACTTGCTGACCCATAAGTCCGGCAAATGCCGACGTCTTTTGCGATTGAAGTCGCCCTCCAGCCCGTGTCCTACCGCTTCATGCAACATCACGCCGGGCCAGCCCGATCCGAGCACGACATCCATCTCACCGGCTGGAGCCGGAAGGGCCTGAAGATTGACCAGGGCCTGCCTTATTGCTTCGTCAACCGCCCCTTGCCACGCTTGCGGCTCGATCAGTCGCTGGAAGCCTTCGCGCCCGCCAAAGCCGTAGCTTCCGGATTCTGTCGATCGCCGTCCCCGGCAACGACCGATACGTTCATGCGCACCATGGGGCGGATGTCGCGATACGTTTCCCCGTCGGCGCGTAAAATTTCGACGACTTGCCAACTCGCCCCGACGCTGGCGGTGACTTGCCTTACGCGCGCATCTTTCTCGCGCATAGGCATCGATCGATCCAAGCAGTTTGACCTTCGCTTCGAAAGCCGGAGAGCCCAGGGGATTTTCGTCGCCATAAAGCTTGCGATTGGTGCGCGTCGGCGCCTCGGCATAGGTCCCGCTGTGTCCCCTTTACGGCTCGTACCGCTTCGGCGGCGCGTCCGAGCGCGGCTTCGAGAGGTCCGAGGCATGGGCATAACCCACAGCTTCATCTTTTACTGCTCGCAGCCCGAATCCCTGAACCGTATCGTAGGTCGCCTGCTTGAGCCGGCCGTTGTCAAATGTCAGGGCTTCAGCCTGGCGATACTCAAGGAACAATTCCCCGTCGTCGGCTCCATCGAGCCCGCGCCCAACAAGCTGACGTACTTTGCCACGATCGAGTCCGGCACGGTCGATAAGGGGAAGAGGAGGATGTCATGCTTGGCTCCGCCACGCGTCATCCCAACATAGTGCGGCCGAAGCCGGGCCGCGAGGGGCGTCACGGCAGCTTGTCGTAGCCTTCGCCGAAGCCGGCAAGGCTCATGGGGAAGCCGATACCTTCTTCCGGTGTCTGAAAGATAATGAAGGTTGCGCTCTTGCCGCTACGAAGTTTTTTGAGCAGTTCGTCGTCCATAACCACTTCGGCAATGCAGCCATTGGGTAGACAACGTACAAAACCCGCCCGTCCAATATCCGCCTGGTCAATCTTAAGTCCGAGGCCCGACGGCAGCAGGACGCCCAACGGAGCCACCACCCGCATGAGGCGGCTTTTCTGATCGGCGGTTTTGAGCACGATAACGGTCAATCCGACATTGGCGCGGTCTTCCGCCGTTACGCTCTGAATTAGCGCGCATTGCTCAGCTTTGGCTCCCGGCGGCGTATCGCAGCGAATCTGCCAGTCCCTATGCACCGACTTGACCGCGCCTTGAGCGAGGGCGCTTCCGACCATCGCAAGCGCCAATAGCCCGCCAAGCAAGATCGCTTTGCATTGCGGGATGCCAATAAAAGGCCGCCTGCCAAGCTCGAAACTTCCCATGATCAATCCCTTGCCACCCTGATCGCGCCCACCTTAGTACCCCGGCGCACACAGGCGAATCGCGGCCCAGACAGCATTCTATTCGCCCTCGTAGGTTCATGCCCGGCCGGTCCTGTCAAGCAAGGTATGGTCCGACGGGCGCTCGGCACTGGGTGCGGCCATAGGGGCGGTCCCACTGCCGTTTTTGGATACGCCGTTTGTCGCATGTGGGCATTTATAAGGCGCATTGCGGGAGGGCGGAATTGTGGTTTGAGAGGCCGGGATTTCCCGCGCCGCCCGGCTGCCACGCCCGTGGCAATGCCGTGCTCAGCGGGTGCGCCGAACATCATGCTCTGTGGTGGGCAGCAAACGGGGCCTGGGATCCCGGAGCCTCGAGCTGGCACTTTTGTTTCTGACGACTCTTCAATCCTCCACTTCTAAGTGTTGCGCGCACGAAGACTTTTTGCGCCTGGGTTTCGCATCCCCGGTGCTGCCCGTAGTTCCGGCGATGAGCATCGCGGCGTCAGGATCATGCGCGAGTATCTCGGATCTCGTGCCGCTCGGTGTATGCCGCATGGGCCTGGTATGCGTGGGCGTTGCTGACCACTGCACGCGGCCGAGCCATCGCGACGATGCTGGGCTGGCAGGTTTTGCGCGAATCCGTCCGGCCGAGCGCAAGGAAAGCCAAAATCTTTTTGCCTTCGACTGGTACTGTTTTCCTGCTTCGTGCAAAAGTTACCGATCGAACGTGGATACCGCCTGGAGTCAGTGGCGCGTGGAATGCCATGAGCCGTAATCCGACGACGACTTCTGCATCGTGCCAACAGCACGGCAGCGCCCGGCGTTCTGCCCTCGACGCTATTGCTCAGCGTTATGTTCGGTTGTAAGTTGTTCTACGCAATGACTTTGGTGAGTTGGCCGGGCGTTCTGATCCGCCCGACTTTAGAGCGAGCTGAATTCCAACAGCCTCGCACTCCGATGAAAGACCTCGTACGCGATAGCTTTTGTCGCTTCTCTTGCTACAGGAGCCTGGTTGTCGGTACGCATCGGCGCTGCCCGGCAAGCCGCAGTGCGCCCCCACACTCCTGCTTTTGTGGCGACCAATCTATGGTAACCACCTGTAGGCCCGAGAAGCGCTCCCGGATCGTGCTGATCGCGCGCCTTCAATTATTCGCCGATTCCACAATGTTGCCCTGCTGCCGTGGGAAACTGTGGGCGGAGCAGAACCAGATCCGGTTCCTACACAGAGGTGTGTCACTGGCCTCGTTACTAGTGGCTCATCATCAATGAGCTGCGCTATGAAACGCGGGCAGGCCTACTATGAACGTCCCAATTCCACGGTGGGAGCGTATTTTGAAGCGCATAAACCCGTTTCGCCTCACGGAGCAAGTGCTCAAAAGCGGGCGATAATCCGCGAAATGACAGTGGTGCTCCCTATGTCGAATCCTCTCGTCAGCGATAGCGACCGCCTGACCTTGAACACTCATCACGCCGTCCTGCCACACTTCGTCGGCCCGAGAGTTGGGACTCAGCCGGTCGCGTATGCCCGCGAAAATCTGCTGCGCCCTTAACGGAGACTTAGACGATGGCCAGACGCCCAACGCCGCTAAACAATTACCATCATCATCTGGTCGATCCGAGTCCGTGGCCGGGCGGGTCGGCTCATATCCTCGCTCTTTGCCAAGGCGTGGTCTGGCGCCATCAGCTGATGCATCAGTAGCGTGCGCTGAGCTCGTGTTCCGCGTGGCGCGTGCTCGGCGCGCTCTATACATTTGTCGCCTGGTGGCGTGACGTCATCCGCGAGGCTCAGTATGAGGGCTTCACACACGTGTTGTGCAGATTTCGCATCGCTACGGGATGATCTCTTCCATCGCTTCCGAGGTGATGGTTTTCGTCGCCTGGTTCTGGGCCTATTTCAATACTGCGCTCTTTCCCGGAGAGGCCAACGACATCGGCCGATTCTGCTGCAACCGGCGGCGTTTGGCCGCCGAAGGGGATCGAGACGTTTGATCCCTGGCACTTGCCGCTCCTCAACACGCTGATCCTGCTGACTTCAGGCACAACGGTGACCTGGGCACATCACTGCTCTGCTCGAAGACGATCGGAAGGGACTGAAATGGGGTTTGATCCTCACGATCCTCCTGGGCCTGACTTTCACGGCCGTGCAGGCATACGAGTACTCGCACGCGCACTTCCACTTCAGTGGAAACATTTACGGTGCCACGTTCTTCATGGCGACCGGATTCCACGGCGCTCACGTGATCATTGGCTCGATCTTCCTCGGATCGTCTGCCTGTTCCGCGCCATGGCTGGGCATTTCACTCCGAAGCAACATCTTGGCTTCGAATTCGCCGCCTGGTACTGGCATTTTGTTGACGTGGTGTGGCTGTTTCTGTTCGCCTGCATATACGTCTGGGGGTCAGGCGCCGGGCACCCCGAGTGACCGAAACTGGATGGTTGCTGAAAGGGCGGCGTCATCACGCCGCCCTTTATTTTGAAATCAGAAACGCATGACCGAACAAACGCTACACGGCCAACTGCCGATCGGCCGCGGTCTTCGTGGTCGCTGTCCACGCTGCGGCGAAGGTCGTCTGTTTCAGGGATTTCTATCGTTGCGGCCGACGTGCGAACACTGCGGGCTCGATTATAGTTTCGCCGATTCCGGCGATGGTCCGGCTGTGTTTGTGATCCTGATTGCGGGCTTCATTGTTGTTTTTGCGGCGATTGATCACGGAAATCGTTTATCAGCCGCCGTATTGGCTGCACGCGGCGCTGTGGCTGCCGCTAATTTTGTTCGTGACGCTTGCGCCGCTCCGCCTGATAAAAGGTCTGTTGATTGCGCTGCAATACCATCACAAGGCGGCGGAAGGCCGTCTCGATCGCCGGGGTGAGATGTGAGCAAGGGTCGACGCAAGCGGAAAAGCGGCGTTCTCGATGCGACCCTCTTGGCCTTCGCCGGCATTGCGATTCTGATTGGGCTCGGCGTCTGGCAACTTGACCGCAAGACTTGGAAAGAAAATCTCATCGCCACGCTCAATACTCGGCTCGGCCGCGCTCCGGAAGATCTCGCCCCCGCGCTCCAGTTGGCCGCAGCTACGTGAAGATGGACGAGGAATTTCGTCGTGTTGCTTTTCCGGCTGAATTCCTCGACGGCGAAGAGGCACTGGTTTACACGGCCGGTTCTCCATTGCGCCCTGACGTAAAGGGACCGGGCTACTGGGTATTCGCGCCGGCCCGTCTCGCCGGCGGCAGTATCATTCTCGTCAATCGCGGATTTGTGCCGGCCGATCGTGGGACCCGGCGATGCGCCCGGAGGGCGCACCACGTGGCATAGTCGATATAGTCGGTGTCTTGCGTTGGCCGGAGATGCGCAATTCTTTCACCCCGGCGGACGATCCCAAAAACAATCTCTGGTTCCTGCGTGATTCGAACTCGATCGCGACCTTCAAAAAGTGGGTGACCGCTGCTCCTTTCTATATCGACCAGGAGGAACCGACGCCTTCCGGCGGCTGGCCAAAGCCGGGCAAGCTCGAGATGCACATTTGCCCGACAACCATCTGCAATACGCCATCACTTGGTTCGGCCTCGCGTTCGCTCTCGCCGGTGTTTACCTCGTGTGGCTTGCACGCCACGTTGTTCGGCGGAACTGAGCGTTTTCTTGTGAAAGGGCGCGCCCGGGGCTACTGTGCAACCGCCGATACCGTCGTCATCAGAGCGTAAACTTAAGCTAATTCAATGCGTTACATCTCCACCCGGGGCGAGGCTCCCTCGCTTGATTTTGTCGACGTCATGCTCGCGGGCCTCGCACGCGACGGCGGTCTTTACGTGCCGGAACGTTGGCCGACCCTCGACCGCGCCACGGTCGAAAGCTTCGCCGGGAGACCTTACGCCGAAGTCGCTGTCGAAGTGATCCATCCCTTTGTCGGGAATGGGATCGCGGAGGCGGATTTGGCGCGCATGGTCCGCGAAGCCTACGGCAACTTCCAACATCCAGCCGTCGCCCCGCTAACCCAGCTCAATCCCAGCCTGTTTGTGCTCGAGCTTTTTCATGGTCCGACGCTCGCGTTCAAAGATCTGGCGATGCAATTCGTGGCGCGGCTAATGGATCATGTGCTGCAGCAACGCGGTGAGCGCACCACAATTGTCGTCGCGACATCCGGCGACACGGGCGGTGCTGCTGTCGAGGCCTTTCGGGGCCGGGCGCAGGCCGACGTCGTCGTTCTATTTCCCCAAGGGCGCATTTCCGACGTGCAGCGACGAATGATGAGTACGCGCGTCTGACGCAAACGTTCACGCTACTAGCCATAGAAGGGACTTTTGACGACTGTCAGGCGTTGGTGAAGGCCATGTTCAATCACCACGCATTCCGCGACCGCGTACGGCTTTCTGGCGTAAATTCGATCAACTGGGCGCGTGTCGCCGCTCAGGCGGTATACTATTTTACGGCTGCGGTCGCGCTTGGCGCTCCGCACCGAAAAGTAGCGCTTTACCGTGCCGACGGGAAATTTCGGTGACGTTTATGCCGGCTATGTCGCCTGCGCGCATGGGCTTGCCGGTTGATCGCCTCGTGGTGGCGACCAATGTCAGCGATATCCTGGTGCGCACCTTTGCGACCGGCGCGTACGAGATCCGCGATGTGATCGCAACTACTTCGCCGTCGATGGATATTCAGGTTTCATCCAATTTCGAGCGCCTGCTGTTCGATGCATATGGGCGTGATGCACAAGCCGTACGAGCGTTGATGGGTTCTCTGGCCCAGAACCGGCGCTTTACCCTGTCCGGCATCGGCGCTCAAGGAGCTGCGCTCGCTATTCACTGCCGATCGCGCCGACGAGCAGGAGGGCGCCGCAGAGATTCGCGCGTGGGTGCGAGAAGCCAACTATTGCGTAGATCCGCACACCGCCGTTGCGCTGGCGGTAGCGGAAAAGAGAAACGGGATCCTTCGGTGCCGATGGTGGTCGTTGTCGACTGCGCATCCCGCAAAATTTCCCGATGCGATCAAGGCGGCATGCGGTGTCGTCCCGGCGCTGCCTGATTGGCTCGCGGATCTGACAAAGCGCAACGAGCGGATCACCGTTCTGCCGGCGGATCAGACAGCCGTAGAGCGGCTATGTAACATCAGTGTCCCGAGCGGCACGTGAAGGAGCAGCTGCATGAGTGTTGAAGTTACCCGTCTCTCCTCGGGTCTCTCGGTGGTGACCGATCGGATGCCGCATCTTGAAACGGCGTCTCTTGGCATATGGATCAGGTTCTGGCAGCCGCAACGAGAAGCCCGACGAGCACGGAATTTCGCATCTTGCTCGAGCACATGGCGTTTCAAGGGCACCAAGCGCCGCAGCGCGCGGCAGATCGCGGAGACGATCGAGGCGGTCGGCGGGGATCTCAACGCTGCAACGAGCGTCGAGTCGACCGGCTATTTTGCGCGGGTGCTCAAGGCGGATGTTCGGCTCGCACTCGACGTACTGTCCGACATTCTGTCCGAACCGACGTTCGACGTCGATGAATTGAAGCGCGAACAGAATGTGATCGTTCAGGAAATCGGCGCGACCGAGGATGCTCCCGACGATCTCGTGTTTGATCGCCTGCAGGAAACGGCGTTTCCCCTGCAGCCGGTCGGTCGCTCCATTCTCGGTACGCCGGACACAGTGCGCTCCTTCAATCCGGCGCGTCTGCGCGCATATTTGTCACGCAACTACAGAGCACCGAACATGGTGGTGGCCGCGGCCGGTGCCGTCGAGCACGAGGCGATCGTGACAGAAGTCGACAAGCGCCTAGCCGTCTTTAAAGGCCCGGCAGCTCCAGATCCGGAACCGGCGCATTTCCGCGGCGGGCACCAAAGTGGAAACCCGGGACCTTGAGCAAGTGCATATCGCCATGGCGCTGCAGGGATTGCCGATGCGCGACGACCAGCTTTACAGCCTGCAGGTATTCACGAGCGTGCTCGGCGGGGGCATGTCATCGCGCCTGTTCCAGGAAGTGCGCGAAACTCGGGGTCTTTGTTACGCAATTCACGCCTTTCACATGCCCTTTGCCGATACGGGGCTATTCGCTCTTTATGCCGGTACGGACGAAACCGATGCTCCTGAGCTCATGCGTGTGGTTATCGATCAAATTGGCAACGCCACTGAAACGCTGAGTGACACCGAGGTAAATCGCGCCAAGGCTCAGATGAAGGCAGGTCTTCTGATGGCGCTAGAGAGCTCTGAGGCGCGCGTGGGCCAACTGGCCAGGCAGATGCTGGCCTATGGGCGTCCGATTCCGCTTGAGGAGATTGTCGCGAAAGTCGACGCGGTGACAATTGAGAGCGCCGCGTGCCGCCGGTCGCGCTCTGATAGGTCGCGCCAGACCAGCAATCGCCGCGCTCGGGCCGGGCAGTGGTCTTGCCAAGTACCGCTGCGATCGCTGAAAGTCTGGTCCGCCGCGCGGCATGACCCGCGAGCACGTCCGATGGCGTTTTTCAGAACCGTCAGTTCCAACGAAACGGTGCCGAGCATCACCGGCGCGGGCGTGACATTGCGTCCGCCCCACAGCTGGCGATTTCGCCGAATGGGCTAGCTTTGCGTGAGACGAGCCGCAGCCTTCCTGGTCCCGTGGGAGCCGACCTGGCCGTCCAGATGATCTCACGCGTGGCGCCTTTCGCCGTCAGGCTCAAGCGATATGCCGAAGATCAACGCAGCGATCTGGCCTACGCATTTTTGATATTCCGCAGCGACGATAACGCCATGGTCGGGTGGACTGACGCATGGCCAATATTCGTCGTGGCGTGGCCCAGGCCGGCAGTGTCGGATATTGATCGGTGCGCCATTCGCTCGCAAGGGCTATATGACCGCCGCGGTACGGGCACTGATACCCTATAGCTTCACCACGCTGCGGTTGCACCGCCTCGAAGCGGCGTGCATCCCCGATAACGCGGCCTCAATCCGCTCTGTTGGAAAGAACCGCGTTCAAACGCGAGAGGGCTATGCCCGCGGTTATCTGTGCATCAACGGAGTCTGGCAGGATCATTTGCTTGTATGCGCGCCTCAAAGACGATGCTCGATTGATCGTCACGATGTGCTTGCTGATGGTGCCGAAACGCGCGACAACGGGAGAACAACATGCCGGGTAAACGGAGCGCATCATTGCGGCACTGTTAGGCCTGTTGCTGGCGCTTGCTGGATGCGGGTCCGGTTCAAGCAACCTTTTCAGCACCTCCGCCCTGGACCTTTTCAGTACATCGTCGAAGGCAAGTGGCGACACGCAAACTGCGGAGTGCGATCCACAGCCGATATCGAATGTCCTGGCATCACCGTGCGCACCGGCGCGGCGACGCTCATGATCGGCAACCAAGCCGAGCTGAAGGCGAGCCATCCGCGATGGACCTGCGTTATCAGGCCACAATCATTCGCACCGCGCGTGAGTGTCAGGTGAATTCCGGCGTCATGACCATGAAGGTTGGAATTGAGGGCCGGGTGATCACCGGTCCCGCCGGCGGCCCGGGCACGCGTCGATGTGCCGCTGCGCCTTGCCGTGGTCCAGGAGGGCGTTAACCCCAAAACCATTCGTGTCAAGATTCGCGTCGCGTACAGGTTGCCGTAGGCAAGCGCGGTAGATCGTGTTCCCTTTGTGCACGTCGATCTCGGAAATCTCGTTCCCATTGCCGCAGCCGTTGTCGAACATCGACGCTTACGTGATCTACGTCGGATTTGATCCGGCGGGGGCACAGCAGGAGAAAAGGAAGAAGCCCGCGAGCAAACCGAAGCCAAGGTCAAACCCTCGCTAAAGTTGAATATTGGTAGCAGTGGTCACGCCAGGCGGCCCGCTAGTTCAGCTTCTTGCGGACGTCCTCGATCCCTTTCGCGATCAGCTCGCCAGCCAGCTTGCCTTTGGTTTCGGCGGTCAGGATCTTCTCAGCGGCAGCGACAGCGGCTTCGGCGGCTGCACTGCGGACGTCCGCGGCGGCCTGCGCTTCTGCCTGTGCGATCTTGGTTTCAGCCATCGTGGTGCGCCGTGCTACGAAATCTTCGATCCTCGTCTTTGCCTCCACCGCGAGCCGTTCAGCCTCGGCTTTAGCGCTGGCGATGATGTCTTGTGCCTCGCGCTTCAGCGGCCTGCCGTTTGCGCTCGATATTCCGCCAGGAGTTGAGCTGCTTCGTCTTTGAGCTTGCGTGCTTCGTCGAGCTCGACCCGGATGCGGCCGGCACGGTCGTCCAGCGCCTTGGACACCATCTTGTGGACGCCAAGATAGCCCAAGACGCCTAGGAAGATGACGAACGCAACGGCCACCCAGGTTTCCGGCTCACGCAGTAGTTCCATGGGTCCCTTTACCTTTTGAGCACGTCGGTGACCGCCGCATCGATCGCGGTGTCAGCGGGTGCCTTGCCGGTAAGCCGTTCGACAATCGCCTTAGCCGCGTCCGTCGCGATGCCGCGCACATTTGCCATGGCTGCCTGTTTGGTTGCAGCTGATGGCCTTTCTGCGTCGGCCAGCTTGACGTTGAGCTGGTCCTCAAGCTTCTTGCGAACCGATTCCGCTTCGGCAGCTTGTTTTTCGCGCATATCGTTGGCGATCGACTGCGCGCGGTTGCGGGCATCGGCCAGAGCCTTTTCATAGGCCGCGATCGCGCTGTCGGATTGTGTTTTGAACGAATTGGCTCGCGCTAAATCGTCGTCAATTCGTTTTTGCCGTTCCGCGATGATGCCGCCAACGCGCGGCAACGCGACCTTCGCCATGCACCACGTAGAGCAATACGAAGGTGATGACGAGCCACAACGAGCTGCGAAGCAAATGTCTGCGAATCGAAGGGCGGAAACGTGCCCTTATGTCCGCCTGGCGCTTCGGTATGGGCGGTGGTGGCCATTGTAGAAAAAGCGGCTTCTTAGAGCGCGAACAGAAGCAGCAGCGCGATCAGCAGCGAGAAGATGCCGAGCGCTTCGGTCACGGCGAACCCGAAGATCAGGTTGCCGAACTGGCCCTGGGCGGCCGACGGATTGCGCAAAGCGGCGGCCAGGTAGTGACCGAAGATGGCGCCGACGCCGACGCCGGCGCCGCCCATGCCGATGCAGGCAATGCCGGCACCGATGTATTTTGCTGCGATTGGATCCATGATGAACTCCTTTGCGTGATCTTTAACCGGGTCTTCAGTGACCCGGATGGATGGCATCGTTGAGATAGATGCAGGTGAGGATGGCGAAGACGTAAGCCTGCAGAAAGGCGACCAGCAGTTCGAGCGCCGTAAGCGCAACGACCATTGCCAGCGGCAGCGTCGCGCCGGCCATGCCGATAATACCCGCGCTCGCCAAGCAACGTGATGAAGCTGGCGAACACCTTCAGCGTGATGTGTCCCGCCAGCATGTTGGCGAACAGGCGCACGCTGTGCGAGATCGGCCGCGACAGGAACGACAGCACCTCGATGAATACGATCAGCGGCAGGATGTAGATCGGGATGCCCTTGGGCACGAACAGGTTGAAGAAGTGCAGGCCGTGCTTCCAGAATCCGTAGACCAGGACCGTGAGGAAGACCGAGCAGCGCCAGCGTCGCGGTGATGATGATGTGGGTCGTGACGGTGAAGGCGTAAGGAATGAGGCCGATGATGTTCACGGTCAGAATGAACGTGAACAGCGTGAACACGAACGGGAAGAATCGCATCCCTCCGTACCGGCCGTACTTCGTATGGTGTTGGCGACGAACTCGTAGGTCAGCTCCGCTGTCGACTGCACGCGGCCCGGTACCAGGCTGCGCTTGGCGGTGCCGCCAATAAGGAATGCGGTGATGACCAGCCACGGCGGCGACCATGTAGGCCGCTGGAATTGGTGAAAGCGATCTCCGTATTGCCGATCTTGACGACCGGAAACAGATCGATGATCTGGAATTGATGGATTGGATCGACAGCCATGAGAACTACAATTGTCTATCGCGAACGACCCCCGCCGCCCGCATCACATTTAGCACGCCCGCCGCGAAGCCGAGCAGTAGGAACACGATAAGCCCCCACGGCGAAATTCCTAGCCAGCGGTCAAGCAGCCAACCGATTACCGCGCCCACAAGCACTCCAGCGACCAGTTCGGTCGACAGCCGGAAACCGCGAGCGATCGCCGAAGGATCGGCGGTCTGACGAGGACCGGAGCCGTTTTCGGGTGGTCGGTTCGCTTCGGCGAGCCGATTGCCGAGACGCTGGAGCCTCGCGGAGAGTGCAGCCTCGTCGTCCGGCGGTTCGTTGCGATTGTCTTTGTCCCGCGTGCCGTCAGACATTTCTTGCGACCCGCGTGGACTTCAGGTGTCGCGTGTTCCGCCGCCCTAAAAGCCGCGCGGACCATACTTATCGTGTTTATTCGAGTCGAGGAACTGAGGCTGCGGTATAAGTGTTTGATATGAAGCACAAAACGCCAGATTTTGGTGACGTAAGTCGGTCTCTGCTTACGCCGCGCGACGGACGGCGCGGATTGAAGGTTCAGCAGACGCAGACTCGGTGCTACGCTTGGAAATCCCACCGCTGTCTCACGGGAAGGCGCCATGCGCGTTTCTATGCTTGCACTTGCTCTGATTCTTTTTTAGCCCCGCGGTATTTTCGTGGGCGCAGACGGTGAATGGTCCTGAGGGGAGAAAAATGACGCCCCAGAGGCCTTCTTCATTTCAGTCGAATGACCAGCCTCCGGTTCAAGCGCAGGGAAGCCCTCAGTCACCGATCGCGAAGCCGGTACAGCTTCAATCGCGTAGAGAACGGATTTGTCAGGTTCGATAACACAAATGGCGAGATCGCCTATTGCAGCGCCCAGACGGCTGGCTGGATCTGTCAAACCGTACCGATCGATCGTGCGTCGACCACAGCAGTTACCGAAAACGCCCAGAAGGATGTCCTGTTCCTGGATAGGCTGAAGGCAGAAATAGCCTCGCTTGCAGAATGAAGTCACATCGCTGAAGAACGAAATTGCCGCCCTGAAGGAACCGCCGGCGCCGCGCCCGCCCGCGGATCTCGCGCCGTTTCCTAGCAAGGGCGGTGAGGTGACAATCAAACTACCGACGCATGAAGATATGGTGCGAGCCCGCGAATTTTTCGAAGAAACTTGGCGTCGCCTCGTTGAGATGCTCGGTACGGTACGTAAAGACCTAATGCGCAAGACTTGAACGGCCGGCGGGAGCTAAACCGACTTCATGCCTGGTCGTTTGTCCGTCATTGTCGAGGCCGTGCCGCAGCTGATTGCCAGTGCGACCTTGCGCATAGATACGCGGGGCACTGGATTCATCGACATTACCGACAATGCGGTGAATTTTATCGAGGACATTAGAGCAGGCGAGGAGCGTTGCTGATCTATTTGCGGCACACGTCAGCTTCGCTGACAATCCAGGAAAATGCCGATCCCGATGTGCAGGTGGATTTGATCACCGCGCTTGATCGTCTCGCACCCGAAAACGCGGACTGGATACACGATGCGGAAGGCCCGGACGATATGCCGGCGCATGTCAAAGCAATGCTCAATGGCGTATCACTGCATGTGCCGCTGACTGGCGGAAAACTCGCGCTCGGCACCTGGCAGGCCATCTACCTCATCGAACATCGTCGCAATCCGCACAGCCGGGAAGTGATGTTCCAGTTCATCGGTAGCCGGAAATGAAAACGCCCCGCGATGCGGGGCGTTCGAGAGAGCAGGGCGGCGGTTGCCCGCCGCCCTTTCGCAATCAGCCTTTTTGGATCGCAACACCGGAACTGGTGGTGATATCAACGCCCTTGGTATCGCGAAGGAAAAGGACCCCCGATCACCAACGTCATCACAGCAACGATGATCGGGTACCAAAGGCCAGCATAGATATCGCCGTGTCGCCGCCACCACCGCCGTGGCGAGCAAGGGCAGCATGCCGCCAAACCAGCCGTTGCCGATGTGATATGGCAGCGACATCGAGGTGTAGCGGATCTTGGTCGGGAACATCTCGACCAGGAAGGCCGCGATCGGTCCGTACACCATGGTCACGTAGATCACCATGATGAGCAGGATCAACTCGGCCATGAACCAGTTGATCTTCTTGGGATCGGCCGCCTTCGGATAACCCTTCGCAGCAAGCGCAGCCGTCCACTTGGGGTTATCCCATCCTTGTATCTTGGTGCCGCCAATGTCCATGTCGACAGACTCTGGACCCGGCCGCATGCGCTATCTTGAACGAAAGGCCTGACTTGGTCAGGAAGTCCTGAGCGCGGTCGCAGTCGGTGAACTTCGACCACGGGCCAACAAAGATGTGAAAATTACACGTCGCCTGGTCGGCAGTTACTGTGATCGGGTTGGCCTTGGCGAAGGCTTCCAGGTCCGGGTTGACGTAGTGGGTCAATCCCTGGAACAGCGGGAAGTAAGTGATCGCCGCGATCGCGCAGCCGGCCAGAATGATCTTGAGCCGGCCGATGCGGTCAGACAGCCATCCGAAGAAGATGAAGAACGGCGTGCCGACGACCAGCGACAGGCCGATCAACCAGTAGGCCGTGATATAGTCGACCTTCAGCGTGATCACGAGGAAGAACAGCGCGTAGAACTGTCCCGTGTACCACACCACGCCTTGGCCGGCAGTTGCGCCGAGCAACGCGAGCAGCACGTATTTGTTGTTGGGATAGTGGAAGAAGCTCTCGGTCAGCGGAGCCTTTGAGCCTTTTCCTTCCGCCACCATCTTCTGGAAGATCGGTGTCTCATTCAGCTTGAGCCGGATGTAGACGGAGAAGACCAGCAGGACCACCGACACCAGGAACGGAATACGCCATCCCCACTCCGCGAAGTCCTTGGCGACCATGTTGCCACGGCAGAGTGCCGATAACGATAAGTGCCAACAGCAAACCAAGCGTAGCCGTGGTCTGGATGAAGCTCGTGGCATAGCCGCGTTCATTGCGGCCGCGAGTGCTCAGCCACATAGGTTGCGGCGCCGCCGTATTCGCCGCCGAGCGCCAGGCCCTGGCACAGGCGCAGCGTCACGAGCATGATCGGTGCCAACCACCCGACGCTATTGAATGTTGGCAAAACACCGACCAGGAATGTCGGCCGTACCCATCACCATGATTGTGACGAGGAAGGTGTACTTGCGGCCGACAAGGTCGCCGATACGTCCGAAAATGATCGCGCCGAACGGGACGTACCAGGAACCCCGCCGCATAAGTGGCGAAGGCGGAGAGCAGCGCCGCCGTGTCATTGCCAGATGGGAAGAACAGAGAGGCAAAGAACGGTGCCAGCACCGCGTAGAGATAGAAGTCATACCATTCGAAAATTGTGCCGAGCGAAGATGCGAAGATGACGAATTTTTCGTCCCTCGACATGCCGCCGGCGCGAGAAGCGGTACCAGCCACTGCGCTCATCTTGAGTCCCCCGTTTTGTGCTTTTCCAAACATCGTTCCCGCCGCTGATGACGAAAACGCATTGCCGATCGGACCCCGACCGGCCATGCGCCCCGCTGGCGGTGGTTGGAAAACTCTAATCTGGTGAGCGGTAGCTACCCTATTCGACTTTGGGCGAATCCCGCAGCCTAAGACATAGATTTATCTGCAGTTTCTTGCACTGCACCAAACCGATTTTCGTCGAGGAGCGAAAGGCTTGCACTCAAACGAGCCGGGGAGGAACATGATGTAAAGCGCCGATCGATACACAAAAGTGGTGCGGCGCATGGCCGCGCCGCGGAAACGTCCGAAGGAAAACTCCGGTTTGAATGAAGCGTTGCAATACCGGTTTGTGATTGCTGACGACCACCCTCTGTTTCGTGGCGCGCTCCGCGAGGCGGTGCGTAGGTCTCTTGGCGCAGGCGGAGATAGCGGAGGCCGGCACTTACGACGACCTTGTTGAACTGCTCGAACGCGGCGGCGATGTTGACCTTGTGCTGCTCGATCTCGCCATGCCCGGCGTGCGCGGCTTTTCCGGGCTCATGTATATGCGGGCGCAGTATCCCGGGGTGCCTGTGATCGTCGTATCAGCCAACGATGATCCAGCCGCCATCAGACGTTGCATGGAATTTGGTGCGTCCGGGTTCATACCAAAGACGCTCGGTGTTGAAGTGATGCGCACCGCAATTTCGCGTGTGCTCGGGGGTGGCGTGTGGACGCCGCCCGACGTTGACCTTGCGGGTGGGTCAGATGCCGAAACGGCTGAGTTGATGGCGCGAATGGCGACGCTGACACCGCAACAGGTGCGCGTGCTGATGATGCTGTCGGAAGGGCTGCTGAATAAGCAGATCGCCTATCAGCTCGGTGTCTCCGAGGCGACAGTGAAGGCACACGTTTCCGCGATTCTGCAGAAGCTCGGCGTCGAAAGCCGGACGCAGGCCGTCATCGCTGCCGCCAAAATTGAAGCCGGCCAGTGGCCGCAAGGCGCGGCGGCAGAAGGCTGATTGACGTCACTCCGCCGCGGCAGCGCGCATCATGCGCCATTGCGCCAGTAGCGCGCGAGCGCAGCTGGCTTGATCGGCTTGTGCAAGACCTGAATAGCCTGCAGTCGCGCGCCTGTTCACGCACCGTCGGCGAGCGGTCGGCAGTGATCAGGATCGCCGGTAGATCGCCGTAGTGGCGCCGCAGCGCCACGATGGCCTCGATGCCGTTGCCATGGTCGAGATGGTAGTCGACCAACAGTCCGTTCGGAGTCAGACGGACTTTCCGCGATCAGCGGCCAGGGCGGCTCTAGATCGGGTGCCTTGAGCGACCTGCGCAATCCCCAGCCCCGCAAAAGCGTTTCCATGCCGTCGAGCACCGATGGCTCGTTGTCGATGCAAAGCGCCGTAATGCCAACCAGCTGGCCAGGATCGACGCGGGTGTCTTCGCGCGCCGGCAGATCGACCGGCGCTGCGTTCGAGCAGTGGGACCGTGACGGCATGAAACGCGAACCGCGGCCTGCCTCCGATTCAAGCTCGATCGTGCAATCGAGCACCCGCGCCACGCCGCTCCACGATCGAAAGGCCCAGACCCAATCCCCGCGCGATCTTGGCGCCCTGATCGAGGCGATGGAATTCCACGAATATGTCGCGCCACTTTGATTGTGGAATGCCAACGCCGGTGTCGTAGACGTCGATGCGCAGATCGCTCGCCGCGGCGCCGGCAGCCGACCAGCACGCGTCCTTCCGGTGTGTACTTGATGGCGTTGGAAACCAGATTCTGAATCAGCCGTCGCAACAGGCGGCGATCGGATCGCACCACCAAGGCCGCACGGTATGAACGTGAGGTCGAGCCCCTTAGTCGACAGCCAGCGGGGCGAATTCGAGCTCGATCTGGCGCATCAGCTCGTCGATGCGAAAGCTGGCGAATTCCGGACGCAACGCGCCGGTGTCCAGGCGCGACATGTCGAGCAAGCGCGCCGAAGATTTCTTCGACGGCCTCGAGAGAGGCATCGATATTGTCGACCAGCCGTCGGTCGTCCGCGTCCGCCGCGCTCGATCAGGCTGGTGACATAAAGTCGTGCTGCGTTGAGCGGCTGCAGGATGTCGTGGCTCGCGGCCGCCAGGAACTTCGTCTTGGAAATGTTGGCGGCATCGGCCTCGCCTTTGCGCGAGCTCGAGCGCGGCATTGAGCCGGGTCAAGTTCCTCGGTGCGCTCATGAACGCGTCGCTCCAGCGTTTCGTTGCGCACGCTCCAGGGCTTCAGCCGCTTCGACGCTCGCCGTGATGTCCGTATATGTCGTGACGATGCCGCCGTCCGGCATTTGGTTGGCAGCGCACCTCGATAACCATGCCCTCGGCGAAGCGCTCGAGGAACGGCTCGTTGCCTGTGACAGTAACGCTCGATCTGCATACGGCACGAAATCTTCGACGCCGCGGTCGGCGCAACGTCGCCGCGATTGCCGTTGAAGCGCAGGATGTCGGCCAGCCCGACGCCGACGCGAATCAAGCTCGGCGGCAGATCAAGGATCTCGCCGAACTGCCGGTTCCAGCAGATCAGCTGCAGCTCCTTGTCGAACACCGCGATGCCCTGACGCACGTGGTCGAGCGCAGTTTGCAGGATTTCGCGGTTGTACTGGATCGCTGCATTGGCGTCGTCGAGGAGCTTCAAGGCGGCCTTGGTGGAAACCGTGCGCTTGCGCAGCAGCAGCGACAACACCAGCCGCGAGGATGCGCCGCCGATCGCCGACGCGAGAATATGTTCGGCATAGCGGATCAATCGGAAGTCGGCGTCGTCCTTGGGTTCAAGGCTGAGGCGTTCGCTGCGTTTGCGAAGCTTTCAAACGCCGATTGCGTGCGTTCCTCTCCGAGATAGCGCGCGATCGTGGTTGTGAGTTCTTCCACCGTTACCGAAGAGCGCCACAGGCGGAAGCTCGGAGCGATCGGTGTGAAATCGGAAGGCACGAAAGTATTCGCTTGCAGCCGCTCGATTGGCGAAGGCTCCCGGCGGAAGCGAGAAGCCGATATAAAACAGCACGTTCAGCAGCAGGCTCCACGTCACCCCGTGCACTAAAGGAGGCAGTTCCAGCCCGCAGCAGGTGCTGCGGACGAAGCATGCTCAGACCCCAAGGTCCGGCAGTGAGAATTCGTTCCCCAACCACGCCGATGTCGGACAGCGTTGGAAGCAGAAGTGTAAATGCCCACACGAGGAAACCGGCGGATCATTCCGGCAATGGCGCCGGCCGAGGTCGCGCGTCGCCAAAGCAGTCCGCCGAAGAAAGCGGGCGCCAGCTGCGCGATAGCTGCGAACGAAAGCAGGCCTATCGAGGCGAGCTGTGCCTCGCCCGCCGACCGGTAGTACATATAGGCGAGAAGCAGAATTGCGAAAATCGCCAGGCGCCGCACAGTGAGGAGCATTGAGCCGATATTGTCGCGGCGGTTGATCAGTCTTTCACGCCGCTGCAGCACCAAACGGCATGATCAAGTCATTTGACACCATGATGGAGAGCGCAACCGATCTCAACGATCACCATAGCGGTCGCGGCCGACAAGCCGCCGACAAAAGCGATGATGGTGAAGAGGATCGAGCCGCTTTCTAGTGGCAATGCCAGCACGAACATGTCGCTGTCGACTTTGCCGGCGAGAAAGTCAGGAGGCCTGCGAGCGCGATCGGCACCACGAACAGATTGATCAGGACGAGATAGAGAGGATAAAGCCAGACGGCGCGCTTGATTTCGCCTTCATCTGTTGTTTTCGACGACCGCCACATGGAATTGCCGCGGCAACAGGATAAACGCGACAAACGAAAGCAGAGTCATCGCAATCAATGTATCAGCACGGGGTTCGCGGCCGAAGATGGCTGCCGTCGACGGTCGCTGCATCGCCTCTTGAAACAGAGCGATCGGCCCATCGAACATCCAGAATGTCACGAAAATTCCGACTGCGAGGAATGCGAGCGAGTTTGACAATCGACTCAGTCGCGACCGCCAACATCAACCCGTCCTGATGCTCGGTAGCATCGATATGACGGGTGCCGAACAGGACGGCGAACGTCGGCCATCGATAGCGCAACGAAGAGTGCGATGTCGCCCAGCAGCGGCCGAGTGACTTCGGTGCCTGCACGTCGACGTGAGCTGAGAATCGTTTCGAGCGAGGAGGATACCGCTTTGAGTTGCAAGGCGATGTAGGGGATCGTGCCGACAATTGCGATCAAAGCGACCGTCGCCGCCACTGCCTGGCCCTTTCCGTAGCGCGCGGCGATAAAGTCGGCGATCGAAGTAATGTTTTGCGCCTTGGCGAGTCGTACGACGCGGATCGAAGCGGGCCGAACAGGCCGATCATCGATGGCCGGCGCCGACATAAATGGTCAGAAAATCGAAGCCGGTTCGTGAAGCAAAGCCAACCGAGCCGAAGAAAGTCCACGATGTGCAATAGATTGCGAGCGACAAGGGGTAGATCAAGAGCCGCGCGCGCGACCGTCGCGACCGAGGCCGCGCGTGCGGTCGCCGTAGCTCGCAACCAGGAACAGCAGCCCGATGTACGCAAGCGCAACCGGCGATAACGACCCAACCCTGCAGCATGAACTCTCCAGATCAGGATAGTCAGGCGTTGGCTTCGCTACGATTTTGCCGACCTAAATCACCACAGAACTCTAATCTGAGGCACGGTTTTATCGGTTCCGGTGCGCGCCTCACCAATGTACCGATGCTCCATCCAATCATACCTTAACCTATTGTAGTACCAGAGCTTTTACTTAACCCTTTGCGCTTATAGTACAAAATATGCCGCTAGTCCGAGACTCAGTGTCGCCAAAGGAAGCAATCATGGCTTCGGAGGGCGATCTATTCATCGTTGATGATGACGCGATGATGCGCGACGCACTCTCGGTGGTTTTCACGCTTGCCGGCTATCGGGTGACTGGATTTGTGGACGGCGAGACATTTCTCGCAGCGGCGCGTGCTCGCACACCTGGCGGCCGTGTTGCTTGATCTGCATCTCCCGGCCAAATCAGGGTTGCGCCGTGCTCAAGGAACTGGATGCGCGGACCTACCCTGCGCCGATTTTTATCGTGACAGGTGACGGCGATGTCGAGTTCGGCTGTTGAGGCGGTGAAAAGCGGCGCGTTCGACTATCTCGTCAAGCCGCTTGATGCACGCTCTATCGTCACGCGCGTGCGGAGTGCCGTCACGGTGTTTGGCAGGCATGACGGGAGTACAGCCGGAAAGATCGGCTTATCGATAGACTTTCCAGGTCAGAGTCTTCCTGACGCCGCGTGAACGCGAGGTTCTCACACTAATTGCCGAGGGTGCTTCGCAACAAGGAAGTTGGTCGCCGCCTCGGTATCAACCCTCGCACTGTTGAAGTACACCGGGCCCACATCATGGAGAAGATTTGTGCGCGAAATGCAGCCGATCTTGTGCGGATTGTACTTAGCAGTAGTGACGGTTGCCCGTTGTCGACATCCGAAATGACGGCCTGAAGTGTCGGAGTCTGCATTTGACGCGAGCGTCGGCGCGCGGCATTGATCAGCCCGATGAGCCGCGACACCGGGTGCGCTTGGCTCTGCGAGAGCCTGAGCCTTGTCCGCGCCCTCTGGCACCAACCGACTTGCTGACCTGCGACATCTGGCTGAGACGCTGGGGTCGCGGCTGCGGGCGGCGCTGCGCTCGGCCTAGCATCGGCGTTCCCGCCGGCTGGCTATCGGGGTCCATTTTGGCGGTCGCTGGTGCCGCTCTTGCCGGACGGCCGATGTTTATTCCGACACTGCTGATGCGCGCCATATTCGTACTCATTGGTATATCGCTTGGGGCGGTGGTCACACCTGAAACTTTGCATGGCATGGCGACTTACCCGCTCAGCATTGCGGTGCTGCTGTCTAGCCATGACCGTCATCTCCAGTCAGTGGCGCAGGGTTATCTGCAGCTCGCACATGGCTGGGACAAGGTTGATGCATATCTCGCAGCTGCGCCTGGCGGTTTGTCGCAAGTGCTCGCGTTGGGAGCCGAACTCGGCGGCGATCTGCGCTGCAATCGCAATTGTGCAGAGCATTCGCGTCGTAGTCATCGCCGTCGGATTGCCAGCCGGACTGTCGGTCTTTGGTCTGGTTGGCCATGCTCCGCCAAGAGCTACCGCACCGCTGAGCATTGCAGTCCTCGACGAGCTCGCAATCCTGGTCGCGGTCTCGAGCGTCGTCGCGATCATCGCCTACCGGTTCCGTTTTCCAGGCGGACTGCTCTTCGGAGCGATGATGTCCTCCGCCAGTATTGCATGGCAGCGGAATGGTCCACGCGATCATGCCCTGGTGGGTCGCGAATACGGCAATGGTCGCGATGGGCGCGGTTACTGGTTCGCGCTTTGCCAATACGCCATTACGCCTATTGCTGAATTTTATTGCCGCGGCGTTTGGTTCGTTCGCGGTGGCTGTGGCGATAGCCGCTCTCGTTCGCCGCGGTGCTGATCAGCGCTGCTGTCATTGCGGGCAGCCGAAGTCATGATCGCGTTTGCCCCTGGCTCGGTTGACGCAATGATGCTGCTGGCGCTCGCGCTCAATCTCGATCCGGTCTATGTCGGGGCGCACCACCTCACGCGTATCTTTTTCGTGTCATTGACCATGCCGTTGGTAGCCCGGCGGACCGCGCGTTCTCTCAAGATCACGAGAGCAAGCAGCACAAGCGGCCAAGCCGCTGCACGAAGCGAGCCGCCCTTTCAGGATTGAGAAAGCGAGCGGTTATTCGGCTGCGACGGCCTGCGATCGTCAGCGAGAGGCCAAGCCGCTCCCATGTGTCCACGAGAGCTTCAGCCAGCGCATCGACGAGGGTGTCGTCGTGATACGGCGACGGCGTGATCCGCAGCCGCTCCATGCCCCGCGGCACGGTCGGATAATTGATCGGTTGGATGTAGATGCCGTGCTCGAAAGCAGCAGGTCGCTCGCTGCCTTGCATTTCTCGGATCACTGACCAGCACAGGCACGATATGAGTCACGCTCGGCATCACGGGCAGGCCGGCAGTATTGAGCACGGCCTTCACCCGCGCTGCGCCGTTCCTGATGGCGTTCGCGTTCCCAACTCGAGTTCTTCAGATGGCGGATGGCCGCAGTAGCTGCAGCGCAGATTGCCGGCGGCAGCGCTGTCGTGAAGATGAATCCCGGCGCGTAGGAGCGCACGGCGTCGATCGAGTTCTTCGCTCGCAGCGATGTAACCGCCGAGGCAGCCGAACGCTTTGGCGAGCGTGCCTTCAATCACATCGACCCGATGCATGGCGTTGTCGCGCTCGCAAATGCCTCCGCCACGCGGAGCCATACATGCCGACGGCATGCACTTCATCGCAGTAGGTCATGGCCCCATAGCGTTCCGCGAGATCGCAGATCGCGTGCACCGGCGCAACGTCGCCGTCCATGGAATAGAGACTCTCGAAAACGATCAGCTTCGGCCTCGCCGGATCCGCAGCCTTGAGCAACTCTTCGAGATGGCCGAGGTCGTTGTGACGCCAGATTTTCTTTTCGCAGCCCGACTGGCGAACACCCTCGATCATGGAATTGTGATTGAGGGCGTCTGACAACAGCAGGCAATTCGGCAGCAATCTTGCCAATGGTGGAAATGCCGGTCTCGTTCGATACGTAGCCCGGAGGTGAAGACCAGCGCGGCCGGCTTGTCGTGAAGTCGCCGCGAGCTCTCGCTCGAGTTCGACGAGCGGATGGTTGGTGCCGGCAATATTTCGCGTACCGCCGGCGCCCGTACCCATGCGAGCGGCGGCCTCGACCATCGCGCCGATCACCTTCGGATGCTGCGCCATGCCGAGGTAATCGTTGGAGCACCAGATCACGACATCGCGCGGGCCATGCGGGGAGTGCCAGATTGCGTGCGGAAACGGCCGGCTATGCGCTCGAGATCCGCAAACACCCGGTAGCGCCGTTCATCCCGCAACCTATTGAGGGCAGAAGCGAAATAACCTCTTGTAATCCATGTGTTTTACTTTCCCGCCCGCGCGCCAACCTTTTAGAAGGGTTCCAGGGTGCTTGTCGAGACGAGATTCGTCGCACGCCACCCACTCTGTGATAACGCGAGCGCGGGCTGAGGCTTCAGCGAGCCGTGAGGAGCTGGACCCGAAGTGCGCATTCAGGCCGGTTTCGTCCCCCATGTCTCGATAAGCAGTGGAGTTGCATCGCGCATGTAGCGGCTTGCATCCAGACGCACCGGCTGCAAAGAGTATCGGCATGAACGACAAACCGACCGGCATCGCCAGCGGCCTCACCGAACTACGGCGACCGCGATTTCTCGCTTTATCTGCGGCGGTCCTTCGCGCAATCGATGGGCTATTCCCGCGCGATGCTGGCGAAGCCGGTGGTCGGCATCGCCTATACGGCATCAGGCTTCAATAATTGCCATCGGCACTTCCGGAATTGCTGGAGGCGGTGAAGCGCGGCGTGCTGGCCGCCGGCGCGCTGCCGATTGAATTTCCGACCATCTCGCTGGGCGAAGTCTTCCTCAATCCGACCAGTCTCAAGTTCCGCAACCTGATGTCGATCGACACCGAGGAAATGGTGCGGGCACAGCCGATGGATGCTGTGGTGCTGATGGGCGGCTGCGACAAGACGGTGCCGGCGCAGTTGATGGGCGCGGTGTCGGCCGGCAAGCCCGTCCATCATGCTGGTGGCAGGTCCGATGATGACGGGCCGCCATCGCGGCGAACGTCTGGGCGCCTGCACCGATTGCCGTCGCTTCTGGGCGCAGTATCGCGCCGGCAAGATCGACGACAGCGAAATTTCCGAAGTCGAAGGCAAGCTCGCAACCACCGCGGGCACCTGCGCGGTCATGGGCACTGCCTCGACCATGGCCTGCATCGCCGAGGCGCTCGGCATGATCCTTCCGGGCACCGCTGCGATTCCCGCCGTGCATGCCGACCGGCTGCGCGCGGCGGAAGCAACCGGTGCCGCAGCGGTCAAATTGATCGGCTCGCAACTCACGCCCGGATCGCATCGTCAACCAGAAATCGGTCGAGAACGCGTTGAGAGTGTTGCTGGCTATCGGCGGCTCGACCAACGCCATCATTCATCTGACCGCGATCGCCGGCCGCGCCGGAATTCCTGTGTCGCTGCAACGGCTCAATGAACTGTCGGATACGACGCCGGTGCTGGTGAACCTGAAGCCGGTCGGCAACGGCTACATGGAGGATTTCTTCGCCGCAGGCGGCATGGGCGCGCTGCTGCGCGAGATTGAAGGATCTTCTTCACCTCGATTGCCTGACCGTGACCGGCGAAACGCTCGGCGAACGGCTTGCAGCACGAAGACGGCGACTGGGTCGACCGCACCATCATTGCCGAGCGCAGCAAGCCGCTGGAGCCGAAGGCGGACTGGTCGCCTTGTTCGGAAATCTGGCGCCGCAGGGCGCCATCCTCAAGCGTTCGGCGGCCGACGCCAATCTGTTCGAGCACGAAGGGCAGGGCGGTGGTATTTTCGTCGCTCGAGGACCTTGCGGCGCGCATCGACGATCCCAAGCTCGATGTCGATGCCAAGGATATTCTGGTGTTGCAAAATGCCGGTCCGCATTCGACATCGGCCATGCCCGAGGCGGGCTATCTGCCGATTCCGAAGAAGCTTGCGACCAAGGGCGTCAAGGACATGGTGCGCGTTTCGGATGCGCGCATGAGCGGCACCGCATTCGGAACGCATCGTCCTGCATGTGACGCCCGATAGCGCCTCGGGAGGACCGCTCTGTCTTGTAAAAACCGGCGATCGCATCCGCCTTTCAGTCAAGCAGCGGCGTATCGATCTGATTGTGGACGACGCGGAGCTCAAGCGCCGGTCGGCGGAATCCAAACGGACGGTGCAACCGCCCGCGCGCGGCTACGCTCGCCTTTATGCGCAGGAAATTCTGGGCGCCGATCAGGGCTGCGATTTTGCCTTTCTGAAACCGCGTTGATCGCTGCGGGTTTTCTCGCCAGCGAGTAGTGTAACGAAATTCAAGGTTTCATTGTTTGCCGTCCCAAACCGATTGAAGAGTACGCGAAAGCGGTTGGCCGCGCGCCAGGTCCACGGCGCCCTCTGGGACGCACGATAGCCGCGGTAGGATGATGAGTCGCCACGGGGCCGATCCAATGTCCGATTTCTCCTCTTATCAGCTATAGCGCAGCCCCTCCAATGCGGCGCGCAGAGAGACGCGGCGGCGAACAGTTCAGTCTGGAACCCGCAATTGATGAACGATCAGGAACGAGATGATTGGCAGCATGTCCGCTATTGGCACTTAGCGGACATTGGCTGGTGCGCGGCACATGTCTGCTTTTTGACCCAAAGCGGACATTTCGCCTGCTACGCACGCCGAGGCGTGAAAGTTCCAGGGAGGAGCCTTTGATAACTCCCGCAGCCACGAGGGACATGTTAATACAATCGGCTATGAGCCCGCCTGGGACGAAAGAGCCAGTTGTTGAGCGCCAATCCAGCGATGGTCAGTCAGACGACTTGACCGGCCGCGCGCTCCGTCTGCGCATTCGCCAGCAAGAGCTGCTCGCCGAACTCGGTGTCCTTGCCCTGCAGGGCACGAGCTTCATTGAAATGCTCAATCACACCGCCAGAGTGACAGCGGAAGGGCTCGGGGCGGAATACTGCAAAGTGATGGAATACATTCCGGCTGAGAACAGGCTTCTGGTTCGCGCGGGTGTCGGCTGGGGCGAGGGCGTGGTCGGGAATGCCACCGTCGGGGCCGACTTGGCCTCGCCTGCAGGCTATGCCTTGCGCACGGGCAAGCCCGTAATTTCCAACCATCTCGAAAACGAGCAACGATTTCGTACGCCCGAGTTGCTCGTAGAACACGGCATTCGTCGTGCGATGAATGTCATTTTGCAAGGTGATGGCTCGCCATTCGGCGTGCTCGAAGTCGACAGCCGATCCGAAGGCGAGTTCAGCGAGCATGACATCGCATTTCTGCAAGGTGCCGCGAACATCCTCGGCATGGCTATCGAGCAGCAGCAATACCAGCGCAAGCTACAGGCCGCTCTCGAGCGCCATCAGATTTTGCTCAAGGAGGTCAACCACCGGGTCAAGAATAGTCTGCAGGTAGTCTCCGGCATGCTTTACCTGCAAGCGAGCGCCGCGGGCGACCCGGCATTGAGTGAACGGCTGAACGAAGCATCGACCCGCATTTCGACAGTCGGCCGCGCCTATGAGCGCCTCGCCTACAATGCCGACTATGAGAGTATCGGTCTTGCCTCCTATTTGCGGGAGGTCATTGGTGACCTGGAGACCGCAGTTGCTCCCTGTAAAGTACAATTAGAGGCGCCCGAGGAAATTCAGTTCGCGGCGGATCGTGCCATACTCGTCGCTCTTATCATCAATGAATTGGTTTTGAATGCCGGCAAACACGCGTATCCGAATTCTTCCGGCGGATCGATTTGGGTGCGAGTTGTTCGAACGGAAAAGGACCTCGTTCAAATATCTGTTCGTGACGAAGGTGTCGGCTTGCCTGCTGGCTTTGACCCGCCGACGAGCAAGCGGCTCGGCTCGCGCTTAATCAATGCGCTGGCGAAGCAGTTGGGAGCCGAGCTAACGCGGCCGTTCCGCCATTGGCGCCAATTTTTTGTTGCTTATTCCATTGAAGTCGGCTGGTGCGGGTTAACCACCTTATCTGGATTGGTGCAGCTTGGTGGCCGCGCCCGCGACACCCGGGGAACAACATTTCCTGGCGCATGTTATAATGGCGTTTCACCGCGCGGGGAGTACGCCGCAATCGCGTCTCGTACTGCACCCGATGACGGGCAAGATTGTCAAAGCGCTCGTCGCGACAGTTTCGCTCGCCGCGCTCGTTCTCGGAACTGGCCCGAGCATGGCGCAGGGTCATGGTGGTGGCGGTGGGGGCCGTGGCGGTGGTGGCGGTCATCACTTCGGAGGTGGCCACCGGAGGCAGCATTTCGGTGGTGCGCATTTTAGCGGTGCGCGTTTCAGCGGCGCTCGCATGGGCAGTCCCGGTTCAGTGCCGCTCACATCAGTGGCCGTAATTTCAGCCGCATGTCGCGCGGCAAACTTCGCTCACGTTAACGCCGCGCACGTTCACGGATTAGGCGCGGCGCGCTTTGGGCACCCGCGGCCGCCTGGAACCACGGGGCTGGAACCACGGATTGAACCACTGGAACCACTGGGGCAACAACTGGAGGGGCGGCTGGAACCGTGGATGCTGCGGCGGCTGGTGGTTCGGTGGACCCGTCTTCTGGCCCTTCTTCGCTGGCGATCTTCTGGCCTTTACGTTCTGGCCGTGGGGTTTTACGACCCGTTCTGGGCTTACGGAAACATGTTCGTGTGGGATGCCATGTTCTGGCCCGGTCCCCAGTACACCTACGGCCCGTACGATGACGTTTATGGCGGGTATGCCTATGGCGGCCCGGCACGAACGCGCGTCGCCGCGTCGCGTCACTCCTGAAACGACCGGCTCCGTAACCGACAGCGCAGATCTGGCGCAGTCTTGCGGCGGCCTCGCACCGGGCGTGACCGACCTTCCGATCGACAAAATCCAACAGTCCCTCCAGCTAAATGACGACCAACTCAAATCGCTCAATGCGCTAAAGGCGGCTTCATCACAGGCGAGCGACGCTCTCAAAGCGTCCTGTTCAAGCGAAATCTCGCATGACGCCACTGGGACGCCTCGACACTGTGCAAAAGCGGCTCGATGGCATGGTGCAGGCATGGGGTGTCATGCGCACACCGCTCGATGATTTCTACAATTCGCTGAATGACGAACAAAGGCAGCGCTTCGCGGCGCTGGGGCCGGCTTCAAGCGCGCGTTCGAACCGCCGTGGCACCTGCTTCGGGCGACAATCTGGCTGCGCTGTGCAACAGCCGCGCGGAAAATTTCACGCAACTGCCTGTGCAACGTGTGGAACAAGCCGTGAAGCCCACGCAACAGCAGCAAGGCGCACTGGAGAAACTAAAGGCCGCCTCAACGGAGGCCGCCAATCAGTTGCAGGCATCCTGCCCTGCCCAGTCACCGCAAACGCCGTTGGACAGATTTGATGCTGTCGGAAAACGTCTCGATGCGATGGCAGGAGCCGTTAAAACGGTACGCCCTGCACTCGCCGCGTTGTTTCCTCTTTTTAACCACCGTTTGACGAAAACCCGATTCAGCACGCCAGGACCACCACCTGACGCAGGTCCCGTCAGGGTAATGAGTTGCCGGAGCGGACAATGAATAAGATTTGTCACTAATGCCACGCTATTGGCAACGGACATCGACTAGTGCACTGCACCGTCTCCGCTTTGAGCATGAAAGCGGACATCGCGGGGTAAATCAGACGCCTGTTACACCGGCAATCAAGAACGACAACACCGTAATCGCTGCACCGTAACGTGTGAGTGAACATCGACGCCGCCATTGCAGAGCGTGACGGCATGTAATTTGACGTAGGACCTTCGGGCAATCGAATCAAAACGGTGAGGGGACAATAATTTCGGATCAGCACAAATGCCGAGACTGCGATGGCTGGGCTTCGCCGGGAAGGGGGCCTATGGAGGAAGATGCGTGGCAGATTACGGAAATCGGTGATCGCTGCGACTGGTTTAATCATCGTCGCAGGAACTACAGTGGCAGTTCAAATTCGGCTGTGACTGAGCTTGCGCAAGCCCGGCCACCGGCGTCGATTTCGGCCGCGATAACGCGCAGGCCGTTCTAAATGCCGCCGATTACGCGCGATTGTCGCTATTAGTCCGATAGCCCGGACAACGTGGCTGATGTTGCAAAGTGCTAGGCTTTTTAGGCATCACCTCAGGCGTATTATAAGGGTACATGCCTGGCGGCGCGGTTTATTACCCTTCTCGGCGGCGCGACGGATATCTTGGCGCTGGATCGCCTGCCTTCTTTGCCAGCCGTCACGAGCAGCTGTTTCAGTCGCCGGCGAGAAACCCGGATATACCGAGGGCCGAAATGTCGCGATTAATTTCGCTGGGCGGAAGGTCAGCACAGAGATTGTCTGGCTGGCGGCAGATCTGGTAGGTCGTCAGGTGGCCGTGATTGTCGCGCCGGGGGCGCTCCTGCGGCGCTCGCGGCAAAATCGGCGACCACAACGATCCCAATTGTCTTCGAGATGGGTGCCGACCCAATCGCCAATTGGACTGGTCGGCAGCCTGAGCCGCCCGGGAGGTAACCTCACAGGCGTGTCGAGCTTGAACGTGCGAAGTAACGCCGAAGCGGCTGGAAATTTCTGCACGAGGTGGTTCCCACGGCGGCCGTGATCGCCGTTCTCGTCAACCCGACCAGTCCCACTGCCGAGTCACAATTGAGAAACCTGCAGGCGCGGCGCCGCGCCCTCGGGCTGCAGCTCCATATCCTGCACGCCAGTACTGAACGAGACTTCGATGCCGTGTTCGCAACCTTGCCCCAACTGCGGGCGGGCGGACTCGTGGTCGCCTCCGATACCTTTTTCGCCACGCACGGTGAACAGCTTGCTGCCCTAACTGTCCGCCACGCGGTGCCCGCGATCCACCAGTCTCGCGACTTCGCTATCGCTGGCGGCCTGATGAGTTACGGAGGCAGTTTTGTGGAGTCGCACCGTCAAGCTGGCGTCTATACCGGACGCATACTCAAGGGCGACAAGCCTGCTGATCTGCCGGTCCAGCGAGGTCGCGGAAACTCGAGTTGTTTCCATCAGCAACCTCAAGGCCGCCAGGGCCCTCGGCGTCACCGGCCTTCCCGCCCTCGCTCGCCAGAAACCGACGCCGTGCGGTGAGCGAATCAGCTGTGAGCGCACGGCTGATCTCCAGCTATTGGCACAAAGCGGACATGGACGTCCCAATGCGCCCTGCATTATCATTTCGCGCAGTTGGAAGTGTTGATATATGATGCCAGCGCATCCGGTTTGCATAGAGCCGTTTTTACAAATTTGCCCCTGCGCCTCAGTTCCTTCCAGCTGCATGAGACGAGGTCGCGCCGCGTAGCGCCGGGGATCAATCAACTGGTGGGTGGCAAGAATTTCAAGGCCCAGCGTTGATCACTGTTCATTAAGCTCACTGCCAGGCGCGCACTGAAATTCAGCAGTACGGCGGCGTCAGGACGAACGGAGCAGGTGGCGGACCCGCCAGCACGCCAGCAATACGTAAACTGA
>ERZ1370068.6017-contig-5017_pt1 | contig 75649 bp, 135 predicted proteins | sample MGYA00561227_ERZ1370068 | MGnify/ENA primary metagenome ERZ1370068 (study PRJEB38410, sample SAMEA6850437) | metagenome | study: Metagenomic assessment of the ecological functions of the soil: analysis of the soil microbiota associated with the... | reverse complement strand
TCATTGCTTAGATGATTGCGTGTTAACCTTTGAGGATGGGGCGCGCATTCCTTGAAGCAGGTGGCATCGATTCACAACGCGCAGACCGGTTGCGTTCATTATCTATCGCGAGAACAACGAACGCTATATTCCGATCAAGTTCAGCGTGCGGGATCGTGACCTTCAAAGTACCGTGGAAGAGGCCCAAGCTCGCCTGGCCAGGAGGTGCACCTTCCCGATCGGTATCGCGCTGGAATGGGCCGGTCAGTACGAGCAGCTCAAGGAGAGCAAAAACGAATGGCGGTGGTGGTGCCGATCAGTCTAGTCATCATCTTGTTTCTGTTGTAGCAGCGCCTTCGATTCGATCAAGAACGCCCTTCTGGTTTTGAGTACCGTCCGCTTTGCGCTCGTAGGAGGCGCGGTCTCGCTCGCGGTCACCCATGCAATTTCAGTATCTCAGCCGCGGTCGGCGTCATTTCGACGCTCGGGGTGGCCATCCTGGGTGGGGTCTTGTTGATCTCAGGATTGAAGATTTCCGGCACTGAGGCTGACCGCTTCGGGAGGCCGTTCGGAAGGGAGCAGATGTGCAGGATGCGTCCGATTCTCATGGCGACGTTGGGCGCAGCCATCGGCTTGCTGCCGGCCGCGCTCGCGACGGGCATTGGATCGCAGGCGCAGAAGCCGCTCGCAATAGTCGTGGTGGGAGGAATGCTGACGGCAGCGGTGTTGATTCTCGTGGTTTTGCCTGTCTTATATGAAATTGTCCATCGACGCGGTGTTGAATAATGGAGGAGAGGAGTGAGGGGATGACCATACACCAACGATGTTCCCTGTCGGTGGACGATCGTCACTGATGGCGCTGATGTTGGGAATGAAGCTCCAGACCACCGCAGGGCTGAGCCTGGGAGCCATGTCCGACATTGACCGTTCTACTGCGGCAAACGATCCGCAGCCATCTGCGTCGTTCTCGGCCCGAAGCAATCCTCAATGTATTCCAGCGAATACACACTCCGGTTTTCCGGGCCTGCGGCCTTGCATCTGGCCGCATCTCCTTCGCCTCCGTCACTAACGGCAATGCTGGACAGGCTCCTGAGAGAGCAGAGTCATCCGATTCAGATGCCCTACAGGGCGCCTCCGAAGGGACAGAATCTGCCGGCTGAATCCGTTCCACACGAATACGAAACCGTTGACACGGCCGGAGAGGTCAGCGGGCGGAAGCCCCCTCTTGCCATTGCTGGAAGGTGCGCAAGAGTTTTGGGCGATAGGAGAATTCGTGCATCTCGGCGAGCCAGCCGTGCCGGTCCTGGTCAAGGGTTTGACCATGGCAGGATTCCGCGCATTCGGTATAACGTCATTGAAACATGATTTCAATGTTGAAGGCGGCCTCGGCGGTTCCGGCCTTGTCGCAACAGCCAGGGAACCGAACGAAATCCACGGGTGCGCGAACATGCATTGCGGGTGGCCGTTCAGGTTGGACGCGGCCAAAACCGTGGACGCGATCGAGGTGATGGCTAAAGATCAGAATTCGATCGATTCGGAAGGCCGCCGCGTTCGAGGCTCGGTATGTCAGAGAGAAGACGGTGGTACCGGTTCTGATCGGGTTGATTGCCGATGAGAACGGTTTTGTCGCGCTCTTTCAGCGGTGCGGTCGCTCCTGGATTCTGACCCGACATGGAAACGGAGTTTCACGATTGGGAGACGTCGACCAAACAAGACCGTCAGAGAGTGGACGACCGAGTGGTTGGAATGGTGGGACAGCCAGAAGGATAGCTTCGAAATGTCGGATCCAAAACGGCCCGCGCGTGCTCTCACTTTAAAGGTGGTGATAGCGGGAGGAGCTGGAGGATCATCCACCAGCGCGCTAAAGAACGAGCGACGACGGACGCGGCGGGCAGATCTGACCTCTCAGATTCCCTTCATGTTGCTGGGCACATGATGAATGTAAGGTATGTATGCTGCGTTGCCGTCTTTCCAGAGGGTCCCTTCGGTCCTGGTTGGTCGCCTGCCTGGTGCTGACAGTCTGCATGGGAACTCCCCGGATGCTCGCGGCTGCCTTGGTCACGCAGGAAGAAATGAACAGCGTACGGGTCTACAAGAAGATGGCGAACGCCACCGTTCTGAGTCGCCTCAGCCTATGTCAGCCCCCATCACATCACGCAGGCATCGGGGAAAGGACTCGGGTCTGGGGTGCTGATCGATGAGCAGGGCTCGATCGTGACCAACGCACATGTCGTGGAAGGGGCAGCCAACATCACGGTGACGTTGCATGATGGGACTCGTCTCCCGGCAGAGCTGATCGGAAGCGATCCGCAATCGGATGTCGCGCTGCTCCAGTGTGACGCTCCGAAGGGGCAGCATGCCCCGGCCCAACTGGGCGATTCCGACAAACTGGAAATCGGTCAGAAAGTCCTCGCGATCGGACATCCCTTTCGGGTTGGGCTATGCGTTTTCGACAGGCATCGTGAGCGGATTCGGCAAACTGCTGGAGACCAAACAGGAAGTGTTCCAAGAGCGAGTCATTCAGACCACGACCCCGTTCAATCCCGGCAATAGCGGCGGACCGCTGGTCGATTCTGAGGATCGCGTGGTCGGGATCAACTCGGCCAATCTTGATGGGAGCGCAGAACATCGGGTTCGCCATTCCCATCAATACCGTCAAGTCCATCGTGATCGAACTGCGGGCGAATGGCCGAGTGATCAGGCCCTGGCTGGGCATCAAAGGGAAGTTTGTGACCGACGAAGTGCGGAATCTGATTGCGCTTCCCCTTGTGAGCGGGTTGCTCATCATCGATGTGGAAGATGGGAGCCCGGCCCAGACGATCGGGCTTCGTGCCGGCAACCTGGATGTGACCATCGAGGAAGAGCCGTGGGTCTTGGGGGGCGATATCCTCGTGGCGGTCAATGGGCAGGACGTGAAGACCAGCGAGCAATATGCCAAGGTGCTCCGGCAACTGAAGGCCAACGGAATCCATTGAGCTCACACTGTTTCGAGACGGCACAAGGCGCACAATCAGTGTCACGCTGGGGAACGCCCGACGCCGTCCAGTCCTTCACAACATCCCAAGATCGAGGTGCCTCCACTCATCGCACAAACTCTTCCGCTGACCCAATTCTGACTTCGCCTACGTAGAGGCGACCCGGAGTGCTCGCATGAAAAAGCGGCACGACCAGGTAGCGATTGGGGACGGTTAGGTGTCGAGGGCAAAGGCACAGGAGGGGCAGTCTCCCCTTACTTTGTGGTGGTCACAGAATTGATGGAGGTACGTTGGGCGGCGTTCCGTTTTGAAGGCGCTGACCTATTGAGGTGACTCCTTGGCTAGCAGGCTGCTGAAAAAGTCCGCCGCCTGTGAGCCACGCGGAGCCGTGATGCGTGAAGCACGAGAGAGATGCGAGAAGCCGCGCGAGCGTGGGGAGCAAGATTGAATTTGCTCCTCGCTTCGCCCGTTTCGCTCGTCCCGCACGTCTTGCCCGTCTCGCGTGGCCATGCTGTGCCTTGCGAGGGTGAAAAATCCTGTGTTATATTTTTGTGAGTCCGCCCTCTCGTTTCATTACTTGCAGAGTGCTCGATAGAAGGATGATAGGTACGCTCCATGGCTAAGCTCCCGATTGCAAAGCTCGGTAATCCCGTCTTGCGCCAGATTGCGGCCAAGGTTGATCCTCGCGACATTCGCACGTACGACCTGCAGCAATTCATCGACAATCTGATTGAGACGATGCTGGATGAACCAGGGATTGGCTTGGCGGCTCCCCAGGTGTCGCGTTCGATTCAACTGGTCGTGATGGGCTGTGAAGGGGAGGATGGCTTTCCCAAACCGTTCTCATCAATCCCAAGATTGTCTTCTATGGTCCGCACCAAGTCGAAAGCTGGGAGGGCTGTTTAAGCGTTGATGGGCTGCGGGGAAAGGTCACGAGGCCGTCAGTCGTGAGGGTTAAGGCACTGGATCGTCAAGGCAAATCGATGGATTTCGAAGCGACCGAGTCTCTATGCGGTCTGTATCCAGCACGAGATGGATCACCTAATCGGCAAACTGTTTTTGGATCGTATGACCGATATGTCGACGCTCACGCAACTCCACGAATTTGGTAAATACTGGCAACACGATCCCATCCCTGCCATTTAACTCGCCGTGAAGATCCTGCACTTGTGAAAACCCTGCTTCGAGTGCTCCAGTATCTCAGCCCACACCGTTCAATGGTGGTCGGCACTTTCCTGTTTGCCGGGTTGGCGACTGCGTTCGAATTGATCCCTCCGTGGCTGATCAAAGTGATCATCGACGACGTGATCCAGGCCGGTCAGACCCAGCTCCTGGCATGGGTATTTCTCGGGCTCTGTGCCGCCTATGTGCTGCGGAACCTCTGCGGGTCGATGCGGATTCGGCTGAACAATGGGCTGGAGCAGCAAGTCGTCCATGACCTGCACGTCCAGGTATTCTCCGCGCTCCAGCGATTATCGATCAGTTTCTATGAGAATCGTCCGACGGGCGAGATCATGTCGCGGGTACTGAACGATACCGAGCACATGCAGCGCATCTTCGTCGACGGGCTCGAAGAGATCATTACGGCCGGGCTGACGCTGATCGGGATCATGATCATGCTGTTCATGCTCAATTGGAAACTGGCTCTGTTGGCGCTCGTGCCGATTCCCCTATTGGTGGTGGGAGCGGCGCTGTTCACCAAACGCATCCATGGGCACTATCGCGCGATTCGAAAAGGGTCGGCCGAACTGAACGCCCTCTTGCAAGACATGCTGGCAGGTATCCGGGAGACGATGGGTTTCAATCGCCAGCCCTACGAGCAGGAGCGATTTGGCCGGAAGAGCGATCGTTGCCGGCAAGACACCTTGAAGGCCATGTATCCTCTGGTCCTACTACTCCCCAGGCATGATGCTGATCGGAGTCTTGGCGGAGCCATGGTGCTCTGGTTCGGCATCGCCGAAGTCTTGCAGCACCATCTTTCCGTGGGCGAGCTCGTGATGTTCATCTCGTATCTTGCGTTATTCTATGTGCCGATCAATCAGATTCACTCTGTCAATCACATGCTGCAGCATGCCTTGGCCGCAAGTGAACGGGTGTTCGAAGTGCTCGATCTTGTTCCGGAGGTCAGGGATCGTCCGGATGCTCACGTACCAGTTACTCGATTACGAGGAGAGGTCGCCTTTCATCGCGTCGGGTTTCATTATCGAGCTGATGCGCCGATCTTGACCGACGTCACGATATCCGTCCTGCGCGGAGAGCGCGTCGCACTTGTCGGCCCGAGCGGGGCGGGAAGAGCACTACGCTCAAATTGCTGATGCGGTTTACGATGTGACGCAGGGCGCCATCACCATCGATGGGTACGATATCCGCGAGCTGCCCTTGACCTTTCTTCGAAGTCAAATCGGGCTGGTCCAGCAAGAGCCGTTCTTATTCAATGGCACAGTGAGAGAGAATATTCTGTACGGTGACCTCTTGGCCGGGCAGGACGAGGTTGAGGCGGCGGCGAAGGTGGCCCGTGCGCATGACTTCATCATGGCTCTTCCGGACGGGTACGATACCTGGATCGGAGAGCGCGGCGTCAAGCTCTCCGTCGGGCAACGGCAGCGTGTATCGATCGCCCGTGTGATTCTAAAGGACCCTCCGATCGTCATGTTCGATGAGGCCACGTCCAATATCGACACGGAGACCGAGGTCAAGATTCGTGGAGGCGCTGGACGATCTCACGAAAGGACGGACGACGATCATCATTGCCCATCGCCTCTCCACCATCCATGGCGTCGATCGAATCATTGTCGTGGACCACGGACGTGTCGTCGAAGACGGGACGCACTGAGACATTGATCAGGCATGAAGGGGTGTATGCACGGCTCTACGACGCCCAGTTCCAAGTTTAGCAAGATGCTGAAAAGAGCCCGCCAGCGTCGTTCTCGCCTCGAAAGCATCCTCAACGTAGCCCAGAGGCTACGCCTCCGGTGCTTTCGATCGGCTGCGGCCTTGCTGGACGAGCTTTTTGAGCATCCTGCAAGGTTGTGGCATGTTGCCTCAAACGCGAGAGCTTTGAATCCGGGCGTACTGAGGTCGTTCCCATCCGCATGCTCAAGTAACAGGGTGGGGGACCGTTGCGGTTGGATCTCGTCCGCCAGTATACTAAAACTCACTTGAGAGGAGAGTAGGCCGATGGTGCTGATATATGAAAGCGATCCGCTGGATAATGATGACGCGCGCGGGCGGTTCTATCATGTCTGCCGTGGGCGCATCGATCGGACGAAATCCAACTTCCGGTTGACGAAAAGATCTACGAATGTGCCGAGTGCGGGATCGATCTCGAAGCTGAAGACTTTTGGCTGGCGAGGCAGAAAGGGTCAGTGTAAGAGACATTATGGCTGGGAGTACGGGAAGAAAAACAGTAGGCGTATCGCGGGGGCTGATGATGCTCTGCGAGACCTGCTACGCCCAGGTCATGGCCGACAAACTAACCGACGAGAAGAACTTTGTAGCGAATGCCGATGCCCTCTTCGATACCATCTGCTTCGGTTGCACCGACATCAACAGGCCCCTGATCGACGACATGGCGGGTAGCGGAGAATAATGAGGATGTTGAAAAAGCCCGCCAGCGTCGGTCTCGCCTCGAAAGCATCCTCAACGTAGCCCAGAGGCTACGCCTCCGGTGCTTCCATCGGCTGCGGCCTTGCTGGGCAGTCTTTTTGAACATCCTCATTGCATATTACCTACGTGCACTTGACGGGGCACATGTGGTCTGCGACAATGCGCCAGCTTCGAACGAGGTTTCCGCTCTTCGATGTCGGATGTGGCGTGCAGAGGCTGGCGGTTCGGATTCTCGGCAGGTCCGGCAGGGAGTATTAGGACCTATGAAATGCGCCGTAAAATATATAAACGCGTTCTTGATGTTTCAATTACAAATTATTGTTTATGAATGGATTAACATCGCCTATTCCATTGCTTATCTGGGCGATTGCAAGGCAGCCCATACTTGAGTTGCTGAGATGATTGGTACGGCGAATTATAGCTTGGCGACAAAGAGAGACGACTTTTTCGCTGCGATCGAATCGGGAGGGAACAAGTATGTTTAATTGGCTTAAGTCGAGCTCCGGTGTTCCCAACCCTTCGGGGCCTCCTAAGACGATTCGGCGATTCCACACCAGTGACGAGACGGTGAGTAAGGATTCGATCACCGTCGAGCAAGATTGAGCTGGGTTGTTGATGCGAAGGAAGACCAGACAATCCGGCTATTCGAGAAATTCAAAACCCGGACGCTGAGCAATGCCCTCATCACTTACAGAGCAACGATGAAGACCAGAGGGTCTGACTGGCCGCGCGTTTCTGGAAATGTGGTGTCGTCTGCCGGGCCGTGGGGAGTTCTTCTCAAAGGGTCTGAACCAAGCCATCACTGGCACTACCGACTGGGCTTCCTATGAGATTCCCTTTTACCTGGAGAAGGGCCAACGACCCGACCTGATCAAACTAAGTCTGGTCATTGAAGGAAGAGGCGAAGTCTCGATAAAGGATGTTGAACTGCTCAAGGCACCGTTGGAGTCATGAATGCTAAGGAAACGGTGGCAGTAACGCCGAGACCAGCGGCTCCAGTGGGGGCGATGGCATCGCCGCTGAGCTTTTGCCGTAAGCCTATCTCGCCGGCTTGCCCGGAACGCGACTCGTTCCTCGGTGAAGCGTAGTTCGTTGTAAGATATAAGCTGCATGAGTATGGCGTATAGATCGTGGCAGGAAACAGGAGCTGATGGTGAATAGCTCACTTAGCAGCAAGAATAGAGGTCGAGAGTCTTTGAGTGGCACGTTACCAGGTTTAATATTTGCCGGGGAAGAAGGAAGAAGAGTAAATATGAGCCAGATCAGAGTTTTTAGAATGATCGCGTTAGCCGAAGGGGGTTTCATTTCTCACCTTGTTATTCATTGCTATGCCGATGAAGTACTTCATGGGGATGCCAGAGGTCGTGAGGGTAATGGGGTCCATACACGGAGTATTATTTGTGCTCTATCGTTGGTCTGTTGGCCTGGATTCATTTTACACAACGATGGTCTTTCAGTTTTTCACTGTACGCACTGCTTGCGTCAGTGATTCCGTTTGGGACATTTATGTTGGACAAACAACTTCGAAAGAAAGACGTATTCATCAAAGTAGGTGAGGTCATTGCTTGACGTTGCACTGCACCATTGCTGTGCCAGAGTTTCCTTCCCAATCCCTGTCAAGAAACCTGTCCAGTCGGTATCGGGATGAACAATCGCCCGCTGGTCGTTGCCGCGGGTAGCAGTGGACATCGTTTTAGCATTTTCAGTAAAGTTGACGCCGAAGTGTTGAGTTGGATGGGCTGACAAGCAGGTTGTGCCGGGTCAGCACGAGCGATGTGCCCATCTTTTTACCGGAAGAGACCAAGCAATGAGCACGGAAAGCACTCTATGAACGTCTCGGAGGCTACAACGCTATCTGTGCAGTCTCGGAGGACTTGTTGCCAGCTTAATGTCGGATTCGCGACTGAAACGCTTCTGGGATCATCGAGGAGAGGACGGTCTCAAGCGTGAAAAGCAACTCCTGATCGATTTTCTCTGTGCGAGCGCAGGGGGTCCCATGTACTACACCGGGCGAGATATGAAGATTTCTCATAAGGGATGAAGATCAGTGAAGCCGATTGGACGGCATTTTGGGGCACGCCAACGCAACCCTGGATCCCTCTACAGCCTCCTGGCCGCCTTGCGCGCAGGCTGGAGGTGCTGGCCATCGAGCAGATCCTTGAACAGACCTTGTCGAAGGCGAGCTGAGCGCCGAAGGACTACCGGCAGGTTTTCCCATCGAAGCATGTGCAGCTTGTCTCTCCCGATTTCACTTTCCAGGTCTTCAGCAGGGGCGCTTGCCCATTCTCTCTCATCTCGACGACGAAATCCGCGAGGCCTGATATCGGGAGTTTCTCGATGTGCGGCTTGGCGGCATCCGGAACGTCGATCCAGAACACGGACCCAAAGGTGGAAATCAAGATGCGATGGTTTTCCGTATCGACACGAATGACGGGACTGTAGAAACTTTTCTCCTCGGCAAAGCTAGGGGACGCGATCAGGCCGAGGAGGAAGAGACTGAAGAAGACGGCGAGAAGAGTCGTACGCATGTATGACATGACGAGCACTCCTGCTTAATGAGGGCAATCAGGAGACCATTATCGCATTGGGGCCAAGAGGGAAACAAATTCAGAAAGTATCGAGTAGCGATGGTGTTCCGAACGGCATTAGCAGGCTGGAAAAACAATGCTGGTACGCAAGAACTTCGATGGTCAGCATGTATACCACAACAGGAGTAAGCTCTCGCAGGCTTGTCAAAACGGTCAGTCCAACAAGGCCGCAGGGCAAGTCAAAACGGAGGCGTACCCTTGGGCGCACGGTGCGACATAAGGAGCACCACGTCAGTACGCGCCGCCGGGGTGAGGCGGCGTCCCCGCTGAGGGTTCTGACGAGCTGAGAACGACGTTGGGGGCCGTTTTCAGCAAGCCTGCTAGAGTCGTAGTCGTGATGTGCGCCTGCGTGACACTCCCACCCTTGATCCAGTATCCGCGAATATCCGGCTTCGACTTCTCCATGAGGGAGATGAGCAGATAGGCTGGGATGGGCAGATTGATCTTTGGCCAGATTTCTTCGTAGTCGGTGGCAATCTTGATGTCGGTGATGGATGGGCGAGCCGGGTCGTGGGGATGGGAGTGGTAGACCACTTGCAGATCGAGCCCTTTGTTTCGAATATCCTTCTTTGCAACGGAAAAGTCCTGCATATCCATCACGAAGGCAATCTCGGCGCGTTCGGCCGGCGACAGTCGTTCAAATGCGCAGCCTTTGCCGGGTCAAAGGAAGACAGTTTCTCGGCTCCTTCGAGTGCCACGATATTTTTGATCCGATAGACATGGGTGACGGCCCCGTTGGTTCCGGCCAGGAGCCCGCAACACTCGTAGGGATCGAGTTCCCTGGCGTGGGCCACCATGTCGTCGAGGATCGGTTGAGGGATGACGAGATCAGACACGGCTAGATGGTGCAAGTGACGGTATAGTCACTCTTCAGATTAGTGATCGTCGGTGCGGGCCCGCAGAGGCGGCAGGCCGGGTCTTTGGGACGGCCGACTTTTCTGAATTTCATCTCCAGGGCGTCATAGATCAGCAGGCGATCGGCAAGGGTTTCGCCGATGCCGAGAATTTCCTTGATCGCTTCCGACGCTTGAAGAATGCCCATGGTCCCAGCGAGCGCTCCTAAGACACCGGCTTCTTGGCAATTCGGAACAAGTCCAGCCGGTGGTGGCTCCGGGTAGAGGCAACGGTAGCAGGGATAGCCGGCATGGGGCTTGATCGTCGTGAGTTGGCCTTCGAAGCGGAACATGCTGGCAGAAATGAGCGTCTTCTTGGCGAAGAAGCAGGCGTCATTCACGAGAAATCGCGTTGCAAAGTTGTCAGATCCATCCAGCACCATGTCGAACTGGGACACCAGCGAAAGAATATTGTCGCTGTCGACGTTCTGGTGATAGGTCTTGATCGTGATCTCCGGGTTGATCGCCGACAGAGTCTTGCGGCCAGATTCCACTTTCGGCAGGCCGACCGTGGCCGTGGAGTGCAGGATTTGCCGCTGCAAGTTCGAGAGATCGACGACATCGCCATCGACCAGACCGATGGTGCCGACACCGGCGGCAGCGAGATAGAGTCCGGCAGGCGAGCCGAGCCCCCGGCTCCGATGAGTAAGACCTTCGCCTTGCTCAACTTCAGCTGGCCCTTGCCTCCGACGTCGCTGAGAATAATCTGACGGCTGTATCGTTGAATCTGTTGTTCAGTGAGTTCCATTTTTGATTCCGTTAAGGCGTGAAACGTTAGGCGTGAGGCGACAGGATCGCGTGAATGCTACTTCCTCTTACGCCTCACGCTTCTCGTTTCACGGTCCATTCTACTCCACTACATTCAATTCGATCGGGTCGACGACGACGCCTTTCTTGCGGAGGCCCGCGATCGCCCGTTCGATTTCCGTGCTGTCCCCGGTCAGTTCGAGATCCATCCAGCCCGGTGGTTTCACGAACGTCGGCTCGCCGGACGTTGGTGACGACTTTATATTCATGACCGATCTGATAGATGACCGGTTCTTTGATCTTGTCTTCCGGAAACTGAATGTGCACTTTCATATTCGGCATGATGTACCTCCTGCAATGGCGGGCACGATCGAGACTTCGTCGCCGTCTTTGAGCGAGGTCTCTTTGCCCTTGAGGAATCGAATATCTTCCTCGTTGACGTAAATATTCACGAACCGGCGAAGCTCACCCGTGTCGTCGCAGAGGCGATCCTTGATCCCAGGGTGGGAGGCGTTCAAGGTGTCGATCATTCTCGACGATCGTGCGGGCCTGTGCGTCGACCTCTCCCTGTCCCTTCGTCAGAGGACGGAGCGGGGTTGGAATGCGAACCTTAATCATGCGTCACCACTCCCGTGTTTCCCTACCTTAAAGGTTTGCTCAAAACTGACAAGACTCGGCTGAATGCGGTGGGGCCTGCCGACCGCATCGATCACCGCTTCCTGCGTCTTTAAGCCGTTGCCGGTGATATAGGCGACCGTCACGTCGCCTTTCTTGATCGTGCCTTGCTTCACCAGCTTCTGGAGCACGCCGATCGTCACGCCGCCGGCGGTTTCTGCGAAGATCCCTTCGGTTTGCGCCAATAACTTGATCCCTTCCACGACTTCGTCGTCCGAGACCATGTCCATGGCGCCCTTGCTCTCGGCGGTCGCTTTGAGGGCGTAGTACCCGTCGGCGGGATTGCCGATGGCCAGCGACTTGGCGATCGTTCTGGGCTTCACCGGTTTGAAGAAGTCCCGCCCTGACTTGAAGGCTGTGGAAATAGGGGAACAGCCTTCGGCTTGTGCCCCGTTGATCTTCGTCCGCACGTCGTCGACGAGACCCAAGGCTTTCATTTCATGGAGGCCCTTCCAGATCTTGGTCAGGAGCGAGCCGGATGCCATCGGGATGACCACTTGGTCCGGCGTGCGCCAGCCGAGGTTGCTCCACGGTTTCGAACGCCAGCGTCTTCGAGCCTTCCGCATAGTAGGGGCGAATGTTGATATTCACAAAGGCCCAGGCATGTTCGCCGGCTATCTCGCTGCAGAGGCGATTGACGTCGTCGTAATTGCCTTCGACCTCGACCACGTTCGGCTTATAGATCAAATTCCCGAGGACTTTAGCGGCTTCCAAATCGCCGGGAATGAATACATAGGCGCGCATCCCCGCGGCAGCCGCATGGGCGGCGACGGAATTGGCCAGATTGCCGGTCGAGGCACAGGCAATGGTTTCAAATCCCAATTCGCGAGCCCTGGTGATGGCCACGGCCACGACCCGATCTTTAAACGACAGCGTGGGATGATTGACCGTATCGTTCTTAATGTAGAGCTCGTCCAACCCGAGGTAGGCGCCGAGATTCTTAGCGCGCACCAGCGGGGTCATCCCGGCATGCGGGCCGAGAAAGGTCGGCCCTTCCACCGGCAGGAGATCGGCATAGCGCCAGATACTGTGTGGCCCGTCCTGGATCTTCTTGCGGGAGATGCTCTTCTTGATCTCCTCGTAGTTGTATTTCACCTCGAGGGGGCCAAAGCACATCTCGCAGACATGGATCGCCTTCGTCGGATATTCTTTTCCGCACTCGCGACAGACCAGCGCTTTCATTGTGGCCCATGGTGACTCCACCTTGCTACGTCAATATATTACGGCCGGACGGCACAGCCGGCAAACGGATCGCCGTCATCGAACAGTTCGGTAATCGTCGGGTGCGCTCCGCAGAGCGCGCAGTCGGGATTGCGTTTCACTTTGATTTCTCTGAACTGCGTCTTGCGTGCATCGAAATCCAGGAATCGATTCGTGAGAGGATGGCCGATACCCAGAATGAGTTTCAAGGCCTCAGTCGCTTGGATCGTTCCAATGATGCCGGCTAACACGCCGATCACGCCCGCCTCCTGGCAGGAGGCGACCAGCCCGGCCGGCGGCGGAGTCTTGAAGACGCAACGATAACAGGCGGACTGCTTCGGCACAATGGTCGTCACGCGCCCATCGAAGCGGAGGATGCCGCCGTGGACCAACGGTTTTCCGGCAAAGAAACAGGCGTCGTTGATCAAGAACTTGGCCGTAAAGTTGTCGACCCCGTCGATGACGACGTCGTAGCTCGCTGATGATCTTCAGCGCATTACCGGCTGTCAGCCGCTCTTCGTACGTCGAGACCTGGACGTCGGGGTTCAACGCCTGAATCTTCTCTTTGCCCGATACGACTTTGGGACGGCCCACGTCCGACGTATGGTGAAGAATCTGCCGGTGAAGATTGGTCAGGTCCACCACATCGCTATCGATGAGGCCGATCGTGCCGATACCGGCTGCGGCCAGATAGAGCGCCGCCGGCGAACCAAGGCCTCCCGCGCCGACCAGGAGAATCTTGGCCTTGGCAATCTTCTTCTGCCCCTTGCCTCCGACTTCGGGCAAAAGAATATGCCGGCTATACCTGTGATATCTGATCTTCAGTAAATTCCATCACTCAATTCCGTTAGGCGTAAAACGTGAGGCGTAGGCGATCGTGATCGCCTGGCAGTTCTTTCCGTTACCCCTTACGCCTCACCCCTTACCCCTCACGTCAGATATTAAAATACTTCTCGATGCTAATATACCGCTCACCCGTGTCGCAGAGGATGGTGACCACGTTCTTGCCGGGTCCAAGTTCCTGGGCCACTTTCTGTGCGGCGAACACGTTGGCCCCGGCGGAAATTCCCACCAAGAGACCTTCCTTTTTCGAGATCTGCTTGGCCGTTTGATAGGCCTCGTCGTCGGTCACGGTCATCACACGATCGATAATGGTCCGGTTCAACACTTTCGGGATGAATCCCGCGCCGATGCCCTGAATCTTGTGGGGCCCTGGCTCTCCACCGGATAAGACCGGCGATCCGGCCGGTTCAACCGCAATCACGTATCACGCTGGGTTTCCGTTCCTTAAACAGTTCTCCGCATCCGGTAATGGTGCCGCCCGTGCCTACCGCCGCCACAAATGCATCGATCTTTCCGTCGAGCGACTTCGAGAATTTCGATCGCCGTGGTCTTTTTATGCATGGCCGGATTGGCCGGGTTGGAAAACTGATCCGGCATAAAGTAGCGACGGATTCTGCGCGATGATGCTTTCCACCTCGCGGATCGAGCCCTTCATGCCTTCCCAGGCCGGCGTCAAGACGAGCTGCGCGCCATAGGACGACAAGAGGCTCGCCCGTTCCATGCTCATGCTCTCCGGCATCACGAGGATCAGCTTATAACCACGGACCGCGGCGACTAATGCCAGTCCGATCCCGGTGTTTCCGCTGGTTGCCTCGACGATTGTGCCGCCCGGCTTTAATGCGCCCAGTCGTTCCGCCTCGTTGATCATATTGAGGCAGATCCGGTCCTTGACGCTTCCACCGGGATTAAAGAACTCGACCTTTCCATAGATCGTCGCCCCGCCTGCAGGGGACAACCGGTTCAGACGGACGAGGGGAGTCCGTCCGATGAGTTCGGTAATGTCTTTATGCAGCAGTCATCGTCACCGGCCACCTCCCATATAAAACAAGAACTCAACCCGGTCGCCGTCGTATAGGCTGGTGGTGGCGAGATGATTCCGGTCCAACACGGTGTCGTTGACTTCGACCGCAACCATTTGCGGTTCAATCTTTTGGCCTGGAGCAGATCGAGGACCGTTCCCCCTGAAATCTCTTCTGGCTTGCCATTGATTTTGACCTGCATGAAGACTCCTAAGATGGCCTAGAGATTAAACAATTTCAACACGTTATCAAACGGCACTTTGCCATTGTCAAGGCAACGAAACACGGCTGCCTCGTGGCTTGACTTTGTCCGCGATCCGCCGCCACTATGCGACCTTTTGGAAGAGCAATGACATGTGGAAACGCAACTTCATGTTCAGGTCCGCTGAGGCTATTCCGCTCAAAGAGTCGGAAAACGAGCTATTTCACGATACCGATCCTGCCATGGATAGCACCGGACTCCAGTTAGAGAAGTTTCTATCAGTTTGGATTCAAGGCGATGGGGAGGACGACAAACCAACGGCCTTCACGAACATGTATGTCCGCACGGCGACATTGGATTTTCAGAAGCGGGTCGGGTTTCTGCAGCCCCTCCAAGGCCGCTCTCACCAGATCAAACAGGTGCTCACGCCGGCTCAAAAGCAGTTTCTGCAGCAGTGGCTCGCCACCTCGGCTCCCCAGGCCTGGGAGGCCACGGACGATCATTTCAAGATGTTGTTTGAACTCGAATAACCGGGAGCCTGTCCAACATTGCCAGCGATGAGTCGCTCGCCCATTCCATCGTGCGGTCGCTCTGTCTCGTCGTGCTGATGCTCGCGGTTCCAGTCGGAGCCGGATGGAGTGCAACGGTGGAGGTCCACTACGGGCCAGACGACGCGCCACTCGATCACCTGACTACGCTCTATCGGCATGCGACGCGCTACATCTATGTGGCGGTCTATGGGTTGACCTCTCCGCGTGCGGTGGAGGCGATGGTCGCGGCGAAGAAGCGAGGAGTCGATGTGCGCCTGATCACCGATCTCGCAGCGCACCGAGGACGTCAAACAGCGCACGGCGCTCCATACGCTGCATTTGGCCGGCATTCCTATTCTCGTGAACGACGCACGATGGGCTGATGCATCTGAAACAGGTTGTGATCGACGATGAAGTGAACACCACCGGCTCGATGAACCACACGACGAGCGGCAATCGCTATAACGATGAGCGGCTCGACGTCATTACCGATCACGCGATCACCGTCAAGGCCCGAGAGAAGTTCTTGGCGATGTGGAACGATCACACTCGATATCGGGCGTGGGAGACGCATGTGAGCGGTCATGGCAGATCTGCGATGACTGAACAGACCGACGTCGCGGTGGTGGGAGCAGGGGGTGGCGGAGCCGTCTTAGCCCTGGCGCTGGCGAAGCAAGGGATCAGCACCGTCGTGTTGGATCAGGCCGCTGGTCCACCCCAGGGCTTGCGGGGAGAAATTCTCCAACCGAACGGACAGCAAGTACTCGATCGCTTGGGCGTGTTGCCATCGTTAGCCGGCCGATGCCACGAGGTCCGTGCGGCACTTTCATTTTTGCCGGGCCGGAGGGACGCGCCTCTGTAGCATCGACTACGGCGATCTGCCGGCGCCCTACAATCGCGCCATCGTGACACTCGCCGAACGTGGCTCACCACGCCATTGTCGCGGCGGTGCAGCAGCATAAGAGCGTGACGCTCCGCTACGGGACCTCTTTCACAGGACTCTTGACGCGAGGGCGATCGGGTGGTGGGATTGTCCACGCAAGGTCCGGAAGGTACGAACCACGATCCGTGCTAAGATCGTCGTCGGCGCCGATGGCGCATTTTCGAAAGTGCGTGAGGCACTGAAGATTCCCGCCGACGTGTATCTCTATCCTGACGGGTATCTGATTGCGATTCTCGAATCGGAGGAGCCGGTATCGGAATCGTTTTACTACATCGGACACAGGAGCATTTTGGGACGTGTTTCCGGCGACGGGGAACAAGGTCTATCTCTTCTACATGATCCCCAAGGGTTCGATGGAGGCCGCTGAAGCAGCGGGGTATCCCTGCGCTGCAGCAGACGTGGAGCCAGATCGCGCCGCAGTTTGCCGGGCTGTTCCGGCGTCTGAGCGATTGGAGCCAGACTGCCTATATGCCGACCGGGCGGGTGCGAACGCCGACCTGGGTGGCGGATGGAGCCGTCCTGATCGGCGATGCCGCCCATGCGATGAATCCCCATGCCTCGCAGGGGCGCATGCAGGCGATGGTCGATGCCATGGCGCTGTCCGATCTGTTGCCGGGCTGTCTTGCTGATAAGGACTATTCGGCTGCCAGGCTGAAAGAATTTGAACGAATCAGACGGCCGCAAGTTACCATGTTGCAACGAATTGGCTGATCAACAAGTGTTCTATTGGAATACGGAGAATCCAGTGGTGGCTTTCCTGCGCGATCGCGTGTTTCAGACGCTGGATCGGAACGCACGGCTTCGCTATCAGGTCCTGTCGACCACGGCGGGGTTGCGGACGATGCCGCCATTTAATCTGATCGATCGCGTGATTGCCGCGGGGTTTCTCCCCGATATACGTGCGAATGAGAGATCTCCACATCCGATGTCTTCATGAGGAATCATGGCGCACGACTGAACGCGTGATCGAGGGATTGCCGGACGACACACAGAAGCTACTGCGAGACCTACGTGAAGGAGGTCAAAGGTGTGTTCGGGGAGCAGCTGGAAGGCATGCTGCTCTACGGCAGCGCCGTCCGGGGGAATTTCTTCCGGGGCGGTCCAACCTGAATATCCTCCTCCTGGTGTCGTCGTACGACAGCGCCGTCCTCAAACAGTACAGTGCGTTGCACCGTCGATGGAGCAAGGAACAGATCGTGGTCCCCTCTTTCTCACGGAAGAGGAGCTGCGCACGTCGGCAGCGGTATTTCCACTTGAGTTTCTGGAAATCCAGGAACAGCATCGCGTCCTCGGCGGGCGCGATCCCTTCATCGGCTTTCACGTGAAGACCGATCGGCTGAGAGAGACCGTGGTCCAGGGCTTCACGAGCCATTTATTACGCCTGCGCCAGCGGTATGTCGAAGGGGGCGGAAGCGACGACGCCACGACGATTTTGCTGCCGCTCTCGATCACTTCGACCCTTCCATTGCTGCGCGGGATGCAACGTCTCCTCGGGCGTCCCGCCCTTTCTCACTCCGATGCGGTGATCACGGACGTCGCCGAGCAGTTGAAACTCGATCTGCAGGGTTTGCTCGATGCGCTGGTTGCTCAAGCGCGGACAGATTTCTCCTGGCCCCCACGAAGTGCCTCGTCTCTTTGACCGGTATCTACAAGCCGCGACGCTGCTCACTCGCGCAGTCGAGCAACTGTCGCAGTTGGGACAGCGATGACGAAGATCGTCGAACATGGCGATGGTGCTCTGGCTTATCTTTCTGTCGAGGGCCTCGCCCTGGCGACTTCCTACGATCGGCCCAAGATCCAGTTGCCGGAGCCGCGAGGTTATGTGAGCGACCATGCTCAGGCGATCGATGGGGATTGGAAAGAGCGCATCCGGTCCGTCTGCCAGGACCTTGAGCGGAAGACCGGCGTAGAAATGGTCGTGGTGACCGTTCCGACCATCAAGCCGTTCGGGTCGGCCAACGAGTACGCGACGGCACTCTATGAAAAGTGGGGCATCGGATCGACGCAACAAGAACATGGCGTGTTGGTGCTGGTCGCGGTGCAGGAACGACAAGCCGCGATCACGCTGGGCCGGCAGATGTTGCCGGTGATCACTCCCACGGTGATGAATCAAGTCGGGCACGAGAATCTGCAGCCGTCGATTGAGTTGGGACATTTCGGCGAAGGCCTCTATCTCACCGTGGTGGCGTTGGCTTCTCCCGCGCAGGAGGTGCGTGTCGGCGATCATCGCGAAGATACTATTTCAAAGGCTTTGGGTTTCTGGCTCGCCATCTTTACCGCCATCGTGGCGCTCTCGTTCTTCTGGTGGATCAGCCGTCCAGACCTTCGGCATCCCTACAGACGGATTCAAAAGGCGAGTATTGGGGCACCGGCCAGGGGGATTCTGGTGGCAACTGGGGAGGGTTTGGAGGAGGGACGAGCGGGGATGGGTGGAAATAAGGGGCGGCCTGGTTGGTCCCCTGTGCTCACGGAACGCGCACGCTCAGAAGGTGCCTCGTTCGACGTGCGCAGATGGGGACCAATCCAGGCTCACCCACTTGGAAGAGAAACGAGCGAGCTTGGAAAGAAGGACTGGGAAGGAGCTGGCCAGGTCCCATCCCATTGTCTGTTCAGGGAGCACAGGATCAACGTGGGTGTCCGTCCACACTATGACCTTATGACCTCCACAAGTTCCGCATGCTTATCGCAACAAGCATTTCTCAGTTCCCGCCCGCCTTTGCGAGTTTCATCCAGTTCACCCCCTAAGACTAAGGCTACCCTGGGAGGTACCTATCTGCCACTTCGTGCTCTCCGCCCCTTCCGTCACAGCTTCCCGTGCAATGCGCCGTGCCGTACAACGTTGGTCCAAGCATCGATGCAACGATCACAGGCCGCACGGCATGACCGCGGCTGACCGCCCGGCTCACGAGCCGGCCTGGGCCGCGTGGTCCAACGACAAACTCCCGAACCTCCCCCATGAGCCAACTCGGCGTCACCCTCGACGGGGACGTTCCTGTCAGAACGGATTCCAGCAACTCTACGCCGAACTTGAAGCCAGACAGCTCCTCTTCCGTCCCCACGTGTGGGTGTCCAACGAATGGTTTACGCCGGATGGGGTGCCGGGGATTGCCGTGCCGTTTTATCTGGCCCATCCGCGCCTCGCGAAACTGGAACTGGACCAGATGCTCGAGGTCGAGGGTGGGACCCCCGAGCTGGTGCATGCGCATCTTGCGGCATGAGGCCGGCCACGCCCTGGAAAATGCCTATCGGCTCCGCCGTCTCCGCCGTCGGCAACAGGTCTTTGGGCGCTCCTCCGATCCCTATCCCAAATATTACCGCCCCCGGCCCTATAGTCGGAGCTTCGTGCGGCATCTCGATGTGTGGTATGCGCAAAGCCATCCGGATGAAGACTTTGCGGAGACCTTCGCGGTCTGGCTCACGCCCGATTCGACCTGGGCCGACCGCTACAAGGGCTGGCCGGTGCTCAAGAAGCTGCAGTATGTCGAGGGGCTGATGAAGGGGCTGGCGGCGGTGCCGCCCAAGGTGGTCACGCGTGGAGGAGATCGATCCGCTCGTCCGAGCTGAAGAAGACCCTGCGCGAGCACTACGCGCGCAAGCGGCAACACTATGGGACGGCACGCCCGTCCTTGTACGATCCGGACTTGAAGCGGCCTGTTTTCCGACGCCCCGGCCCATGCGGCGCAACCTGAGTGCCGCCACCTTCTTGACACCGCTTCCGCAAAGAGGTGCGTCGCAAGGTCGCCGCCTGGACCGGCGAATATCAATATACGATCGATCAGGTGCTCGAGGACATGATTGAGCGCTGCCGGCAGCTCCACTTGCGCCTGCCGCTCGCGGAAGAGCAGGCGAAGTTGGATTTCACGATTTTGCTGACCGTCCACACGATGACCTACCTGCGCAGCGGGCGGCATACAGGTGGCGCTATGAAACGGCTCGCGCATCCTCGTCCTGATGCACGAAGATCTGGTGCCGCCGGAGCCCCTCACCGGGCAGGACGTGACCGGCGCCGAGTGGAAGACGGAATACGATGTGGTCTCCACGCTCCGCAAGCTCGGGCATGACGTGACGCCGCTGGGGTCAAGAGCGATCTCGGGGTGCTGCGATCGGCCATCGAAGACTGGAAGCCGCACATCGCCTTCAATCTGCTCGAGGAGTTCGATGGGGTGGCGGTGTACGACCAGAACGTCGTGTCGTATCTGGAACTGCTGCACGTGCCCTATACCGGCTGTAACCCGCGTGGGTTGATGCTGGCGCGCGACAAAGTCCTCTCCAAGAAGCTGTTCTCGTTCCATCGCATCCCGTTCCCGGATTTCATGGTGGTGCCGCAGGGGCGGACGGTCAAGCGGCCCAAGTGGCTGTCATTTCCCTTAATTGTCAAATCGGTGACCGAAGAGGCGTCGCTCGGGATCTCTCAGGCGTCCATTGTTCAGGAGGACGACAAACTCAAGGAGCGAGTCGAATTCATCCACGCGAGCGTCGGGACCGGCGCCCTCATCGAGCAGTACATCGAAGGGCGCGAACTGTACGTCGGGGTGATGGGCAATGGGCAGGTTCACGTCTTGCCGGTGTGGGAGTTGCTCATGGACCAGCTGCCGGAGGACGCCCGCCGGATTGCGACCGAACGAGTCAAATGGAGTCGCACGTATCAAGCCAAGTATGGGATTCGGTCCGGCGAAGCCACGAATCTGCCGGATGGAAAGCCGAGGAAATTCAACATCTCGCGAAGCGCGTCTATCGCGCCCTCGGCCTGAGCGGCTATGCCCGCATCGACGTGCGCATGGATGCGGCAGGGCACGTGTACGTATTGGAAGCCAATCCAAATCCACAAATCGCGCACGACGAAGATTTTTCAGATTCGGCAGAGAAAGCCGGCTATACCCTATCAAGAGCTGTTGCAAGAACTGCTGCGCATCGGGCTTCGCAGGCGGCCGGCCAACCCGACCCAAAGAAACCGTCACCATCGCCAACGTGAAGCTGCACGTTGGGTGGCTTCAATGTGGCGAGAGTGAGAGAAACCCGGGACATTCTATTTTTCGTGTTTGGAATGAGAAGCGTGAGCGAAAGAGAGCTAGAGGAGTGGCCAGGCTGTCCTTCATTGCGCGCGTCGAACGAGCACATTCTATCGTGCGCGGGTTCCGCGAGCAGGAAGGACGACCCAGGCTCTGCCCTTCTCCATCCTTTCGGGGCCGCGCGCTGCGCGAGCACATGGAAACCATCTATTCTGTCCTCACATACTTCCCCTAAGCTCGCCCGCGTTCTCTCTCCAGGAATGGCACCCGTGCTGGTCTCACTGCGGCCGTCGAGCGAGCACATTCTGATCGTGCGCGCTCCGGGAGCAAGGGATCAGCACGAGTGCCATTCCTCATTTACTGCTGAATCGCGGAGAGCAACCACTTCCCATCTTGGATTCGCATGAAGGTCCAGGCTTCGCCGGATTCGGTCGGTATCTCTTCGCTGCCTTCGACGAGATAGCCTGGTTCTCCCGCGCTGCTTCGTCAGAGACAGGTTGTAGTCACGGGCACTCCAGCGAAGCCCTGCGCGTCACGTAGTGCCTCGCCTGTTCGGTCCAGACTTCCAGGATCTCTGCACGGAGGAGCACCACATCCTCCACATGGTTCTGGATGTCCTGACTGGTGTTGTCGGCTAGGGCGGCGCTGAAATAATTCAGCATTTCCGGCGTGACGAACTGCCGTAACTCGGTCAGATCCTGGTTGCTCCAGGCCCTTTGAACATCGATCAGCAGTTGTTGAAAGGCTGCTTTGTCAGCGGAGGTCACGCTATCAACCGATATTTTCTGTCTGGTTGTGGCGGACCGCCTTGTCGGCAGATTGTCGTTGGACGGGTCGCGGCCTGTGATCCCGGAAAAATCAGGGAGGGAGGGTCGTTGTATTTTCAGGAAATAAAAAACCGTCGCGGCTGCCAGGAGCAGGAGGAGCAGAAGGATTCCGGCGGAGCTGAAATCCTGGGTGGTGTTGTTGGTTTCGGCAGCAGGCGCATCGGCATCGGTGGTCTGCGCGCTGCTGTTCGTCGCGTCCGAAGAGCATATCGCCGATCAATGATCCGGCGACTCCAGCTGTGAGACCAGCCGATAGGGGAGAACGTTGCAGAATGAGTGTCGTTGTGTTCAAGGCAAGCTCCCCGTTATCGGTCTCGTTGGCGAACCATGCGCCCGACATCATATCCTAGCAGCAATGGCAGTATTGGCGTGAAAATTTGAACAGATACCGGGGTCATTGATTGTCTGGCACCGTCAGTAGCCGAGTGTCCTGAGTAAGACTGCCGAAAACTTCGCGTCGGTTGGGGATCGGCTTGAGTTGCGTCAGACTTGCTTCGTTGAGCTTGGATGTCGGCAAGCCTCGTGGCGCCAGAATCTGTAGAGTTACGAGTGAGTCAGTGGGGCGGTTACCGTGATCGCTCCTGCGAGATCCCCTTCGCGATGTCCTTCCTTGGGATAGCCGGAGATATCGAGGTCGCCTTTGGGCTCACCGTGGCAGGTCAAACAGGCGGTGACGTAATAGAGTGGCATCACGACACGCAGCGTCTGGCCGTGATCGGTGAGTTCGCTGACATACGCTTCGGCTCGCGGGCGTTCTGACAGCCACTTGCAGCACTGAGGCTTCGTATTCGTCCGGCTCATTCTTGGGATTGCGTGGGTTGCAAGTTGGTTTGCTTCAGTCTGACATGCGATTGTTTGGAGAAACGTTCGGCAGCCTTGCTGCCGTAGGTGGCCGGGATAAAGTTCTTGTACCCGAGCCCCTGTTGATTGATCACAACCTGGGCATCACGGACCACTTCCTTGCTGGCGAGCACGAAGGCCGGCAACAATTCTTTGGCCAGGGAGGCACCACTTGATAGACGCAGGAGTGCTCTTGAGCTTGGAGAGATCAAGGCCGGTCTGTTTGCGAAATTCCTGAACGAGTTGCTGTTCAAACACCTCGGGCGTAAATCCCTTGTCTCCCTTACGTGGATCGTCAATCAACAGTTGATTATGCTCAATGACCGATCGGCCGGCCTTGAGCAAATTGGCCAATAACCGAGCGGTCTCTTCCGCCTCTGCACGCTCAACAGCCCAACCCGATGGCGGCAGGACGAACTGGACGCTGACGAACGTGAGGAGCACCTGCGGTCAAGGCGATCCAAACCTTCTTCGTGTCAGCCTCCTTTCTTTCCCCTCAGCGAGCTGGCTCCATTCTACACTTGCCCTGATCGTTTTGCGTGACCGTCGTCTCCACGTCGAACGGTGGATCTTCAGCGGCCGTTCGACATGGGAAGGCATATGATTGCTTCAGCGCATCGCTGTCGATCCAGCCAACTTGCCGGATTCATCGAGTTTAAACAGTCCATGCTACCAACTCGCTGGTAGGATGTGCCTTCTGCCGTCTCTGTGAACCATTTCGCCACTCGTTTCGTTTGACGGATTGGCTTTGACGGTTGCAGTGAATCAATCTGGCCGTGATCCCTGCGAACCTCCATGAGCCGGTCATCCAAAATCAACGGTGCGGGAAGGGATCGACGGCGTTCTCTGCACTTCTTGAAGTAGTCTCTGTACGGCGGCCCGGAAATAACGGCCACCTGGATTACGACTTATCGGGCGGCGCGGGCAGCAAGCTCTTCTGGGATCGGGTAGCGTCTCGGCCCGAAAATCGCCGTACCCACGCGCACCATGGTCGCGCCTTCGGCAATGGCGATATCCATATCTTCTGACATTCCCATGGAGAGAGTGTCGAGTTCGTATCCATCCCGCTTGAGCCGATCAAACAGTTCCCACAGCATGTGGAACTGGCTGCGCTGCAAGGCCGTGGCAGTCGTGAGTTCAGGGACGGCCATCAGTCCGCGCAATTTCAGGCGGGGCAGGCGTACGACATGGGCTGCCAGACTGGGCCAGCTCTTCAGGCGCCACACCGCTTTTACTATGCTTCCCCGCTCACATTCACTTGTAGACAGATTTGCAACGGCGGCAGCGATTCAGGCCGGTCTTTCGCCAAGCGGTCTGCAATTTTTATTCTGTCCACACCGTGAACCCAGACAAAGTTCTCTGTGATGCGTTTTGTCTTATTGCTTTGTATCGGACCGATGAAATGCCATTCAATCGGTAAATCGGCAAGAGCCGGCATTTTTGCCAGCGCTTCCTGCAGATAATTCTCGCCAAAAATAGTTTGTCCGGCGAGCCAGGCTTCCCGCACTCGCTCGGCAGGGTGAGTTTTACTCGCTACCAACAGTGTGATCTCGTCCGGTTGTCGGTCGACGGATTGCGCAGCCCTGGCAATGCGGGCTTTGACGGCTTGCAAGCTTGAGGCGACTGTTGTGATCGGTTCCATTAGCGGTACATGTACTCGCGCGTGAGGGGCATGGGCGTTGTTCAATCCGTTCGTAAACAGGACTTGATAGAGCCGTATGTCCCCATAGCGAAAATTGGCGGCGCACCCATTGAGAAACATCCGCCACATGCGAACGAAGGACGCATCGAACATCGCTTCGACTTTTTGGTCTGTGCCTCGTAATCGTGTGCTCCACTCCTCAACCGTTCTGGCGTAGTGCAGGCGAAGGTTTTCGATGTCGGTCGGAACGAGCCTGGCTCTCGCCCATGGTGCGTACGATTTCGTCGAGCGTGGGAATGTATCCACCGGGGAAGATGTATTTCAATGTCCAGGGATCGCCGGGCATTGACCGCTCTTCTCCGATGGTGTGGAGCAGCCCTATGCCGCCGCGCTTCAAGAGCGACCGCGCCTTCTCCATAAACGTCGGGATGAATTGCTTCCCAACATGCTCAAACATTCCAATCGAAACAAATTTGTCGAACTCGCCCTGAATGTTCCGATAATCCTCAAAAACGATCGAAATCTCTTCCGACAGACCCTCACGCTTCACTAGATCGACAGCATACTCAACTTGCTGTTTCGAAAGTGAGCAGCCGACGCCGCGCACGCCGTAGTGTTTGGCTGCGTAGATCAGCATCCCGCCCCAGCCGCAGCCGATGTCGACCAGTGTTTCTCCGGCCTTCAACTGAAGTTTCCGGCAAATGTGTTCGTACTTCTGCTGCTGTGCTTGCTCGAGCGTGTCGTTCTCGTTACGGAAGTATGCACAGGAGTACGCCATGCTCTCGTCAAGCCACGAGCTTGTAGAAGTCGTTTCCGCGATCGTAATGGTGGGCGACGTGTTTTTGAGAACGCGAGAGCGTGTTGAGCGATGTCTGGCGCAGGTGCTTAATTGCGAGCTTCGCTTTCAACCCGAGAGGCAAGATTGAGGAACGCGGCGTCTGACCCGAAGCGGAGGAGTTGTTTGAAATCGCCCTCCACCTGAATATCTCCTGCCATATACTCTTCGCCGAAGCCCAACGACCCGCTTTCGATTACATGCTCTGCCGCGCGCTTTGTCGCAAAGGTGAGAATGAACTGCGGCTCACCGGAACCGAAGGATCTTTTTACTCCATCCCAGAACTGCACCTGAAAAGACACATCTCGCGCATGATCGCTCAATTGTTCGAAGAGTTGCTCGAATGTTTTTCGCATGACCGTCCTCTTCCGGGTGATAGGGATTGCTATTGAGGGGCCGCTCGAACACCTTCAAAAGCCCCAACAGGTGTCTGTGATTAGCTGTTTCCCAGTCCTTGTCAAGATGCTCATGCGGGAAGGGGAGGCCGACGAAGAAGCAGAGATGGCCTGTTGACACACAGGCTCCCGGCCACCTCATGCTGACCCGCTAAGATTGTTGTGAATAAGCGGTACTGACAGCATTGATCATATCAATCGCGCGAGGGTTGTTTTTTATCAAACAAATAGCTGACAATACAGGCCGCTCATCAGTCAGCAATAAACCGGTCATCTGACTCAATAACAACACATAGAGGGGAAACATGAAATTACAAAATATTTTGTGGATAGCTATTCTATTAATTATCCCTGCCAACGTTTGGGCTTACGGTGACAGCAGTAGCAGTACTGATACAGGAATTTGTAAAAAACTGAATTTTTCTGACTTCACGCCAGTGAATAGTGCCGAAGTGGCCCCACATTCGACATTTTCATTTTTTGCCTCCGGTGCAACCTATCCGAATAGTATTAAGGTTACGATAAAGGGTCAGTCCGTACCGGTCACAGTGACGCCAAAAAAGACGGATTTCAGGTAACCGGCAAGCTTCCTGACTCACTAAAAGGAGCCTTCGCAAAAATTAATATTGAAGCTAGGGGCGCTAATCAATGCGAAGGCAGCGCCGGGTGGCTGGTGAAAGTGACTGAATAATTCCGGTATCCGGTTTTCTGACGATTCGATCCTGCCAGAATGGAATCATCGATAAGGGGTCGGGTCTTTTCGCGTAGCATGTTGCAGGTCGAATGTCGCAAAGCCCGGTCCTGACCGTCGTGGTCAGGACCGGCCCTGCCTTGTTGCGTGCCTTGTTCAGAGAGAGAGGTATAGCATCGCTAAGCCGGTGCTGCTACTACGGGCAGCACTTGTGCAAGTCCTGTCCTATTTAGGAAAGGATTTCGGCGCTGTGACATGCTGCGATCCTGTGCCATCGCCATTCAGCGTGTGAAGAAACTGCCACAAGGTCGCCCTTCTCTTGGTCCGTCAAATCGAGCGGAATGATCAACGGATCCTGGTGAGGGTTCTTCACGCCTCCCTTATTGTAGAAAGTTCACGACTTCTTCCAGAGTTTTGAAGCGCCCGTCATGCATATAGCGGTGCGCTTCGAGCGATCTCCCGCAAGGTCGGGGTCTTAAATGCGCCGATGTCCTCGGCATTCTTGGTCACCATATAGCGCCCGAGATCCACTTTGTTGTCGTCCCAGCCAAGGCCGAGGTTGTGGAACTTTTCGTCGGTGAAGTTGAATCCGGAATGGCACTTCGTGCACCGTGCTTTCTCCCGGAACAGAATGAGGCCGTGTTGAGCCGCTGCTGAGATTGCTCCTGCTTCCTGGCCCTGATCAAACCGGTCTGCCGGGCTGTTGCCGGAGAGGATGGTGCGCTGGAAGCTGGCGATGGCCTTGCCCACGTTGTCAGTCGTGATGTTGTCCTCGCCGAAGGCTTGCTTGAAGAGTTTCCGGTAGCCGGGGATCTTCATCATCTTCGCCATCATCACATCGTAGTTGGCGAAGCCGTGCTCGATCGGATTCGTAAACGGACCGATCGATTGTGCTTCCAATGTTGCAGCCCGGCCGTCCCAAAATTGAGCGCTACTGAACACCCGGTTGAAGGATGCCGGCGCGCTGCGACCGCCCTTCTGGCCTCGGATGCCCGTGGCGACCGGCTTGCCGTCCGTAAACGCGAATTTCGCCAGGTGGCAACTCATGCACGCGATGGTATTGTCCTGCGACAGTCGTTTGTCAAAGACCAACAACCGGCCTAGCTCGACTTTCTCTGTCGTCAACGGATTGTCGGCAGGAATGACCACGGCAGTCTCTTCTAGACCGAAAGGAATCTTGAGCTTGTACTCGGTCGCCGACTGGGCATTCGCGGGCGGCGTTGCGATCCAGGACGACAGCATCGCCACCGCGCAGATGGCCAACAGCTTCGAAAACCGCTTTTCGGAGTTGGGTTGATGGTGGCAGTTCAGTTTTCGATAAGGCTGGCTTCATCGCAGCTCCTTCCGTTTGTATTTTCATGACGTTTGATCCTTTGTCATTGATTGGTTATCAATCGTTTCTGGTTGTAATCTGGCTGTATCGAAGCATCCCAGACTCTGACGCTGACTGGGTACCTTTTCATCGCGCAAATCGTAACCATCATGCTCTTTCTTTGCAAGTTCTTTTTCAGCTATTCGGGTGTCCCGTCTGCCTGTCCGGTAGGTTACGCTGTTGCGGTAGTCTGCCCAGCTACCTGTCACACCCTAAGCTGGGACAAACTTCAGCGCGACGCCGTTGATGCAGTAGCGCAGGCCGGTCGGCTTGGGGCCATCCTTAAAGATATGTGCCTTGATGCCCTCACAGCGTGCGCAGTGGACTTCGGTCCTCGGGAAAATCAGTTTGTAATCGGTTCTGGATTCGACCACCTTTGGATCGATTGGCTGCCAAAAGCTGGGCCATCCGGTGCCGCTGTCGAACTTGTGTTCTGAAGAAAAGAGGGGCAAGTCGCATCCCGCGCAGTTGTAGATACCGGCTCTCTTGCTATCGTGCATGTTATCGGTAAAGGGGCGCTCGGTATTCTCGTGCCGTAGGACCCCGTAGGCCGTCGGTGCGAGGAGTTTCTTCCATTCGTCGTCGGTTTTCACAATCTTCACAATCGGCCCGATAGTTATGTTCTGTGCCATGAGAAGCCTCCTCCGTTCAGATAGTGTTACCAGACTGCGGAAAAACTATTGCTGGCACGGTGGAAATTCAACGGTCCGTACGTCTAGGGATAACAGGAGAATACCGCGCAGGATGCTCAAAAGGCCGTCCAGCAAGGCCGCAGCGAGCGAAGAGTGCGAGGCGTACGCTTCGGTACGTTGAGTTTCTGAACGAAGCGAGAACGCCGCTGGCGGACCTTTTCAGCATCCTGCTACAGGACAGTAGTCGATTGACAATCACCATCCTAACAAAACTCTATCGGGTTGCGCTCCCTACTGGTCAACACACACATCGCCTCAAGCATAGACAATAATCGTCCGTCACCCTTGCTATTGGGCGTGGGAATCTTCTTGCGCATCGAGCCAGACACGATTTGAAATTCAGTACAAGCGACATTCCAACGGACCATTGAAGAGGGAATGCGTTTCGATGGCGCGAGTCCGATCAACTTGGGGACTCGCAAATCGCCGGTAAAAATATAGGCCCGCCATCCGCTGAATCGCTGTTTCAACCAATCGCCCAGCTGGGGATAGAACGCATCGAGTTCCTCAGGTCGGCTGAGTCGGACTCCGTAGGGGGATTGATCATCAGCACACCCTGTTCAGCCGGAGCCTCGAGAGCGAGCATGTCGCTCTGCCGCGAGGCGAATATCGACGGCAACTCCCGCCCCCTGAAACGTCCGCTGCGCGATCTTTACCGCGGCAGGATCCTGGTCGGACGCATAGATGGCAGCCGGCACTTCTGCCAGTTGTTTTAGCCGAGAGGCTTCGCGCAAGATAGCTCCAACGTTTGGCATCGTGGACCAGCAAGCGCTCAAAGGCGAATGAGCGAGATTGTCCGGCGCGATCGCGGCGCGCCATCAGCGCGGCTTCGAGCGGGATCGTTCCGCTGCCGCACATGGGGTCGAGCAGCACGTCGTTGGGCGTCCATCCAGCGAGCCGCAGCAAGCCCGCCGCCAGGTTTTCGCGCAACGGTGCTTCGACGGACACGACACGATGCCCCCGTTTGAAGAGCGGCTCGCCGGAGGTGTCCAGATAGAAGGTCACCGTTGACGCATCGAGAAAGGCGTCGAGCCGGATGTTCGGACGATGCGTGTCCACACTCGGTCTCTTATGGCGCACAGATACAAACTTGTCGCAGACGGCGTCTTTGATCCGCAGTGTGACGAAGTCCAGGCTGGTGAGTGGACAACGGCGCGCACTCACTTTCACCTTGATGGTCTGTGACGGCGTGAACCAGTCCGGCCAGGGCAAGCCATAGGCCGCGCGATACACATCGTCTTCCGAGCGATAGGGGGCCTGTCCGACCTCCCAGAGCACCCGGCTGGCAATGTGACTCTTGAGATTGACCCAATACATCGTGGACCAGGGAGCCTGGAAGGCGATCCCGCCGTCCGTCTTTGTGGTCATAGGCACGCCAAGGTCGTGGAGCTCCTGTTCGAGAACCCCCTCCAACCCGCGCGGGCAGGGTGCAAAGAACCGTAGTTTTGTGCTATCCATGCTCATCGCATCGTCGTTCGTGAAGGCGTCGTTCGTATCTCGCTTCACGAAATACGTTTCACGAGATACGCCTTCGTTATGAACTATTGCAGCGCCTGCGGTGCCCCAGTTACGAAGAAAATTCCCGCCGGCGACAACTTGCCCCGGTTCGTCTGCGATACCTGTCGGGCCATTCATTACCATAATCCAAAGATCGTCGCAGGCTGTATTCCGGAGTGGGACGAGTCACATCCTCCTCTGCCGGCGTGCGATCGAGCCCAAGTCCGGTCTCTGGACCTTTCCTGCGGGCTTCATGGAAATCGGCGAGAGCACCGAGCAGGCGGCCGTTCGCGAGACATTGGAGGAAGCGCAGGCTCAGGTGGAGCGTATCTGCCTCTTTGCGGTTCTGAGTCTTCCCACACATCGGCCAGGCCTACCTGGTATTCCGAGGGCCGATGCGTTCGCCCGATTTCGGGTGCGGTGAGGAAAGCCTCGACGTGCAGTTGTTCTCCCTCGCTGCGATTCCCTGGGAGCAAGATCGCCTTCCCCGTAGTGAAGGATGCCCTGCGCCGCTATGTCGACGATATGACGCGGGGCGAATTTCAGGTGCATGTCGCCACTCTCCCAGACCGACTCAGCTAACCGCTGGCTAGATGCTGAAACAGGCCTCCAGCGTCGTTCTCGCATCGTTCAGGATCGCTCCACGTACCACGAGGTGTACGCGTCGGCCCTTCACTCGCTGCGGCCTTACTGGGCGGCCCGTTTGAGCCTTTTGCGGGCAGTTCGTCCTCTCTCCAAACGTGCAGGCCATCGAGGCTTTCCGGCGCTGAGGGCTGTTCAACTTCCTACTAGGTCTTTCCGTTAATTGAGTGTAGGAATCGTAAGGGAAGGGCAGGCTGCGGCCATCGCCATCGTGTAGAAAGCGAAATCCGTCTGTCTCAGTGTAGTCTACAGTCACACCTCTCCATCCGTAGCGCACTCCGCCGATCAACCGCAATCGTGAGGCCATCGACCTGCAGAACGTCGTCGTCAGGCTGTGTGTTCGCTTCCAACGTGATACTGAAGCTTAAGCGTGAATCGTCCAGGTCGCGCACGGAAATCCGGACGACCGGATCCTCAGGATGATGGACTTGAATCGCTTTCAGCCTTTGCGATGGCGGCAACGGTGACGGCAATCATGAACGCAGCTCTCGGTGGCGAACGATGCCGTGAATATCGACCAGGTGATCGTCCCGGTCAATGGAGTAGAAAATTCGCCAGTCCTCGACCGCATATTTGGAAAGGCCTGGCAGGTCCGGCGCGATCGGTTCGTGGCGCAAGTTATCGATGTTGGAGGCGATCCATTTGGTCTTGTCCAAGAGTCGTTGTGCCATGGATGGCTCAAGACTCGCAAGGTCTCATGAGGATGGCTGGGCGATAGGCAAGACGATACCAGGCCATGGTGTCCTTACCAGCGGAGACCGAGCTGGTCCGCGATGTCCTCGCCGGACAGTCTCGTCTCTACTGGACAAGGACTCTTTCAGGCGGGCGCGCAGGCCATCGCCAAGTTGGAGTCCGAGGTCAGGATCGCCCAGTAACTCGCGCAGACGATCGTCGACGATGCCGCGCACGAGTTCTTTGAATTGTTCCTGGGAAAGTTGGGAGAGGTCCATGAAGACGGAGGATACGGAGGCGAAGCGCCCAATATGCAACTGCAGAAAAGGTCGCCTACTAGGAGCCTGTCCGGCATTGCCTTCGTGATAGAGGCGAAGGAGGAGCGGCCAGATGTGAGGCCGCAGGCCCGGCAAAACCGGAGGTGTATTCACTGGAATCCATTGAGGATTTTTTCGACCGAGAACGTCGCAGCTGGTCGCGGGTCGTTCGCCGCAATAGAACGGTCAATGTCGGACAGGCTTCTAAAGCGCCGGTCTTGGGCTGGAGTTGCTGGATCATGTGGTCCAGTCGGTCTTGATGCAGGGGGTCTACCGTCAGGAACTCCAGGCCGATGCCGGCGGACCCGGACCAGCGGACTGCGGCATTATCGATCAAGATCGGGCTGGACTCACCGGGAATATGCAACTGCACGGTGAGCTGCATGCCGGTAAAGGGGCTGATGATACTGTCTACGCGGCATCCCTTGGCCGAAAGGTTTCGGACGGACCCTGCATGGCGGAAGTGATCCCTATGCACCAAGGTGCTGGAGAGCGACACGGGAAATCTGGGATGCTTTCTGGTGACCATAGCTGTGCTTTGAGCGATTCCTATGCGGCGATGTTCACTTGGGTTGCCAGGAACTGCTCCAGGCGCGCTCGTTCCAGCTCCTGCATCTCAAGAAATTCCACCCCAAACTCGAGTTCCAGGGTCCACCGAACTGTGGCGGCTCGAATGGTGATGGCAAGAGGCTGTTCCGGAATCCGGAGGCGCACCGCGAGGAGGACGCCGCTGCTGTACCGCAAGATCGCTCACGACCTTGCAGCCACCCAGCCCGAGGTTGTATACGATCCCTATCCCGGTATGGTCGCCCGCGAATGTAGCAGGGAATTCCACCTGATAGCGAACGTGCTGCCTCTGTTCCGTCATATCTAGGTGTCACTCAAAAGGTATCCGTTTCTCAAAGAGGCCTCTGCTGATGAGGCTCCCGCTGACATGTGCCTTTGCCTCAGGAAAGGCTAGTCGGTGAACGGGTGGTTGTCAAAGAAATAGAGATTCTTCGAATTTCTGTCGATACCCAATAAGTTGGGAGCGACATTGGTGGGGCCAGACGGCATGGCGCGCTGTGACGGACCGTGGCAACATTACTGCTAGAAGGGTGGGGAAGCTCGGACGATTCCAGACAGCTACGTGACGGATAACGTGTCAGGTTCTGCGGCAACTCTGGCACATCGGCCGCAGCACGTGCTCGCGCCTGGTTGCCATTTGATTTTCGGTGAACGCGCTTCTAGAATGCCGCCATTGGATTGACGTTGCGATGCCCACCACCTCTGGCTCACGAACATCCTCTCAGCGCAAGAAGAAGAGCTCGAAGAAGTCCCCCGGCCTCGACGCCTCGCTGAAGCGCCGTTTTCAGGCTCGGTTGCTGAAGTGGTACGAGAAACATGGCCGTGATCTGCCTTGGCGAAAGACCTCCGACCCCTATCACATTCTGGTCTCTGAAGTGATGTTGCAACAGACTCAGGTCGATCGGGTGATTCCGAAGTACCATGAGTTTCTAGACCGCTACCCAAGCTTTGAAGAGTTGGCTGATGCCCCGGTCTCGGATGTGAAGAAGACGTGGTACCCGCTAGGCTATAACATTCGGCCGGAGCGGTTACATAGTATCGCGTGCGAGACCGTGGAGCGGTATGGGGGCCATCTTCCGAGCGATGCGGAGGAATTGCTGTCGTTCAAGGGAATTGGACGTTACACGGCCGGCGCGATTCGGTCGTTCGCATTCAACGAAGATGCGCCGATCCTAGATACGAATGTCATTCGGGTCCTTCATCGGGTGTTCATGGCGAAGGGCGATCCCAAGACTCAAAAGGCGAAGCTCTGGCAATTGTCGGAAGCCTTAATTCCAAGTGGGAAGGGCTATGACTTCAACCAGGCGATCATGGACTTTGGGGCGACCTGCTGCACGGCAAGAAATCCCTCCTGCCGGCAATGTCCGATGAAATCATTTTGCAAGACGTACCCCTTCGATCAGAAGTCGCAAAGGAGCGACGGTGCGGCATGAAGGTCGTTGAAGTCGCTGCCGGTCTTGTTTATCGTGAGGGCCGCTACTTGATCGCCCGACGGAATCCGGGCGTGCACTTGGCGGGTTTCTGGGAGTTTCCAGGCGGGAAGTGCGAGCCGGGTGAAACATTGGAAGCATGTCTGCGGCGGGAGTTGTTCGAGGAGCTGGGTATTCGTATCGACGTGCCGATACCCTTTCAGATCATTCGGCACGAGTATGCGGAGAAAACTGTGGAGCTGCATTTCTTCCGTTGCAGGATCGAAACCGGGCACGCCACAGCAATCGACTGCGCGGAAATTCGATGGGTCTGGCCACACGAGTTGGGCGACTTTGAGTTTCCCCAGCGGACCGTCCGATCATCGAGGCCTTACGGCAACAGAGCATAGGGCAGACTTTATGAAGGTCGTCCTGGATATTGAGACCATTCAAGCGCCTCGGGAAGAATGGGCGCGGCTGGTGGGGAAGCTTCCGTCAAGCGGCGAATCTGAGCCGGCAGGCGAGGGCTACGATTTGTTTACGGCGGGGGCTGCCGAAGCTCAACGACGTGCCGAGGATGAACAATTTGCGAAGTCGGCCTTCGACGGCACGTTCAGTCAGATCGTCTGTATCGGCCTGTTGGAATTCTCTGACCAGCTCGAGCCGCGTGGGTCGGTGGCCTGGTATGGCGGGGATGAGCGGGAGTTGCTGCGACAATTCTGGAGCCGTCTGGCTCAGAACCGCCCGTCGCTCTTCATCACACATAACGGTCTGGGCTTCGACCTGCCGTTCATTAAGAAGCGATCGATCATCCACCAAGTCAAGCCGAGCCTGGACGTCAACCTCGCCAAGTTCCGCACGGAACCGGTTTACGACACGATGGCGATCTGGAGTAATTGGGATACGCGTGGGTGGGTGAAACTCGACGCGCTGGCGCGAGCGCTGAACGTCGAAACTAAATCGGGCAGTGGGGCTCAGGTGGCTGAGATGTGGGGGAAAGGACAGGGGATTGAGTTGGCTCGGTACTGCCTACAAGATACCTATGTGACGTATGCCTGTTATTGCCGGATGAATTTCCGACAGCCCCTGTCCAGTGAAGTGGTCTTGCTCCAGCCGGAGTTACTGAATGTCGACTGAGGCAGGCTAGCGAGTCCGTGTCGCCTGTGCCGATTTCTTCTTCGGTGTCGCTTTAGCGGATACCTTGGTCGCCCTGAGCGCTTTTATTTCCTCGTCGCGGTCCCGCAGTTCGCGCTTCATCCATTCCGATTCCTTACGAAGCATGCTGATCTCAGAATCCTTCTTGGCGAGCGCCTCTTTTGCTACTCTTCAAGTCACTGAGTTTCTGAGCCATAAATTCGCTCTCTCCCGCCTCCTGGCCAGCACTGTCAGAGACCGCCTGAGCTTTCGCCGGAGCGACCGCCATCATGAGGCGCAATCGGAGTGATCGGCGTGGCTTTTGCGATCGGCATGTCGGCGGGCATCGGCGCCCTGGTCAGTGCATGGTAGTCGATGATCATCGTCATGGCGTCGAGTGCACCACCGGCGGCATAGGCCGGAGCCGGTTCGGTGCGTGCAGCCGACTCAGGCATAAAACCCGTCGGTTTGGCACCCCTCCCAATGGTCAAGTAGATCGATTCCTTCTGCACGTAAATACTGCCCGTGGTGGGTTCAGAGCCTGACCCTGCCGATGAGGATACGCGGAACCCAACAAGCTGTTCGGGTTTCGCCTTTGATAAGCCTTGTGCGAGCAGGGGAGAGAGAAATTCTGCATCCTCATCGCTGAAAATTCTCATCGGCTTGCTGCCACCAGCGGACATTCTCGAAGATCCGCTCATGCCGTCATTGCTATATAACCCTTTCACGATCTTTGTGATGGTCAGTTGATCGATCACGGCGGGATGGCTGGCTTCAAACGACCAATCGGTCACTTCTTCCAAGTAGACGCTGCCCTTTGCATTGTGGGCGAGTTTTGTCCCACCGGCGCAACCGCTGAAGACGAGGGCACAGGCGGCGATCCCAACAAGGCTCTGCATGATCGGACTCCGCACATTCGTTAGCGGGAGGTAGCTCTTCATCGCGACTCTCCTTCTTTCAGAACGGATGTGTGTGATTATCCGTGGCGAGATGCAATGTCGTTAGCGCGTCTAAGGGGATTACCAGATTCCCAGGCCCATCAGTGCCATGCTCAGTGCAATCCATCCGAAGAGTCCCATCGCAATGAGGGTTTCTAGGCTCATGGAGGTATCTGCTTTTTCTTTTCACGCTCGTGATCTTGATTCTCGATCATGCCCCGTCTCCAAAGAGTGAGAGCGTACGGTTACGTATAGGTGACTCATTTGCATAGCAAAGATTATGCCTCTAGTAGGGATGAAGTAGACTCAGTGATGTACTAGGGCAATATCAGGAGAAGATGAGAATTGTTACAGAATGGACTGACTAAACGGGGACAAGAATAAGCACAGGAGGTAATGAGTCTAGGTGCTATGATAATGCAGTACTAAATTCGCACCATTGTGCCGAGTTATTTCATGGATTCTGGAGAAGGAGAGCTCACGTTCCACTGCGGCATCATCATGCGAATGGCAACCGCATATCACTTCTTGTGAGCCGCGAGGGACTGGAGGATTCCCAAACAGATCTTGTTCGGAAGTGTTCGTTTTTGGAGCGTACTCGACAGAAATGATTCCTGGGGAAGTGGGGCGGGCACCAGCGATTCAATCTCGCCAGCGGACGTTCCGCATACAACGTCGTGGAGGACGCATCGTAGATGGCAAGGGAAACCATGTCTCCCGGTTGAGAGGGTACTGCGCACTTGTCCCAGATGACGGTGATGTTGCCATCCGATTTTCCCCATGCCCTGCGCGGCGGATCGTTTGGCATCCCCTTCGACCAGGACTGGAACTGTCGTCTTTAGATATTCCCGGTTGCGCTCGTAGGAAATGCCCCGTTGGAGGTCGAAGAGTCGCGTCACCCGTTCGGTCTTTACCGGCTCGGAAACATCGTCCGAAAACTTGCGCGCGGCAATGGTGTTCTTTCGCTCAGAGTATTTGAAGATAAACGCTGAGTGAAACCGTGTCTCCTCGACAAGCCGGTACGTCTCGGCAAACTCCGCATCGCTTTCCCCACAGAAACCACAAATGATATCGGTGCTCAGGACGATGTCTGACCTCAGGGTGCGGATACGGTCGACCAAGACACGATACTCTTTATTCGTATAGGTGCGATTCATCAGGCCGAGCATGCGGTCGCTGCCGGATTGCAGTGGCAAATGAATTTGCTTGCAGATGTTGGGATGGGACACGACGGCTTCCAACAATGAAAGCGGAAAGTCTTTGGGGTGCGGGGACGTAAACCTCACGCGTTCGATGCCAGGCACGTCCGCGACGGCCGTGATCAATCGTGCAAAGTCCCAGTCGTCGAATCGGTACGAATTGACGTTTTGCCCCAGGAGCGTGATCTGCTTGAATCCTTGCTCGGCGATCCGGCGAGCTTCCTGAACGATTCCCTCTGGATCGCGGGAGCGCTCACGCCCCCGAGTGTAGGGGACCACACAGAAGCTGCAGAAGTTGTCACAGCCTCGCATGACGGCGATCCAGGCGTTCACCCCGTCGTTTCGGTCGGGTATGACATCGTGATAGGTTTCATATTCCGAAAGGTCGACCGCGAGTTCCTTATGATCCACGCCCTCTTCTTGCGAGCGCATCGCGTTGCGGATCAACATCGGCAGCTGGCGATAGGCATCAGGGCCGGCGAGCACATCAACCAGCGGCTGAATAGTCCGTCAACTCCTCTTTCAGGTTTTGCGCCATACAACCCAAGACGCCTACGACCAACGGACGTTGCCGCTTGAGTTTCTTGAGCTCAGATAGGTGTTTGTAGACCTTATTGTGGGCATTCTCGCGAATCGCGCAGGTGTTCATCAAAATCACGTCTGCACGTTCTCGCTCATCGGTAAACACAAATCCATCCTGTTTCATAAGCGAGCGAACGAGTTCCGAGTCGTACTCGTTCATCTGACAGCCGAAGGTTTCAAGATGCACGTGGGTCGGTGTGGATTTGGCTTTCATAGAACCGGCACCCTTCGCATGGGCTGACACTCCGCTGTCAGCTGACCCAACGCCCAACGGTCCGAAGTTCCGATAATCCGCACCTCTTTCAGGTGATTGGCGAGGTCGATGTTTGATGGAATGCCCACCTTCAAGAAGTTTGCTGTCACCCCCAACCTGTAGCCGTCCATTACTCCTGACTCGAAGAGGACGGACACGGTGGATCCGATATACCGTTCCGCAAAGGCCAGGCGTTTAATGGCGGGACAGCTCGGCGAGTATCTTCGCACGTTGCCGAGCGACTGCGATCGGCACCTGGTCGGGCAACTTCGTCGGCAGCGGTGCCAGGCCGTTGCGAATACGGTAAAGACATGGAAGTAGGAGAACGGAAGTTCGCGCGCGATGCCCAGAGTATGCTCGAACGCTTCCTCAGTTTCTCCGGGAAACCCGACCATCAGATCGGTTCCTAGCCCCAGGTGAGGAATCGCCGCTACGGCCCGGCGGATCAGACGGATAAACTCTTCCGCATTGTACGGACGATTCATGGACGACAAGATGGTGTCGTCTCCGCTTTGCAAGGGGATATGGAGATAGGGACAGAGCTTCGATGAGGAAGCCATCCGATCTAAGAGGGCGTTCGTGATCGTCGTCGGCTCAATGGACGAAATCCTGATTCGCTCGAGTCCTTCAACCGCCTCCAATTGCGCGATCAACCCGACCAGATCGAGTCTCATCCTGGCGATACTGCCCGATGTTGACGCCGGTCAGCACGATTTCCCGATAGCCTCCCGCCACAAGCATCTCGGCCTCTCGGATCACGTCATCCAGGAGGCGACTCCGCTCATGCCCGCGCGCGAACGGGATGAGACAGAAGCTGCACATCACGTTGCAGCCGTCCTGGATCTTGAGCAGCGCTCTGGTGGATCCTGGTTCGCCATACTCCGGTAGGGTGAAATCCTCTCGGTCGATGGTGCGAGTATGGAGCACTTCCGGGTCCGGCTGCTTCTTCAGGGCATGGGGGCTGGAAGAAATGACGGTAAGTCCCATTTGAATTGATTGCCGACGATGAGATCGATTCCGGGAATGGTGCGCAGCTCTTGAACGCCGGTCTGGGCGTAACAGCCGGTCACCGCCACAAAGGCATCGGGAGAATGCCTCAACGTCTTGCGGATCACATATCGGCAGGTCCGTTCTGCTTCCTCTGTCACGGAACAGGTGTTTAGGACGAGCAAGTCCGTCGGCTCACCGAACTCGACGACGCGGTAGCCATCGCGCCGCAAGCGAGCTGCGAGCACCGCTGTCTCCGCTTGGTTCAGTCGGCAGCCGAGTGTATGGAGAGATGCGCGTTTCATGGTAGTCGGGCCATTATAGGGAGATCCTTGCGATGGGAGCAAGGATCGCTGGAGCGAGTTCTTCACGTTGCTCGCTGTTCTCGGTTGAAGGCCTTAGAAGGCCATGGTAGTATGTCGCCGACCATGCCCGCCCTCTTATCGTGAGTCTGCTGTGAGACCTTCGCAGTTGGCGGCTTCCATCTTCATGGTATCTCTTCTTCTCCTCCTCCCTGTGTCCGGAGGGTGGACGAAGGAGCTCCTTCCTCTCGAACCTGACCTCGCGACAAGAATTGACGAGCACTACGATCACGAGGCTCGGCTCTTTTTGATGTTGTATTCGCTCAATGGCAATGGTCAAGTCGACTACGTGACGGGCCGGTTGGTCCAGGAATATGCCCGCAGCAACTACGGGAATCCGGTGTACCAGACGGAGGCCTATCCCCTTGTTCTACTGGTGGAACCACACCATGTATAACGATCCGGAGCAGGATGGCGTGAACGGCAACGAACGAGTCTACCAAGAAAACGTGGAGTTTGATATTTCACGCTACAAGCCCTGTACCTTCAATGGACAACCCTGCTGAGGTTCGATGCGCTGCAGCGCGGGATAGTTCTTCAGTGCCTCTTCGACCTACTTCTCCTTCCCAGGAGCTTGTCCGACAGTGACCTTCTACTTGCGGCGAATAATGCCCCGGCGGCTGCTTCTTCACGGCCCTGAACAATCCTCATCGTTTTCGTATTCCAGCAAATACGACTCCGGTTGTTCAGGGCCTGCGGCAGCGCATCTGCCTGCCCCTCCTTCGTTTCGTGACGAACAGCCATGTTGGACAGGCTTCGATCGATCGATTTCGAGAATGTCCTGAGCCACACCTCCATTCCGATGATATGCTACTTCCCCATGCGTACGGACAGGGACACGGCTCGATGAAAACAGCATCGTTCATTCAGATCCTTGCGAACCGGCGCATCGGCATTATGTTGCCCTTGGGTTTTGCCTCGGGGTTGCCATTGGCCCTCACAGCTGGGACGCTCCAGGCCTGGCTGACGGTTGTCGGGCTTGACCTGAAGACCATTGGGATTTTTACGCTCGTCGGTCTCCCGTACACACTGAAATTCTTGTGGGCCCCATTGATGGATCGTCTGGTCCCTCCCTGGCTGGGACGCCGGCGCGGATGGATGCTGGTGATGCAGCTCTGTGTCGCTCTCGGCTTGGCGGCCATGGCGGTGACTGGTCCAGGCCAGCGTCCAGAAATACTCGGGGTCCTGGCGCTCGTGGTGGCATTCCTCTCTGCCTCACTCGACATCGTCTTCGACGCCTATCGGACCGATCTACTCTTACGTCCGGAACGGGGATTCGGTGCAGCTGTGTGGGTGAATGGCTATCGATGTGCGCTGTTGTTTGCGAGCGCCGGCGCCCTCTTGTTGGCCGATCATATTGGATGGCAAAACACCTACTTGCTGCTTGCCGCATTAATGGCGGCAGGAATTGTCACGATCCTCGTCAGTCCGGAACCGTCAGAGCCAAGTGCCATGCCGGCAAGTCTGGCCGAAGCGGTCGGTGGACCGCTGAAAGAATTCTTTGCGCGTCCAGGGGTGGTCGGGCTCCTCGCCCTCATTGTCCTCTATAAATTTGGAGACGCCGTCGCGGCCTCGCTTCAAACGGCCTTTCTCATTGGAGGGATGGGCTTCTCCGTCAGCGATGTCGGGTATGTGAAGGGCCTTGGGCTCGGAGCCACACTCATCGGCGCATTAGTCAGGGGGCGTCGCAATGGCCAAGCTCGGGATGGTTCGGTCGTTACTGCTCTTTGGTCTCTTGCAAGCAGTTCTCAAACTTGGGATTCATGTGGCTTGCCTGGATGGGCAAGAGTTACGCGGCGCTCACGATATCGATTCTCGTCGAGAATGTGACCGGTGGCATGGGCACCGCAGCGTTTGTCGCACTGATTATGTCGCTGTGCGACCATCGCTATACGGCAACCCAGTTTGCGTTGCTCTCTTCCCTGGAAGCGCTCGGGCGGGTGTTCTCCGGTCGTCCGTCGGCCGAGTTGGTCGAAATGGTCGGCTGGGCACAATTTTTCTTCTGGTCGTTTCTGGTCGCTCTACCCGGTATCTGGCTGGTGTGGGCTCTCCGAACGCAGTTGGATCAAGAAGCCGGTCGTGATGCGCATGCCAGAGCCGACTCTGCCGATCTATGACGACTGTATGCGGCGCTGGAGAAACAAGACGAACAACATTAACGTCGGAAGGGGTGCCAGGACGAAGGGAACAAGCCAAACCCAGACATTTTTCCCGCGCATGCGGGCTTGATCGATCATCCAGACAAAGACCCACGCAACCAAGCCGAGATAGTTGAGGGCCATCCAGCGTGTTGTATGAATCTTGAGGCCGCTCGTGCTGTCCGGAGTTGCGTTGAGGAGGAAGACTCCTAGCAAGATTACAAATAATCCCAACAAGGCTGCGACAAGGCGTTTGCTCCAGACAAACATGATGATGATCCTCCTGACTACAAACAATGTGAGCAGCATGGTTGCCGCAACAGACCTGTCGAGCGTAGGCTAATCATCCGGTCTGTTCGTTTGTCAAAGGGGCTGCGCGCCTCCGTTTCCATGCAGCCTGTCGCGACAGTCGGTTCAGCGGCAATCAATCTAAGGACCTGTATGAGCCTCCTGCGTTTGAGCCTGGTTGTGACGGCATTGGCCGTGAGTGTCGTGTTGGCACTGACGAATCCCACCACGGATCAATATCTGGGCTTCGTGCAAACCGAACTCACCAAGGCTCATGGATCGAATGGATCAGTCCACACCCGAACGGGAAGGAACGGTGGTCAGAAATATCTTTCGCAGGCATAGTCAGGAGTTGCTCAATAGCATGGTGCGTCCTCACACCATGCGTGCAAAATTGGGAGTCCTCAGTCGGTTTGAAACAACGGTGCTGGGTAATCGAGGTTGTGGTCATCGGCATCGGCAACCAGTTCATTCCCGTTGAAGGAATGGATGAAGCCATTCTGACTCTCGGCCGCCAGTGTATTTTAGTTTTTGGTCCGAGGGTATCCCTGTGGATGTCAAAATGGGGTCTATTTTCGATCAAAACACTGTGGATAAGTCGGTCTAAGTTTCCGAGAGATGGCGTTTCCCAATCATTTGCAGTTATCCACAGGATTTCCTCTGTTTCCCCAGCCAAACCACTACATTTGGTATTGACAATTCATCCAGATCGCTATATGTAGATAGCTCCTTGGGTGGAGTCAATCGTCGCGATACCAAAGTTAGGGCGTTCAAAGCACATCCCATATTGATATTGAAGACAGATTGTTCCTGTTTGGGATCGAAAGCAGTCCCATACCACTTACGCAGACTTGGGGAGGGAAAATCGTGAGAATAGAACGCCGATTTACACGTCGTGGGCAAGGTCCCTATGAAAACCTGCCATTCGTGAAACGTTCGTCGGAAATTCGTAATCCAGACGGATCGACCGTGTTTAAGTTGGAAAATATCGACATTCCCGAGCCCTGGTCCCAGCTTGCGATCGATATTCTCGCCCAGAAATATTTTCGGAAAGCCGGAGTACCGCAGCGAGATGAGCAGGGGAATCCGATCGTCGGGCCGGATGGCAAGCCGCAGTTGGGAGGGGAGCGTGACTCCCGACAAGTGTTTGAACGGCTCGCCGGTTGTTGGACCTCCTGGGGGAAGAACTTCGGCTATTTCAAGACTCCGGAAGATTCCGATGCCTTCCATGATGAGCTCTGTTACATGCTCGCGCATCAGATGGCGGCGCCCAATTCTCCCCAGTGGTTTAACACGGGACTTCATTATGCCTATGGACTCTCAGGGCCTGCACAAGGGCATTTTTATGTCGATCCCAAGACCCGTGAAGTTGTCAAAGCCACCAATGCGTTCGAGCACCCGCAACCGCATGCCTGCTTTATCCAATCCGTTGACGACGACTTGGTCGGCGACGGCGGCATCATGGATCTCTGGGTGCGGGAGGCGCGCCTGTTTAAATACGGATCAGGGACCGGCACCAACTTTTCCAAGCTTCGCGGCGACGCCGAACCGTTGTCCGGCGGCGGCCGCTCGTCTGGATTGATGTCTTTTCTTCGCATCGGCGATCGAGCGGCAGGCGCCATTAAGTCCGGTGGGACGACCAGACGGGCTGCCAAAATGGTCTGTCTCGATTTGGATCATCCGGACATTGAAGAATTTATCAATTGGAAGGTGGTGGAAGAGCAAAAGTTGCCGCGATGGTGACCGGTTCGAAAATCTGCGCACAGCGCCTCAACGCTGTCCTCAAAGCCTGCCACGTCGTCGATGGCGCCGGTCAGATGAAAATCGAGATCGATGCCAAGCAGAACCCGATCCTCAAGGAAGCCCTGGCTGCCGCCCGGCGGGATGCGGTTCCGGAGGCCTACGTCCAGCGGATGTATTCCTATGCGCAGCAAGGGTTCACGCATTTTGTGTTTCACGAGTACGACACGAATTGGGACGGCAAGGCCTACCAAACGGTATCCGGTCAGAACTCAAACAACAGCGTGCGCATTCCCAATCATTTTTGCGGCGTTGGAGGCGGACGGCGATTGGCAACTCACGCGACGGATCGACGGCAAAGTCTCCAAGACCATCAAGGCGCGGGACCTCTGGGATCAGATCGCTTGGGCCGCCTGGATTTGCGCGGATCCAGGCACGCAATACGACACCACGATCAACGAATGGCATACCTGTCCGGAGGACGGCCGCATCAATGCCTCCAATCCTTGCTCCGAATACATGTTCCTCGATGATACGGCATGCAATTTGGCTTCGCTCAACCTCGCCCAATTCTTCTCGACCGACGCCCAATTCGAGCTGGAGAACTTCCGTCACGCCGTGCGTCTGTGGACGATCGTACTGGAAATCAGCGTACTCATGGCATCGTTTCCCAGCCGTGCTATTGCCGAGAAGAGTTTTGAGTTTCGAACGCTGGGGCTTGGCTATGCCAACTTAGGTACTGTGCTGATGCGGCAAGGCATTCCTTACGATTCTCCTAGGGCGCTGGCCATCGGCGGTGCGCTGACCGCCATCATGACCGGCGAGGTCCTATGGCACATCGGCTGAAATGGCCGCAGAACTGTGGCCCTTCCCGAGCTATGCCAAAAACCGCGAGGCCATGTTGCGTGTCATCCGTAATCACCGGCGAGCCTCGTACAATGCCGCTCCGGAAGAATATGAAGGGTTGACGATTACACCGATAGGGATTCAGCCGGAACATTGTCCTCCCGAGTTGCTCGTCGCGGCGCGTCGTGCCTGGGACCGCGCCCTCGAATTGGGGACGGCCTATGGGTATCGCAATGCCCAGGTCACGGTGATTGCTCCTACGGGTACGATCGGACTCGTGATGGATTGCGATACGACCGGCATCGAACCGGATTTCGCACTTGTCAAATTCAAAAACTGGCCGGGGAGGCTATTTCAAGATCATCAATCAAAGCATACCTGCCGCACTCAGGGCCTTGGAGTATACCGAGTCTCAGATTCAGGACATCGTAAACTATTGCGTTGGCCGGCAAACCTTACAGACCGCACCATTCATTCACCATGAGGCCCTGAGACAAAAGGGGTTCGACGACGCTGCACTCGCGCGAATGGAAAGCGGCTTGTCCCAGGCCTTCGAGATTCAATTTGTGTTTAATAAGTATGCGTTAGGTGAGGCGTTCTGCCGGGAGAAGTTGGGATTGACCGACGCGCAGTTGAATGAATCCAACTTCAATATGCTGAAGAGCGCTGGGGTTTACTCAAGAAGAAATCGCCGCCGCTAATGATTATTGCTGCGGCACCATGACGGTGGAAGGAGCCCCACATCTCAAGGCCGAGCACCTTCCGATCTTCGATTGTGCCAACCGCTGCGGCAGGATCGGTCAGCGATATATCGCCGTCGATGCGCACATCCGTATGATGGCGGCGGCACAACCATTCATCAGCGGCGCGATCAGTAAAACGATCAACATGCCGGCCGATGCGACGCTCGAAGGAGTGAAATCGGCCTATTTGTTTGCCTGGAAAAGCATGGTCAAGGCCGTGGCTCTGTATCGCGACGGCTCAAAGTTGAGCCAGCCATTATCGGCCTCCACGGACAGCGGCCGGACGATCGAAGCCTCGTCCGAAATCATGTCGATTGCGGAAAAGGTCACAGAACGAGTGTTGGTACGATACCTGGCAAAGCGCCGACCACTTCCGGCGAGACGCAATGGGTACACGCAGAAAGCCGTCGTCGGAGGGCACAAGCTCTACTTACGCACGGGTGAGTATGAGGACGGTACTTGCGGAGAAATCTTCCTCGATATGCACAAAGAAGGTGCCGCATTCCGCAGCCTCATGAACTGTTTTGCCATTGCTATTTCACTGGGCCTCCAACATGGCGTCCCGCTGGAGGAGTTCGTCGAAAGCGTTCGTGTTTACCCGTTTCGAGCCGAATGGGCCGGTCAAATTGAACGATCGTATCAAGATGTCCACGTCGATCATCGATTACATCTTCCGAGAGCTTGCCGTGACGTATCTTGACCGTTATGACTTGGCACTAGGTTCAGGAAGAGGATCTTCGAATGGACTCCGTCAAAATGGACGAGCAAGATCCTGAATGTGTCGAGGAGGAAGCCACTCCTGAAACGCTGGCTTCGGCCTCGATCAGTACCGAAATGTTTCCTGCGCGACGAGGGGCGGTACCGCGCCATAAGGGCAATGGCCATGGAAATGGGAACGGTAGCGTCGCCCATACAGTTGAACTCAAGCGTGAAACGCTGACCTTGACGGCCATCCAAGTGGCTCGCCAAAAGGGCTATGAAGGAGATCCCTGCTCAGAGTGCAAGCAGTTCACCATGGTACGGAATGGTACCTGTCTCAAATGTGAAACTTGCGGCACCACGAGCGGCTGCTCGTAAGAGGGAGAACTCAATGAGTACGGTGCTTCGCGAGCAAGGGATTGTCACAGTCCATGATCAGGTCGTGAGTTGGGTGGCACAGCGATGGGCGAAGGCATTTCATTGTAAAGTCACCATTCATACCAGCCTTGAAGAGAACCCCTGGGCTGATCCTCAGCAACAGTGCGATATCGTTGGGTGGCAGGTGAGTTCAGCCGGCAACACGATGCAATGGATGGCTGAGGTGGAAACCGATGATTCGATCAAAGATGTCGCGACCATTTCAGAATGGAAAGAAACGATTGTGCAGGGCGTTCCATTCTATTTGCTTGTGCCTCGGGGCCTCAAGGAGTCGGCACAGAAGCTGGCAGGGGACGCGTCTGTTCCTGTGAGCGGTATTTACGAGTACACGTTTGTGAATGGCTTATGTCAGGTGCGCTAACCGATACCTGTTTGCCACAGCTGGCTCATCGATCATCGGTACAGGCCTTAGTTCTGATAGAATCGATTCTCTCCGGTTCTAAATGGAGGGTGGTGATCTTCGAAGTTCGGTAAGGAGATCGTCATCATCACATGCCCCATGCTATGGAGTAACTCCCATGCCTACAACGACACAATTGGTCATTAGCGGATTAAGCAAGCCCGGAGTCTTGGCTCAAGTGACCCAGGTCCTGGGTGAAGCGAACGTCAACATCAAGGCTTTTTCTGCTCCAGAAGTCGCCGGAACGGGAAAGCTGAGATTGTTGGTTGCGGATCTTGAAGAGGCTCGTGCAGCACTGAAGGCAGCCACGATCAAGTTTACAGAGGAAACCGCCTTGCTGTTAAGTCTCGAAAACAAGCCGGGGGCATTGAAAGAAGTAGCAGATCTGCTGAATAAGGCTCGTATCAATATTAAATGTGGCTACTGCACCCCTCACGCGAGGGAAACGCGCGATTGTGGTCCTGACAGTCTCAAACACAGAAAAAGCACTTACAATACTCAGAGATCAATCGCTCGACGAGTTTCTAGGCATGTCTCGCGGACCGCGATCCTGCCGATCCCTGCTGGCCGGTTCTTCTTCTCGCTGACCCTCCTAGTCGGAGTTCTGTCCGCTTGCAGTGGCGCTCCCAAACCTACCTATTTCCCGGGCTATCCTATTGGGTTTGTCGAGCGTGGGGTTGCCTCATGGTATGGCCCAGGATTTCATGGAAACAAAACGGCAAATGGCGAACGCTACGACATGCACCAGCTGACGGCTGCTCATCGGACTTTGCCACTCGGTTCAATCGCTGTAGTTCGCTCAATGAGTACTGGTCGACAGGTGACCGTCCGCATTAATGATCGCGGTCCCTTCGCTCAGGGGACGGGTGCTCGACCTCTCACTCGCCGGGGCGCAGGCGCTGATGATAACTGGGGCAGGGACCGGCGAGATTGAGTTACGAGTGATTGGGTATCAAGGTCGGACTGCCGAGATGGGGGTCTTACGAGTGCAAGTCGGGTCTTTTTCTGATCAGCAGAATGCGCTCAACCTCTTGGAACGCGCGAAACAGCTCTACTCAGGCGGCAGAATCCAGGTTGTCGATCTGCCGGGCGGAAAGCGATATCGAGTTCAGATCGGTCAATTTACCCGGGAAGCTCAAGCAGAGGCGGCCGCATCCAACCTTGAGTCCTCTCTTGATCTCCAGGCCTTTGTATTTCGCGACGATTCAGTAATAGGCACGCGTCATCTCGTCTATTTTTCATTTCTTCAGTTGTTCCGCGGACATGCAACGCAACTGCTTGATATTGTGATGTGTTTTCATCATATGCTTGCTCGCCACTCCGTCGTATGATACATCTACAGTCCAATGGTTACAGGTCCGACAGGTCTCTATCAAGTGATTCGGTTCCACCAAATCTCGCACTGCCGGTTCAAGGCAATAGGGGACAGCCCCTGGCCCCTCCGGTATTCCAGACCGACCGGCATAGTCCGGTTGCCTCTAGTACGTTGCCATCCATGGATATTCTCATCCTCTTAGGTCTTATTGTTCTTTCAGCTGTGATCTCCACGGCCGAAATCGGTTTCTTTGCGGTCAACTCAACGAAGCTGAAGGCGCTCGCCCAATCTGGGAATAAACGTGCGAAGCTAGCGCTCCATCTCCGTAGTGACCCTCAAAAGCTTCTCTCGACCATTTTAGTCGGCGACCGTTTGATCGGCGTGGCGACACCGATGTATGCCACCTTTCTCACCCTGAGTATTTATGGAGGCCAAACGTTTTTGACGAGGCGATTGCCGTTATGGTCGGTTTGCTGACGTTTGTCAGCTTGGTGGCCGTCGATGTCATCCCCAAAACGCTAGCCGCCAAGTTTGCGGTTCCGGTCACTCTGAACATGGCCTACCCCGTCTATGGGGTTCAGTTGCTTCTCAAACCATTATTGTTTGTGATTGTGCCGATGATCTACAAACTCACAGGAGGGAAAGGACTGACGCTTCCCCTCGTGACTGAGGAAGAACTGAAGATCATGCTGGATGAGGGCGGGAAGACCGGGACGATTGAGTTCGAAAAGGTGAAAATGATCAAGAACGTCTTCCAGCTGAAGGACATTACAGCGGAAGACGCGATGACTCCGCGTCTCTATGTTTTTCATTGGACGGGAACCTGTGCCTGAAAGAGGCTCAGGAACTCCTGTATAACTCGAAATACTCGCGGATTCCCGTGTATGACGGGACGCTCGATAACATTACAGGCATTCTCTACAAGACCAGGGCTTTGACCGAACTCTCCAAGGGGCAGAATGAGTCGAAACTCAAGGACATTGCCTATCCTCCGCTGTTCGTTCCCTCAGGCAAGACGGCGGACGACCTGATGAAGCAGTTTCAGCAGGAAAAACGGCATATGGCCGTCGTGGTGAACGAGTTCGGCGGCGTGATGGGGATTGTCACGCTTGAAGATCTTCTCGAAGAAGTGGTCGGGGAGATCATGGACGAAACCGATATCACGGAAGAACTGATCAAACGGTTAGGGAAGAACCATATCCTCGTTCACAGTAGAACAGAAGTGCGTAAGGTCAACGATTTCCTGAAAGTCGACCTCGGTGATGAAGCCGTGACGATCGGCGGCCTTATTCAACAGGAGCTTGGTCGAATTCCTAAGGTTGGAGAAGAAGTGCGGATCGCCAACTGCCGAATTCTCATCCATGAAGCCGAGCCACGATCCATCCGTAGTGTTCAGATCTTTCGTGAAGAGAAATCTCCGGCTCACGTCGAAGCTCGAACCTCGACCTCGTCAGCTAAGTCCTTTCTCACCCTTCCCAATAAGGGAAGCAAATTCCTGTTCTGTCAGAATCGTCACACCCAATGCACGGGCTTGCTCGAGTTTGGAGCCCGGGTCTCTTCCCACCACCACATAGGAGGTCTTTTTACTCACGCTTGAGGCCAGGCGCGCTCCTGCCGCTTCCACGGCCTGTTGCGCATCGGTTCGTGTGAAGTGATCAAGCCCACCGGTAAATACGAACGTTTTCCCTGCGAGTGGAGATTTCGTTCGACCCCCCTTGCCATGCCCGGCGCGACCTGTACGCCGGATTCCTGGAGACTGCGTGATGACCTTCCGATTGCGAGGTTCTGCGCAATAGGCCACCAAGCTATCTGAAATTTCAGGGCCTATCTCGCGAATTTGCTGAAGTCGTTCCCGATCCGCCGATAGGATCTCATTGAGCGATCCAAACTCCCGGGCCAGGACTTTGGCGATATGCTGTCCGACTTGCCGGATTCCGAGTCCCATCAGAAATCGATCCAGGGGAACGGTTTTACTCCCCACGATCGACGCCAGGAGGAGCGTGGCGGATCGATCAGCAAACCCATCAAGTTTCACGAGGTCGTCTTTGATCAGTCGATAAAGGTCGTCGAGTGATCGTACCAGTCCTTGATCAACCAGCTGTGCCACGGTCTTCTTTCCTAAGCCTTCAATGTTCAGGGCATGCTTGGACGCAAAATGTTCGATCGCTCCCTTCAATTGAGCGCCGCAGACTAGTTGGCCGGTACAGTAGAAATAGGCGCCTTCGCGAGCGACACGTGACCCACAAACAGGACAGTGTTCTGGCATGCGAAAGGGATCGGTGCGTTGTCTCACCGGGGATGGGAACCCGCTCGGCAATTGCGGGAATCACATCGCCGGCCCGCTCAACCTTGACGGTGTCGCCGATCCGGATGTCTTTCCGTGCCACTTCATCGGCATTGTGCAACGTGGCTCGGCTGATGGTGACGCCGCCGACCTCCACAGGTTTCAACAAGGCGACAGGCGTGAGGGTCCCGGTTCTCCCGACAGAGACGACGATATCCTGCACGACTGTGAATTCCTTGCGCGGTGCAAATTTATAAGCAATGGCCCAGCGGGGACTGCGAGACTTCATGCCGAGGCGGCCTTGCCAGTCTCGGCGATTCACCTTCACCACCACGCCGTCGATTTCATAGGGCAGCTGGTCCCGCATCGATCCTGTTTCGCGGTGAAACAGAATCACGTCATCGATTGAAGCACAGAGACGCCGTCGCTCACTTTCAGGTATCGGGAGACCCCACTGGGCTAAGGTCTCCAGCTCATCCCAATGTGTTGGTGGGACGGACCCGGATATGGCCATGATTTCGTAACAGGTTACGACTAACGGACGGGTCGCGGTAATCGTGGAGTCCAGTTGTCGGAGGGAACCAGAAGCCGCATTGCGCGGATTGGCAAAAGCATCACCGCCCCGTTCCGTCATACGTCGGTTCAAGACTTGGAAATCGTCGAGGCGCATATATACTTCGCCCCGGACGACAAGATGATCGGGGAGGATTGATCGCGCCTGCAATTGCAACGGCAGGGAACGGATTGTGCGAAGATTGATGGTGACGTCTTCTCCAGTCGTTCCGTCGCCTCTGGTCGCTCCTCGAGTAAAGACCCCCTGGTCGTATACCAGCTCGACCGATAACCCATCGAATTTTGGTTCGGCGCTGTATTCAACGGACAGGGCTTCCAATTCACGTTTCATTCGTTGGTCGAATGCCAGGACCTCACTCTCATCTACAATCGAGTCCAAGCTGAGCATCGGCTGTTCGTGGGGGACCTTGAGCAACTCCTGGAGCGGTGGCGCGCCGACTCGTTGCGAGGGAGAGTCTGGCGTCACCAACTCCAGGGTAGGCCTGCTCCAGTTCGACCAGCTCTCGAAACAGGCGATCGTATTGAGAATCTGAAACCTCTGGGCGATCTTTGACGTAGTAGAGGTAGTCGTGGCGCCGGATTTCGTTCCTGAGTGCAATCAGTTTGGCGAGGATCTCGGCGTGGGCCATAGGAATGGATGGTGTCGAACAGAAGAATGACGATTCCGACCGTACCATAGCGCTAAGGAGTGGGTCAAACAGCGACGGCGCCATATTCGTTTTGACTTTCGCCGCGATAGACACTATTCTAAGACACTTCTGTGAGCCGGTTTATCATTGTTCGGCAGCCAGTGGACAACCTTTGCTGCGAGGGGAAAATCCGTTACGACCGTCAGGGAGGTATCCATGAAAGGGGAGAATTCTGTGAATAAGTTGATGCCTAGATTCAGTTATCGAATCGTCACCATCCTCTGCGGAGGGGTGTTACTGAGCGGATGTGTCATGGCGGAGAAATACGATGCGGAAAAGGCGCGCAGCCTGAATTTCCAGCGTCTTCTCGCGCAAGAAGAGAAGCGCACCGGCGAGCTCGATAGTGAAGTGAAGCGGACCAAGAATGAATTGATGGAGTATGAAGCCAGGAATCGGGAACTCACGGCGCAGCTGCAAGCCTCTCGGGATCAATTGGCCCGTGTGCAGGAAGAATCCGAGGCCATGAAAGAATTTTCGATGCTGGAACGCAAAGCCAAAACCGACATGGAAGCGCGGACTCAAGCCGACGCGGAAGGCAGTACCGGGTGAACCGACGTCCGATGCCGTGGATTTGAGCGCGTCGGCTCTCGGGATCGATCCGGACGGCGCGGCCGTACCCGGGGATCAGAATCGTTGATGGGAAGCATGCGCTCGTCCGCCGTTCATGTCGTCAAGCCGGGCGAAACACTCTATAGGATCAGCCGGCAGCATGGCGTCTCAGTCGACAAGATTAGAAAGTGGAACAAGCTGCCGGACGACATTATTGAGGTAGGACAGAAGCTCATCGTAGGCCAAGAGTAATAGGACGGCCGCGTGGCCCCGCCGCAATACTCACTCGGTCTCGACCAATTTCGGCAATATGCCGGAAAGGGTAACCTCGTTCCGCTCTATCGGGAGATTCTCGCGGACTATGAGACTCCCGTATCTGCCTTTGCCAAAATCGATCATGGCCCTTCAGCTTACCTCTTAGAGTCTGTCGAGGGTGGTGAGAAGTGGGCGCGGTACTCATTTCTCGGCAGTGGTTCGCCTGTTGTCGTGTCCGAGGATCGGGGCGACCTTCTTGTGGTGCGGGGCACGCGCAAGAAGCGCATTCCTAGCCATGGGGACCCTCTCGAACGTCTCCGGGATATAATGGAAAGCTATCGTCCGGTAACCGTACCGGGTCTCCCTCCGTTCGTCGGCGGCGCCGTCGGGTATTTGAGCTACGATATGGTGCGCACGTTCGAGGACTTGCCCGCTCGGCAGAAGGACGCACTGAACCTACCTGATTTCGCCTTTCTGCTTACCGATACGATGCTGATCTTCGATAATGTTGCACAGAAGATCAAAGTGGTAGCCACCGCTCATGTCACGGCAAAAGGAGAACGTGGTATCAAGGCCGCTTACCGATCGGCAACGGAACGGATCGAACGCACGATCACGAGACTCAAACGTCCGCTCCGCCGAACGCGTCCGCATCGCCGCCGCCGGCCGGTGACGTTTACGGCGAACATGAGTAAGGCAGATTTTGAGAAGATGGTCATGCGGACGAAGGAATACATTCGGGCCGGCGATATCGTGCAATCGGTGCTATCCCAGCGGTGGGAGACCAACGTCCAGGCGCCGCCTTTGCAGCTCTATCGTGCGTTGCGCGTCGTGAATCCTTCTCCCTATATGTATTACCTCCGTATCGCGGGGTCGAATTGGTCGGTTCTTCTCCTGAAACGCTCGTTCGATGCGAAAACGGCGTCATTTCTCTCCGTCCCATTGCCGGCACGCGGCGCCGCGGTGTTACGCCAGAAGAAGATCAACAGATGGAACGGCGGCTCCTGGCGGATGATAAGGAACGTGCCGAGCATGTGATGCTGGTCGATCTTGGGCGGAACGATGTTGGGCGCGTGGCGAAACCAGGCTCGGTCGTTGTCGACTCGCTCATGCACGTCGAGCGGTATTCGCATGTCATGCACATTGTGTCGAATGTGACCGGACAACTGGATCCGACGAAGACCTCGTACGATGTGTTGCGGGCCTGTTTCCCTGCAGGCACGGTCTCCGGGGCGCCGAAGATTCGAGCCATGCAGATCATCGATGAACTTGAACCTACCAGGCGAGGCCCCTATGCCGGCGCGGTGGGCTACTTCAGTTTCTCCGGTAACATGGATATGTGCATCAACATCCGGACGGTTGTCGTAAAAATCACCAGGCCTTCATTCAGGCCGGGGCCGGCATCGTCGCCGATTCGAACCCTGAGCACGAATATGAAGAGACCTGTAATAAGGCTCAGGCCATGATGAAAGCTGTTGAATTGGCCGAGCAAGGACTGGAGTAGAAAGGAGTCCAAAGTCGAAAAGTCTTCACGTTCATCAAGTCTCTGGAGACTGCTTGTGTACCGTACGACCTGACGTCTGACACCTCACGGTTTATTATGCTGTTGATGATCGACAACTTTGATTCCTTTACCTATAACCTTGTGCAATATTTCGGGGAACTGGGTGAAGACGTTCGGGTATTCCGCAACAATAAGATTACGATCGACGAGATCGAATCGTTGCAACCCAGCCGCATCGTCATTTCTCCGGGGCCGTGCACACCGACGGAAGCGGGTGTCTCGGTCGAAACCATCCGGCATTTTGGCGGGCGTCTCCCGCTCTTAGGCGTCTGCCTCGGTCATCAGTCGCTGGCGGTGGCGTTTGGGGGCGAAGTCGTTCGAGCCGAACGTTTGATGCATGGCAAAACATCAAAGATCCAGCACGACGGGAAGACAATTTTCCATCAGCTGCCTGATCCCTTTGATGCGACACGCTACCATTCTCTGATCGTGAAGCGAGAGACGTTGCCCCGCTGTCTTGAGATCTCTGCCGAAACGGCCGATGGGGAGATCATGGGCCTGCGCCATCGGTCGCTGGGTATCGAAGGGGTGCAGTTTCATCCGGAATCGATCCTCACCATGGCGGGGAAGGACCTCCTCCGCAACTTCCTTAAACTGTAGGCAGGCCAGCCTGGTCCCCGATCCATGATCAAAGACGCGATTGCCACACTTGCCGACCGCGCCTCCCTCACCGAACAACAAGCCGAAGCGGTGATGCTCGAGATCATGGATGGCGCAGCGACTTCGGCTCAAATTGCGGCCTACATGATGGGGCTCCGTCTGAAGGGAGAAACCGTCGAAGAAATTTCCGGTTCCGTGCGGGCTATGCGTGCCAAAGCCATTCGTATTGCCGTCGCAGATCCCTTGGTCGTGGATACGTGTGGTACCGGCGGGGATGGGGCGCACACGTTTAATATTTCCACCACGACGGCGTTTGTCCTTGCAGGCGCAGGTTTGACCGTGGCAAAGCACGGCAACCGTTCGGTGTCGTCAAAATCAGGAAGCGCAGACGTGCTTTCGGCCCTCGGGGTCAAGATCGATCTGCCGACCGAACGTGTAGCCGATTGTATCAATGAGGTCGGGATCGGCTTTCTCTTTGCCCCGCTCTATCATGGAGCCATGAAACATTGTGCTGCTCCAAGACAGGAGATGGGCATCCGGACCATGCTGAATCTTTTGGGTCCGCTGACCAATCCGGCAGGAGCCACCATTCAAGTGCTCGGAGTCTATGAAGGGAGATTGACCTCCCTGCTAGGGAATGTGCTCATGCATCTGGGATCGCACCATTGCTTTGTCGTCCATGGGATGGATGGACTCGATGAGATCACCCTGACCGAGAAAACACAGATTTCGGAAGCCACAGGGGGAGTACTCTCAAACTATCTCCTGAGCCCGGCGGAGTTCGGCCTGGCGCTGGTCCCGGCCAAAGAACTGGCCGGAGGGACTCCGCAAGAAAATGCCGCGATTACTCGTGACATTCTCCAAGGGCGCAAAGGACCTAAACGGGACATCGTCTGTTTAAATGCCGCTCCAGCTCTTGTGGCAGGGCGCAAGGCCAGGAGCCTTCAAGACGGATTTCGCTTGGCAAGCCAAGCCATCGATTCCGGCGCCGCAGCCGAGAAGCTGGCTCGCCTCATCGCATATACGAATAAAGGCTGACTCTATTGTGATTCTCTCTCGCATTCTTGAGCATAAGAAAGCGGAACTCCGGCACAAGCAAAGCCGGGGCTACCTCTCCGAGCTGAAAGCGAGGATTCAGGACGCACCTGGTCCACTCGGCTTTGCCACGATCCTCGAAGCCACGAAAACGGCCGGTAGTCCTTCGCTGGTCGCCGAAGTCAAGAAGGCCTCACCCAGTCTTGGACTCCTTCGTCCCGAGTTCGCTGATCGGTTTGACTACATCGAGATTGCCAAGACGCTATCATAGCCCATGGCGCCTCGGCGCTGTCCGTCTTAACAGACAAGGATTTCTTCCAGGGGAGCCTCGACCATCTCCGCGAGATCAAACAATCGGTGCCCATGCCTGCCTTGAACAAAGAGTTCATGGTCGATGAGATCCAGTTTTACGAAGCACGCGCCTTCGGGGCCGATGCCGTACTCTTGATCGTTGCGGCGGTCGAACGACAGCAATTGATCGACTTCTACGCGCTCGCCAAGGGGTTGAGCCTGGATGTTCTCATCGAGACCCATCATGAGCGCGAACTCGATACCGTATTAGAGCGACTCCCGGAGGCGCGGCCTGATCGGCATCAACAACCGAGATCTCAAGACCTTCACGACCGATCTGGCCGTCACGCTGCGTTTGGCGAAGCGGATTCCGGCCGGCAAGCTGATCGTCAGCGAAAGCGGCATTCACCAGCGTGCCGATGTGGTGCGGTTGATCGAAGCCGGAGTCCATGCCATGTTAATTGGAGAATCACTGATTCGGGCCGATGACATCGGGGATAAGATCCGTGAGTTGCGAGGAACTCCGACTCCGTCGCACGCTTAAGATGGCTTCAACAACTAAAGTCAAAATTTGTGGCATCACCAACGCCGAGGATGCCGCTGCGGCGGTCGAGGCGGGAGCCGATGCCTTAGGTTTCGTGTTGTATCGGAAAAGTCCCCGGTATATAGAGCCTGCGCTGGCTCGCCAGATCATTATGAGCCTGCCTCCCTTGGTGATACCGGTGGGTGTGTTCGTCGACGAAGACCAACAAGTGGTTCGGGATCTCATGGACGGCTGTGGCCTCGCGCTCGCACAGTTGCATGGAAACGAATCAGCGATCTATTGCAAGGAGTTAGGTCGTACGGTTCTCAAAGCGCTGCGCGTGAAGGATCGGAGCACCTTCCTCGCCTTGGCCGAGTTTCGTGGGCGGGCCGGAGTTCGAGGATTCATACTGGACGCCTTTTCCGATGAGGCCTATGGAGGGACTGGACAGGTGATTGATTGGCAACTCGCCGCAGAAGCAGCCAAGGTTGCGAGTATTCTCCTGGCGGGGACTTACCCCTGACAATGTTGAGAAGGCGATCCAGGTGGTACAGCCGTATGGCGTGGATGTGAGCAGCGGCGTCGAGCGGGCACCTGGCAAGAAGGATCATGAGAAAGTGCGTGCATTCATTCGAGCCGCCAAGGTTGTCTCGCTGACATGAGCCCGTCTATACTGCGGCAATTAGCAGGATGCTGAAAACGTCCGCCAGCGCCAGAAGCGTGGCGCGTGAAGCGCGAGACGTGCGAAAAAGCGCGACATGGGCAGATTGGACTTCCCACTCGTCTCGCCCGTTCCGTCAGTCTCGCTCGGCCATACGAACGTGAGGACTGTGATGAGCTCGGTTCCCAATAAGCAAGGTCGCTTTGGCGCGTATGGCGGACGCTATGTTCCTGAAACCCTCATGCCCGCCCTGCTTGAGTTGGAGCAGGAATATGCCCGGTGAAAAAGACCGGGGCTTCCAGTCTGAACTCGCCTATTATTTGAAGCATTACGCCGGACGTCCTACGGCGCTCTACTTTGCGCAACGGCTCACGAAGCGGTTGGGTGGAGCAAAGATCTATTTAAAGCGCGAAGACCTCTGTCATACCGGGGCCCATAAAATCAATAACGCGATCGGGCAGGGATTCTTGGCCCGGACGGATGAAAAAGCCACGCGTCATCGCTGAAACCGGGGCCGGGCAACATGGGGTCGGCGACGGCGACTGTTGCCGCGATGTTCGGACTGCAATGTGAAGTGTATATGGGGACGGAAGACATGCAGCGCCAGGCGCTGAACGTGTTTCGTATGAGATTGCTTGGCGCGACTGTCACGGGGGTCGACGCGGGAAGCCGCACGCTCAAGGATGCCATTAGCGAAGCCATGCGGGATTGGACGACGAATATCCGCACGACCCACTACATTCTCGGCTCAGTGCTCGGAGCCCATCCCTATCCGATGATGATCCGGGACTTCCAATCCATCATCGGACGTGAAACTCGGCGGCAGATCCTGGCGGCAGAAGGTCGGTTGCCTGATTGCCTCATCGCCTGTGTCGGCGGGGGCAGTAACGCGATTGGACTCTTCCATGCGTTCATATCGGGACAAGAAGGTGAAAATGATCGGCGTCGAAGCCGGCGGCATGGGGTCGCGAGCGGAAAGCACGCCGCGCGGTTTGCCGGTGGCAGACCTGGCGTTTTACAAGGCACCATGACCTATCTCCTTCAGGGTGACGATGGACAAGTGAATCTGACCCATTCGGTTTCAGCCGGATTGGATTACGCCGCGATCGGTCCTGAACATAGTTATTTGAGGGATCAAGGCAGAGCTGAATACACCTCGGTGACTGATGATGAAGCCATGGCAGCGTTCGATCTACTGGCCCGAGAAGAGGGGATTATGCCGGCGCTCGAAAGCGCCCATGCCGTTGCTCACACGATAAAGGTGGCGCCCACGATGAAGAAGAACCAACTTCTGGTCGTGAATCTATCCGGTCGTGGGATAAGGATGTCCAGCAGATCGCCAAGATGCGGGGGATCACGCTGTGATATCGAAGCTCGACCGTACCTTTGCACAGCTTCGTCAGCGAGGTGAGAAGGCCCTCATTGCCTATGTGATGGCAGGCGACCCCTCATTGCAGGAGACTGAGCAACTTGTCGTGGAGTTAGAACAGGCCGGAGCTGATATCATTGAACTGGGTGTGCCATTTTCCGATCCCATCGCCGACGGGCCCGTAATCCAACAGGCGGCGGAACGAGCGTTGCGCAGCGGGACATCGCTTCGAACGATCATTTCCATGGTCGCGCGCCTCAGAGTCAGGACCCAGATTCCACTGGTCTTGATGGCCTACTATAATAGTATTCATGCGTTCGGTCCTGAACGGTTCTGCCAGGAGGCTGCCCAAGCCGGTGTTGACGGGCTCATTATGCCTGACATGCCGCCGGACGAAGCAGGACCGCTGAAAGGGCCGGCTGCCGCGGCTGGACTTCCACTGATTTTTCTTCTGGCTCCCACGAGCACGGCGGAGCGACGGACCTTCGTTGCACGCCAGTCACAGGGCTTCGTCTATTACGTGTCGCTGACCGGGATCACCGGCGCGAAATTGCTCAACTTGGCTGATGTGGCTAAGAACGTCGAGAAAATCAGGAAAGTCACCCACCTGCCTGTGGCGGTCGGCTTCGGGGTTGCGACGCCGGAGGACGCTGCCAAGGTTGCGGCTATTGCCGATGGGGTGATCGTCGGCAGCGCGATCGTCAAGCAGATCGAGGCACACCGACAGAAACCAGCAGATGGTGAAGCATGTGGCCGAATTTGTCCGCTCATTGAAAACTGCCATGCGAGCGGCTCAGCCTAAAACACGCTAGTCGTTTGATCCACACTCTTCTCATTGAAAGCTTGATCGTACGCGTACTCGACCTGACGAGAGTCGGTTTCTTCAAGCGCACTGAGAAAAACTCAGATGGGGCGGGACTATCGTTTGGCTTGGGAGGCATGGACGCTGATCATTTCAGCGGCCAGGTCTTTGGCGATATCCTTCAAGTTGGGTCTGTAAAACATATAGCTGCTCGATTTTTCGTGGCGGGCTTTCCAGACCGTGGTGCCGGTGGTGGCATCGATGAGTCGCAGGCTCAGTCCGACGCGACCCACGTTATCTCCTTCCTTGCGGATATATTCCCAGGAGTTCACACGCACGACGATGAATGAGTCGACGTTTAAGGCTTTGCCCAGCTTGATGGCGGATTCCTTGTCGGATTGTCCGGTCATCTCCAGCCGTGGAGAAGTAGAACACGAGCGAATCAAACGCCTCTTTTGAGGCCTGAAACACATCTGTCACGCTTTCGGGAGACACCACACGCTCGATGCTGGCGACCTTGTTCAACGAGCTGGACAAGACGTCTTGAATATCCTCCCGCGCGCTGTCGTATTGGCTGGCCATCGGAGGCAACACAGCAATCGCTTGCGGGCGAAACATCTTCGCGCCGGGTCCTTCCCAGACCTCCTGCAATCCGCCGCATCCGGCGATGAACAGGATGAATGTGAAGAAAGTAAGTTGAAACAGATGGCGTCGAGTCATTGGCATGGTTCAGTATATCATCAGAACGTCCAAGCGACAGCTCCTGAGGCTATCGCGCCGCCGTTGTCAAAATCGTATCCTCCGGCTACATCGAGACGAAAGGAGTAGATGCGAAGTCCCGAGTCCGGCGGTCGGCGTGAAGATGGATCCCGCGTCTCGAACATTCTTATAGGTTCCCACGCGGAACGAGATAAATTCAGACAGAATCGTCTGTTCCATCCCGAGGCTCAGCACTTGACTCTTGAGACCGGGCACGAGCGTCTGATTCGACGTGATATCCATGTCCGCGGTAATGGTCATGGTCGACCAGGGATTCACCGCTACACCGCCTCGCACCTGAGGAGTCAGCTTGTATTGGAGGCCGCCCGGAGCATCGAAGGTCGGCTGATTGAGGTCTTTTCCGACCACACCGAACTTTAGCCAAGAAGAAGGACGATACATGGCTCCGAGATCGATCCCATAGGAGGTGGAGATCTCTGCCTTCCCGAAATTGTCCATGAGATTCGGATCCACTCCGCCCTGAAGGGGGTCGTCGTGTTGTATGCCGCGCCTTGGATGATCTTGCCTGTGACACCGACTGAAAATCTCTTATCCGCAAACGCATAGGCATAGGAGAACGCCGCCTCGCCTGGCTTCCAAGCCCTCGTAACGCCATCTGACCGGTCAGATATTGAGGTCTGTCCCACCGTTCGTGTGACCTGCAGCTGGGTGAACTCGACGAACGCTCCGGATGTTGCGACATCGGACACGTTGAATCCAAAGGCGTGATCGCCGAAATGACCTTTGACGTACAGGCCGGCCGACCCGAGTGCAGAAATCGTGGCACCGGGGCGATTGATTTCATTGGCGATGTTCTGCGCTTTCGCCTGATTGGCAGTCGACGTATCGTTGGGGTTGAAATCATTAAGATCGTCCAAGGCATTGGCAATACCGAGCCGATCCGTTCCCTGGGTCGTCCCTTGGAGACGAATATCCAAAGATTTCACCATCGCCAACCCTGCCGGATTCCAGTAGGTGGCGTACGCATCCGTGGTCACAGCGACTCCGGCGCCACCCATGCCAGCCGCACGGGGGCCGACGACGACAAACTCCACGGCCACTGCCGGCGTCGCCACCAGAGAGAGAAAAACATATAAGAATCCCGATCGATGCACGGCGTTGCATCATGATGTCATTCCCATGAATGCTTGCGGGGTTATTCCACTCTATTCAACGAACGAGTGTCCGTCAAGAGTTAGACGATCTGCCCATCCTGCATATGAACGATCCGGTCGGCTTGGGCAGACAGTTTATCGTTGTGGGTGACGATCACGAAGGTCGTCCCGCGGGCCTTGTTCGAGTTCACGCATCATCGCAAAGAGCGCCTCGCCCGTATGCGTATCCAGATTTCCGGTCGGCTCATCCGCCAACACGAGATCGGGCTTCTGCAAGAGGGCTCGTGCGACCGCCACGCGCTGCTGTTCACCGCCGGACAGCTCACCGGGCTTGTGATGTAACCGAGCTCCCAGCCCGACCTCCTGCAACAACGCGATGGCTTCCGGCTCAATCTCCACCTGGCTGCCGTCGCTGAATCAGAGCCGGCATACAGGCATTCTCGAGCGCGGTGAACTCCGGCAGGAGGTGATGAAATTGGAAGACAAACCCGATCCGCCGATTCCGAAAGTCCGCCTGCTCACCTTCCGACATGTGGAATATATCCTGGCCGTCGAAGTGCACCGTCCCTGCCGTGGACGATCGAGCGTCCCGATAATATGGAGCAGCGTGCTTTTCCCGGCTCCCGATGCCCCGACAATTGCGATCAGCTCTCCACGCTGAATCTGGAGATTGACGCCCTTCAACACCGTGAGGGTCTGCCCGCCCATCGGGAACGATTTGTACAGATCGGTGACGGTGATCACGCCGGAACTCCAGAATGAAAGAAAAGATGATGAGGAGGCCGGCATGATCATTCGTAGCGCAGCGCGGCCACTGGTTCGAGCTTAGCGGCCTGGAGCGAGGGGTAGACCGTGGCGGCAAAGCTGATCGCGATTGCGGACCCTGCCACAAGGACGACATCCATCGCTTGTACATGGACCGGGAATCCGCGAGATGTAATAGACCGAGGCATCGAAGGTCCAGAATGTCTGGATCAGCCAGAGAAACGCGTAGCCGAGTGGAATGCCGATGGCGGTTCCGGACAGGCCGATGATCAATCCGTTCAGCATGAAAATGCGCCGAATGCTTCTTGCGCGTCGCACCCATCGCCTTGAGGATCGCAATTTCCTTTTGTTTCTCCGTCACGATCATGGTGAGGGTGCTCACGATGTTGAAGGACGCCACGATCGTGATCAGCACCAACAGCAAAAACATCATCGTCTTCTCGAGCTTGAGCGCTGAGAAACAGATTGCGGTTCATCTGCATCCAGTCGCGCGCCCCATAGGCGAAGCCGAGCGACTGCTCCACGGAACGGGCCGTCTCCGCTGCGTGGAAGACGTCCGCGACTTTAATCTCAATGCCCGTCACCGTGTGCCCCATGTTGAAAAACTTTTGCGCTTCCGCGAGATCGATGTAGGCCAGCGACGAATCGTATTCGTACATGCCGGATTGAAACAGAGCGATCAACGCGAAGGTCCTGATCTTCGGCACCATCCCTATCGCATTGATCGGACCGGCTGGAGGGGACACCACATTCACCGTATCGCCGACAAACACGCCGAGTCGAAGCGCCAATTCCTTGCCCAGGATGATGCCGGGCTTTTCTGTCTCGACCGCCGGGCCGGTCGGGTCGTCTGCGGATGGTTGTTTCACCTTGACCGGTCTGCTGAGGTCGGCTAACTGCCCGGTTGAGAGATTCTTGGCTCAATTCGGTCACCGTGCCCTCGCGTTCCGGATCGATGCCGCGGATCACGATGCCTTGCACTCCGCTTTGGGTGGTGAGTAAGACCTGTTTGAGTACAAACGGGGTTGCCGCCACGACACCCGGCACGGTTGCGACCTGCTTGGCGACCGGATCGTAATCGCTCATGGCGTCCTTCATCCGGTCCTGTACGATGATATGGGCTGTCGTTCCAAGAATCTTGGCCTGAATGTCTTCTTTGAAGCCGGTCATGATGCCGACTGTCCCGATCAGAGCAGCCACACCCAGTGTGATCCCGGCGATCGACACGACGGTGTTCAATGAAATGGTCCGATTCCGCCGCTTCGCGCGCAGATACCGCAATCCAACAAAGATTTCGTAGGGGAGGGCCACCGTTACTTCTCGGGCCTCAGTTGTGGGAAGAGGACGACGTCGCGGATCGACGCTTGGTCGGTAAAGAGCATGATCGAGCCGGTCGATGCCGATGCCTTCGCCCGCAGTCGGTGGCATGCCGTACTCCAAGGCGCGCAAGAAATCTTCATCGACCAGATGCGCCTCTTCGTCGCCCGCCGCCCGCTGCGCTGCTTGTCCTTCGAACCGTTCCCGTTGGTCCAGAGGATCGTTCAACTCTGAGAAGGCATTCGCGATTTCCCGACCGGCGATGTAGAGTTCGAACCGATCGGTCAACGCCGGGTTCGAATCGTTTCGTCGCGCGAGCGGAGAAATTTCAATCGGGTAGTCGGTAATGAACGTCGGCTGCTGCAGATGCGGCTCGACCGTTTCCTCGAAGATTTCATTCACGATGTTGAAGAGCGGCCATTTCGGATCGACCGCGATGCCCAACTGTTTGGCCGCCGCAATCGCACTTCTCCTTGATCCTCAAGGATGGAAGGATCGAGATTGTTCACCTCCAGAATCGCCCGGTGATACGACCATCGGCGCCACGGAGGCGTGAGCGTGATCTCCTTGCCCTGATAGGTCGATGACCGTCTTGCCGAATATCTCCTGTGCCAACGAGGAGACGAGTGCTTCTGTCGAGGACGATCAAGTCCTGGTAGTCGGCATAGGCCACGTAGAACTCCAGCATCGTGAATTCCGGGTTATGAATCGTCGAGATGCCTTCGTTCCGGAAGTTGCGATTGATTTCAAATACGCGTGGAAAGCCGCCCACGATCAACCGCTTCAAATAGAGTTCCGGCGCGATGCGGAGATAGAGATCGACGCCGAGCGCATTATGATGCGTGACAAAGGGTTTCGCCGCTGCGCCTCCGGGAATCGGATGCATCATCGGCGTTTCGACTTCAAGGAAACCCTCGTTCGATTAGGAAGGCGCGAATGCCGGCGATAATTCTGCTGCGCGTGGCAAAGATGCCATGGACCTCAGGATTGGCGATCAAGTCGACATAGCGCTGTCGATAGCGGGTTTCCACGTCTGTCAACCCGTGCCACTTCTCCGGAAGCGGCCTGAGGGCTTTGCTCAAGAAGGTCAGCTGTGTGACATCAACGGTGAACTCATTGGTCTTCGTGCGAAAGAGGGTGCCGGTCACGCCGATCCAATCGCCTAAGTCGAGGAGCTCGGCGATGCGATAGCCCTGCTCTGAGAGATGATCTTTCTTGAGATAGACCTGAAGCCGGTCGGATCCGTCTTGCAGCACCGCAAAGCCGGCCTTGCCGAATCGCCGCAGGGCAACGATACGTCCCGCAAAGGTACAGGAGATCTTCTCTTCTTCCAGGACCTCCTTGGCTTTCTCGGCATGGAGCTTGATGAGTTGGCCCGCGCGATCCTTCACGTCGAATCGAGTGCCGTAAGGCTGCCACGCCCGCTTCACGCAAGGCGTCGAGCTTTTGATGCGTTGCTGCTGTTGCTCGTTCAGTTCGTCCATAGACTGCTTCACTGAGCTAGAGGCGCGGTCGTTCATCCATCGCCTCTGTAGTCTCGTGCGCTTATGTCATGTTTCACTTTGAGATAGGCCTCGATGAATCCAGTCCAGATCGCCGTCCATGACGGCGGCTACCTGGCCCACTTCGTAGCCGGTCCGATGATCTTTGACCATCTGATAGGGCTGGAACACATACGATCGAATCTGGCTGCCCCAGGCAATGTCTTTCTTCTCCCCGACGATCGCATTGAACTCCGCTTCTTTCTTTTGAGTTCCAGTTCATAGAGCGCGCGCTTTCAGGACCTTCATCGCGCCGTTGCGATTCTGGAGCTGCGACCGTTCGTTCTGACACTGCACCACGATCCCGGTCGGCAGGTGGGTCATGCGGATGGCCGTCTCGACTTTATTCACATTCTGGCCGCCGGCGCCGCCTGCCCGAAATGTATCAATCTTGAGGTCTTTGTCCTCGATCACGAGGTCGATATCCTTCGTCCACCTCGGGATAGACGAAGACCGAGGCAAAGGAGGTGTGCCGTCGTTTGTTTGCATCGAAGGGCGAAATGCGCTACCAGCCGATGCACGCCTGCTTCGGCCTTGAGATAGCCATAGGCATAGAGCGCCTGCCACTAACAGCGTCACGCTCTTTATGCCCGCCTCTTCTCCGGGAGCAGGTCCAGCGTTTCGACCTTGAATTTCTTGCTTTCGGCCCAACGGACGTACATGCGAAGCAGCATCTGCGCCCAGTCCTGCGATTCCGTCCCGCCGGCGCCAGGATGGATCGCCACAATCGCATTGTTGGGGTCCAGTTCGCCCGAGAGCAGAAGTTCGAGCCGCAGGGCGGTGAGCGTTGACTCAAATTCATCCAGCTCGACCGTCAACTCCTTCGCAAGTCCGGCGTCGTCGCTTTCTTCTGCCAGCTCGAGTAACGCGCGCCCAGATCGTTCATTTTCCCATCGATGTTCCGCCACCGCTGGAGGTCGTGCTCAATCGTGGCCTTCTTCCGTCCGATCTTGGCGGCCTTCTGAGCGTGGTTCCAAAAATCCGGCTGCGCTGTCTGCTGCTCCAGATGGGCTAACTCGGCTGTCATGCGAGCGAAGTCAAAGATGCCCCCGTAGTTCCGATACCAATTGTTCGACGGCCCGTACGCGATTCTTCACCTCATCCAACATGGAGCGATCCTTTCTAGCTTATACCGGCACTGCGTCAGGCTCCGATCCCTTGGTGCGGAGAAGGCCCAACAGGAACAAAAGCGCGCAGATTATAGCACAGCCGTAGGCGAACACATCGCCGTGCCGGCTGTAAAACGTATCTGGGGCGCCAGACCTGCATCGGTAGCTTTGACGGCCTGTTCCGTGAAGATCGGTGTCGCCTCGACGATGCGTCCGAACGGATCGATGAACCCGGAAATACCGGTGTTGGCTGAGCGAGCAAAGGCCAAATGATTCTCGACCGAACGAAACACCACCATCGAAAAATGTTGCGAGGCAGCCGACGATGAAGCCAAACCAGGCATCGTTCGTCACGGTCACCAAGAACTCCCGCCCCATTCGCGGCGAATTGCCGTACCAGGTTCGGAAAGATCACTTCGTAGCAGATCGCCACCCAGAACTCTATCGGTCTCGGCGTCGTCCCTGCCTGAGCTTGCAGCAGCAGACCGCGAGCTTCGGCGTCAATGTCAGGACCGTCGGACCAGTTCCAGCTTCGAAATCGCCGATCCCTTCCACCAATTTGTCGAGGAAAGACAGAAGCGAAGATTTGAGCGGAATGTATTCACCGAAGGGGACCAGATGATGTTTGTCGTAACGTCCCAACAATTGGCCGTCGGGGAGAGGAGATACGCACTGTTCAACAGATATGGCCGCCGGTCAGGATAGAAGCGCAGAGCGGGGCTTCCAAACAAGATCGGCGCCTGAGCTCGATTGGCCAGCGCAATGAGTTGCAGCTGATAGACCGGCTCACGCTCAAAGACGAAGGGTGTTGCCGCCTCCGGCCAGACCACCAAATCTGTGGCACGGCCGAGCTGTTCGGTCAGCCGGTCAAAGCGCGCGAAAGTGTCTGCTCTCGATAGGCGGTATCCCACTTCACCGCCTGATCGATGTTCGGCTGCACCACTCCTACGCTGATGGATGATCGGGGAATATCAGAGAACGGCGCTTCAGATAACGTTGCAAGGCCATATTCCCACGAGAGTGTCACCAGCAACGCCGCCATCGCCGCGAGTTCCCAGGAAGCCGCGCCGGGAGGAATCCTCGGAACAGCGGCATCAGCCACATGAGAAATTCAGCCAGCGCGACATTCACCAGCACGATGAGGAACGAGACGCCGTATACCCCCATGTGATCCGCAATCTGGATGATCTCAATCTGGCGATATTGAGGAATAGCCGAGGAGGCCCCAGGGTAATCCGCTCAGCGCATACGTCCGGATCAGTTCGAGGGTCACCCATAAGCAGGGAAACTGCAAAGATGACCGTAGCGAGGAATCAGGGTCTGAAACCACACGGCCCCGGCAGAATAGAGGCCGACATAGAGGCCGAGATAGGCCGTGAGCAGCAACATGAGGCCGTAGCTGATCGCCAGCGGGACTTTGCCGTAGGTGTTCATGGCGGTGACGACCCGAGGCCATCATGCCCGTAAAGGCAATTGGTACCGGCCAGCCAGCCGATCCAAAACGCCTGCGCTTTGGTCTTGCCGTCCAACGCCCAATGCAATGGCACGAGGGCGATCCAGGCCAACAGTCCGAGATCAGATTTTGGGAAACTCAGCGGGAGGAACAGCCCGCTCGCGCCGGCAAGAACGAGTGAACGCGCGAGGGAATGGGTCATGAATCGCACCTTAGCGAAAGCCGGAGATGGATGCAACTTCCGGTTTAGACAGGATCTGGCTCGCCCATACGCCGTCATGGGCGAGGAGAGAGATTTTGGGTTGACGGACGCCCGATGAGCACCTATAAGTAAGAGCGACAATCTGGCTATCCGTATCCGCGTGAAGAGCGTGGAGAGCTGGAGCTCAAGGTGATAGAGACAGACAATCCTGACCCTGACGAAAGCAGCGCGACCAATAATCACGATTAATAGGAGGTTATGCCATGGATCGAAGAGTCATCAGCCTGTGTTCTGAGTCTGAGCCTCATGCTTCTGTTTGCGGGATGCGCTAGTAAGACCGTGGCTTCCTCGTCCGGCGATGTCAGCCTCACAGGGCAGGAAACCAAGATCGAGCAGATCCAGCCTGACGCGATCAAGATGGTACCGCCTGGAGCGCTCGTTTGACCGGCCATCCGGCAGCACACCAGTCAATCTCTGCGCTCTCGCGCGAGCACGCGATCCGAGAGCAGGTATTGGGCGACGTGTTCTTCGATTACGACCGGTTTCAAATCCGCAGAGATGCCATGACGTTGTTGGACGCCAATGCCGGCTGGCTTCGCGCCAACGGGAATACAACCGTGCTGATCGAAGGCCATTGCGATGAACGAGGCACTCGTGGCGTACAACCTCGTTCTAGGCGAGAAACGGGCGCGAGCCACCAAGAAGTACCTTCTGGACCTCGGTGTCGCGGCCGCGCAGCTTCAGATCACGAGTTATGGAGAAGCGAAGCCCTTCTGCAAGCAACAGAACGAAGACTGTTATCAACAGAATCGTCGCGCACACTTCGTGACGAAGTAAAAGTAGTATGTGTTTCAACCGGAGACCTGCCATCTGTGTCTGGACCATCGCATGAAGGAGGATCATGTGAGGCACTATCACGTTCGCATTGTAGGAATCGGACTTCTCGGGATCATCGTAGCGGCAGGCTGTGCAGGCAAAGGCGAGCGCATCGATCTTGACAGTCCCCATCGTGAGCGGGGCCGACGAGAGGGTCGTTGCGATGGAGTTCCCCGACCGTCGCGATTCAGCCGTTTGAGGACCATCGCACCGACCGATCTCGTCTCGGTACCAGACATCACCTCTGGGGCGGGGAGAGTCACTTCAGCCTTTCCAACGGCACGCCTCAGCGAGGCCACGGCACAGGCCTTCGCCGACTATCTCAAAGGGAAAGGCTGGAACGCAACCGTCGCCGAGGGCAACAGAGCAGCCGGGGCAGACATGACCATCACCGGCGAACTTGATCGATGTCGGCGTGGATGCCACAGAGTGGCATCGGACAGACCACCCTTAACGCCAAAAGCCGGATGGTCGTCCAAGTGAACAATCGATGCTGACGGCAGTCAAGTCCGTGAGACCCTCACCAGTGCCGGGACCAATCAGGTCTTCTGGTTCGATCCGGAGGATGCCCAGGAGTTGCTCAATGAGCTGTACAACAAGAATTTCGAGAAGTTCGTGACGGACACCGTGACTCGACGTGCAAGCTCCTCAAGCTCCGGTAACGGAATTCGTCTAGCGCTAGGTGGAGAGGATCCGAGTTCTTCAGCATTGCTCCTGAATCGCACGCGAAACAGGAACCTTGGTGAGCTAACATGGATCGACGACAACATCGCCGGGTGCCAGCACAGGTTGCAGGGATTTCTGTTGGGAAACTCGCATGAGATCGAAGCGGTCACTCTCGACCTCTCGGTCGGTGGCGCCAGGTTCGATTGTGACCTCGAAGTCTACCCCGGCAAGGTGATCCGCGCTGCGACTGGTCATTCCCGGCGCGGAGGAACCGGTCTCGATCGATGAAGCGCGCGTGCAGTGGGTCGGAGAGGACACATTCGGTGTCTCGTTTCAGAATGTCCGACCAGCCAGAACTCGATGAACTCGAGCAGCTCATCGACGAATACGAAGAGAGCAGAAGGCAGCGGTCACGCATAGTGAGCCAATCCTTGACTCGTCCGCATCGGAAGAATATCGTATCTCTGTGGGGGAGCTTAACGCCCCGAGGGAATATGGTTCATCAGGGGATCGAGCGTCGGGATGGTGTGCAAGCCCAGCTTGACTGGGAAGCCTAAAGTCCCGCCAAGATCTCCGCCGCCACCTATGTCAGTCCTCGGTAGGTGCGCGCTCCTCCCACCCTAATCTCTCTCGCATCCCGGTTGACGCTCTCCCATCTCACACCGTAGTCATGGTCTGCCCCACTCCTTTGCGTCTCGTCATTCACGCTACCGTCTAGCAGGCTGTGGGAGAACTATTGTGGCACGCTAGAACTTCAATGGGCCGCACGTGTGGCACAACAGGAGAACCTTCCCGAAGGATGCTCAAAAATACACCTGCCGGCGTTCTTGGAAGGTTACGGCTGAGATGAAGCGAGTCGAATCTTTGCTCAAACTTATAACCTCGACCTCAGCCTACCTCGCTTGCTGCGGCCTTGCTTGGGACAAGGCGCGTTCCTGGAGTAAAGAGGCTGTCGTCGGCAGCCTCAGGGCGGGCGAGTGAGAGAAAGTGACTGTTTCAGCAGCCTGCTAAAGGTACGCTTTGCCATTTCACTCGCGGGGAATCGACAGTGAGGGTTTGCTGATCTATTCAATCTGTGCACAATGCCGCCCGGTTTCGTCATTTAAATTTCTTGAGAAGATGAATGGCGAGGCAGAAGCCACCTGCATCTGCGCCGAAGCCTATATCTCCATCGAAGGCAGAGCCACTCAGCACGGGAAAAGATCCGACGATGGCGATTTTGATCCGTGCACTTTCGAACGTGACCTTCGACGAATGCAAGGGTCTGCTGGAGATGGGAGACAAGAAACAGGCGCGTTCATTCTTCAACGAGGGGCATGGCTAAGAATTTCATACAGACTATGTTAGTCTCGGACGCCCTCTCCGAACTACCGCACGCGGAATTGACGTCCTCACTCAGTGAGATCTACTACCGGACGAAACACACCAATTCAGGACTCGCACGAGAATACGTTCGATGCCCCGGACGAGTCGGACCCGATCATCGAGAATCTGGAAGTGTTACTCGTGAAGCTTCGTGAAGAGTTACATGTGTGTGTGGAGAACGGCGGAGAGTGGTCGGCCCGCTCCTGTTCGGCGACGAGACGATCGCGTGGATTGCGCCAAGTCTGGGGGAAAGGTGGCTACTCGGTCCCGTCTATTGTCGAGCCGAAGTATGCGGAAATCCGTCGCTGCACGGTAGACTTCGTGCGTCTGCTCGAAAAGCGGCGCCCAGTGGAATGCCGCCTCTCGGAAGACGGGTTCTGGCGGCGGCAGTATAACTGCGTGCTGCTGACGGGGAACGGCAGCCGCCCCGCGGGGTCCGCCAGGCTTGGGTGCGGCGATCGTGCGTGAAGATGTATCGGCTACCAGTCTATGTCTTGGCCGACAACGATTCCTGGGGGTACTATCGCTATTCCGCGCCGTGCAGGCGTTCCGATCATTCTGGCCTCCGAGACCAACGCATGGCGATTCCCAAAGCCAAGTTCATCTTCTTCTCCAGCGCCGATGATCTGACTGGTACGAATTTCCACATAAACCCGGCCTATGGCAGGCGGAAATCAAGCTGGATGCTCATGAGCGGACTCACGTATGAACTGAATGCCCTCGCTAATAAAGACTTTCAGTACCTCACGAAGAAATAGCTATCACGAAAACTCCAAAGAGAAGGACTGGCCCGCCAGTCCTTCTTTTCATCGCATCCTGTCGTCAGTATTTAGCTCTGCAGGTAACAGCAGATAGAGCCCGACCACAATGATTGGCGCCGCCACATACATGGCCTTCTTGCCGAAGCTATCGTAGACGCTATAGATCCAGATCGCGGCCCATGAAGGTGAAGTAGAGCATTCTGATTCCCCTATACCCTGCACTATGTTCCGCCGCCAGGCAAGCGTGGGCGATCCCCGGCTGGCATGGCCAAGAGTGGCCTGCCAGTCGTTTCATCTCAATCTCCTTTCGATTGCCAGGCCCCAGGACGTCATGTCGATGGTGGCTACCGCCGCCGCATTGGAGCAACAACGCCCTCATGGCGAAGGCTGCACCAGGAGGGCGCAACTCTGCTCTTCAATAATTTTGTGGGGGCGATTGAAGAAGGCGACACGGGCTATAGTACAACATCGGTGCGCCATGGAATTGGCGCATTATTCTGCGCCTTTCACCGTAAGAAATCAAACTGCCGCCATGTGAATTTCAGGCTTCCAGGAGCCTCGTCTGGACCTTGCCGTTCGCCGCAGTCCCAAGGTCAGTAATGTCTGGACAGGCTTCTAAGAGCTCGACAGCTTGCGCTAATGCGGACAGGTAGTCAAACGACAGATCGGTCGTCCACACATATGGGCCCTTCGGTGACGACTCCTGCCCGAGCCCGACGTGCGACCGTGGAATTCTTCTGGCGAAAGACCTTCGCAGATTCGGGATTCAGCAGCGCGAGTCTCGAGTCCAGTTCGCTCGCTGTACCAATCGGGACCCCGCCATAAACCAAGGTGTCACGGTTCAGCTTCGAGGGCCACCGGGACCCCGGCTCGTCCTGATCGCCGCCAACGCACGACGACCCCAATTGGCATCCTCGCCGGAACAGGGCGGTCTCACCAAGTTCGAGGTCGCAATGGTTTGGGCCACCTGCCGTGCCTGCGCCACGGTCGCTACCCGGTCACCTCAATGTTCACCACCTTGGTGACGCCCTCCTTCGTCGCGCACAAATGGCCAGCGCGAGTGCCTCGGCAGGCTTCTGTCAGGAGCAGCAGGAACCGACGGGAAGGCAACCGTACCTTCTTTGATCGTGCGGTTCTCAGCCATGCCGTTCGCCAAGCACAGGATGGCGGTATCGTTGGTGCTCGTGTCTCCATCAACCGAGATGCAGTTAAATGACTCGTTGACCGCCAGGCTGATCGCCTGTTGGAGGGCGCTCCTCGTGATCGAGGCGTCCGCGGTGAAATAGGCCAGCATCGTGGCCATGCCGGGGATGGATCATTCCAGAGCCCTTCGCCATCCCGCCAATGGAAATCAAGCGACCGCCGATGCGCTCCTGAAAGGCGATGGATTTCTGGCGCAGGTCGGTCGTCAAGGATCGCCCGAGCGGCATCCAGGCCTCCACGGTCGTGCTGAGCTGGAGTGAGCAGCCGCGGTATGACCTTGCGATGATTCGATCGGACCGGCAACACACGACCGATCACGCCGCAGTGGACCCGATGAAGACATGATGTGAGGGGACGCTCATGTGTCGAGCGAGCAGCCGTGGCGGTTTTCTTTGCGGCAGCCAATCCTTTGGCGCCGGTACGGGCGTTCGCAGGTTACCGCTGCTGACGAGAATGGCCCGTCCGATTCCCCTGGGCGCAGGTGCAGGCGATCGACAATGACCGGTGCCGCGACCACCTGATTTTGCGTGAAGATCCCGGCGATGTGGGGCCACTGTTCGAGACGGACGAGCGGGAGGTCGAGCAGGCCTGGTTTCTGATGCCAGGCAACAGAGGCTGGCTGGCGTGGGAACCCCTGCGGTGCGGCATCCCGCGGCGTGGTGATGGTAGGTGACGTTTGGCCATGCTCGTGAAGGAGACGTCCTGCTCAATCTGGACTAGGGATAGCGCTGTGCGGGAGCCGCCAAGCTCGTCTCCTCAGGAAAGCTCAGCATGAGGTTCATGGCTCGAATGCGACGGCGCCTTCACAAGATTATCCAGCGCGGCTACCGTAATGACCGATCCTGCGCGGGATAGACCCGATGTCGCAATAAGTTAAACTCCTGATGCGCGCGGATCGGGCATGATGTTCTCCCGGGAATCGACGAATTGCTCACCTTTGTAAAGGTCTTCGATATAGGGCGCGCAGGTTCGGCAACGTCATCGGACTTAGCCGGCTGGGTAGGCGGTGCTCAAGATGCCGCGGTCTACTCTGGTGTCGAGTGCGTGGGTGAATGTCAGTTAATCGGGTTGTGCGGCAACCGTTCTCGATGGCTGAGACATGTTTGAAGCAACCTCAATGAGTTCTTAAGTTCTGATCCTCAGGGGTGTGGCAGGCCGCTTGATTTGTAGGGCTCGCAGATCTCACGGTCGAAAATGATAGTGGTTTTACCTCGCCCCGCGCCAGTAAATGCCGGATTTCGCATCGATGACTACGGTGTGTGGCTTACCGAGATCCCCGCGAACAGCGTGGCCAACTGGCGATAACGGCCGCAGTGGTGAACAGCTGCGGGCGAGGCCATTAACCTTCTCGCAATGGCGCCTGCAATTCAGGAAATCGAGATAAAGCGTCCTTCGGTAGTCTGCGGTCGTATGGAAGTGTGATACCACTAAGTTCATAGACCGCTTGATCCTGAGTCGATAATTCGCGCTGAGGGTCCACCACCAGCTTGCCGGGTTTTGAGGCAGGCGACGGCGTGGCGATTTGGTATGGGGTGGGGCCAAGAAGACTGCACCGCTCGGTTCCGCTGGCAGATCAAGCAGAGCGCCGAAACGAGAGAGAGATACGGCGTCGGGCCAGACTGGGAAGATCGCGCCGCTGGTCAGCCGTCTCCCGCGATTTTCCGATAATAGTGTAGTCAAAAATATTGTGCGGGAGGGGCTGTGGGAGGGTGACGAGCTCCGCCCGGTACATCCACTGGTCTCCGTGGCACTGGTGACGCGTATTTTCATCTGCTTCACCAGTAAGCACCTCCTCGACATGCAGGCGGAATACGCCTGTTTCCTTCAGGTAGACTGTGGCTCCTGATGTTTACGCCGCTTGAGTACACTGGAAACCGCTTCTTCTCGCACCTCGTCCGTACTTTTTTCCGCTCTTAACGCGCAGTCCCTTTGCCGCAAGCCTTCTTTCTTCAAGGGCGTGGCTTGAGGTGGCTGATTGAGTACCACCAACGCGGCGTGATTGCGCTGACGCAGGGGCCAGCCGTCCTGGTCGGTCTGCCAGGCCATGTACCGCCTTTAACGAGTACTGCCCACCGACACCGCCGATTCGAGAGGAATCGAATGCACCGCCGCGGCGCGTCAGTCGTGGGAAGACTTTCATGATCGGCTGACGGCTGATCGGAATGTCGCCCTCGCCTCCCAGTGACCAGGTGCTCTGGCAATGGCGGCCACCGTCGTCCAGTTGCATATTGAGTTCGTTACTGCCATGTTCTCAACGGTTCTCTTGCTCGCGCCGATGACTCAGATGACTCGATGAATGGCGAAAATTGCCCGGTTGTTGAGCCTGAAGGGAGCAGGATGGGCGTCCGATGCAGACGCGAAAGTTTTCGCTATACAGATTCTCAACAGGTTCTGGGATAACACGCTTCAATCGCTTCGGCCGGGAAAGAGTTCTGTCGATTTCGGAAGACATGCGCTCGTCGCGGTTCGGCGTTTCGCCTGCCCGGAAAGCCGCTTACAGATGACGATGTGGTGCCCGTGGCGCTACTTGTTGCTTGGTCGATGGATCTCTCCCGCATTCACGATCACAATATATCCCATGCGTCCAGCTACGAGGGTAAGGTTGGCTGTGGTTGTTGCACGCAACATCCTACACGCAGCTGGCCAATCGGCCTGCCGTTTTCCCATTGACGATGTACCACTTTTCCTACCGCCCAAGTTTTTACAGCGTCGAACATCGCCTCTTCCTACCTTCGCTATCGAGCAACTCAAGTTTCCCTGCACTTCCGGTGTGCCGATTTCTTCGACCTGCCTTGCTTCAGCCAGGCGTCGAGATCTGCGTGGTGCTCCGCCGCTTTTCCAACACGATCTTGTAATGTAGATCAGGCGGCGATGTTCGGAGGCCAACGAGGGTGATCGATGGCGTCGCTGGGCTCCGGCATCGATTTCATCCGCCCATTCCTTGTTGGGGCGACATGACCGGCGTAGTGCGCTGCTTATCGCCTGGCAATGACGACGCGCCGATCGTGTGACGGTTCCAAATGTTCGGCGAAACTTTGATCAAGCTCGCGCTTTCATTGGCCGGCGTGATCAATATAGTGACGAGCGCCAATTTGAATGGCATTACCTTCTGCGCCCCGACTCCAAATCGGAAACGGTTGGCGTGGGCACCGTCCCGTTTATTCGAAGCGACGACAAGATCCTGGCGCGCTGGCAAGGCCTCCTGGAGAAGCGGCGATCCACCCGGATAGATCAACCAGGCCCTGTTCTGGTAACTGATTGCGCCTGCTACTTCTGCGTCTCGTTATCAGAGTCCAGTTTGCCGAAATCTTCCGGCTTGATATTTTCTCCAGCCGCTGACGGTACCTGGTGGCCTTCTGAGCCTGTTTGGTGATTTCGCCACCGAATCGTTCGGCAAACACGCCAAGCAGCATTGCTCCAGCGCAAGGGCAAATTCATCAGGTTGGTCTGGCGTCAACAACTGGCAGTATTCTGAATCTTCAAACATCAAATGGATTTCGCAAAAACAGTGTGTCTGACAAGTCCTGTAATGACTACGCTGATGACGCTGCCAGGCAAGTCGGCAGCACTTCCCCGATGTCGCGTCATAGGCCGCAAAGTATCGCTTTCCAGTGACATAGCAATGCTTATATAAACTGAACGGAAGCGACAAT
>ERZ1370068.9051-contig-7859_pt1 | contig 75668 bp, 86 predicted proteins | sample MGYA00561227_ERZ1370068 | MGnify/ENA primary metagenome ERZ1370068 (study PRJEB38410, sample SAMEA6850437) | metagenome | study: Metagenomic assessment of the ecological functions of the soil: analysis of the soil microbiota associated with the... | reverse complement strand
CAGTTACGTATTGTTCCACGAGTAGTGGTGCCCGAAGACAGCCATGTTCTGGTACGTGCCCCGCGCGTAGACCTGCCAGAAGCTGCGGTTCGGCATGTTGCCGCGGAAGTCGGCTGCGACCTGGCGGCCCAGAACGACCCTTCGGTTCACGGACCGGATCTGCCAGGTGATGAGCGCGGGCGTCACCGGCAATCCTCGCCAGCCGCGGGTGCGTCCATCGTCGGCTATCGGATCCTCGGCGCCCGCTACGAGCAGCACGCGTCCCCGGAGCAGGCCAGCAGGTCGCGGCTCGTCTGCCCCGCGGAACGCGATCGACGCGTCACGCGCGGCGTCGGTCCGCGTACGGCCCGCTGGATGTGCGGGCCCGGGCCAGGGTTCACCGGGCTGCCGCTTTCGAGCTCGGTCAGATGAACGTGGCCTGACCCGGCATGGAGCGTGGCCCAGGGACGGTCCGGGGAAGCCCTGACCTGCGTTCCGACCGACACCATCGCGTGGATGTGCCAGTACTCGAACACTCGGCCGCCGCCGGAACTGGACCTTCACCCAGTGGTCGCGGGTGTCCACGTGGGTCACGGTTCTGGAGGCGACCGGATAGACGAGCGATCCGTCGGGGCGACGATGTCGATGCCGCGGTGCAGCGAGAACTCGTCACCGGTCAGCGCCGTGGAGAGTCGGGGATCTTTTCGAAGACCGTCCGTGGGTCGGCGAAGCCCCGCGAACTGGATGCTGCCGGTCGAACGGTTTGACCGGCCACTGGTAGCTTACGCTTCATTGACCGCTCGCCGGTGCCGTGGCTGTTGGTGGCGCCCAGGTCGCCAGCGAGCATGATGGCGGAAAGAGCAATTGCCGCCCACACGATGCTGCGTGGGTCATGCCCGAGGTGTGTGTAAGTGGTCATGGGACGAGTCGGGATCCAGGGCCCCACTGGGGTGCTCTCAGCCTCGGCTACAACCGTCACCGCTAACGCCGGTTAGGGCCTTGGCGATTTCGACTTGCGCGACGTCGAGGCTCGCGTGGCAATGATGGACCCGACCCTCGCCTACAGGGCCCCCGGCCGGGAGGCTCGAGGCCGCGAGTCCGTGTGCGAGGTGGTGAACCGGTAGTGGCCGGGGTCAGAAACGTTCGCCTGGTGCCGGGGGCGTAGATCGAGTCAGAGGCTGGCTTACAGCATCTTCGCGAAATCCGGCGCCGCAGTGCGAGTGGCAATGACGCGGCGCCCGTTGCAGGCAAGACTCCAGCGGATCCGCGCGGGCGTCACGGGCAGGTTCCTGACCAGCTTCGGCACGAGGCGAATGTCGAAGGCTTCGACCACGATGTTGAGGCGGCCGGTCAGGACTGGGCGTCGACCCTTTGCTGGCTGCTTGCGCAGGAACTCAAACCGGAGCTACGGCTGCGGCGTGTGGTCGACATAGGGGCCGAGACTGCCCGGGCAGCGGATTCGTCACGGCATTTGTTCTCGCGCCTGCGAAATGTGGACGTGATCCGCGCCCCCTCGTTGACGATGTGGCCAAGAAGTTGATGGAGACGGAACCCATCTGGTTGGTCTCGGACTGCCGGGATGACGTGCCAGTAGCCGAACAATCCCGCGCTTTGCCCGACTGCACCGCCTCTGCGGCCGCCGGTGGAGCACCTGGCCTGCCTCGACCGCATAGACCGCGGTGCCGTCGGGGCCGATATCGTCGATGCCGAAATGGAAGGTCTGGCGTCCATGTGCCCGTTGCGTGGGTCGTTCAGGTACGCGAACCGGATGCTGGCGGTTGAAGGGCTTGACCGGCCAGCCGTACGTCGTGGCTGACCGGCCTGATGGGCGACGACGCGAGTCTGCGTGAACTGTGCACCCAGGACGCGGGCCTGATTTAAAGCAGTCAGGGCGAGGCGGGGACGAGGACGGCGGAGGCGACGAACGGCCTGCAACGCCTGCTGATGAGTGCGGTGACGGTTTGCATGCCGTCACCGTCGAGCGGCCCTCGTAAATGGCTCAGTAACGGGCCGCCAACCGCTCCCTAATTGGTCTAGAAACCGAGACTCCGCCTTTCCAGGCGATCGGTGTCACGCTATTCGTTGCAATGACAACCTCAAGCAGTGCCCTGACCTCCTGTTCACGGATATCGAGGGCCTGACGCGGCTTGCGCGCACGCTCGGGGATCGCTTCGACGACGTTCTCGAAGCTCACAACCGATTCTTCGCGACTCGTTCTCCGCCCACGGCGGTAGCGCGAGGTCCAGTCAGCTTACGACAGCTTCTTCTCGTATTCGAGCGCGCGCGCGACGCCGCCGCCGCCGCGGTGTCGAGGCTGCCAGCGCCCGCCGCCGAGTTCAGGCCTTCGAGGGCGCGGCAGTCAGGGTACGGATGGGGATCCACACCGCGAGGCGAGCCTCGACACGCACCGCGGCGTAGCTGTTCATCGGGTCGCCTGAATCTCGGCGGCGGCGCACGGTGGGCAGATCGTGCTTTCGCAATCGACCCAGACGATGGTCGAAGACGTGTCGAGGCGCTTGTTCCGGACTCTCGTTTGCGGATCTGCTGGGCGACCACCTGATCAGCGACTCGACCGGCTGCGCCTGTACCAGCTCGTGGCGCCCGCCTGGCTGAGGAGTTCCCGCCGCTTGAGGTCGAGGAGTCGAAGCCCGCGGGGACGCTTACAGACGACGTGAGCTGGCTCCTCGGGGAGCCTCGAGGTGCGTCGCGGCGGGTAAGGTTCTCGAGATCGGCGGGCGGTGAAGCAGCGCGCCGTTCTCGCGATCCTGGCTCTGAACGCGGCACGGATCGTCCTGACCGACCGCCTCATCGATCTCCTGGGGGCGAGCAGCCGCCGAAGACCGCCGCGAACTCTCCAGAACTTCATCTCCTCAGTTGCGCAAGACCGTCGGTGCGAATGTCGTCGCCTACGAAGCCGCCCGGCTATCTCCTGAACGTCGCCGCCGACCAAATCGGACCTCAATCAGTTTGAGCGACTCGCCGCCGGGGCGGTCGCTCGAGCCTGAAGCTCGCAAACAGCTTCGGGAAGCGCTTGGGTTGTGGAGCGGCTCCCGCTTGCCGACTTCACCTTCGAGCCGTTCGCCAGGAGCACCGAGACGCCCGCCCAGAAGAGCTTCGTTCTGTCGGCCCTCGAGGATCGAATCGAGGCCGATCTCGAAGGTGGCGCGGGCAGCCGAGCTCTCGTCGGCGAGCTGGAGGCCTCGTCAAGCAGAATCTGGCCCGCGAGCGGCTCCGCGGCCAGCTGATGCTCGCGCTCTACCGATCGGGGCGTTAGCCGAGGCGCTTGGCGCCCATCAGCCCGCCGCGCGCTAGTCGACGAGCCGGGGATCGAGCCGAGCCCTGCGCGGCCCAGCAGCCTTAATGCATCGATCCTGCGCCAGAGTCCATGCTGCAGCCGCAGGCCGATGGATGCCGTTGCAGGAGGATCGCGTCGGAGAGGTCGTCCGCGCGCTCCTCTCCGGTCGGCTCGTCCCGGTGCTGGGGCCGGGGATCACAGCCGAGGGCCAGACCTCGCGCGCCATTTGCCGAAGCGTTCGCGCTGGTCGCCCGGAAGAGCACCGTGGCGACCTGGACGCGGGTCTCGCAGTACGTCGCGTCGACCCAGGGGCATCGGGCCGCTCTACGACCAGTTGCACGAGCTGTACGCAGAGGGACTCTGGAGCCCGGGCCTGTCGAACACTTCCGGCAGGCCTGGTCCCGAGCTCGCCTGCGCCCGCGGGACGTCTCACCAGCTGATCGTGACGACTGGCTATGGCCATGCCTCGAGGGTGCCTTCTGAGTGGAGCGTAGCGAGGAGGCCGACATCGTTCCTGTTCCCGGCGGTCGGCCCGACCGCGGAAAGTTCGTCCACCGATCGCCGGACGGCGCGGAGACAGTGGTCGCGGTGCCGAACACGTACGGAGAGCTCTCACCGACGGAACGCCCGTGATCCCCAAGCCCACGGTGGAGTCGATCGGCGCTCCGAGCGCGGCGAGAGCTTCGTGGTCAGCGAGGACGACTACATCGGGTACCTCGCGCAGAGCGAGCTGGCAAACGTTCTCCCGGTCACCCTGCGCATTAAGCTCCGGCGGCGCAGCCACTTGCTCTTCATCTCGTACTCCGGTCGTCGAATGGAGCCTGCGCGTCTTCCTGCACCGTGTGTCTGGCGACCAGCTGATCAGCTATCGCTCAAACGGGGCTGTGTTGCCAGGTGCGCATATCCGCTCCAGCACGAGCTCTGGCGGCAAAGCGCGGGGTCGATCTGTACGACGTTCCTCTCTGACGACTTCGTGGCCGACCTCGGAGCTCCGGTCGCACAGGCTGCGCGATGATGTTCGAGAGCCCCTGCCAAAGGGCCTCGTTCCCTTCGAGGACAGCGAGCTCGACGCGCTCCCGTTCTTCGGGCGCGTAAGGCGCGAGAAGAGATCATTTCTGTGGCTGAAACCGCCCGCCGCCCGGCTGACGGTGGCCTACGGCCTGAGCGGAGTGGGGAAGAGCTCGGTGCTCCGGGCTTGCTGTGGCGCACAGGCTGCGAGGGCAGGCGCGGGAGAACGTCGCAGTAGGGCGGTCATCCGAGTTCGCGGTCGTCGTGGCCTCGACACCTGAGCGACGATCCGGTCGGCAGCATCCGTGCTGCGGTGCGCGAGGAGCTCGGTGCCTGTTCGGGACGGCGCCTCTGGACGAGCGAGAGGGCGAGACCCTTGCCGACACGCTTTGGACGTTGACCGAGTCGCCTGCCTGCGACCTCTTGCTCGTGCTTGACTCAGGCGGAGGGGAGTACTCTGTACCACGGCAGGAGACCGGCTTTGCACGCGAGCCGCCGGAGCTCGTCACGCGGCCCGGCCCCGCGTGCGCGTGCTGGCCTCTGCGCGACGACGCGCTCGCGAAGCCTGACCGGTTCAAGGGGCATCTGGAACCTTCTCGCCAACTATCTACGGCCTGATCACCGGATCGAGCTCTGCGCGTGACGCGACCACGAAGCCCGTCGAGCGCTGTAAATCAGCGCAACGGGGCAAGCGATCGAGGTCGAGCCGCCGCCAGCTGACGGAGGCCGTGCTCGATCAGACGGCCGCGGGCAAGGTCGACCTCGGTGTGACGCCGGGCGCGGGCTCGCCGCGGGTGAGGCGGACGAGGGCCGGATCGAGGCGCCTTTATCTCCAGCTCGTGCTGGAACGAATCTGGAGGAGGAGCGCGAGGGCGGGTCGAGTCTCCGCGCACCCTCGCCCGACTCGGCGGCGCGGAGGCAATCGTGCGCACGCACTTCGCACCGGGCTGCCGAGGCGCTTAATGGACGAGAAGGATCTGGCGGCAGACGTCTTCCGCTACCCAGGTGACGCCTTCGGGCGCTAAGGTCGCACACGGAGTCGGCGATCTCGCTGAGCACGCATCCGTCGACGAGCAGCTCCCTGCTGCCGGTGCTCGACGCTCGGTCGGGAGCGCACGTGCGCCCTGTCGACGGAGCCGACGGAAGCAGAGCTGGCGCGAGATCTTCCACGACGTCCTCGGCGAGGCCGTGCTGACCTGGCGTCGCGAACGGAACACGAGCGGAGCGCCGCATTGCCGAGCGGCGAAACCGGCGGCTTGCCCTCTTGCCGGTGGTGCGTTGGTGGCGCTGGCCGCGATGACGGGCGTCGCGATTCATGCTTCAGCCAGCGCGCCAACGCACAGCAGGCGACCCGGCACGCAGATAGCTCGCGCGCTCCTGGGCCGATGCGCTGTCTCAATCCTCGATGTGGATCCGCAGTTGAGCCTCTCCCTCGGCCTGAGAGCGGCTGGACATCGAGCGCACGCAACAGACCCAGGATGTGTGCTCAGCCAGGCAATCGAGGCCTCACGCGTGCGGACGTGCAAAAGGTGTTCGATACTGCCCGCTCCAGTTCCCAAAGTCCCTGGGAACCTCAAACAACTCCCCTCGCAGTGGGGTGGCGGCGTTGCCTTCAGTCCGGACGGCAAGCTCGTGGTGACGGGTCAGCACCGACTACACGGTGCGCCCATGGTCGGCAAACCGAAACAGAGTTTGAAGGTGCCCCGGGCCACCGCGCCCATGTCATCGCGGCAGCGTTCAGCCCCGACGGGAAGCTTCTTGCGACGGGGAGCGACGACGGGCACGGGCGGTTGTGGAACGTTGGAGGACCGCTCGGTTGATCGGTACACCCCCGGCACACGGGGGCCCCGACGTCGATTGCGTTCAATCCACGCAGCGATCCCCGTGGCGACGGGGAGCCTGATTGCAGACCATCCAGGTGTAAGCGACGCAGCTCGCGACTCTGGTGCTCCGCGGTCACTGTTGGGCGTCACTGCGTGAGCTTCACACCTGACGGGCGCCGCCTCGTCAGCGTGAGCCTGACGGAACCCGGCGCTTCTGGGATCCCGGAGCCGGAGCCCCAAATGATCGTCGTTCCCGGCGCTGAGCCGCTTGAGCGCCGCCGGTGGTCGAGGCGAAAGGTGCTGCGGGCCACGTCACGCCCCTCGAGGGCGGCAAGGTGTCCCTCCAGATCTGAAGACCGGGAAGGTGATGAGCTTCAGGGCGACTTGCGGCCGCCGATCACCTTCACCTCCGTGCACTTTCTGACCGCTCGGGCGAGCGCCTGCGACCGCGACCAAGGATGGCGTTATCCGGATCTGGAACGCGAGAACCGGAGCGCCGTTGCTAAGCCCTCGGTTAATTCAATGGGCTCGTCCACGACACAGAGTTCAGCCTTGACGGCCGCTGGGTCAGAGCAGCCGCTTCACCGCCGTACTTCTGGCGGTCGAACTAAAGGCGCCATCCACACGTACCTGCACGAGAAGGAACTCCCCGTGGCCAGATTCGAAGGTGACCAGCGAATCGCAGACGTTTGCCCACGACGGCAGCTGGGTCCGGGAGTGGTTCTGGTGACTATTGCGGAACGCTGGACGAGCTCGTTCGCCCTCGCCAGTGCAAGGCTTGCGATAATCTGGTCGCACCTTCACGACCGAAGAGCGCGGGCTCTTGGACCCCCAGCTAGCCTGTTCGGCAAGTGCCCGTTCAAGACAGCCGCCGAGCTACGCGCTGACAGGCATTCAGCCGCGGGCGATCGAGGAGATCACGCGCCTCCAGGCGGTGAGCGCTACCAGACGCTGCTCGGCGCCACCGGCACCGGCAAGACGGCGACGATGGCCTGGATCGATCGAGAAGCTGCAGCAGCCCGGCGCTCGTGATCGCCCACAACAAGACGCTCGCCGCGCAGCTCTGCAACGAGTTCCGCGAGTTCTTCCCGCACAACGCGGTCGAGTACTTCGTCTCCTACTACGACTACTACCAGCCCGAGGCGTACGTCCCGCAGGCCGACCTCTACATCGAGAAGGACTCGCTCGCGGAACGACGACATCGACCGGCTGCGCCACGCAGCGACCTCGAACCTGCTCCAGCGCCGCGACACGGTCATCGTCGCGTCCGTCTCCTGCATCTACGGCCTCGGCTCGCCGGAGGAGTACGAGAAGCGCGTCGTCTTCCTCGACGGTCGGCGAGGAGACCGACCGCGACGTGATGCTGCGGAAGCTGATCGACATCCAGTACGTCCGCAACGACACGCTGCTCGGCCGCGGCCGCTTCCGGGTCAAGGGCGACGTGATCGAGATCCAGCCGGCGTACGCGGAGACCGCCTACCGGGTCTCGATGTTCGGCGACGAGGTCGAGCAGATCACGCACTTCGACCCGCTCACCGGCGAGGTGCTTCGCGAAGCTCGACACGATCACCGTCTTCCCGGCGACGCAGTACGTCACCTCGAAGCCGACGATCGAGCGCGCCAGTCGACGAGATCCGGCACGAGCTGGAGCAGCAGGTGGCGCTCTTCGAGAGCGAGGGCCGGATGCTCGAGGCGCACCGGATCCGGCAGCGCACCGAGTACGACCTCGAGATGATGCAGGAGCTCGGCTTCTGCAACGGGATCGAGAACTACTCGCGGATCCTCGACGGCCGCCCGCCGGGCTCGGCGCCGCACACGCTGCTCGACTACTTCCCGTCCGACTACGTCGTCTTCGTCGACGAGTCGCACCAGACCGTCCCGCAGATCGGCGGCATGTACGAGGGCGACCGCTCGCGCAAGCAGACGCTCGTCGACCACGGCTTCCGGCTGCCGTCCGCGCTCGACAACCGGCCGCTCCGCTTCGACGAGTTCCTCGACAAGGTGCAGTCAGCTCGTCTTCGTCTCGGCGACGCCGGGCGCATTCGAGCTGCGCCACTCGACGGTGCGTCTCCGAGCAGCTGATCCGGCCGACCTACCTCGTCGATCCCGAGGTCGAGCTGCGCCCGACGAAGAACCAGATCGACGACCTGCTGAACGAGATCCGCAAGCGCGAGGAGGTCGGGCGAGCGCGTGCTCGTGACGACGCTGACGAAGAAGATGTCCGAGGACCTGACCGACTACCTGCTCGAGGCCGGGCGTGCGGGCGCGCTACCTGCACTCCGAGATCGACACGCTGGAGCGGATCCAGATCATCCGCGAGCTGCGGCTCGGCGAGTACGACGTGCTCGTCGGGATCAACCTGCTGCGCGAGGGGCTCGACCTGCCCGAGGTGTCGCTCGTCGCGATCCTCGACGCCGACAAGGAGGGCTTCCTCCGCGGCAAGACCGCGCTCGTGCAGACGATCGGCCGCGCCGCGCGGAACCTCAACGGCCGCGTGCTGCTCTACGCCGACAAGATGACCGAGGCGATCAAGGGCGCGATGGACGAGACCGAGCCGCCGGCGCGAACGTCCAGCTCGCGTACAACGAGGAGCACGGGACGACGCCGGATCTCGATCACCAAGGGCGTCTCCGACATCGCCGAGTTCCTGTCGCTCGAGAACCCGAACGTCCCCGGCCGCAGGCGCCGCGGCGCGCGGCCGACGTCGAAGGACTGTCGCGCGAGGAGCTCGAGAAGCTCGCGGTCACGCTCGAGGAAGAGATGTTCGTCGCGGCCGGAGGAGCTCCGTTTCGAGTACGCCGCGAAGCTGCGCGACGAGATCAGCTGACCTGCGCCGCGAGCTGCAGGCAGCCCAGCCAGGCGTGACCGCCTAACGGGCGGCCGATGACGAGGTTGATGGGAAGCCCCGTATCTGGTAGTTCCGGCCCCAGAACCGTCCGATCACCTGCCCGACCCGGAAAGCGAAATGGTGTCGCTCTGATGACCGATCGCGCAGTTGCCGCTGCGGATCCTGGTCCGGGCATCGCCCAGCCTCGAGCCGACCACGCTGGGCACGCGACAGCGTGCCGGGTCTTGGGCTTGGGTTTGAAGAAGACAGCGTCTGCACGGCTGCATCGACAACGTGCTTGCGTGCATTTATTCGAGGGTGAGTTCCTTCCGCTGACGTCAGGACGATCACAGCCGCCCGAGGGCCCTCGCTCGATGATGTAATGCATAGACGCGGGCGCCGTCGCTGTAGAAGCCCCCGCCCGTCGCCGTTCCCTTCCACGCGCGTACTGCTCGGCGGTGGCGGACAGAGACCTCCTGACCGAATGAGAGTCATGCCATTCCGGAGGATATTCGAACTCGCTCATCAGGCCGTCAACCGCCGTTTGAGCCCCACGGCTCGACATGCACTTCCAGCGCCGAGCCAAAGGGCGGGTAGGGGATTGGTTTCGGATCGAAGAACACTTTGGGCTGCCCTCCGCGAGATGCTTCACGCGCCAGCCCTCAGGCAGCTGGATCGCGAACCGGTGCACGCGATTCACATAAAGACTCACCCCGCGGGTAGGCGTGCTGCAGCGTCTGCAACTTCACTTATCTGGGCCGTTGTCCTCTCAGAGTGACAGATAGCCTCCGGATCGCCCCCGCCAGCGATCAGCGACCCCAAGAGCGGGGACACACCGCGAGTGATCCGTATCGGGTCGGATCCTCACACACCGAGCATGTTCCGCCCTCGGTGAGTTTCGAGTCGGTTCGAGGTTCAGCTTCTACCAGTTTGCGGGCGCGCGCAGCTCGTCCTCTTCGCGCGCCTTGGCCTCGTGGGTAGGCAATCTCGCCTGCGCACCATTCGCTGCGGCCGTCGCGCCGAGCCCGGATCCTCATCCGTCATTTTCGAGCATTCTTCGCCATCTTCGTCCTCCAGCAACTCTCGATCTCGCGCACGTCGACCTGATGTCGCTGAGCAGTCTCATGATAGTTGTCACATCGCGGTGCTCGATCGGCTCCACCCGCATATCGTCGCGTTGATCTCGGGCTCCTGGGTGCCATTTCGGGACGTGTCGCCGCATGGAGGGGCCTGCGCCCTAGCGACTTTCGTCCTCCAGCGCACCGTGTTTTTTCCGCAGCCGGAATGGAACCCGACACGGGGCAAACCCCAAAAGAGGAGGCACTAAGTGAAATCATCGCGTTCATCATCCTCGGCGCACTCGCCGGGGCGATCGCGAAGGCACTGCTGCCCGGCGAGCGACCCTGGCGGGTCATCGTCACCGATGATCATCGGGACGTCGCCGAAAGCGCTGCTCGGCGGCTTCTCTCGCCGCAGCGATCTTCAACGCCGCATCCGCTCGACGAGTTCTTCGACATCAGCACCTGGCTGACGGCGATCGTCGGCTCGATCGTCCTGCTCCTCATTCCACCGCGCCGCTAGCCGGCACGCAGCGCCAATAGCAGCGCGACCGTTCAGCGGCTCGATTCGGCCGACAGGCTCACGGCCGCGCGGCGAACACGCCGCACGGCCGTGAGCCCCCCAGCCGTCCTCGCGCCAGATGTGGGTCTGGCGAGTGGTCGGCGCCTCCGTTGCACTCGCCAGTAACGTGCAGCCGCAGCACCGCCGCCGCCGCCGGGGCGCGGCTGGACGCGCTGGCGCGACCGATGGATGATCACGCCCTTCGCACATCGCCGCGGATGACCTCGAACTCGTGCCAGGCTCTCGCTGACCGCGCCCTGGTGGATGTGCCCCGCGAGGATCAGCTCGGCGCTCTGCTGTCGACGAGCGAGGCGAGGACGTGCGGAGCGGCGGGCGACCGGCCTCTGCGCGAGCGCCATGGTGCTCCGATCAGGTGATGCGCAGTGTGTGACGACCTCAACGCGCCCTCCGGCGCCCGCGAGGAGCCGTTCTCCGTGCCCGCGCGAGCTGTGCCCTCGCGGATTCCGCCGGACTGGTGACGCCAGGCGCGCACTGAGTTCAAACCCACCACGTGCAGCGTCGGCGAGCGGAAGACGGGCTCGGTCGTCTCCCACTGACGCTCGAACTCGGCGAAGGTGCGGGTGAAGCGCGCCGGGAAGCTGTACGGGATGTCGTGATTCCCGGATCGCAAAACCACGGGCGGCCCCAGAGACCGCAAGCAAGAATCTGGCGGGCCGCCGCGTTGCTCGTCGTCCCCGGTGCGTCAGGTCGCCGCTCGCGACGATGAGCTCTCCGGGTGCGGCGCGCTCGATGAGGGTCGCGAGACTGCGCTCGACTTGCGGCGCCTCGCGTCCCCGGTCACGTGCATAAGGTCCGAGATATGGAGGACGCGTGCTGGAAGGGCCGAAGCACTGGGTAGACTCATGACCGTGGTGGACGAGTCACTGGAGATCTCTTTCGACGACCTCATCTGGGTCTGGTTGCTGGGTGGCGCGATGCGCAAGAGGCGCGCGGCGAGCCGCCGACGATGGGCAGAAAGAGGCGCTCGGCCGCTGGGAGTCGCTCTCCGGAGCCCGCAAGGCGGCGACGGTCGGAGCCTTCGGCGGTCGGCACGTTCAGTATCGGGTTCACCTCGGCGGCCTGGTCTTCGGCCGCTGGCGCAAGGCCTGATCCTGGCCCCAGCGCGCAAAACGCGGCAGGAGAGCCCGCCGGGTTGCCGAAACCAGGCAAACGATGTGCCTGGGAGAACGGGACGAGCACGTCTGCCTGAAATGCGCCGTCACGGCATCGTTCTTTGCACGTCCGCCTGCCCGCTCCGGCAGGTCGCTATCGCCGGAATCTTCATCCTGACCCTGCCCTGGGCGGCGGCGGCCGTCGTCGGGCCGCGCTGATCGCGGTCGCCGCGGGCCTTCACGCTCCGCGCAGTCTGGCAATGGGAGCGAACGCGATCGTGGTCACGACGGAGAAGTCTACGTCGTCAACGGCACCCTGCGCCGCCGGACGAAGACCGTGAAGCCTGGCGGCTGACGCCGTCGAGCTCTCGACCAGTCGTTGCTCGGACAGCTGCTCGGCTACGGGACGCTCGTCGTCGGCCCGCTCACGGTCGGCCACGTCGCCGAGCCGAAGAGGTCTGCCAGCTCGTCGAAGAGCTCGCGACCTGACAGTCCCAGAACCGCTTTCCGCATCCGGGCGAAGAACCAGCAGACAGCAATACCGTGGCGCAAGGTGCTGCCTCCGTCCGATTGAACGGAGAGCTCAACATGCGAAAGCTGGTCTGTCGTCACCACAGTCCCGGCGTCGGGAGCCTCGTCCCTCACCGGACTCCGGGCTCGGCCTCGACCACGAAGCTGGCAGCGACGCAGCTCACAGCGAAGCTGAACAACGTGCACAGGAAGTACCGAAGCCCGACGCCGACGGAGGTACCGGGCGGTTCACCGACGCTCACGGGGCGTTCGCTCAAGTGGAAGCTGACGTTCAGTGGCTCACCGCACAGATCAGCGCGCTCACATCCACCTCGGCAAGCGCGGCGTGGCCGGGGCGGTTGCGGTTCCGCCTGCGGCCCGTGCCGGTCTGGAGTGCACGGCAAGACGCGAGTGACGGCCAGCGGTGGGCTGCGCCTTGGCTAAGACGCGCGGCGCCCGCGCATGTCAACGTCCACACACTGGAAGAACCCTGATTGATATGTCCGCGGCTGATCCGCAAGGCCTCACGTAGTCGCGGTTCCCAGATGTTGCGCGGGAGCGTCGGAAGCCTGCTCCCGTCGCCTGACCGAATACTTGTTCGCGTCCACTCCCGTCGGTAAACTGGGTCGGTTATGGCCTCCGAAGAGCTGGGTCATTCACGGCGCCCGCGAGCACAACCTCGAAGGACATCGACCGTCCGCCTGCCGCGGAACAGCGCTGATCTGCATCACCGGGCTCTCCGGCTCCGGCAAGTCGCGCCTTGCCTTCGACACGATCTACGCCGAGGGGCAGCGCCGCTACGTCGAGTCGCTCTCCGCCTACGCGCGGCAGTTCCTCCAGATGATGGAGAAGCCGGACGTCGACTCGATCGACGGGCCTCTCGCCGGCGATCTCGATCGACCAGAAGACGACCTCGCGCAACCCGCGCTCGACGGTCGGCACGGTGACCGAGATCTACGACTACCTGCGCCTGCTCTACGCGCGCGTCGGCCGGCCGCACTGCCCGATCTGCGGGCGGCCGATCGCCGGGCCAGTCGATCGAGGCAGATCGTCGACCAGGTGCTCGCGGCTCCCCGAGGGGACGAAGTTCACGGTCAACGCGCCGGTCGTCCGCGACCGCAAGGGCGAGTACAGCGACGTCTTCGAGGAGCTGCGCGCCGACGGGCTTCACGCGCGTGAAGGTCGACGGCGAGCAGCGCCTGCTCGAGGAGGCGATCGTCCTCGACAAGAAGTTCAAGCACACGATCGAGGTCGTCGTCGACCGGCTCGTGATGAAGCCCGACCTGCGGCACGCGGCTGGCGCAGTCGATCGAGACCGCGACCGCGCCTCGCCGACGGCCTGGTCGTGATCGACGTCGTCGACGGCGAGCGAGCTGCACGTTCTCCGAGAGCTTCGCCTGCCCCGAGCACGGCGTCCGCCTGCCCGAGCTCCAGCCGCGGATCTTCTCGTTCAACTCGCCGCACGGCGCGTGCCCGCGCTGCACCGGGCCTCGGCTCGCAGCAGGAGATCGACCCCGACCTGCTCGTCCCCGACCCGACGCCTCGATCGGCGAGGGCGCGCTCGTCCCGTGGTCGGTCGGCAGCTCGGGCTTCTACGAGTCGGTCATCCAGGCGATCGCCGACCGGTACGAGATCGACCTCGACAAGCCGTGGCGCGACCTGACCGACCGAGCAGCAGGACTCTCTTCCTGTACGGCACGGACGGCGAGCGGGATCTACGTCCAGCTACCGCAACCGGATGGGCCGGCGGCGCTCGTACATGCTCGCCTTCGAGGGATCGTCCCGAGCCTCGAGCGCCGCTACCGCGAGACCGACTCGCACGCAGCAGCGCGAGCGGATCGAGGAGTACATGAGCTTCCGGCCCTGCCCGGTCTGCAACGGCGCGCGGCTCAAGCCCGAGGTGCTCGCGGTCACCGTCGGCGAGCGTCAACATCCACGAGTTCACGCAGCATGTCGGTGCACGCGCGCGATCGAGTTCCTCGACGAGCTCGAGCTGACGCGAGACCGAGGAGCTGATCGGCGCACGGATCGTCAAGGAGATCCGCGAGCGGCTGACCTTCCTCGACAACGTCGGCGTCGGCTACCTGCAGCTCGACCGCGCCGCGGCGACGCTCTCGGGCGGCGAGGCGCAGCGGCTCCGGCTCGCGACGCAGATCGGCTCGCAGCTCGTCGGCGTGCTCTACATCCTCGACGAGCCGTCGATCGGGCTCCACCAGCGCGACAACGGCAAGCTGATCGCGCACGCTCGAGCGGCTGCGCGACCTCGGCAACACGGTGCTCGTCGTCGAGCACGACGAGCAGATGATGCGCGCGGCCGACTAGCTCGTGGACATGGGGCCGGGCGCGGGCGAGCACGGCGGCCACGTCGTGGCCGAGGGCACGGCGGCGAAGGTCGAGCGGAACGCGAAGTCGGTCACGGGCCAGTTCCTCTCCGGGCAAGCGCGAGATCGCGGTTCCGCGCGCGGCGCGACCGAGGACCTCGGCTCGTTCATCGGTGCGCGGCGCGCTCGCATGCACAACCTGAAGGACATCGACGTCGAGTTCCCGGTCGGCAAGTTCGTCTGCGGTGACCGGCGTCTCCGGCTCCGGGCAAGTCGACGCTCGTGAACGAGATCGTCTACAAGGCGCTCGCGAACCGGCTGCACCGGATGCGCGTCGAAGCCGGGCGAGCACGACTCGGTCGAGGGGATCGAGCGTCTTCGACAAGGTGATCGACATCGACCAGTCGCCGATCGGCCGCACGCCGCGGTCGAACCCGGCGACGTACACCGACCTCTTCACGCACATCCGCGAGCTCTACTCGCTCACGCCCGAGGCGAAGGTGCGCGGCTACAAGCCGGGCCGGTTCTCGTTCAACGTCCGCGGCGGCCGCTGCGAGACCTGCAAGGGCGACGGCACGATCAAGATCGAGATGCACTTCCTGCCGGACGTCTACGTCCCGTGCGAGACCTGCCACGGGCACGCGCTACAACCGCGAGACGCTCGAGGTGCGCTTCAAGGGCAAGTCGATCGCCGACGTGCTCGAGATGTCGGTCGAGGAGGCGCTCGCGCTTCTTCGCGAAGATCCCGAAGCTGCGGCGGCGGCTGCAGACGCTGCACGACGTCGGGCTCGACTACGTCAAGCTCGGCCAGCCGGCGACGACGCTCTCCGGCGGCGAGGCGCAGCGCGTCGAAGCTCGCGGCGGAGCTCTGCGAAGGTCGCGACCGGGCGGACGCTCTACATCCTCGACGAGCCGACGACCGGCCTCCACTTCGCCGACATCGAGAAGCTGCTCGAGGTGCTCCAGCGGCTCGTCGACGCGGGCAACACGGTGCTCGTGATCGAGCACAACCTCGACGTGATCAAGCAGGCCGACTGGATCGTCGACCTCGGCCCCGAGGGCGGGGAGGCGGGCGGCGAGCTGATCGCGGCCGGCACGCCTGAGCAGATCGCGGAGACCGAGGGATCGGCCACCGGGGAATTCCTCCGCAACGTCGCTCGCACCCCACGGGAGCCGGTCGCTGCCTGACGTGCAGGAAATCGCTCCCGGCCTCCGCCGCTGGACCGCCTGGCACGACCACTGGGAGGAGCAGGTCGGCTCGGTCGCGGTGGACACCGCCGACGGCCTCGTGCTGATCGACCTCGCTCGATCCGCCCGCCGACCTTCCGAGCCCGAAGCACGTGCTCCTGACGCTCTACTACCACGCGCGGACGGCAGCCGGGCTGAAGGCTCGCGTCTGGGGCGCCGGCCCGTTCGCAGGGGCCGCTCCGGAACCGCGGCGTCGAGGCTGAGGACGCGGCGGCCGGAGAGCTGCCTGGCGGGATCGTCCCGTTTCCCACCGCTCGCCCGTCCGAGGCCGTGTACTGGCTGCCGGAGCACCGCGCCGTCGTCGTCGGCGACGTCCTGCTCGGTGCGGGGCGCGAAGCCACGCGCCACGGACGAGCCGCTCCGCCTCTGTCCCCAGCGGTGGCTCGGGAAGGCGACGCACGAGGACCTGCGGAGGTCGCTGCTACCCCTGCTCGACCTGCCCGTGGAGCACGTGCTCGTTTCGCACGGGCGCCCCGTGGTGGAGAACGGGAAGCGCGAGCTGCGCGCGGGGCGTTGACATGACGACGGTCGCCGAGCGCCGCGAACGCTTCAGGGCGCTGCACGCCGCAGACGCGCTGTGTTCGTGATGCCGAATCCGTGGGACGTCGGCTCGGCCCGGCTCCTTGCCACCTGCGGCTTCGAGGCGCTCGCGACGACGAGTGCCGGCTTCGCCTGGGCGCTCGGCAAGCACGACCAGAACGTCACGCGCGACGAGCTGGTGGCTCATGTCGCGGAGCTCGCCGCGGCGACCGAGCTGCCCCTCAACGTCGACAGCGAGCGGTGCTATCCGGACGATCCTGGCGGTGTCGCCCAGACGGTGGCGCTGCTGGCCGAAGCAGGAGCCGCCGGCTTCTCGATCGAGGACTACGACCCGGCCGCCGGCGGCATGGACGAGATCGCGCGTCGCCGCCGAGCGTGTGGCAAAGTCGCCGCCGACGCTGCACACCGCCTGCCGGAGCCGCTCTTGCTGACCGCCCGCGCCGAGAATCACATTCGCGGTGTCGACGATCTCGACGACACGATCGCCAGGCTGATCGCCTATCGGGAGGCCGGCGCCGACGCGGTGTACGCCCCTGGTCTCACTGGACCTGCAGGCAGATCGCGACCGTCGTGACGGCCGTCGAGATCCCCCTCAACGTCCTCATCCTGCCGGGCGGACCGACGGTCGGCGAGCTCGCCGGGATCGGCGTGCGCCGCGTCTCGACGGGGAGCCTCCTCGCGGCGAGGGCCTACGGCGCTCTCGTGGAGGCGGCGGACGTGCTGCGCGACCAGGGGACTCCGCCGCCGTCGGATGCACTCGTCTCGCGTGCCGCGCTCGGCTCCGCTTTCGACTAGAGGACGGCCTGCGTCTGCATGACGCGCGCCACGTGCTTGCCGCCCTCGTCGAAGAGATCGGTCTCGATGACGATCGTCCGGCTGCCGCGGTGTAGCGGCCGCGAGCGCGCCTCGACCCGCCCCGAGCGGACGGCCGCGAAGAAGTTCGTCTTCGACTCGATCGTCGCCGTGGCCGTCGAGCCCTCTGGCAGGTTGAGGAACGCGCAGTAGGCGCCGGCCGTGTCGGCGAGGCCCATCAGGACGCCGCCGTGCAGGATCCCCGCCGCCGTCGTCAGGCGCTCGTCCCACTCGAGCGCGGCGTGAACCTCGTCCTTCGAGGCGGAGATCAGCTCGAGTCCGAGCGTTGCGGCGTAGGGCATCGCCGTCCGCACCTGCTCGGTGAGCGCCTCGTCCACCGCGCTGAACGTACCAAGTGAGGATGCAGGACTCTCGGGCCGCTGCCGATGCCCGCACCGTGATCCGGCTCCTCGCAATCGTCGCCGCCGCCGCGTTCCTCCTCTCGGGTTGCAGCACCGAGGAGGGCAACCGTGCCCAAGACCTGCTGCAGCAGGCGGAGCAGGCGCAGGCCAATCTCGACTCGGCGACGTTCGAAGCCAGCGTCGGCTTCCAGATGCAACGGAAGCAGGTCGATCTGACCCTGAAGGGCGCGGCGTCGAAAGAGGGCGCGACGCTCTCGATGCGCGCGACCGGCATCCCCGAGGCAGCCGGCAAGAACTTTCAGATGGTCGTCCGCGGCAACCGCGCCTGGGTGAGCACCACCAACGGCAAGTGGGCGTCGATGCCTGTGCCGAAGGAGATGAACGGCATGAGCGGCTCGATGGGAGCCGGCAGCGTTCCAGCGAGCTCGCCCGCTACGTCCGGGACGTGCGCGTTGCCGAGCACCAGCAGATCGAGCGGCAAGCCGGTGACGACCATCGCCGGCGAGATCGACACGACCGGGATGATCAAGGCGATGGCCAAGCTCGGCTCGCTCTCGGGCCCGGCAGCGAGAAGCCGGCGTTCTCCTTCGACCTCGACGACCTCGGCGTGAAGTTCGATGACATCAAGGCGGTGCTCTCGATCGACGAGAGCACGCACCTGCTGAGCACGGCCCTCGTCTCGCTCGGCATGGAGGCACAGGGCCAGAAGCTCGAAGCTTCGAGATCCAGTACCGGCTCACGAGCTCGAACGAGCCGGTCGAGTTCCCGTCCGTCACCGGCTAGCCGCTCACTACATTCGGGGCGATGGACCCCGACCGTGAGTGGTGGCTGCGAGTGCCGGCCGTCTTCCTCTCCCCGAAGTCGGTGTTCGTCGCGATGCGGGACGAGTCGAGCGAGGACGTCGACGCCCGTTCCGAGCCGGTGCTCGCGCTCACGCTGCTCGCCGGGATCGCGACCGCCCTGGCCTCGAGCACCGCACGCACGCTCTACGACGACCCGGAATACGACGGCCTGCTCGTCGCCATCTGGGCCGTCATCGCCGGCGGAGTCATCGCCTTCGCCGGCTACTTCATCGTCGGCGGCGCGCTCTACCTCGGCACCCGCGGCCTGGGGAGCGTCGGCACGTTCCGGCGCGCCCGGCACATCCTCGCCTTCGCGGTGGCACCGATCGCGCTCTCCTTGGTCGCTCGTCTGGCCGCTCCAGCTCGCGTTCTGACGGCAGCGACGTCTTCCGTCGCGGCGGCTCCGACGACGGGGCGGGGCGCGTTTCTTCGACCTGCTCGAGCTGGGCTTCGCCGCCTGGGCGGCCGTGCTGCTTCTCGTCGGCGTCCGGGCCGTGCACGGCTGGACCTGGTCGCGCTCCCTCGGCGCGCTCGGGCTCGTCGCCCTTTTCCTAGCGGCGTTCGCGAGCCTCCGCTCGATCTTCTAGGGCTTCCTCGAAGACGCTCGAGCTCGTCTGCCGGCATGGCGTACGTGTGCTGCTCCTCCGGGAAGCGGCGTTCGCGAACCTCGTCCACGTAGGTGCCCGACGGCGGTCTTGATCACCGCTGAGAGGTCCGCGTACTGCTTGACGAAGCGCGGAGCGTGGCCCTCGTACAGCCCGAGCAGGTCGTGCCAGACGAGCACCTGCCCGTCGCAGTGGACGCCTGCGCCGATCCCGATCGTCGGCACGGTCAGCGCCTCGGTGATCCGCGCCGCAACCGGCGCCGGCACCGCCTCGAGCACGATCGCGAAGCAGCCGGCGGCCTCGAGCGCGAGCGCGTCCTCGAACAGCTGCACCGCCTTCTCGGCGGTCCGGCCCTGAGCCTTGAAGCCGCCGAGCATCGTCGCCGACTGCGGCGTCAGGCCGAGGTGGCCCATCACCGGGATGCCGGCGCCGACGATCTTCCGCACGCGCGAGAGCGTCTGCCCGCCACCCTCGAGCTTGACCGCGTCGGCGCCCGCCTCCTTGACGAAGCGGATCGCGTTGTTGAGCGCCTCCTCGTCGGAGACCTGGAACGACCCGAACGGCATGTCTGCGACGACGAGCGGCCGCCGCGCGCCGCGGTTGGCCGCCCGCGTGAGGACGATCATCTCGTCCATCGTCGCCGGCACGGTCGAGTCGTGTCCGAGCACGGTCATCGCGGCCGAGTCGCCGACGAGGATCACGTCGGCGCCGGCCGCGTCCGCGAGCCGTCCCGACGGGGCGTCGTACGCGGTCACCATCGCGATCGGCTGTCGGCGCGCCTTCAGCTCTGCGAGCTCCGTCAGCGCGAGCTTTCCCGGCGCCGGCGTGCCGGGTGCGGGCTTGCGTGGGCGAGTGGTCATCGTTCCTCCTCGTTCAGGATCACGTTGTCGATCAAGCGGGTCGAGCCGACGCGCACTGCGGCGGCGAGGACGGGCGGGTCGAAGTCGGCGATCTCGACGTAGTCCACCTCGAGCCCGTCGAGTGCGGCGCGGGCGGCGGCGGGGTCGCGCGTCTCGAGCGCGCGCGGAAGAGCCAGCGCGGCGCTCGCGCTCGGCCTCTGAGAGGCAGGACGTTTCGCGACGAGATGGCGAGGCCGTCGGGATCGCGCACGGTCGGGATCGACCTCACCGTCGAGTCGAGGTCGAGGTCGCGAACCATGCGGCGAACGACCGGCGATCTGCTGCGCGTCCTTCTGCCCGAAGTAGGCGAACTGGGGCCGGACGATGTTGAAGAGCTTCAGGCAGACGGTGGCGACGCCGCGGAAGTGTCCGGGCCGGTACGCGCCCTCGAGGCCGCGCGAGAGCTGCTCGACGTCGACCCAGGTCTGAAAGCCGGCGGGGTAGATCTCGGCGCGGCTCCGGCGCAAAGAGGACGTCGGCTCCGGCGTCGGCTGCGCAGCGCGGCGTCGCGCTCCTCGTCGCGGGGATACGCGGCGAGGTCGGCGGCCTCGTCGAACTGAGCCGGGTTGACGAAGAGGCTGACGACGACGGTGTCGCACTCCGCCCGCGCGGCGTCGATCAGCGCCCGGTGACCGGCGTGGAGCGCGCCCATCGTCGGGACGAGGCCGATCGGGCCCCGGTCGGACCGGCTGAGCTCCTGCGCGCAGCTCCGCGATGCTCCGCATCGTCTTCACAGGAGCGCCTTCGTCGTCTCCGCCATGCGTCACGTACATCGCCTCGAGCTCCGGGCGCTCTGGCATGGATCGCCGCGACGTGCGCGTCGACGGTCGCCCAGTCGCCGCGGGCGATCGGCCCGGTCAGCTCGAAGTCGTTCTCGATCGTGCGGCGCATCAGCGGGTCGAGTGCCTCGGGCGGGGCGCCCGCGGCCTCGCAGGAGCGAGCCGGCGGCACGGCGCAGCGTGACCAGATAGCTCGAGGCGATCGCTGCGCCGGCGTGATAGGCCACCCGCTTCCGAGTCGGCGAGCGTGAACGGCTCGAGACCGAGTGTCCGCGCGAGCCACAGGCGCGACCTCGTGTCGCCTCGTCCGTTTCGGCGCTGACCGCGGCGAATGCGCCGTCGAGCTGCTCGGCGCCTCGCGCGCGCGTGAAGGTCTGGAGCGGGTGCACGCTGAAGCGGCGCACGTGCGGGTCGAGGGCGGCGAGCGGGGTTGCGCCGCTCACATGCGCGACCCACGGCCCTGCGAAGTGGCGGCTGCGACCTCGGCGATCGCCCGGTCCGGCACGCAGAGCAGCACGAGCTCCGGATCGTCCGCGGACAGCTCGAGCCCGCGCTCGCGCAGCCGCGCGGCGATCGCCGACCCGACGCGTCCCGCGCCGATCACGTGTGCTCTCTCGATCATCTGGTTGGCTCCAGTTCCGTTGCCGGATACCGGGCAAAAGTAGTGTAGCTCCATGCGTGTGCAGGTAGGCGATGTGCGCCTGTTCTTCGACGTCGACGGCGCGAAGCTCGTTCCCGATGGGCCCTGGATGCGGGAGCGTCCGACCGTGGTCCTCCTTCACCCGGGGCCGGGGTTCGACCACGGCCTCTTCAAGGTGCAGATCGGCCCGTGGCTCGCGGCGGGGACGCAGGTCGTCTATCTCGACATGCGCGGCTCGGGCCGCAGCGATGCAGGCCCGCCTGAGGAGCACCGGCTCGAGCGCTGGGCGGACGACGTGCGCGACCTGTGCGCCGCGCTGCGGATCGAGCGCCCCGTCGTCCTCGGCATCGGGTTCGGCTCCCTCGTCGCGCTCCAGTACGCCGCCCGCCACCCGTCCCATCCCGCCGCGCTCGTCCTCGCAGCGCCGGTCGCGCGGATCGTGCCCGAGCGCTCGATCGCGGTCTACGAGCGGCTCGGTGGTGCGGAGGCGCGCCGAGTCGCGGAGCGCTACTACGACGAGATGGACGAGCAGGCCTTCGCGGACTTCCTCCGGGTGTGCTTCCCGCTGCTCTCGACCTACCCGTTCACGAGCGACGTGATCGCCCGGGCCGACTGGAACCCCGGAGGTGCTGATGCGCTGGATGGCCGGCGAGGCCAAGGTGGTCGACCTGCGCGCCGAGCTCGGCGCCATCGAGACGCCGACGCTCGTGCTGGCCGGGGAGGATGACGCCTGGGCGCCGCTCGAGCTCGTGCGAGGAGGCGGCCGATCTGCTCGCCGGGCCGACGCGCTTCCGGAAGCTTCCGGGCGCACGCCACTCGGCCTTCCGCGATGCGCCCGAGGCGTACGAAGACCTCCGGCTGTTCCTCGACGACCTCCAAGCGGGAGCGGACGAGCTGTGAAGGTGTCCGTCCGGGAGTCGATCTCTTCTTCGACGTCGACGGCGCGAAGGTCACGCCGGACGGGCCGTGGATGCGCGACCGGCCGACGGTCGTGCTGATCCATACCGGGCCGGGCGCCGATCACTCGCTCTACAAGGAGCACATCGGTCCACGCGCTCACCGACGTCGCCCAGGTCGTCTATCTCGACCTCCGCGGGACAGGCCGGAGCGACTGGAGCTCGCCCGAGCACTGGACGGTCGACACCTGGGTCGACGACCTCGAAGCCTTCTTCGACGCGCTGGAGATCGACCGGCCGGTGCTGCTCGGGACGTCCACCGGCGGTGTGATCGCAATTGCCCACGCCACGCGGCATCCGGACCAGGTCGAGCGGCTCGTCCTCGTGAGCACCGTCGCGCGCTACGTGCATACGCGCTCGATCGCCGAGTTCGACCGGCTGGCAGGGCCGGAGGCGGGAGAAGTCGCCGCGCGGTACTTTGCCGACCCGACCGAAGCGCGCTTCGCCGAGTTCCTGCGGGTATGCGTGCCGCTCTACACCCGCAAGCCGATCTCTCCGGACACCGTTGCGCGGATGGAGATGAACATCGCGTTGACCGCTCACTGGGACCGCGACGGAGGCTCGGAGCTTCGACGTGCGGGAGCAGGCGGCGGGGATCCGGTGCCCAACGCTGGTGCTGGCGGGTGACGACGATCCGTCGACGACGATCAGCGGCGTCGAGGAGCTGGTGGAGGCGCTCCCGCCCGCGCTCGTCCGCTACGAGCACTTCGCCGACACGGGGTACGGCGTCTTCCGCGACCACCCCGAGGCGATCGAGATCGTGCGGGAGTTTCTACTGGCCGCCGCCCGAGCCTGCGTAGGAGGTTCGCCCGCACCTCGGGCCACTCGTCGTCGATGACGCTGTACCAGGCCGAGTCGCGCCGAACGCCGTCACGAACCAGCATCTGCTTGCGGTGCACGCCCTCGAACTGCGCGGGCAGCGCAGCCATCGCGCCCCGCGAGCGCTCGTTGCGGGCGTCCGTCTTCAGCTCCACTCGTAGACAGCCGAGCCGCTCGAAGGCGTCGCCCAGCATCAGAGCTTGGCCTCGATGTTGGCGCCCGCTGCCCCAGGCCTCGGGGGTCAGCCACGTCCAGCCGATCTCGATGCTGCGGTGCTCCGGCCGGAGGCGCGAGGTAGCGGGTGCTCCCGAGCACGCGGCCGTCGTCCTGCCGGATCGTCGTGAACGGCATCTCCGTTCCGGCCGCCTGGTTCGCGAGCGCGATCTCCGTGTAGTCGTGCATCTCCTCCCGCGTTTGCGGCTGGAAGACGCGAGAGCCACCGCCAGGTCTCGGGTCGCGCGACGCCTCCCAGAGCCCGTCCTCGTGCGCGGCCGTGATCGGCTCGAGCCGTACGAGCTGTCGCCTTGCAGGATCTTCGCGGTCCAGGACATGCGTAATAGAGTGCCGATCGTGCCGTTCGACCAGTACCACGAACCGCCCGGCGAGCTCTCGGAGGAGATCCGCACGTTCGCCCGCATGCTGCGCCTCGCTGATCGAGGAGGCGGAGGCGATCGGCTGGTACGAGCAGCGACTCGACGTCGAGCGCGACCCCGATGCGCGGGCGATCATGGAGAACGCACAGGGCGAGGAGTTCAAGCACTTCGCGATGAACCTCGAGTTCCTCGGCCGCCGCAAGCCCGAGTGGGCGGGCGTCGCTGAGCGCGATCCTCTTCCAGCCGGGCGACATCGTCGAGCACGGTGAAGAGGCCGAGGAAGAGCTCGACGCGGGTTAGACTGAGCGCATGCCGATCTACGAATACGCATGCATGGAGTGCGAGTCGCACTTCGAGGAGCTCGTCCGGAGCACCGAGCAGGCGGTTGCGTGCCCCGAGTGCGGTGCCGGCAACGTGCTGAAGCAGTTCTCGACCTTCGCGGTCGCCGGCGTCTCCTCGCAGCCGAAGTTCGGCGCAGCGCGGGCGGCGGCGGTTGCTGCGGCGGCTCTTGCGGCTGCGGGCTAGGCGTCCGGCCGCGGACGTAGACTCACCCTCGATGAGCGAACTGCTCACCGCGTACAAGGACGACGACGCGTGGCTGCACGCGCTGCCCGCTCGCTGCCAGCGACGGACGCAGGTCGTCTTCGGCTCCGGCGACCCGAACGCCGACCTGATGTTCGTCGGCGAGGCGCCCGGCTTCCACGAGGACAAGCAGGGCGTGCCCTTCGTCGGCGCAGGCCGGCAAGCTGCTCGAGAAGCTGCTCGAACGGGATCGGGCTGCACGCGCGCGGACGTCTACATCGCGAACGTGCTCAAGTGCCGCCCGCCCGGCAACCGCGACCCGCAGCCGGAGGAGATCGAGGCCTGCGAGTCGCCACCTCTTCCAGCAGATCGAGCTGATCCGGCCGACGGTCGTTGCCACGCTCGGCAACTTCGCCACGAAGCTGCTCTCCGGCAAGCCGACCGGGATCACCGCGCGTGCACGGCGTCCAGCAGCAGGTGACGCTCGGCGGCAACGACGGTGACTGCTCTACCCGCTCTACCATCCGGCGGCGGCGCTCTACACGCGCGTCGATGCTCGAGGTGCTCGGAGCAGGACTTCAGCGCATCCCGGAGCTGCTCGGGCGCGCCGACGTCCGAGCCGAAGCCCGTTCGAGCTGGAGCGCGGGCCCGAGCCGAGCCGTCGCGAGCGCTGCACGAGCCGGCCGTTCAGCTCGGACTCTTCTAGCTCGTCGATGGAGCTGCGCTCCGTCCTCGCCCGGCGGAGACCGGAGGAGATCGCCGGACGCGCTCGGCGCAGGCGCTTGTGCCCGGGCGACGTCGTCACCGTCTCCGGGCGAGCTCGGCTCCGGCAAGACGACGTTCGTCCGCGGCGCTGCCGCGCGCTCGGCGTGACGGCGCCGGTGACGAGCCCGACGTACACGATCGGCCACCGCTACGAGGGCTCGGTCGCGACGTCTCGCACCTCGACCTCTACCGCTTCACAGGCGTGTCCGCACGCGGAGTGGGGCGACCTCGAGCCGTACTTCGACGACGCGGTCGTCTTCGTCGAGTGGCCGGAGGCGGCGCCGAGCCCGGTCGCCCGCTCCGGCTCGAGCCGAGCTCCTACGTGCTCGGATCGACGAAGCCAGCTCTCGCCGGTCGCGACTAGCCTGCGGAGGTGAGCGCGCGATCGTGACCTCGACGTAGGCAGGTGCCGGTGTTGATCCTGGCCTTCGACACGGCGACCGAGCGGCGCGACGAGCGCGCTCGTCGGCGACGGCGAGGTGCTCGGCGAACGCGTCTCGCGCGCCGTCGACGCTGCTCGCGGACGTCGACGCGCTGCTGCGCCAGGCGGGCGCGCACCCACGGGACCTCGACGCGCTCGCCGTCGGCATCGGGCCGGGCAGCTTCACCGGCATCCGCATCGGGCTCGCGGCCGCGCGCGGGCTCGCGCTCGCGCTCGACGTGCCCGGCGGCGGGCGTCTCGACGCTCGACGCGCTCGCCGCAGGTGCGCCCGGACGCGCTGCCGGTGATCGACGCGCAAGCGGCGCGAGGTCTTCGTCGCCGGGGCGAGCGCGCGTCGCTCCCGCGCGAGCTCGCCGCTCGAGCCCAGGCGACGATCTGCGTCGGCGACGGCGCCATGCGCTACCGCGACGTCTTCGAGCAGCGCGGGCGCCGACGTGCCTCCGGACGACGACGAGCGCCACCTGCCGCGCGCCCGCTTCCATGCGGAGCTCGCACGCGAGCTTCGGCCCGGTCGACGCTGGTCGAGCCGCTCTACGTCCGGCGTCCCGGACGCCGTCGAGGCGGTCCGCGTGATGACGTCGAGCTCCGGCGAGCTCGAGCTCGCGCGACCTCAGCGCGATCGAGGAGATCGAGCGCGAGTCGTACCCGACGCCGTGGTCGCGCTCGATGTTCGCCGGCGAGCTCGCGAAGCCGAGCTCGCTCTGCCTCGGCGCGTTCGAGCCGACGACGGACGCGCTCGTCGGCTACCTCGATCATCTCGCGCTACGTCGACGCCTGGCACGTGATGAACGTCGCCGTCGACCCCGAGTACCGCCGCCGCGGGATCGCACGCGCGCTGCTCGAGCGGCTCTTCGAGGTGACCGACGTCGCGACGAGCGCCGCGGCTACACGCTCGAGGTGCGCGTCTCGAACGACGGGGCGATCACGCTCTACGAGCGCCTCGGCTTCGTCGCGCGTGGCGTGCGGCGCGGCTACTACACGGACAACCGCGAGGACGCGCTGATCATGTGGCGCGATCCCGCGTCGACCGACAGAGCACGCGAAGCAGGATGATCCTCGGGATCGAGACGTCGTGCGACGAGACCGCCGCGGCGCGTCGTCACCGGCGACGGGCGAGATCCGCTCGAACGTCGTCGCCTCGCAGGCCGAGCTGCACGCCCGCTACGGCGGCGTCGTGCCCGAGATCGCCTCGCGGCGGCACCTCGAGCTCGTCGTCGCCGGTCGTGCGCGAGGCGCTCGCGCGAGGCCGGCGCGAGCGCTCGACGACGTCGACGCGCGTCGCGGTCACGCAGGGCCCGGACTGATCGGCGCGCTGCTCGTCGGGCTCGCCGCGGCGAAGGCGCTCGCCTGGGCGCGCGGCTGCCGCTCGTGCCGGTCGACCACCTGCACGGCCACGTCGCCTCGCTCTACCTCGCAGCCCGACCCGACTCGAGCCGCCGTTCACTCTGCCTGCTCGCGAGCGGCGGGCACACGCTGCTGCTCGACGTGCGCGACCGCGCCGGGCTAGCGACGTGCTCGGCACGACGCTCGACGACGCGGCCGGCGAGGCGTTCGACAAGGGCGCGCGCCTGCTCGGCCTCGGCTATCCGGGCGGCGCCGCGATCGACCGGCTGCGCGCGAGGGCGATCCCGAGGCGTTCGCCTTCCCGGTCGCGCGCGTGCCGGGCCTCGACTTCTCCTTCTCCGGGCTGAAGACGGCGCTGCTGTACGCCGTCCGCGACCTCGCGCGACGAGGCTCGAGCGGCGCGCGGGCCGACCTCGCGGCGTCGCTACCAGCGGGCGATCGTGCGGGCGCTCGTCGAGCGCGTGCGCGAGGCCGCGCGAGCAGCGCGGGCACGAGCCGATCGCCGTCGTCGGCGGCGTCGCCGCGAACTCCGAGCTGCGGGCGGCGCTGCCCGGACGCCGCTGCTGCGCCGCTCGCGCTCTGCACCGACAACGCGGCGATGATCGCGTCGGCCGCCCGGTACGGCAGGACGCCTTCCCTATCCTCGTTACCTTGACCTCGACGCATATGCATCGCGCGACCTGCCGCTGACGCAGCCTCGTCGTCGTCGCGTCGTGCGCTGCTCGCCGCAGGCTGGCGGCCAGAGTGCTCGTAGCGCGGTCGCGCCCGGTCGAGGACGGCGCGCGGCGGCCTGGCGCGGGTTCGTCGACGGCGAGCGGACGGCCATCGCCGTCGGCCAGCGGATGATCGTCGTCCTCGCGAACCCGTCGCTCGCCGACCGCATGGCCGAGGCGGGCGGCCACGCGACCGAGTCGGCGATGCGCAGCTGGACCGCCGGCCGCGCTCGCAGGGCAGAAACAGATCGCGGCTCGGCTGTCGCGCGAGGGGATCCAACTCGTCGCCCGACTTCGTCTACACCCGAACCTTCAACGGCTTCGCGGCGCCGATCGACGGCGGCGCTCGCGCTGCTCGAGCGCGACCCGTGACGTGGCGGGCGTCTATCCCGGTCCGTGCGGCGTATCCCGGCCTCGCTCTCGGCGGCTGAGCTGCGCAGCCGAGCGTTCGCGCCGGGCGGCGGGCGGCGACCGAGCAGGCCGGGATCCCGGGCTTCGACCGGGAGCGGGATCGCCGGTCGCGCTGCTCGACACCGGCATCGACATCACCCATCCGTACATCCGCGACCGGCTTCTCGACGGGACCGACGTGCTCGATCGCGGAAGGCCGCGCACATTGCTCGTCCGCATCCCAGACGATCCGACGCGGCTCGAGCGCCACGGCACGCAGATGGCGCGGACTGATCGTCGGTCATGGCGGCCCGGGCGGTATCCAGGGCGTCGCGCCCGGCGCGTCGATCCTGCCGATCCGGACGCCTGGCTGGCAGCCGAGCGCCGACGGGCGGCTTCGCCGTCTACGGCCGCACGGACCAGCTGCTCGCCGGCCTCGAGCGGGCGGTCGACCCGGACGCCGACGGCGACGTGCTCGACGCTGCGCGTATTGCCGTCGTCGGCGTCACCGAGCGCGTTCGCCTCGTTCTGCGGACGGGCCCGTGGCTCTCGCCGTCGCGGGCGCCGGCCGAGCTCGACACGCTCGTCGTCGCGCCCGCCGGGAACGAAGGGCCCGCAGGCCCCGACTACGGCAGCATCGGCGGCCCCGGTGCGGCGCGCCGGCGGCGCTCACCGTCGGCGCGGCAGATCCTGCGCCGCGAGACCGCGACGGTTCGAGTCGTCGTGCGGTCGCGGCCTCGGTGTGCTGCTCGATCGGGAGCTCCCGCTGGCCGGCGCGGCAGCTCCGCGCGCGACGCTGACGCTCGCCGTGGCGAGGCCTCGTCGCGACGCGCGGCACCGGACCACGCGGAGCTCTGCTCGCACGCTACTTCGACAACCGCGGGTACAGCCTCGTCGCCGGCCGCGGCGCGCTGCTCGCGCGCGCCGGCCGGCCCTATCCGACGAGGCCCGCGATGCGGTGCTCGGCCGGGGCGACGGCGATCCTCGTCGACGGCGCTCGTGCCGGCTGGAGCGCTCGGCCTCGACGACCGCCTCGACGTTCCGGTCGTCGGCCTGCCGTCGGCGGCCGCGGCATCGGTGCGCTCGGCGCTCGCCCGCGGCTCGGATGTGACGGTGTCGCTCGGGGCGCTCGGCTGGCAGGTGAACGAGCGGCTCACCAGCGATTGCACCGTTCTCGTCGCACGGTCTGTCCTTCGGCGGCGGCGTCAAGCCCGAGGTGGCGATGCCGGCGTCGAGCTGGTGACCGCCGATCCGGGCGAGAACGACGACCGACGGCCCGGCTACGACGGACGATCAGCGGCACGAGCGCGCGGCTGTGCTTGCCGGTGGAGCGGCAGCTGTGCTCGCACAGTACGTCCCGGGCTCGACGCGGCTGCGCTCGGAAGGGCGTTCTCGTCGGCACCGCGGCAGTCGGACCGCCCAGCTCCGACCGCGGCGCAGGGCGCTGGCGTCGTCGATCGCTGAGCGGCGAGCGGCCGAGGTGATCGCCGATCCGGCGGCGGTCGGCTGCGGCACTGCCGACAAGCCTGGCTGGAAGGCCGTTCGCCGGATCGCATCCGCAACGTTCCCACGCAGGCGCGTCACGGTCGAGGTGGCGGCGCGCGGCCGAGAGGATCGCCGGCGTCTCGGTCGTCGCGAAGCCGACGCGACTCCGGCCTTCCGCCGGGCGGGCGCAGACGCGCCCAGTGACGCTCACGGCGCGCGTCTCCTTCCTCCCGCGCCGGAGGCTCGGCGCGATCAGTGGCGGGGCCGGACACGAGGTGTCCGGGCGGCGGGCGCGTGGTCTTCGTGCCGTGGGCGGTGGCGCTCCTCCCCGCGAAGGCCTCGGCGCTGATCGGCGCGCGTCAACGCTGTCGGCCGCAGGCTTCCGCGCGTCCGACCGCGCGCCGGCCGTCCTCGACCGTCCAGGCGGGCCAGGTGCAGGACCTGCCGGGCGCCGACAGCTGCGCCCGCTCGTCGCAGCTGGACGTCGAGCTCTGGCGCGGTGGCGAGCGGCTCGGCGCTGTCTCGCGCCTGCGCAGACGCTGCTGCCGGGTCGGTACGCCTTCGGACTGACCGGCCGCGGCCCTCGCGGCGGCCCGCTCGCTCGCGCGCCTGTACCGCCTGCGCGTGGTCGCCACGTGCCGCCGACGGTCCGGCCGAGGCCGAAGAGCCGTCGGCTTCCGGATCCGCGGTAGACTCGCGGCCGGGGTAGACTCCGCGCCCGCCATGAGTGACGGACGAGCGAGCGCTGCCGAAGCGCCACCACTGCGCGAGAACTCCGTACGACGACTCGCGTCGCCAACAGCTGCGGCGCGTCGGGCGAGACGTTCGAGATCGACCCGAACCTGATCAACGTCCTCGAGCGAGTGCAAGAAGGCGGTCGAGGTCTCGATCCCGGTGACGATGGACGACGGCACGGTGCACGCGTCTTCACGGGCTACCGCGTCACGCACAACATCGCGCGCGGCCCGTCGAAGGGCGGCATCCGCTACCACCCGGACGTCACGCTCGACGAGGTCAAGGCGCTCGCGATGTGGATGACGTGGAAGTGCGCGCTGATGGGCATCCCGTTCGGCGGCGCCAAGGGCGGCGTCGTCTGCGACCCGAAGCAGCTGTCGCGCGCGCGAGCTCGAGCGGATGACGCGCCGCTTCACGACGCGAGATCATCAACGAGATCGGCCCGGAGAAGGACATCCCGGCGCCCGACGTCGGCACCGACGCGCGCGTGATGGCGTGGATCTTCGACACGTACTCGATGAACAAGGGCCACTCGGTGCTCGGCGTCGTGACCGGGCAAGCCGCTCGACGATCGGCGGCTCGCTCGGCCGCGAGGAGGCGACCGCGCGCGGCGCGCTCTACTGCATCGCGCGAGGCGCTGCGCGAAGCAGGACACGACGCTCGCAGGGCTGCGCGTCGCCGTGCAGGGGCTTCGGCAACGTCGGCGCGCTACCTCGCGCGGTTCCTCGCGCGAGGACGGGCGCGACGGTGGTCGCGGTCTCCGACTCGACCGGCGGCGTCCACAACCCGAACGGGATCGACGTCGCCGGCGGCGCTCGCGCACAAGCGCGAGCACCGGCACGCTCGGCGGGCTTCGCGCGGCGCCGACGCGATCACGAACGACGAGCTGCTGGCTGCTCGACTGCGACGTGCTCGCGCCCTGCGCGCTCGAGCAGGTGATCACCGACGGACAACGCCGACGAGGTCAAGGCGCAGATCATCTGCGAGGGCGCGAACGGGCCCGATCACGCCCGGCCGCCGACGAGATCCTCGAGGACCGCGGGCGTGCTCGTCCTCCCGGACGTGCTCGCGAACGCCGGCGGCGTCGTCGTCTCGTACTTCGAGTGGGTGCAGGGCCTCCAGGAGTACTTCTGGAAGGAGGACGAGGTGAACGCGCAGCTGAACGACATCGTCACGCGCGCGTTCAACGAGACGTGGAGGCTACGGCGCAGCCGCGGGCGTCGAGCATGCGCACGGCCGCCTACGGCCTGGCCGTGCAGCGCGTCGCCGAGGCCGACCGTCGACGCGCGGCCTCTATCCCTAGAGGTCGTCGCTCTACCACGCGCGAGGGCTGCCACCTCTGCGAGCGCGCGCGCGAGCGTCTCGACGCCGAGGCGCGTCGGCGTCGACTTCGAGCGAGGTCGACATCGGCGGCGATCCCGGACGCTCGAGGCCGCGGTACCGCGAGTCGGCTCCCGGTCGTCGAGATCGACGGCGAGCGGGCCTTCGTCTACTTCGTGCAGCCGGACGCGCTGCGCGCAGCCGGCTGCACAAGCTGGCGCTGACGAGCTGACCCGCGACGCATGCAGGGCGCGACGGCACGAATGCTGTGCTGCTGTTACAAGCGACGTCGACAGAGCTGGCGTTGGCCGATCGGTTGACGGTCGGGGTTGCGGCGCGGCTCTGCCGCTACCTGCAGGTTCTGACGCAGGCGAAGAAGATGGGCAAGGACCGGATCTCCTCGCAGGAGATCTCCGACTACACGAACATCAACGCGACCCAGATCCGCCGCGACCTCTCCGGCTTCGGCAAGTTCGGCAAGCGCGGCGTCGGCTACAACATCGACTCGCTGCTCGGCGAGATCCGCAAGATCCTGCGCACGCAGGGGCAGCACAACATCGCGCTCGTCGGCGCCGGGCGGCTCGGCCAGGCGATCGCCAGCTCGCCGATCTTCGCCGAGCACGGGATCAACATCGCCGCCGTCTTCGACACCGACCCGAGAAGGTCGGGACGCTCGATCGGCAACATCGAGCGTCAGCGACTACGGCAGCTCGCGCGACGCCGTGCGCGGACAAGAACATCATCGTCGGCGTGCTCGCCGTGCCGGCGCCGGAGCGCGCAGCAGGGCCGCCGACGACCTCGATCGACTGCGGGCGTCAAGATCATCTTCAACTACTGCGAGGCGCTCCTCGACGTCGCCGCAGCGACGTCGCGGTGCACGCCTCGAACCCGGCCGTCGAGCTCCTCTACGCGCTGTACTTCCACCTGACGTAACGCCGGTCACCCGGGTCAGACCCGGTTGACCGTGCGGTCACGGCTTCCGTCGGCGCGCCTCGCCAGCGGTGGAAGCTTCTTCGTCCAGCTTCGCCTTTGCGTGCTGCGCCCTTCGCCTTGGCTTCCTGCTTGTCCAGTGCGCCGTCGCTGTCGTCGTCGGCAGCGTCCGGGCGCCGTCGGCGAGGCCGTCGTTGGTGCCGTCGCGTCCGTGGTCCCCGGCGTCTGCGATGCCGTGTCGCCGAATCGCGTCGTCCTTTGTCCCGGGCCGCGGGTGAGCCCGTCGTTGTCGAAGTCGAGATCCTCTGACGTCGGGCACCGAGTCGCGTTCTGGCAAATCGTCGTCGGAGTCGCGGAGGTCGGCGACGCCGTCGTTGTCGTTGTCCGGGTCGGGCGGTCTGCCGACGTCGTCGTTGTCGTCGTCGAAGTCGCTGGCGATCGGCGATCGCGTCGTTGCGCCGTCGTCGTAGTCCTTGGCGTTCTGCGATGCCGCCGCCGGTCGTCGTCCCTGTCGCGCGAGTCGACGACGCCGCCGTTGATCGCGGTCGGGGAGTCCTGCGGCGAATCCCGCAACGCCGTCGGCCGTCATCGTCGTCGTCGGTGCGGCGCTTCGGATCAAGGCTGGATTGCCGAAATCTTTCGCCGTCCCCGTCGCCGAAGTCGACGAAGTCGTCGCCAGCCGGCGAGTCCCCGCCGCCGAGCTCCTGGTCGTCGACGTAGCCCTCGTCACTCGACGTAGCCCTCGTCCTCGACCCCTTCGTCGTCGAAGTCCCTCGCGACCCCCGTCCCCGAACCGCGCAGTCCGGGGTCCTCCGATGTCGCAGGCAGCGGGTGGTGTCGAGCAGGATTTCGGGTGACGAGCCCGGGCGGCCACGCTCTGCGAGGGCGAGCGCGAGCACGAGATGAGCTGACCAAGATGAGGGACTTGAAAGAGGACATGGGGAGGCTCCTGGGTCGGTAATAAGTACAACCGGACGTTCCCCGATCTACTCGGCAGGATGGAGCCGATCGTGCTCCCCCAATCGAGAGATCGGACGGATGAGACCTGCCTGGCACGGTTACCTGCTGGCAGGCACGGGCTCGAACGTCTACACGCGCGCGCTCGCCCGGGAGTGGACGCGCGCGGGCCATGACGTCACCGTGCTGAGCCAGGAGCCGCATCCGCCGCACGACTCGGCGGGCGCTGTCCGTGCGGCCCGACGTCGGCGGGCTCCTGCCGACCTTCGTGCTCGACCCGCTACGAGGGACATGAGGTGAAGCTCGTCCAGGAGCGTCGCTCTCGGGCCGAGCTCGACGAATGGGTCGAGCGGAATGCGGCGGCGGTGCGCGAGCTGCTCCCGGCCGATCTCGTCTTCGCGAACCACGTACTCCTCGGCTGGGCCGGGTGCAGCGACGACGGTGCGCCTTCGGCGTCAAGGCGCACGGCTCTGAGTCCAGTACTCGATGCGCGGCAACGCGGCGCTGTCGGCGCTGGGGGCGGAGGCGCTCGAGCAGGCCGAGGCCGGTTCGTCGGCTCCGCGCACATCCGGAGAGTGCGCTGCGACGACGTCGTCGGTCACGTCGATCGCGTGCACGAGGTGCCGCCCGGCATCCGACGTCGACGACTGGCGCCTGCGGCCTCGCGACGGAGGCCGCTCGCCGGGCTGCTCGAGCGAGGCGCGGCGCGATCCGCCGAACCCCGGGAACGCGAGCGAGCGGCTACCGGACGAAGGCGAACGCCGTTGAGCGCCTGGCCGGAGTTTCTCGCCGGCGATCAGCCCGACCGTCGTCTACTTCGGGAAGCTTCTCTACAACAAGGGGCGTCCACGTCCTGCTGGAGGCGCTCCGCGACGCTGGATGCCCGCGCGGTGATCGTCGGCTTCGGCGACTACCGCGAGGAGCTCGAGGCAGCTCGCGCGGCCCGAACACGCTCTTCACCGGCCCGCTCGAGCACCGGCACCTGCGTCCACCTGCTGCGCGCTCGCGGACGTCGACCGTCGTCCCGCTCGATCTTCCCGGAGGCGTTCGGCATGGTCGCCGCCGAGGCCGCTGCCGCGCGGATCTGCCGCCGCTCGTCGCCGCCACTCGGGCCTGCCGAGATCGCCGAGGGCCTGGAGCAGGAGTATCCGGCCGGCACTTGCGCCACCTCGCGAGCTTCGCGAACGGCGACGCGGCCGACCTGCGCGCGAAGCTCGAGCGAGCTGCTTGCGCTCGCGCGCGAGCGCGGACCGGTTGCGCGCGCGCAGGCGGCCCGGAACGCGACCGTCAGCGCGCTGGAGCTGGGCCGGCGTCGCGCGCCGCCTGCTGGAACCGTTCGACTTTACCCTCCGCGCATGGGTGACGAGCAGACGGCTCGGCTACGAGGAGCTGCTCGCCGCTCGCGCGCGAGCGGTTCGAGAACGGCGCACCGACTTCACCGTCGCGGTCGAGGAGGAGTTCGCCCTCCTCGACCCGGCGACGCTGGGCCTCGTCAACCGCTTCGAGGACTGCAGGCCGCTGCGAAGGGCACGCCGCTCGAGCCAGCACCTCGTCGGCGAGCTGATCGCGCTCCGAGGTCGAGGTCGCGCACCGGGCGCTGCGCGACGTTCGCCGAGATCGCCGCCGCGATGGCGGAGCGCCGCGCGCAGCTGCAGCGCGCTCGCCGAGCCGCTCGGGATCGCGCTCGGCGCGACAGGCACGCATCCCTGGGCGCCCTGGCAGGAGCAGCGGATCATCGACACGCCGCACTACCGGCGCAACGACGAGCTGCTCCGCTACGTCGTCTGGCGCAACAACACCTTCGGCCTCCACGTGCACGTCGGTATCCGCGGCGCCGACCGCGCGATCGCGGTCATGCAACGCGCCTGCAGCAACCTCCTGCCGGAGCTGCTCGCGCTCTCCGCGAGCTCGCCGTTCGTCGAGAGACGTGAACACGGGCCTGCCACTCCGCGCGCACCGCAGATCTTCACGCGCTTCTTCCCGCGCTGCGGCGTCCCGGACGCGTTCGCGTCTGGCAGCGGTATCGAGGACTACGTCCGCTTCCTCTACGAGCACGGGCTCGATCACCGAGCACACGCAGATCTGGTGGAGCGTCCGGCCGCACCTCGGCGTTCCCGACGGTCGAGATCCGGATCTGCGACGGGCAGCCAGACCTCGGCGGAGTCCGCAGGCGCTCGCCGCGTTCGTGCACTCGCGCCTGCGCCGCGCGGATCGCGCGCGCGCTCGACGAGGGCAGAGCCGCTCGCCGACCAGCCCCACCGGCTGATCGAGGAGAACATCTGGCGTGCGATCCGCTACGGGCTCTCGCGGCGAGCTGATCGACCTCGCACACGCGGCGCGACGCGCCTGCCGACGCGCGCGCGCTCGAGCGGCTGCTCGAGTGGAGTCGGCCCGGTCGCCGAGGAGATCGGCGCCGCGCCGTACCTCGCCGTCCCGCGAGCGAACGCCGCCGAGCGCCAGATCGCCCGCTTCGAAGAGGGCGCATCGCTCGAGGAGATCTACGCCGAGCAGGTCGTCGGGTCCCGGTCCGTGGCTGACGAAGAGCAGATCAGCGAGAGAAGCACTCCTCGAGGCCCTCCAGCAGCTGCAGGTCTCCGACCTGCTCGTGCAGACGCTGTCGACCGTCTCGCTCGCTCGCGTATCACCGGCTCGTCCGAGGAGCACCGCGACCTCGAGCAGGCGCGGCTCGCGATCGAGGCGCTGCGCGCGCTGCGTGCCCGGTGCTCGCCGGCTCGGTACCCGCCGACCTCGTCGCGCGACTTCGAGCAGGTGACAGCGAACCTCCAGCTCGCCTACGCGGCGCGCCGTCACAGCCGCTCCGTGAAACCGGGGCACGCGCCGCCGCTTGTGATACATAATCCGCCGCGCCGGGACTCACTCGGCGCTCACTTTGTAGACGGGAAGTATCAGACGGAGGGTTGATGGATTTCTTCAGCGACCACGCGGTTGCTCTTCGCGCTGATCTGCGCGGGCGTCGCGGTCGGATTCGGGCTCTAGCCTGACCTGGCTGGCTGCTGAAGCAGCCGGCCGGCAGCGAGCGGATGCAGGAGATCGCGCGCGCCGTGCAGGAGGGCGCGGCCGCCTACCTGCAGCCGGCAGTACACGACGATCGCGGTCGGTCGCGATCGTCCCGTTCCTGCTGCTCGGCTTCTACAACAAGCTCGGCTGGGGGACTGCGATCGGCTTCGCGATCGGCGCGATTCTCTCGGCCGCCGCGGGCTTCATCGGCATGAACGTCGCCGTCCGCTCGAACGTCGCGCACCGGCGGAGGCCGCGAAGCGCGGGCTGCGCCCGCGTTCAACGTCGCGTTCCGCGCCGGCTCGGTGACCGGGTCTGCTCGTCGTCGGGCTCGGCCTGCTCGGCGTCGCCGGCTACTACTGGGTCCTCACCGGCTGTGCTCGGACAACTCGCAGGAGTCGGCGATCGACGACCTGATCGGGCTCGCGTTCGGCGGCTCGCTGATCTCCGTCTTCGCGCGACTCGGCGGCGGCATCTTCACGAAGGCCGCCGACGTCGGCGCCGACCTGGTCGGCAAGATCGAGGCGGGCATCCCCGAGGACGACCCGCGCAACCCGGCCGTGATCGCCGACAACGTCGGCGACAACGTCGGCGACTGCGCCGGGCATGGCGGCCGACCTGTTCGAGACGTACGCCGTGACCGCGGTCGCCGTGATGCTGCTCGCGACGGCGTTCCCGACGAGCGAGCTCTGCTCGCTCTACCCGCTCGCGCTCGGCGGCATGTCGATCCTCGCGTCGGTGATCGGCACCTTCTTCGCCCGCGTCGGGCGCGAGCGGCTCGATCATCAACGCGCTCTACAAGAGCGTCGCTCGTCGCGACGGTGCTGTCGGCGCTCGGCTTCATCCCGGTCACGATGGCGTTCGACGGCGGCAGCAGCTTCAGCTTCTGGCGAGCTCTACGGCTCGGCGCTCGTCGGCCTCGTCGATCACGTTCCTGCTCGTCGCGATCACCGAGTACTACACCGGCACGCGCTGGCGTCCGGTCAAGGCGATCGCCGAGGCGTCCGCAGACGGGGCACGCGACGAACATCATCGAGGGCCTCGCGGTCGGGATGCAGGCGACCGGCGCTGCCGGTGATCGTGATCGCGGCCGGGATCATCGTCGCGCTACCACTTCGCCGGCCTGCTACGGGATCGGCGTCGCCGTGATGGCGCAGCTCTCGATGACCGGCCTGATCGTCGCGCTCGACGCGTACGGGCCGGTGACCGACAACGCCGGCGGGATCGCCGAGATGGCCGACCTGGACGAGTCCGTGCGCGCGATCACCGATCCGCTCGACGCCGTCGGCAACACGACGAAGGCCGTCACGAAGGGCTACGCGATCGGCTCGGCCGGCCTCGCTGCGCTCGTGCTCTTCGACGCGTACACGACGCGGGCCTCGCGACGAGGGCGCTGACACGGCGTCTTCCGCCTCGAGCGACGCGTAGGTCGATCGCCGGGCTCTTCATCGGCGGGCTGATGCCGTTCCTCTTCGCGTCGCTGGCGATGACGGCGGTCGGCCGCGTCGGCGGCGAGGTCGTGCACGGAGGTGCGCCGCCAGTTCCGCGAGATGCCGGGGATCATGGAAGGCACGCAGCGGCCCGACTACAGCGCGGGCCGTCGACATCGTCACCAGGCTCGGCGATCAAGAAGATGCTCGCTGCCTGCGTTGATCCCGATCGCGTTCCCGATCGTCGGTCGGGATCATCAGCGCGCGAGATGCTCGGCGGCCTCCTGATCGGCACGATCGTCACCGGGCTCTTCCTCGCGATCTCGATGACCTCGGGCGGCGGCGCCTGGGACAACGCGAAGAAGCTGATCGAGGACGGCGCCTACGGCGGCAAGGGCTCGGAGGCCCACGCGGCCGCGGTCACCGGCGACACCGTCGGCGATCCCTACAAGGACACCGCGGGCCCGGCGATCAACCCGATGATCAAGATCGCGAACATCGTCGCGATCCTGATCATCCCGCTCATCGTCTCGATCCACGGCTAGGCGCATGCCTTGGGGGAGCCGCATGGCTCTCCCAAGCAGGGTCGCGCGTCGTGCCAACAGTGCTTGGCGTTCCGCCCACTTGTGGTCGCGTGCGAGAGCTTCATTTCTACGATCCGTCGGGCTTGGGCAGGGCCGTCCCCTGGGCGGCCAGTGAATCTTCAGGGAGAGACATATTATGCGCGTTGGCACACCTGGGGGCGCGCCTCAAGCTCGCTCGGCGCTTTGCTCTCGTCCTGTCAGTGCTGGCGATGATGGCTGCGCGCCGGCGGATCGGCCGCCCGCACGCTCTCGTGTGCAGCTGGCACGGAAGGGCTGGTCGAGCCGGTCGTCGACACCGCCTGGCCCGCGCAAACGGCACGACCACAGCGATGGTTCAGGTCGCGGGCGCACCCGTCGGCACTTGGCGTCGAGGGCAACGCGAACCGTCGAGCTGTAGCGACGCTGAGAAGGCCCCGGATCGAAGGCCGGCCCCCAAGACCACGCAGGCCGGCGTCGAGGAAGGGGCCGTCGAGCAGCTGGGGCGGCACCGTCCTCGCCGACCATCGGCTGCGTACAACGGCCTCAGCTGATCCGCATCGACCGCAACAGTGACCGACGAGGTCGGCGCGGGCGGCGGTGAACGTCGTCGCGGTCCGGCCGCTTGCGGTGGTGACAGTCCTTCGACAACGTGCAGGGGCGTCCAGCTGATCGGCGCCCCGCGGTCTGGGGCGGCCTCGGCTTTGCACGGCGAGAACATCAAGATCGCCGTGATCGGCACCGGCATCGACTTACACGCACGCGAACTTCGGCGGCCCGGGCACGATTGCCGCCTACAACGCAGCCAACGCCGCTGACACGCTTCCGGCCAGTGCTGCGCTGTTCGACCGCCGCGCCGCGCGTCAAGGGCGGCATCGACTTCGTCGGCGACGACTACAACGCCGACCCGGACCGACCCGGCCTACCAGCCGGTCCCGCATCCGGACCGAACCCGCTCGACTGCAACGGGCTACAGGCTCGCACGTCGCCGGCACCGCCGCAGGCTCGGGCGTACGCGAACGGGCACGACCTACGACCCGCGGCCACTACGACGCCACTCACGATCTCCGGCAGTCACCTGGACGATCGGTCCCGGCGTTGCTCCGAAGGCCGACATCTACGGCATTCGCGTCTTTGGTTGTGAAGGCTCGACCGACGTCACTGTCGACGCGATCGCAGTGGGCAGTCGACCACGACATGGACGTGATCAACATGTCGCTCGGCTCCTCGTTCGGCACCGCCGACGACCTCCGCGGCGTCGCTTCCGACGAACGCGGCGAAGGCCGGCGTCATCGTCGTCACCTCGGCCGGCAACAGCGGCTCGTAACCAGTACATCACGAGGCTCGCCCGGCACGGCCGAGGGCGCGCTCGCGACCGCGGCCAATGACTCGTCTCGAATGGCGTTCCCGGCGTTGCGATCTCGCGTCACAGACGGTGTGACGATGCATCCGCGATGAACGCGAACGAGCTGCGACCTTCAGCGAAGGCACCGTTTATCGCGATCAGATCGGCGCGTCGATCACCGACGGCTCGTCGGCTCGGCGCTCGCAGACGAGTCACCGGCTGCGCCGTGCTCGGCGCTCGCGCGCCCGCAGCGGCAAGATCGCGGTCGTAACGCGTTACGTGTGCACCGCGGTCGCGCGGGCGATCCTCGGCCAGCAGGCCGGCGCCGGTCGCCGTGTGATGATCAACACCGGCCACGACCTCCCGCCGTTCGAGGGCTGATCACGGGCAACCCGGAAACGGGTGCCGGTTACGACGTCACGATCCCGTTCCTCGGGTCCGCGGGCCTCCGACGACACCTACGTCCGACGGCGGCAAGCTCCCGCGCCGCCGAACGGGGTCGGCCACGCGCCACCACCGTCGCGTCGCTCGCGAACGCCAGGCTTCACGGGCTTCGCGAGCTTCTCGTCCGCCGGCCCGCGGACTGGTGGACAGCGGCCTGAAGCCGGACATCACGGCTCCGGCGCGAGCATCGTCTCCACCGGCATACGGCACCGGCACACGGTGCGGCGACGATCTCCGGCACGTCGATGGCGTCTCCGCACGCCGCAGGCGTCGCGGTGCTGACCAGCGCAGGCGCATCCCAGACGAAGTGCTGGAAGCGTCCGGGAGTCGAAGGCCGCGATCATCAACACCGCTGATCCGGCCGGCGTGCTCGGCTACCAGACGAGCCGCGGCGGCGCCGGGCTCGTGCAGCCGGCGCTGTCGACGAAGACGCGGGTCTAGTCGCATTCACAACGACAAGGGCCTGGGCGTCTCGCTCAACTTCGGCTACGCAGGAGCCTCGACGAGGACTACTCGAAGACGCTGGACGATGAGGGTCGAGAAACCTGCACGTCCACGCCGGGGACGCTTTCAACGTCACCGCGGCGCTGCCCGAGCGGTTCGCCTCACACGCGATCAGCATCGACGAGCACGTCCGTCGTGCTCAGTGGTTGTCAGCGACTACTCACTGGTACATCACGCTGAAGTCGCGCCTGGCTGCCACGGCGGTGTCTCGAACGGCGCCGGCCTCTCGTTCAACGAGGTCGCCGGGCTGATCGACGGTGACGCCGGCGACGGCGTCGGAGCTGAATCAACGGCATCGGCTCGGCGTCTCGCGTATCTACTCGTCCCACGCGCCCTCGGACATCTAGACGAAGCTCGGGAGCAAGCTGAAGCCGTCGAACCCGACAGACGACGAGCGAACGTCACCAACGAAGACGGTGTCGATCCGCGGTGACGCGGACTTCTACGCGTGGGGTCTCTGGACGGCAAGGAGGCCGGTAAGGCGGCCAACGACGTCCGGGCGATCGGCGTGCAGTCGTCCCCGTCCAACGCGACGAACCAGTTCATCGGGTTCTCGGTGAACACGTACGACCGCTGGTCGAACCCTGTCGACGAACGAATACGACATCTACGTCGACGTGAACAACGACGCGCATCGATGACTACGTCGTCATCGGCGTCGACCAGGGCGCGGTCCGGACCGGCACGTTCAACGGCCGGCTGGGCCTCGTTCGTCTTCAGCACCAGAAGCGCAGGCGCGAAGCACTCGTCTTCTTCGCGCAGGCGCCGACGGACAGCGCGGCGGCGAACATCTTCGTCCTCTCGTGCGCAGCTGCTGTACCGGGCCGGCGAACGAGCCGTGCCTGAACGCGGCGAACCCGCGCTTCACGTACTCACGCGGTCTCGTTCGACGGTGACGGCGACCAATCCCCGGACGAGGTCGATGGCTCTGGCGAAGTGACAACGCCTGGTGCGCCCGCCATCTCGACCGGTGGCTTCCAGACTGGCTCGCTCCGGGCGGTTCCGCTCAGGAGACGATCTTCCGTCAACGCAGCCGAGTGGGCACTCACGCCCGCGCCTCGGTCCTGATGATCACCACCGTGGACAACAAGAGCAAGAGCGGTGGAGAGGCACAGACGATCCCGGTGGACTTCAAGTAGAAGCCTGATCGGATCGAATCGGACACGAGGGGCCGGCATAGCCGGCCCCGTCGTTTCTGCCGTTTCTCTTAGAGTGCGCCGGTGCCCAGCCGCAGACGTCGGCAGGTGGAGCTCGAGCGGGTACTCGGCACGCCCGCGCTCTTCGCCACCGCCTACGGGAACGTCGGCTCCTCGATCTACTACGCGCTCGGCCTCACCGGCGGTCTTCGCGCTCGGCCTGACGCCGCTCGTCTTCGTCGATCGCCGGGCGTGATCTTCGCCGCGACCGCCGCGACCTACGCCGAGGGAACGGTGCGCTACCCGGAGGCCGGCGGCTCGTCGAGCTTCGCCCGTCACGCCTTCAACGAGCTCGTCAGCTTCGGCGCCGCCTGGGCGCAGATGCTCGTCTACGTCGTCACGGTCGCGACCTCGGCGTTCTTCGTCCCCACTACCTGTCGATCTTCTGGGAGCCGCTGCGCGAGAACCCGTGGGACATCGTCGGCGGCGCGATCGTGATCGTCGTCCTCGTCGTCCTGAACATCGTCGGCGTCCAGGAGGCGGCGCAGCTGCTCGATCACGCTCGCCGTGATCGACTTCGCGACGCAGGTGCTGCTCGTCGCGGCTCGGCTTCGTGCTCGTCTTCAGCCCCGAGATCCTCGTCGACAACGTCCACTGGGGCACGGCGCCGACGTGGTCGAACCTCGCGATCGCGATCCCGGTGGCGATGCTCGCCTACACGGGCGTCGAGACCGTCTCGAACCTCGCCGAGGAGGCCCGCGATCCGGTCCGGAACGTGCCGAGCGCGTACAGGCTCGTGGCGTACGCGGTCTTCGCGATCTACTTCACGCTGCCGCTGATCGCGCTCTCGGCGCTGCCGGTGCAGCTGATCGACGGCGAGCTGACGACGCTGCTCGCCCTGCCGCCCGAGGAGGGCGGCTACGCGAACGACCCGATCCTCGGCGTCGTCGAGAACCTCGGGCCTCGAGGGCGGCGTGCTGGACGCGCTCGAGATCTACGTCGGCGTCCTCGCCGCGACGATCCTCTTCATCGCCACGAACGCCGGCGTGATCGGCGCATCGCGGATCACCTACTCGATGGCGACGCTACCGCCAGATCCCCGAGGTCTTCCGGCGGCTGCATCCACGCTTCAAGACGCCGTGGCTCTCGCATCGTCATCTTCGCCGGGATCGCTGCCGATCCTGGTCATCCTGCCCGGCGACGTCAAGTTCGTCGGCACGCTCTACTCGTTCGGCGCGACGCTCTCGTTCACCGTCGCGCACGCCTCGATCGTCCGGCTGCGAATGCGGCCGAGGCCAGGAGGAGCTGCGCTACCGGGCGCGGCCGAACCTCCGATTCGGCGGCGTCGACTGGCCGCTCTTCGCGATCTTCGGCGGGATCGCCACCGGGATCTCGTTCGCAGTGATCCGTCGTCCAGAACGCGACCACGCGCTGGGTCGGGCCTCGGCTGGATCGTCGGCGGGATGCTGTTCTACGCGGTGTACCGCCGCCGTGTCGTCCACGCGCCGCTGCTGGCGACCGTCAAGGCGCCGCCGGCGCTACGGCCCAGCGCTGGCGCTCGAGTACCGGCGGCTCCTCGTCCCGGTCGTGCCCGGGCAGCGGCTCGGACGACGCGCTCGACGCTCGCCGCGAGCCTCGCCGCCGAGCGCGGCGCGCGGATCGCGGCGCTCGACGGTGCTCGAGATTCCGCTCGACCTGCCGCTGAGCGCACGAGCTGCCGGAGCTGAGGAGCGCTCGCGAACCGCGAGCTCGACGAGGCTCGCGCGCGATCGGCGACTCCTACGGCGTCTCGGTGATCCCGCGGCTCGTGCGCGGCGCGCAACGCCGGTGCCGGCGATCGTTCGACGAGGCGGAGCGTGCGTGGCACCGAGATCATCGTCATCGGCGCACCGCGGAAGGACTGTCGGCCGCCGCAAGCGTGCGGTCTTCGGGCACACCGTCGACTACGTGCTCAAGAACGCGCCCTGCCGGGTGATGGTGACGGCGATCGACGAGGCGGCATGACGTTCTACACAGGCAGTCGTCGGCGTGCTCGCGCTGCGTCTTCGTCGGGATCGGCGATCGCGCTGCTCGCCGTCACCGCGGCCAACGGCGGCGGCGTGCTCGGCTTCCTCCTCGGCGCGCTGTTCATCGCGCTCGGCGTCGGCCGGCTGACGCTGCTCCGTAAAGGTGGCCGCTGATGGCCAGAAGCTGCGCGGCTTCCAGCGCGTGCTCGACGCGCCCGCGCTCTTCTCGGTCGCCTACGGCGAGATCGCCTCCTCGATCTACTTCGCGCTCGGGCATCGTCGCGGCGCACGCGCTCGGCTTCACGCCGCTCGTCCTGCTCGTCGCCGGGGTCATCTTCCTGATCGTCTCGCTCTCCTACGCCGAAGGGACGGCCGCGATTCCCGAGACCGGCGGTGCGGCGACCTTCGTCCGCCGGGCCTTCAACGACCTCGTCGGGTTCCTGACCGGCTGGGCGCTCTTCCTCGACTACCTGATCGTGATCGCGCTCTCGGCGCTGTTCCTGCCGCACTACCTCGGCGACGGCCCTCGGCATCGACGTCGCTGCGCGAGTCGCCGTGGGACGCCGTGATCGCCGTCGTCGTCGATCGCCGCCATCGCGGCCGTCCGGCTCGTGCGCCGGTCGCGGCTCCACACCGGCGGCCTCGTGCGTCGCGGGCCTCGACCTCGCCACGCAGCTGCTCGCTCGTGATCCTCGGGCTCGCGCTGCTCTTACTCGCCGGACCTGCTCGACGCCGGGTCGACGTCGCGCTCGGCGCACGCCGGCGTGGTCCGACCTCGCGTTCGCGCTGCCGCTCGCGATGCTCGCCTACACCGGTCTCGAGACGGTGGCCAACCTCGCCGAGGAGACGCGCGAGCCGGGACGGACGCTGCCGCGCAGTCCTCTTCTCCGCGATCGGGCTCGTCGTCGTGCTGACGGTGCTGATCGCGGTCGTCGGGCTGTCCGCCTTCCCGGTCGAGAACGGCGAGACGGCCTCGGCGACGAGTGGCTGCAGGCGCCGCTCGTCGGGATCGTCGACGCGCTTCGACGGCCATCGCTCCCGGCTGGCTCGGCGACGCGCTGCGCGTCTGTCGTCGGGCTGTCCGGGCGCGCTCGTCCTGCTTCGCGGCGGCGACGACCGTCGATCTCCGGCTTCACGCGGCTCGCGCTACTCGCTCGGCGAGCACGGCATGCTGCCGCGCGAGCTTCGGCGCGGCTGGAGCGGCGCACGCTCGTCTCGCGCGCAGGCGATCCTCGCCGCGGCGGCGATCTCGATCGCGCTCGTGATCGTCTACAGCGCGCTCGGCGCGACGACGCCGACCTTCCTCGCCAGCCTCTATTCGTTCGGCGTCGCTGCTCGCGTTCGCTGCCGCGCAGCTCGCCGTGATCACGCTGCGCGATGACGGAGCCGACCTCGGCGCGTCCCTTCCGCGCGACCGCTCGGCGGCTCCGCTCATCGGCGCGCCAGCTGCCGCTGATCGCGCGTCTGGGTTCTCGCGATCGATCACGCACCCCGGCGCGCGCTACGCCGGGCCGGTCATGGCTTGCCGTCGGCGCTCGTCGGTCTACCTGCATCGTGCGCCGGCGAGCGCGCAGGCGTCTTCGACGACGTCGACCCGATCGAGGAGCTGCCGCCCGGTGCCGAGTTCCACCGCATGCTCGTGCCGATGAAGCTCGGCCACGATCGGCGAGGAGATGGTCGCGACCGCGATCGCGCTCGCCAAGGAGCGCGGACGCCACGAGTCGAGGCGCGCTCTTCGTCGATCGTCGTGCCGCGTCGAGTACCCGCTCGACGGCGCCTCTGCCGGAGCTGGAGGAGCAGGCGGCGGCGTCGCTCGCCGAGGCCGCGCTGCTCGGGGAGGAGAACGAGTGTCGCAGTCGAGCGCCGATCGCCGTGCGGCGCGGTCGATCGGCCAGGCGATCGTCGACGAGGCGGCGCGACGCGAGGCCGATCTGATCGTGCTCGGCTCGTCGCCGCGCTGGCGCCGGCAGTCCCGGTTCTTCTCGCCGACCGTCGACTACGTCCTCCGCAACGCGCCCGTGCGAGGTGCTGGTCGTCGCGTTTCCCGAGGGTGTCTTCGAGGAGCGTACGTCTGCGACGTCCGTGAAACTTGCAGTCAGTGATCATCGGTTGCGGCCGGGTCGGCTCGGCCGTCGCGAAGCATCTCGCCGCGCGACGGCTGGGACGTGACCGCGCGTCGACGAGGACGAGGAGGCGCTCGCGCGGCTCGGCGCGAGCTGGACGGGCGGGTTCGTCGTCGGGCACGGGATGGACGCCGAGATCCTCGAGAAGGCCGGCGTCGACGGACGCGGACGCCGCCGTCGTCGCCACGATCGGGCGACAACACGAACATCGTCATCGGCCAGGTCGTCGCAGAAGCGCTACGGCGATCGCCGTGCGTCGTCGTCCGCGTCCTCGACCCGCGCGCGCGCGGACTTCTACGCGAAGCGTGGCCTGCGCACCGATCTGCCCGACGCAGACCGCGATCTCGGCGCTCGCGCGACGGCCGTGCGCGCGAGCCGTGCCTGCCGGTGCGCGAGCAGACGCCTGATGTACGTCGATCGTCGCCGGCGGCGGCAAGGTCGGCGCCAACGTCGCGCGCTCGCTGCTCGCGCATGGGGCACGAGGTGACGCTCGATCGAGCAGCGCCGCGTACCGCTTCGAGCAGCTGCGAGGAGGAGTTCGAGCACCGGTGCGATGCTCGGCGACGCGACCGAGCTGCACGTGCTCGAGCGCGCCGGGATCGCCCGGCCGCCGGAGCTCGTGCTCGCCGTGACGGGCGACGACGAGGACAACCTCGATCATCTGCCAGATCGCGAAGCGAGGGCTACGGCGTGCCGAAGGTGATCGCGCGCGTCAACGATCCGCGCAACCAGGCAGCACTTCGACCTGCTCGGGATCACGCAGACCGTCTGCGCCACCTCGAACGATCCTCGGCGCTCGTCGAGCACGAGGTGCCGGAGCACGGGCTCGTGCACCTGCTCGAGCTGCGCGAAGGAGAACCTCGAGATCGTCGAGATGCAGATCGCAGGCGGACTCGCCTGCCGCCGGCAAGCGGGTGGCGGGGCTGGGCGCTGCCGGAGGGCGCGCGCCTCGTCTCGGTGCGTCGCGCAACGGCCGTGGCGGAGCTCGCGGCGGGGACGCGACCGTCATCCGACCCGGCGATCAGGTGCTCGCGGTGCTCAAGCCCGGCAAGGAGGACGAGCTGCGCACGCTGCTCGTCACTGAGCGCGACCGCGCCTGAGTGCTAGCGCCAGTAGTGGCGTGAGGCAGGACGACGATCGGGATGATCTCCGAGCGCGGCCGAGCCACATCAGGCCGATCATCACGACCGTCGAGAAGTCGCTGAACGGCGCGAACGAGCCGAGCGGGCCGGCGAATCCGAGCGCCGGGGCCGACGTTGCCGAGCATGCGTCGCGGACGACGGCGACCGCGTCGAGTGACCGAGAGCGACGGCCGCTCGATCGCGGCGTCGATCGCGAGCACGCGCGGCCCCGATCACGAAGATGCCCGATGTAGAGGAGGACGAACGCGAGCGACGGCTGCGCAGCGTCCTCTCCTCGACGACGGCGGCCGTTGAGCCGGATCGGGATCACGACCTCGGGGTGCAGCGTCTGGTCGCAGCTCGCGGCGCAGCGACCTGCCCGACGAGCAGGTGGCGCACGACCTTGACCGACGCCGGTCGGTCGAGCCGGCGGAGCCGCCGACGAACATCAGGCCGACGATCGTCATCAGCGCGAAGCGTCGGCCAGCGTCGTGAAGTCCGCGATCGCGAAGCCGGTCGTCGTCATCATCGAGATCGCCTGGAAGACACGCCGTGCCGCGGACGGTCGCCTCGCCGGCAGCGACGTCCTCGGTCCAGAGCTCGGCACGACGATGCGCGACCGCGAGCGAGCAGGAGCGAGGTAGAGGCGGAGCCTCCTCGTCGCGGGTCGCAGCGCGCGGCTGGCGCCGCACGATCGCCCGGTAGAGGAGCGCGAAGTTGATCGCCGGCGAGGACCATGAAGAGCGACGACGACCCACTGCGTGACGGCGGCGAAGCGCTCGATCGAGCGGTTCGTCGGCGAGAAGCCGCCGGTCGGGATCGTCGTGAGCGCGTGCGCGACGCGCCTCGAACGAGCGTCATCTGGTCGTCGACGCCGGTGACGGCCGAGCACGGTCAGGAGCAGCGATCAGGACGCGGTGAGCGCGATGTAGAGGAGCCAGAGCCGCGCGCGCCGTGTCGCGGATGCGCGCGCTGAGGCCTCGATCTCCGGGCCCGGCGAGCTCGGACTCGAGCAGCTGGCGTCCGCCGACGCGCAGCCGGGGCAGGACCGCGAGCGCGAGCACGATGATCCCCATCCCGCCGAGCCACTGGCGTGAACTGCCGCCAGATGCGCGATGCGTGCGGCGAGCTGCGTCGACGTTGCGTGACGACGCGTCGCGCCGGTCGTGCGTGAAGCCCGACATCCGCCTCGAAGTACGCGTCGATCGGCCGGTCGAGCTGCGGCTCGCCGGCGAGGAGGTACGGGAGCGCGCCGAGCGCCGCCGCGAGCAGCCAGGTGAGCGCGACGACGAGGAAGCCCCTCGCGGATCCCGATCGCCGGTCGCCGCGGAGTCGCTCGAGGCGCGAGCCCGAGGCCGGTCGCGCCGACGATCGCGCCCGCCGCGAGGAACGGCCAGAACGGCTCGCCGTAGCCGATCGCGACGACGGCGGGGAACGAGCGTCGACACGCTGAGGTAGCGCGAGCAGCGTCCCGACGAGGCCGAGCGCCCGAGCGACGTCGACGGCGAGGAGCGGCGGCCGCCGCGGCGTCGCTGCGTCGTCACAGGACGCTTCTCGACGTCCGCGCACGCGCGCGCGACTCGGTGAAGACGATCACGCGGTCGCCCGCCTGCAGCACGTCGTCGCTGCGCGGGAACACAGCAGCTCCGTCGCGCACGATCGCGCCGATCAGCGCGCCGCGGATCGGCATCTCCCTGAAGCTCAGCCCGACGTACTCGCTCGCCGGCTGCGTCGTGATGTCGAGCACCTCGAAGCGGTCGCCCTCGAGCATCGCGACCTGCTGGGTGCGCGGGTCGTGGGCGAAGCGCACGATCTCCTCGGCGGTGACCTGCGCGCGGGTTGACCGGTGACGTCGACCCCGGCGTGCTCGAAGACCGCCGACGCGATCGGCGTCGTGGACGATCGCGATCGTGAACGCGACGCCGTGCACTTGCGCGAGCGTGGCCGCGTAGTGGTTCTTCAGCGTCCTCGCGCATCGCGAACACGGCCGCCTGCGCCTCGGCCGATCCGCTCGCGTTCGAGAAAGTCCGGATCGAAGCCGGTCGCGTTGTAGACGCGAGCGCCGGGCAGCTCCTCGGCGACGACGCGCGCGCGCTCGCGGTCGAGGCTTCGATCAGCCGCACGCCGATCCCCTGCTCGAGCAGCAGCGCGCGCGATCGGCGGTCCCGACGCTGCCCGCCGCCGAAGATGACGACGTCCCGACCTTGCCCGTCCCCGGGGCGAGCAGCTCGCCCCAGGCGCTGCGCCGCCTGCGGCGATCCGATCACGACGATCCGGTCGCCCGGCTGGATCGACTGCGTCGCCCCGCGGAATCACGATCTCGTCGCCGCGGATGATCGCGCGCCACGCGCGAGTCCGGCGGCAGGCGCGCCTCGCGGAGCGGGCGTGCCGAGCACGGCTCGGATCGGCGCTCCTCGAACGTCGAACTCGACCATCTGCACCTGGCCGTCCGCGAAGACGTCCGTCTGCACGCGCCGCGGGACGCCGATCGACGCGCGAGATCGCGTGCGCCGTCTCGATCTCGGAGGAGACGACGAAGTCGACGTCGAGCTGTCCTTCGCGCCAGAGCCTCGATGTACTCCGAGTTCGTCGTCCGGATCGACGGTGGTCGTCGCGGTGGAGCCTCGGCCTCGCGAGATCATCGCCGAGACGATGTTCGCCTCGTCGCGCGACGTGCAGGCGATCACGAGGTCGGCATCGCTCGATCCCGGCCGCCGAGAGGACGCGCCGGCTCGCGCCGTTTGCCTCGACCGTGTGCGATGTCGTAGCGCTGCGAGATCGCCGCCAGCCGCTCTTCGTCGAGATCGAAGACGGTCAGCTCGTGCTCGCTCGTGCAGCGCCTCGCACGATCGTCGTTCCGACCTGGCCGGCGCCGATGACGAAGATCTTCACGTGCGGCAGGTTACTCCGCCCGTTCCCGAATCCCTTGGCTATCGTGGCGCCGATGAGGTCGTTGGTTGCATTCGCCTGCGTCGCCGTGCTCGGCACCGCCTGCGCGGCCGGAGCTGCCCCGCAGCAGCTCGAGCGGCGCGCAGTTCAAGCCTCGCGCGGTGGCAAGCGGCTTCGACCAGCCAGTCTTTGTGACGGCTGCGAAGGGCGAGACCGGCCGCCTCTACGTCGTCGAGCAGGGCGGCACGATCCAGGTTCTCGACGGCGGCAAGCGGCGCTCGACGCCATTCCTCGACATCCGCAAGCTCGTCACAGCGGGTGGCGAGCAGGGGCTGCTCGGGCTCGCGTTCCATCCTCGTACCCGAAGGTGAAGAAGATCTACGTCCAGTACACGGCGCGCGACGCATCCACGCAGCTCGTCGAGTACCGGACGAACGGGCACACCGCGCCTCGTCGCCGCGGACGCTCTTCTCGAGCCGCGACCCGTACGGGAATCACAACGGTGGCATGCTCGCGTTCGGCCCGAACGGCCGGCTGTACTTCACGATGGGCGACGGCGGCTCCGGCGGTGACCCGGAGAACCGCGCGCCAGAACCCGCGCTCGCTCTTCGGCAAGCTGCTCTCGCTCAACGTCGCCACGAAGGAGTGCGGATCGAGGCACTCGGCCTCCGCAACGCGTGGCGCTTCTCCTTCGACCGCGCGAACGGCGACCTCTACATCGGCGACGTCGGTCAGGGCGATACGGAAGAGGTCGACTACACGCCCGCGAAGAGCCCCGGGTATCGAGAACTACGGCTGGGACGTCTACGAGGGCACGCAGGAAGTTCGAGGACAAGCCGCTCGGTCCCGGCAACCTCGTCATGCCGGTCGCGACGTACAGCCACGCCGACGGCTGCTCGATCACGGGCGGCTACGTCTACCGTGGCTCGAACGCCTCGCTGCGGGGCCGCTACATCTACGGCGACTACTGCAGCGGCACGATCTGGAGCTTCAAGATCGCCGGCGGAAAGGCGTCCGACTCGGCCGGGAGGAGTTCCAGATCGACAGCGTCACGCTCCTTCGGTCGAGGACAACGGCAGGTGAGCTCTACGCGCGTCTCGCACGGGGCACGATCTACCGCCTGACGCCCTGAACGCGATCTGCCTGACCTGCGCGACGCAGTTCGGCGAGAGCGACTCGCCGCCGGAGCGCTGCCCGATCTGCGACGACGAGCGGCAGTACGTCGGGCTCGACGGTCAGCGCTGGACGACGCTCGAGGAGCTCGGGCCGAGCACCGCTCGGACGTTCGCGAGGACTCCGGCTACCTCGGGATCGGCATCGAGCCGGCGATCGCGATCGGTCAGCGGCTGCTGCTCGTCGAGACGGACGAGGGCAACGTGATCTGGGACATGATCCCGCTCGTCGACGACGCCGCAGTCGAGGCCGTTACGGCGCGTGGCCCCGTGCGGGCGATCGCGATCTCGCATCCGCACTACTACTCCGGGATGGTCGAGTGGAGCAGGGCGCTCGGTGGCGTCCCGATCCTGCTCCACGAGGCCGACCGCCAGTGGATCATGCGGCCGGATCCGGCGATCGAGCTCTGGTCGGGCGACGAACGGGAGCTCGCTCCGGCGGCCTGACGCTGCTGCGGCTCGGCGGCCACTTCGCGGGTGGGACGGTCCTGCACGACGTCGGCCGCGAGCACACTCCTCGCCGGCGACATCGTGATGGTGATCCCCGACCGGCGGTTCGTCGAGCTTCATGTGGAGCTACCCGAATCTGATCCCGCTGCCGGCGGCCGAGGTCGAGCGGATCGCCGCCAGACTCGAGTCGTGGCAGTTCGACCGGATCCTCGGAGCGTGGTGGAACCGGCTCGTGCCGCGCGACGGCAACGAGGTCGTGCGCCGCTCGGCCGAGCGTTACGCCGCGCGGCGTCACTTCGCCCGCCTGACGCGCGGGCTCTGGGCCAAGCGCGGCGTAGGCGAGCGCGTTCAACGACTCGTTCAGGTTGCGGAGCTCGCGGGCCATCAGCTGAAAGCCTTCGGCGTTCTCGGCGTGCCGGTTGAGCCGCGCGAGCTCGTCGGCGATTCGGTCGAGTCGCTCCAGCACGGCCTCGAACTGGCCTGTCGGGCATCTCTTTCGCGTCCATTGAGGCGATTTTACCGGGCGCGCAGCGCCAGAAGCTCCGCCCGGCTACGGACGACGGTGACATCGCCACCGAGGCGTTCGAGCGCTCCGGCGCCCGCCTCGAGCGTGTCGACGCGTCGCGTCGCTCCGAGCTGGGAGAGCGCGACGCGCGCGAGCTCGGCGGGCGCGTCGGTGAAGACGGCGAGGCCGCACACCTTCGGCCTGCAATCGTCGCTAGCGCGGCGCTCACCTCCGCTGCAGGCCGGAGGTAGACGGGCGCCCGATCCTCTGCATAGCGCTCCAGCAGCGTCCGCCAGTTGCCGGCGCCGCGCGCGTCGAGCTCGGCGGCCGCCGCGGCGCGATCCTCGGGCAGGCCTTCGACGTCGAGCACCCGCGAGGCGTCGTCGAGCCAATCGCGCCAGAGCTGCCGCGTGTCCCCGAGCACCTCGAGCTCGATCGCGACGATCATCGGGCCACTCGCCGCCAGACGCAGGATGCCGACCGCGACGCCGACGCTGTCGATCAGGACGTCGAGCGGCGCCCGACGTCGGCCCTCGACGAAGTGCTGGTGCACCTCGTCGGAAGCGGCGTAGGCGACGCCGACGCCGAAGGCCGGAAGCTCGGCGCGCAGCGCGCGCAGCAGCAGCGCGCCGAGGACCGCGTACTCGCAGGCGTGGGCGATCTTCCGCAGCACGAGATCCCAGGTGCCGAGGCCGGTGCCGAGGTCGGGAACCGACGAGAAGGCGAAGATCACGGCGGCCCAGAGGACGACCGGCGCCCACAGGCGCAGCGCAGCGGAAGTCGGCACGTCCCGATGATAGGGTCAGCCCCACATACACAAGGAGCACGGTGAGGGAACCCGGTGCAAGTCCGGGACGGTCCCGCCGCTGTGAGGGGAGACGCCCGACGCGGAAACGCCACTGGCCTACGGGCCGGGAAGGCCGCGAAGGGGGAGCCCCGAGTCAGAAGACCTGCCGCGCTCCCCATCCCGAACCCCTCGCGGAAGGAGGATTCGTGCTTCGCAGACTCGGCATTCTCTCGGTGCTTCTCGCCGTCATCTTGACGCCGACCGCGCTCGCGGCGAACCGTCAGCATCCGGGTGGAAGGCAAGACGACCACGATCTTCGGTGCGGCGCAGCCGACGGCTCGCGGCCGACAACGCGCTCCAGGCGCTCGACGTGGCCAGCACGGCCGGAGAGTTCTACTACGGCACCACGACGGCCGACTTCGGCGACGTACGTCAGCCAGATCGGCAAGTACGCCGCGGCCGGCTCGGCCGGCTGGGTCTTCAAGGTGAACGGCGTCTCGCCGCCGGTCGGCGCTGACAAGGTGACGTCTTGAAGGACGGCGACGTCGTGCTCTGGTACTACGCCACCTTCGGGCCGACTGGCGGTCCGCCGACGCTCGAGCTTCAGCGGCTGCCGGCGAACTGCTACGTCGTCGCAGACCGCTCAACGACGCCGGGAAGAAGGTCCGCGCGGCCGACAGCGACGCTCACGGCTGACGGGAAGCGCTTCAAGGCGACAGGCGCGGCCGGTGCCTGCATCGGCAAGCACGTGGGACTCGGTCCGGGCTGACCGCGCCCGGCGCGGTCCGTTCGAACGCCGTGAGGTGATCCGCCGCGCGGTCAGCGCGCTCGCCCTCCTTGTCCTCCTCGCCGGCTGCGGCGGCGCTGCCGGCGAGGGAAGGGACGGCGCAGCTCTGGGTCACGCGCGACCGAGGCGCCGAGCTCGCTCGTCGACACGCAGGTCGAGGCCGGGCAGACGCTGATGCGCGCGCTCGCCTCCGAGACGGACGTGAAGACCCGCTACGGCGGGCGGCTACGTCCAGGCAGTGAACGGCATCGAAGGCAGCCTCAGCGCGCAGCGCGACTGGTTCTGGTTCGTCAACGGCTACGAGGGCGACCGCAGCGCCGCCTCGTACCGGCTTCGCGACGGCGATGTCGGCCTGGCTCGACTACCGCGGCTGGCAGCGGGAGGGGAGGCGCGCGTCGTCGTCGGCGCGTTCCCGGAGCCGTTCGTGCACGGCTACGGCGGGAAGACGCGGCCGGTCGCCGTTCGCTACGAACGCGCGCTCGGAGCAGCGGGCGAGTGCAGCTCGGCGCGGAGCTCGGCGCGACCAAGGTCGTGCCGCTCGGGACGCCTGTGCCGGCGGGATGCGAATGTGCTCGAGGTGCGCGGCGGTGCTTCGAGCCTCGACCGGCGAGCTGCTCGGCGAGACCGCCGGCGATCCGGTGCGCTTCGTCTGGCGCGGCGATCCGACGCCCGAGCGGCGGTACAGCGTTCCGTGAGCCCTGGTCCGCAGCCTTGCTCCTTGCGCGCCGCCGGTACGGCGGCGCTGCTCGACCGATCGCCTCTGGGCGCTCGCGCTGCTGACCGCTCGTGCTGCTCGCCGTCTGCCTGCGCGCGCCGGCGGACCGCCGCGGCGTCTATCTCTACGGCGCGCTCACGACCGGCCTCGGCGTCCTCCTGCTCTCGCCGCTGCTCTGGTCGAGCCCGGACGGGACGATTCTCTGGGAGGGGCCGACGATCCCGGTGCTCGGGCCGCTCGACGTGACGACGACCGAGCTCTTCGAAGCGGCGCTCAACGCCTTGCGGCTGACCGCGCTCGGCGCTCGCGTTCGCGGCCTACGCGCTCCTCGCTCGACCACGACCGGCTGGTCGCGGCTGCCGGCGGCGCCCGCCGCTCAGCGCTCGCGGTCGCGCTTGGCCACGCGGCTCGTGCCCTCGCTCGAGCGCGACGCCGCCGGACTCGCCGAGTCCGATGCGGGGCCGCGGCGTCGCGCTCGAGGGCGCACGCGGCTACGCGACGCTGCTCTCTCCGCTCGTCGCCGGCTCGCTCGAGCGCGCATCGAGCCTGGCGAGAGGCGATGGAGGCCCGTGGTTTCGGACAGGAGCCGGCGCCACGCGCGCGCCCAGGCCGCCGTGGAGCACGCGAGACCGGCTGGCGGTCCCGCTGGCGGCATTGCTCGTCCTCGTGGCGGCGCTGTGGCTCTAGTCTCCGTCAGCGGCCTCGCGTTCTCGTACCCGGCCGGCACCGCCGGCGCTGCACGGCGTGTCGCTCGAGCTGGAGGCGGGCGAGGTCGTCGCGCTCCTCGGCCCCTCGGGCGCCGGGAAGTCGACGCTCCTGCGCTCGCTCGCCGGGCTCGTGCCTCACTTCCACGGCGGCCGCTTCTCAGGCCGGGTGGTCGTCGCCGGGCTCGACACCCGCAGCACGCGCCCAGCCGGAGCTCGCCGGCACGGTCGCGACGGTCTTCCAGGATCCGGAGGATCAGGTCGTGATGACGATCGCCGCGAACGAGGTGGCGTTCGGGCTCGAGAACCTCGGCGTGCCGCCGGCCGAGATCTGGCCGCGGGTCGAGCGAGCGCTCGCCTCGGTGGACGCGCTCCATCTCTGGGGCGCAAGACGATCGAGCTCTCCGGCGGCGAGCTCCAGCGCGTCTGCCTCGCGTCCGCGCTCGCGCTGGAGCCGCAGCTGCTGCTGCTCGACGAGCCGACCTCGCAGCTCGATCCCGACGGCGCCGCGCTCTTCCTCGACGCGGTCGAGCGTCTCGGCGCGACCGTCGTGCTCTCCGAGCACCGCGTCGGCCGGGCGCTCGAGCTCGCGACGCGCGTCCTCTTCGTCGACGAGGGCCGCCTCCTCCTCGACGCCCCGCGGGCGGAGGCGCGTCGAGTGGCTGTCCGCCGAGCGCCCGCGTACACGAGACGCTTGTGTTCCTGAAACACAAGCTCCTCCCGGCGACGGTCGTCCTCGACGCCCGCGGCGTGTCGCTTCTCGTACCGTCAGGCCATGCCCGATCCTGGACGGGGTCGACCTCGAGCTCCGGCGCGGCGAGATCGTCGCGCTCGAGGGGCCGAACGGGTCTGGAAAGACCACCCTGGCGCGGATCGCTGGCCGGCCTGCGTCGAGCCGCAGTCCGGGACCGTCGAAGTGCAGTGGCCGCGCCGGCTACCTCTCGCAGGATCCGGGCCGCTACCTCGGTCAAGGAGACGGCGCTCGAGGAGGTCGGCGCTGGCCGTGAACGGGGATGAACAGCGGGCTCGTGCCGCACTCGGAGCGTGTCGGGCTCGCCTGGGCGGACGACCGCCATCCGCGCAGATCTCTCGAGTGGCGAGCGAGAGCGGCTCGCGCTCGCGTCGGTCGCGGTGGCCGAGCCGGACCTGCTCGTTCTGGACGAGCCGACGCGCGGCCTCGACCCCGAGCGCAAGGAGGCCCTCGCCGCCTGGCTCGAGGAGTACGCCGCGTCCGGAAAGGCCGTGCTCCTCGCGACCCACGACCGCGACCTGCCTGCACACCGCCGAAAGTGGACTTTGTGTTACAGAAACACAAGCCTCCGAGGAGCGCTCCGTTGGCGTCTAAGGTCGCCGGCCTCTGCGCTGCCGCTGCGCTCGCGCTCGCCGCCGTGGGCGGCGCTCGATCCGGCCCACGGCGGCGATCGCGACGCTGCTCGCCGCCTTCGCCGTGCTCGCGGCCGGCTTCGCGTGGCTCGAAGGGGGAACGGTGTCCGCCCGCGACCTGACGCTCGTCGCGACGCTCGGCGGTCTCGCGGCCGCGGGACGTGTCCTCTTCGCCCCGATCCCGAGCGTTCAGCCCGTGACGGTCATCGTCGCCGCGGCCGGAGTCGCGCTCGGCCCGCGTCGCGGCGTTCGCGGTCGGCGCGCTCGCGGCGATCGCGTCGAACTTCTTCCTCGGTCAGGGCCCGCACACGCCCTGGCAGATGCTGGCGTGGGGCGGTTGCGGCCTCCTCGCCGGCCTGCCTGCGGCCGTTCTTGCGCAGCCGAGCTCGCGTTCGTCGCCTTCGTGCTCGTGCTCGGCTTCGCGTTCGGGATGCTGATGGACACCTGGCTCTGGTTCGCCTTCTACCCGCACACGCAGGCGGCGCTGCTCGGCGCGGCCTCGCCGCGGGCGTCCCGTTCAACATCGCGCACGCGAGCGGGAACGTCGTGCTCGCGCTCGTCGCCGGGCCGGAGCTGAGACGCGTGCTCGAGCGGTTCGAGCGGCAGGTCGCGAACAGAGGTCGTGTGGGCGTGAAGCTGCTCGCCGGCATCGCGGCCGCGACCGCGCTCGCGACTCCGGTCGAGCTACGTCCAGTCGCTGCAGCGCGACGACGGCGGCTTCTGGCGATGCGCAGATCACCGCCTGGGCGACGCTCGGGCTCGTCGCCGCCGGCGCCGACACCGGCCGCGCCACGGAGTACCTCGCGCGCGCAGAAGCCGGAGACGCCGACGCGACGCCGCGCTCGTGGCCATGGCGCGCGCCGCGGCGAGGCGACCAGCCGGACGACCTCCTGCCGCGCCTGCGCAGCCACACGCCGGGAAGCTCGTGAACGCGACGATCTGGACGATCCTCGCGCTTCGGCAGGCCGGTCGAGCCGGTCGCCGCCCCGTCTCGTGCAAGGCGCTCCTGGCGGCGCAGCGCCCTTCGGGCGGCTGGCCGTGGCTTGCCGGCGGCGCCGCCGACTCGAACGACACGGCCGCCGCGATGCAGGCGCTCCGTGCGGCGCGGCGTGCGCCGTGCAGCCGATCCAGCGCGGCGTCGTCTTCCTCCGGCGCCATCAGAATCCGGACGGCGGCTTCGAGTTGACGCAGGGGCGCGGCTCCGACACCCAGTCGACCGCCTGGGCGATCCAGGCTCTGCTCGCGGCCGGCGCGAGCCCCGGCCCGCCGGCCTTCCGCTACCTCCAGCGGATGCGCCGCCCGAACGGCAGCTACCGCTACAACGCGCGCTACGTGACGACGCCGCTGTGGGTCACGGCGCAGGTGCTGCCTGCGCTCGCGCGCAAGCCGTTCCCGCTCGCTAGCCGGTTGACCGTCGACATGTCGGGATAGCGCTCGCCCGCCGCCGCGCCCGCCGGGAAAGCGCGCTCGAGCCGCTCGAGCTCGGCCGGCGTCGAGCTCGATCGTCGCCGCGGCCGCGTTCTCCTCGAGGTAGGAGCGGCGCTTCGTGCCGGGGATCGGGACGATGTCGTCGCCGCGCGAGAGCACCCACGCGAGCGCGATCTGGGAGGGCTTGGCGCCCTTCTCGGCGGCGAGCGCCTCCACCACTGCGACGAGCGCGAGATTGCGCTCGAGGTTCTCGTCCTGGAAGCGAGGGCCGCGGCGGCGGAAGTCCCTCTCGTCGAGGTCTGTCGATCGACCGGATACCGGCCGGTCAGGAAGCCGCGGCCGAGCGGGCTGTAGGCGACGAAGCCGATCCCGAGCTCGCGCACGGTCGGCAGGACCTCCGCCTCGGGATCGCGCGTCCAGAGCGAGTACTCGTTCTGCAGCGCCGAGATCGGATGGACGGCCTGCGCGCGGCGGATCGTCGTCGGGCGCGGCCTCGGAGAGGCCGAGGTAGCGCACCTTGCCCTCCTGCACGAGCTCGGCCATCGCGCCGACGGTCTCCTCGATCGGCGTCGCCGAGGTCGACGCGGTGCTGGTAGTAGAGGTCGATCGTCTCGACGCCGAGCCGCTCGCAGCGACGCCTCGCAGGCCGAGCGGACGTACTCGGCGCTGCCGTTGATCCCGAGGTACTCGCCCGCTCGGCCGCGCATGTTCCCGAACTTCGTCGCGATCACGACCTCGTCGCGGCGGTCGGCGATCGCCTGCCCGACGAGCTCGCTCGTTCGTGAACGGGCCGTACATGTCGGCCGTGTCGAGGAAGGTGACTCCGAGCTCGAGCGCGCGCTGGATCGTCGCGATCGCCTCGCCCTCGTCGGTGGTCGCCGTAGAACTCGGACATGCCCATGCAGCCGAGCCCGAGCGCCGAGACCTCGAGCCCCTCGTTCCCGAGCCTGCGCGTCTCCATCGGCTGACCATAGCGGCCGCTAGCATCGACAGAGTGGCCGTGACGTCGCCCGAGGAGTACCTCGCGAACCTGAATCCCGCCCAGCGGGAGGCCGTCCTGCACACCGAAGGCCCGCTGCTCGTGATCGCCGGCGCCGGCTCCGGGAAGACGCGCGTGCTCACGCACCGGGTCGCCCACCTGATCTCCGCGATCGGCGTCAAGCCGAACGAGATCCTGGCGATCACGTTCACGAACAAGGCGGCCGGGGAGATGCGCGAGCGGCTGACGAGCGATGCTCGGCCCGATCGCGCGCGCGATCTGGATCCTCACCTTCCACGCCGCCTGCGGCCGGATCCTGCGCAGCGAGGCCGAGCGGCTGCGGCTACAGGTCGAACTTCACGATCTACGACTCCGGCCGACCAGGTGCGCCTCGTCAAGCAGTGCCTCGAGGAGCCTCGAGAAGGACCCGAAGCGCTTCGTCCCGCGCGGCATCCACGCGCAGATCTCGAACGCGAAGAACCAGCTGATCACGCCCGGCGATGTACGCCGAGCAGCTCTCGTCGTTCTACGACCAGACGGTCGCCGAGGTCGTACGCGCTCTACCAGCGCAAGCTCGCCGCCTCGAACGCGGTCGACTTCGACGACATGCTGATGCTGACCGTGCAGATCCTGGAGCGCTTCCCCGACGCGCGCGAAGCACTGGCAGAACGCCTTCCGCTACGTGCTCGTCGACGAGTACCAGGACACGAACCACGCGCAGTACCGGCTGCTGCAGCTGCTCGCCGAGCACCACCACAACATCTGCGCCGTGCGGCGATCCGGACCAGTCGATCTACGCCTTCCGCGGCGCCGACATCCGCAACATCCTCGAGTTCGAGCGCGACTTCCCGGAGACGCGCGACGATCGCCGCTGGAGCAGAACTACCGCTCGACGAACGCGATCCTCGAGGCGGCGAACGCCGTGATCGCGCACAACTCGCGAGCGGAAGGAGAAGCGGCTCTGGTCGGAGCTCGGCGACGGCGATCCGGTGCGCGTGATCGAGGTCGAGGACGAGCAGGCCGAGGCGCGCGTACGTCGCCGCCGCAGATCGCCGGCCTCGTCGAGGAGGGCTTCTACGGCAGCGAGATCGCGATCTTCTACCGGATGAACGCGCAGTCCGCGAGTGCTCGAGCAGACGCTGCGCCTGCACCAGATCGCCTACCAGGTGATCGGCGGGCCGCGCTTCTACGAGCGGGCCGAGGTCAGGGACGCGATCGCCTACCTCCAGGTGCTCGACAACCCGGACGACGCGGTCTCCCTGATGCGGATCGCGAACCGGCCGAAGCGCGGGCATCGGCGACACGACGATCTCGCGGCTCGTCGACCTACGCCGAGAACCACGGCCTGACGCTCTTCGACGCACTCGACCGGCCGACCGGAAGCCGGGCCTCGGCACTGCCGCGGTCAAGGCGGTCACCGGCCTCAAGAACCTGCTCGACTCGCTTCGCTCGGCGGCGCAGGAGCTCGAGGTGCCCGAGCTGCTGCAGACGGTGCTCGAGCGCAGCGGCACGCTCGACGCGTACGAGGCCGGAGCGCACGATCGAGGCGCGCGGCCGGATCGAGAACCTCGAGGCGTTCGTCGACGGCGCCCGCCAGTACGTCGCAGGCAGTCCGAGGAGCCGACGCTCTCCGGCTTCCTGCAGGAGATCTCGCTCTACTCCGACCAGGATGCGCTCGACGGCGAGCAGTCGAACGTGACGCTGATGACGATCCACAACGCGAAGGGGCTCGAGTTCCGCGCGGTCTTCGTCGTCGGCGTCGAGGAGGAGATCTTCCCGAGCGCCCGCTCGATCGAGGAGCAGGGAGTGGAGGAGGAGCGCCGCCTCTTCTACGTCGGCCTGACGCGCGCCGAGGAGAAGCTGACGCTGACGCACGCGTCGTCGCGCCTGCTCTGGGGGCGGACGACCGCGCACCTGCCCTCGCGCTTCCTCGACGAGCTGCCCGACCGCCACGTCGAGCGCGAGCGGCTGCGGCCATCCTCGTGGCGGAGCTACGGCTCGCCGGCACAGACGCAGCGAGATCGCGCCGCGCACGCGATCATCCTTCGCTCGCCACGGGCGACAGCCGTCCGCCACGGCACCTCGGCGAGGGCGTGATCACGCGGATCGAGCCGGGCGGCGTCGTCACCGTTCGCTTCGCGGCAGACGGCAGCGAGCGGAAGCTGATGCTCGACTACGCCCCGCTCGAGAAGATCGCCTGAGAGAATCGAGGCGATGACGATCGAGATTCGGCCGCCGGCCGGAGGACGAGCTTCGCGCGGCGATGGCGGCCGCGGAGGTCGCGTTCGGCACCGGCGTCGTCGAGGACGAGGACTGGGAGCGCGAGCGGAAGATCCTGCCGGCGTCGCGCGCGCTCGCGGCCTTCGACGGCGGCTAGGCCGGTCGCGCTCACGCGGCGCCTACAAGTTCGATCTGTCGATCCCCAGGTGGCAGCTGCCCTGTGCCGGCGTGACCTGGGTCGGCGTGCTGCCGACGCACCGCCGCCGCGGGATCCTGCGCGACCTGATGCGCGCCAGCTCGAGGACGTGCACGGCTGGGGCGAGCCGATCGCGGCGCTCTGGGCCTCTGAGGCAGCGATCTACGGCCGCTTCGGCTACGGGCACGGCAGCGCCCGAGCTGGGCAGGCGAAGTCCGACCGGGCGCGCTTCGCGCTGCAGCGACGATCGGCGGCCGGCTCGGTCCGGCTCGTCGACGCCGACGAGGCGTACCGAGCTCTTCCGCCGGTCTACGAGCGCGTTCCGCGCGACGAGCGGCCGAGGATGCTCTCGCGCGACGAGCGCTGGTGGAAAGAGCATCGTCTCGCCGACCCCGAGAGCTGGCGCGCGGCGCGAGCCGGAAGTTCTACGCCGCCGTCGAGGTCGACGGTGCAGCCGAGGGCTACGCGTACGTACCGCGTCAAGGACGAATGGGAGGACGGCTTTTCGAAGAGCGAGGTGCGCGTGATCGAGGCGCTCGCGACATCGGTGCGGGCGGAGAGGGACGCTCTGGAGCTTCCTGCACGGCATCGACCTCATCGATCCGGGTGTCGGCTCCGATCTTCGATCTCGGCTCGGCGCTGCCCCTGCCGTTCGCGACCTCGCGAGCGCTCGGCCTGCGCGCTCGGCGACGGCCTGTGGCTGCGCCTCGTCGACGTGGACGCCGCTCTTCGCGCCCGGTCGTACAAGCCGGGCGAGGTCGGTCGTGCTCGAGGTGCGCGACGAGCTCTGCCCGTGGAACGCAGGCCGCTACCGCGTCGGCGACGACGCGGGCGAACCGAGGACACCGCCGACCTCGCGCTCGACGTCACCGACCTTGCTTCCGCCCCTACCTGGGCGGGTTCGACTTCCACCGCCTCGCTCGCGCGGGCCCGCCGAGCGAACGCATCGCAGGGAGCCGTCGAAGCGGCGACGCTTCTCTTCCGAACTGATCTCCTCTTACTGCCCGGAGGTGTTCTGAATGGCCTGGGACGTCCGCCCGACCAAGGATCTCCAGGAGTTCGAGGGCGCTGTGGGCGCGATCTCCCACTACTTCGGCGGCGAGCCCGGACGACGAGCGCGCCGAGCGGCTCGGAAGGTGCTGCCGCTCGAGCGGATGCACGCTGGCCTTCGACGGCGACGCGGTCGTCGGCGGCGCTGGAGCGTTCCTCGTTCCAGCGTGACCGTGCCGGGCGGTCGTCACTTGCGGCGGCGTCACACGTGGTCGGCGTCCTGCCGACGCATCGCCGTCGCGGCGTCGCTGACGCGCCATGATGCGCGCCCAGCTCGAGGACATCCGTGAGCGCGGGGCGAACCGATCGCGGCGCTCTGGGCCTCGGAGGAGGTGATCTACGGGCGGCTTCGGCTACGGGCATGGCCTGATCGCCGGCGAGGTCGCGCTGCCGAGCGGCTGGCACGGGGCTGCGGGCAAACCGCCCGACGAGAACGGTGCGCGGCACGCGCCTGATCAGCGCTCGACGAGGCGAAGACGATCCTCCGCACCATGACCGTGTACGGGCCTGACGACGCCCGATGGCATGTTCGACCGCACCGAAGCCTGGTGGGAGCTGCGCAACCTCGTCCGATCCGCCCGGAGCGGCGTCAGGGCGGCGGCGAGAAGAACGTGCTCCTGCTCGAGCTGGCGGCCGAGCCGCCGGATACGCGCTCTTCACCGCGTCTTCTCGGAGCTTCGAGTACGGCTCGTCGACCGGACGCGGTCGAGGTGATCGAGGCGCTCGCGCGACGGCGCTGGTCGCCACGCGCGAGCTCTGGCGTGTCCTGCTCGACATGGACTGGCTGGCGACGCTGGTTAGGCGTCTTCCTCCGGATCGACCATCCGCTCCTGCAGCAGCTCCGGCATCCGCGCCGGCTGCAGATGCGGATCGGCGACGGGCTCTGGGTGCGGCTCGTCGACGCCGGCGCGGCTCTTCCGCTGCGCGGCGTACAGCGGTGAAGGCTCGGTCGTGTTCGAGGTCGAGGACGCGTTTCCTGCGTCTGAGAACACCGGGCCGCTGGAGCTCGCAGCCGGCAAGGCCGAGCTGACCGACGACGAGCCGCCGATCTCGCGCCTCGACGTGCGGGAGCTCCCGGTCGCCGCTACCTGGCGGCTTCACGTTCGGAGAGCTGTCCGCGCGCCGGGCTTCGTGCGCGAGGTGACAGAAGGCAGCGTGGCGCGCGCCGACGCTCTGTTCCTGACGAGCAGCCCGAAACCGTGGTGTCCGGAGATCTTCTCGACCGGCCTGCTACCCTCCCGCGCTGAATGTTGGGGTCCATTCCTCGGCGCGGCCTGCGCGCTGCTCGTCAGCCTGATCCTGCGTCAGCACCGGCGAACGCCGTCGTCGACGTGCCCGATCGACGTGTATCTCGAGCACCTCGAGCCGCTCAGCCTCTGGCGTCGGCCGGCTGGACGGGACGGTGACTGACGGCGTACGGCCCGCGCTGGGGCCGGATGCACTCCGGGATCGATATCGGAATCCTCGAGTCGCTCGACGTGCGAGCCGCCGCGAGCGGGACCGTGACCGCTGCCGGCTGGCTCACCGGCTACGAGGGCTACGGCAACGTCGTCACGGTCGACTGAAGGCGGCGGCTACCCTGTCCTCTACGCCCACCTTCGCAGCTCGCACGTCGTTCCCGGCCAGTGGCTGGACGATCGGCGAGCCGATCGGGCGAGGCCGGGCTGCACCGGCTCGTGCACCGGCACGCACCTCCATTTCGAAGCTGCGCCTGAACGGCGTGCCGATCGATCCAGCGCCCTTTTTAGGTAGGCAGGTCTCCCCCGGATCGGAGTGATGCCCGGTGGCTGGACGGCCCCACTACGCGTTTGCCAAGCCCATGACACGGACGCTCCTTCACGGAGCGCGCTCGTACGTCCTGCTTGCCTCTCTCGTCGTCGCACCAGCGGCATCGGCACGCCCTGACGCCTCTGCGCGCCTTCAGATGGTCTGGCCTGCCAACGGCACGGTCACGTCACCCTTCGGCGTCTGGCGTGGCAACCACCGGCACGAAGGCATCGACATCGGTATGCTGCAGCCGCTGCGGCGTCCGGGCGGTCACCGAGGGCGTCGTCCAGAAGCACGGCTACGACGGACGGCTACGAGGGCCACGGCAAGATCATCGTGCCTCGACCTGCCGGGCTCGTACGCCGCCCCTACGCTACATCTGGTCGACGCGTCGGGCGTCCGGGACGGCGAGCGCGTTCGCGAGGGCGAGCTGATCGGCCAGGCCGGCTGCACGGAAGCTGTTCGGGCACCCACCCGTCATTTCGATAGTCCGGCGCTCGGGCGTCCTGATCGACCCGATGCTTTTCCTCGGCTAGAATCCCGCCGCAAGGGCGGTTAGCTCAGTTGGGAGAGCACCAGCTCGACAAGCTGGGGTCACTGGTTCGGTTTGCATTGCTCGACGCGCGCCTTCCGGGGCTCGGCGGGCTTTCGTTTCGCGCGCAACGAACTGCGGGCGGGTGGCCGCGAAATGGCCGCACTCGAGGCGGCTGGCTTCGGCGCCTAACGAATAACGCGATAGTCGACGAGCAGATAGCCAGTCGGTGAGATCTCGCTTCGGATCGATTCGAGCTGAATCGATGGCAAGCCGTCGAGGAGTCGTCGTCCGCGGCCGGCGATCCTCGGCGCTATCACGAGCCTGAGTTCGTCGACAACGTCGGCGGCGAGCAGCGCCTGCGCGACCGAGATACTTGCGTGGACGCCGACATCGCCTCCGCGCTGCTGCTTGAGATCCCGAACGAATCTCGACCAGCCCGCCGTCGAGCACCGTCGCATTGGCCCAATCTCGGTCAAGGGGCGTCGATGTCGCGACATACTTCGTGACCCCGTTGATGAATGTCGCGAATGGCTGGATCTGGCTGCTCGGCCAGAACTGCGCCCACTCGGTGTAGCTACGGCGGCCGAGAATGACCGCGTCCTGTGTCGCGATCACAGCGGCAAGGTTGGCGTCCATCGCGTCGTCCCAGTCGGCGAAGAAACCATCTGGGTCCTCGGCAACCCCGTCGAGGGACAACAACTCGTACACGACGATCTTTCGCACGCCCTACACCTCCGATTGGTCTCGATGCTACTAGTTGACTGATCAAGCCGCCGAAACTCATCGCTGCGACGTGTAGGAGACCTCTTACCACCCATGTGAAAGGCCCCGAAACGGAGCTTTCCTCGTTCTGCGAAGCAGCGACAGGTAGTGGAGATCGACGGCGACTAGCTCGTCAGCGCTTCTGTCTTCTGCTTCTGTGTGCGCGCATCTCACCTTGGGCGGGCGGCTCTTCGGTCGCCGTGCCGACGGGCCGCGCGGTTCGGCGCTGTGGGGTACCTCCCGCCTGCTGGCCGGCGGCCTGCATGTAGGCGCGACGTTCGCCTGGTGTTAGACGGGCAAGGGCGCGCTGCGCTCCTTCGGGTGTGGTCGGCGTGCCGAACCGTTGGAGCTTGCGGATGGCGCTCGCGAGCTCCGGGTTCTCCGTTCCAGCGCAGCGTTCGACATCCGCGCGAACAACCGCTTGAGGAACGGCACCTTCGAGAGAACGACCACGATCGGACGCCAAGTAGCGCCCGCCGGCAACCCGCCCCAGAAGCACCGCCAAACCGAACAGCAGGAGCAACGTGCCGAGGACGATGAACGGAGTCCAGATCAGCCAGTTCATGGCCTTGCATGGTAGGTGCTTCCGAGGTCAGCCGAGGGGCCTTCGTGTCAGGCGGGCGCCAGCAGAGTGCCGTCCTGCCGTCTGCGGGAGCCGCCGCGAGCGCCGGGCCCGCCTGGCAAAGATCACCGGGTCTGAAGTGAGCGTCAAGGTCTCCTTCCTGAGAGGGCGAGCAGCCCGTCGTCGTGAGCCGCCGCGGCAGTGGCGTCGAGGCCGCGGCTGAAGCTGCTCGCCGGCCCGACGGCCACGGAGGCGGAGAAGGGTATTCGCCTCGCAGCCGCCGGCCGGCGTGCGGGTCAAAGAGCCTGACCGTCGAGCACGGCGTCGCCGCGATCGACCTAGCAGATTGCCAAGTTCGCCCTGGTGGACGAGCGCCGAGAGCCTGCCGGCACGCTTCGCGCGGGAGCCTCAGTGCTCACCCTGACCGGAGATTCCGGGAGTCGACGCAGTGAAGGTGCGCGTGGACGGCGACGTCCGTCAGGAGGCTCTATCCGGGCGTCGACGTGCGCAAGGCGGTCACCGCGGCGGTGCTCGCCAAGCCGAAAGGCAAGCCGAGCGGTCGCCCGACGACCACGAAGGGCCCGGCGCCGAAAGCGAGCATGCTCGAGCTCGAGCAGCGGCTCGTCGCGCTCGGCTTTCTCGACAAGGCGCAGGCGGACGGCCGCGAACGCGGCCACGTTCAACGCCGCGATGTCGTTCCAGAAGTGGGCTGGCACCGGCCGCGACGGCAAGATCGTGCGATCACGCGAAGGCGCTCGACACGCGACAAGCGCCTGACGCCCGCGCACGCAAGGTGCGAGGCAAGCGCGTCGAGGTGCTGCTCGACTGCCAGGTGCTGCTCCTGATCGTGGACAACACGGTCATTCGCGTCTTGCACATCTCGAGCCGGCAGGCCGGGCTACGACACACCGACTGGCCGCTTCGCGGTGACGCGGAAGCCACGAAGGACTGGTCGGTGCCGTACGCAGGTGCTGGCTGCCGTGGGCGAGAGCTACTTCGTCGGCGGCGTCGCCTTCCACCGAGCCGCCCGCCGTGCCGCCGACAGCAGCGTCGCACGGCTGCGTTCGCGTGCCGCAACGGCGACGCAGAGTGGCTCATCGGCGGATCCCGGCACGCGGTGGCCGGTCGCAAGTCGCGCGATGAGCCGTCCACCGTCCCACGCGGCCAGCCGACCGCTGCCTAGCCGAAGTAGAAGAGTCGTCCTGCCCGTTGGAGAGTGTGAGGTGGAGCTGGTGTCGCCGACGTTGTGTCCGGCCGACGACGCATGGCCAGGCTCGAACACCGTCGTCGGACTCGGTCTGAGTGGGTCGAGCGACAGCATGCCGTTGGCGGCCCGGCGTGCCCTGGATTCCTGGCTTGCGAAGGTGCAGTCGGTCGAAGACCGCACGTCGCAAAATGGTGTATCCCGTAGTGGCTGTCGGACGAGAACACGTAGGTGCGCACGATCTTCTGTGACCGGACTGGTCGAGCCACTTCTCCGTCTCCTACGCGCCGACCAGTCGGGCGATGGTCTTTGCTGCGGGTGCACTGCGTGGTTGGGACTCCGGCGACAACGAGGAGGCAGTCGGCGTCGACGTCTCGTCGCTGCACCCGGCGAACAGCAAGAACAGGGAAAGCCAAGCTCGCCACGGGCCAACGTTTCGCTGGTACGTAGTGCGCAGGTGCATGTCGTTCACTTCAGCGCGAACTTCGTCGTGGCAGATCGACTCGACTCACCCCTGCCCTCCCAAGACGGCGTCGGAAGCCCGTATCTTCCTGCATCGCACTCGCGCTCGTCCGCGACGCTCTATAGGTCGAGCTAGCGCGGAGGGGAGTGACGGACCGCAGCCTATCCAGTCCGCATCGAGGGACAGCTGGACCTGAGCCGAGCCGCTGGCTCTGGCTCGTGAAGTGGATCCTCGCGATCCCGCACTACATCGTGCTCTGCGCTGCCTGGCTCACGCTGCTCGTTCTGACGATCGTCGCGTTCTTCGCGATCCTCTTTCACCGGCCGCTACCCGCGCGGGATGTTCGACTTCAACGTCGGCGTTCTCCGCTGGACGTGGCGGGTGGCGTTCTACTCCTGCGGCGCGCTGGGCACCGACCGCTATCCGCCGTTCACGCTCGACGACGTGCCCGACTACCCGGCGCGGCTGGAGGTCGCCTACCCGGAGCAGCTCTCCCGGGCGGCCTCGTGCTGGTGAAGTGGTGGCTCCTCGCCATACCGCAGTACATCGTCGCGGGACTCTTCCTGGGAGGGGCAGCTACGCGGCGGCCCGGGTCGACGAGTGGTTCTGGGGCATCGGCTTCCGAAACCGGGCTGATCGGCATCCTCGTGCTCTTTGCAGGTGTGGCCTGCTCTTCACCACGCGGTACCCGGGCGGGCTCTTCGACCTCGCTGTCGGGCTCGACCGGTGGGTCGCGCGGGTGGCCGCATACGTGCTGCTCATGCGCGACGAGTACCCGCCGTTCCGGCTCGACCAGGGAGGCACCGAGGGGAAGGGTTCGCGGAGCCGGATTCGCGTCCCCCGCCGCCGGCGAGAGGCTGCGCCAGCCGAGCCTCCTCGCCGGGAGAGGCTGGACTGGTGGACGAATCGCGCTCGTGGTCGTCGGCACCGCCATCGCGGGCCTGCTCGCGCTCGGGCTGCCTCGGCGGCGGCTGCGCGCTCGTCGCCGTCGATCAGACACAACGAGACGACGACGGGTTCGTCGTGTCACCGACGCAGCGACTTCTCGACTCCGACGTACGCGATCGTCGTCCGAGAGCGCCGACCTCGACGCCGAGGGAGCAGAGTGGGCGCTCGACACGTTCCTCGGCACGGTCCGGATTCGCAGCGAGAGCGACCGCCCGGTGTTCGTCGGGATCGGGCCGGCCGGCGAGGTCGACGCAGTACCTCGGAGGCGTCGAGCGCGACGTGGTCGACGACCTCGACAGCGACGGTGACCCGGAGTACTCGCGGCGCTCGGGCGGCGCGCCAAGCGCGCCCGCCGGGCAACGCAGAGACGTTCTGGGTCGCATCGACGGACGGGTGCCGGCGAGCGGACGCCTCGAGTGGGAGCCGGAAGACGGGGACTGGCGGGCGGTCGTGATGAACGAGGACGCGTCGCGCGGGGTCTCCGCCGAGCTGAGCATCGGCGCTGAGCTGGACTCGATCCTCTGGATCGGCATCGGACTGCTCGTTGCCGGCGCCCTTTCGCCGCAGGCTCAGCGCTCGCAATCACGGCGGCCACGCGCGCCGCCGACGCTGACCCGACTGCTTGGCGGACCGACGCGGTTTGTGACGCTCGTGAAACGGCAGTGAGATCCCGAGCCGTAGCTTATGGGTTCGACCTCGTACGAGCAGCTCTGCGGGGAGCATCGGTGGGAGCGTGCCTGCGCGCTACAACATCGCGTCAGACGTTCTGCGACAAGCACCCTCGCGACAAGCTCGCGATGGTGTGGGAGAGCTTCGACGGCTCCTACCGGGAGCTGGCGTGGGGCGAGCTGCAGGACCTCGCGAACCAGGCGGCGCACACGCTTCGCGAGCTGCGGCGTCGAGCGCGGCGATCGCGTCGGCGGTCGTGCTGCCGCCGACGCCGGAGACCGCGGCGATCTTCTTCGGCGTCTGGAAGCTCGGCGCGATCCTGCTCTCGATGTCGGTGCTCTACGGCGACGACTCGATTCGCCATCGCCTCTCGGACTCGGGCGCGAAGCTGGTGGTCACCGGACGCGGACAACGCGCCGCGCTTCGACCGACTCGGAGGCGCGGATGCTCGTCCTCGACGAGCGACACGCTCGCTGGACGCCTCGACCGAGCCTCGTCTGCCGGCGACACCTCGGCCGAGGATCCCGCGCAGCTCTACTACACGTCGGGAACGACCGGGCTCGCGAAGGGCATCGTCCATGCCCACCGCTACATCCTCGGCCACGAGGAGTTCGTCTACTGCCACGAGGTCGCCGACGGCGAGCGGTTCCACGGCATGGGCGAATGGGCGTGGGCGGCGGGGATCGCGCCGCTGCTCGGCCCGTGGCGGCTCGGCGCGGTGCAGTGCGTGTACCGGCGCGAGGCCGGCTTCGATCCGCACAAGCAGCTCGACTTCCTCAGCCGCCACGAGGTGACGAACGTCTTCACGACGCCGACGGCGATGCGGGCGATGATGGCGATCGAGGATGCCGGGACGCGGTATCCGCAGCAGTTCCGGCGGGTCTGCTCGGCCGGCGAGCCGCTGAACCCGGAGGCGATCCGCTGGTTCCGGGAGCAGTACGGCGTGACCGTGCTCGACTACTACGGGCTGACGGAGTCGTATCCGCTCGTCGGCGAACTACCCGTTCATGGAGGTCCGCGAGGGCTCGATGGGCAAGCCGATGCCCGGCTGGGACGTCCAGATCCTCGACGAGGACGAGCGGCCCGTCGCCCAGGGCGAGCGCGGCGAGATCTGCCTGCGCGCCCGCACGAACCCGCACTACCCGCTCGGCTACTGGAACGGCACCGAGGAGGCAGCGACGAGGTGTTCGGCGGCGAGTGGTTCCACACCAAGCGACGCCGCGCGCGCAGGACGAGGACGGCTACATCTGGTACGACGGCGCGCGCCGACGACGTGATCATCGCCGCCGGCTACCGCATCGGCCCGTTCGAGGTCGAGTCCGTCTGCCTCGAGCACCCGGCCGTGCGCGAGGCGGCGGCCGTCGCCTCGCCCGACGAGCTGCGCGGCAACGTCGTCAAGGCGTTCATCGTCCTCGCGGCCGACAACGAGCCGTCCGACGAGCCTCGCCGACGAGATCAAGGCGTTCGTCCGCGAGCGGCTGTCCGCGTACGCCTATCCGCGGCGGATCGAGTTCGTCGCCGACCTGCCCAAGACGCTCACGGAAAAATCCGGCGCATCGAGCTCCGCCAGCTGGAGCTCGAACGAGCCGGCGCCCTGCGCGGCTGAGCTGACATCCGCTGGCACGTCTCCTGCAGGTACAGGGCGTAAGCTCTCGGCGTGAGTAGCGAGGCGATGGAAGTCGTCAACCGCTGGCGAGCATCGAATTTCGAGCGTCGAAGCGGTTGAGGACGTCCTCGCAGAAGACGTGGAGTGGGTCGTCCCGAAACGCGGCGGAGTAACCACCCTGCGCGGAATCGACGCCGTTCTCGAGTGGTACGGCGGCTGGGGAGCCGCCGACGAAGGAGCGCCCGAGGATCTCGGAGGCCCGGAGAGTCTCGACTTCTCGGAAGAGCGGGGCGAGCTGGAGGATTTCGGGGAGGGCCGAGTCGGCTCGCTCAATCGATTGATCTACACGTCGAAGGAATCGGGCGAAGTCGCGTACGTGAAGACTGCACCGGCTCGTCTACACCGTGCGCGACGGGAAGATCGTTCGCTACGAGCTCGAGAACCTCGATGAGTCGGAAGTCGCAGGCACTCCCTGCCCACCGACGCGCACGCTGCGGCGGTCGGTACACAATGAACGCCCCGCCTCGATCACCATCACGCCAGTCCGCGTTGCCGACCTGCTCGCCGAGGGCGAGCGGATGCCGGTCTACGTGCACGTCATCGACCATCCCGATGCGCGCGTGCTGGTCGACACCGGCATGACGGAGCTGCACCCGGCGGTGGCCGACCTCGATCCCCGCCTCCGTCCACTGAGCAAGCAGGACTTCGACCTCGCCGGCATCGACATCGTCGTCAACACACACCTGCACTTCGACCACTGCGGCGGCAACCACCTCTTCGCCGGCAGGCCGATCTACGTCCAGCGTCGGGAGCTCGACGACGCGCGCAGCGAGGACGACTACACCATTCGCGAGTGGGTCGAGGCGCCCGGCGTGCGGTACGTGCCGGTCGACGGCGAGCTCGAGCTGCTTCCCGGGCTCCGGCTCGTCCCGGCGCCGGGCCACACACGCGGCATGCAGGTGGTCGTCGTCGAGACTGGCGGGCGTCCGGTCGTCGTCGGCGGCGACGTGGCGGTTTGGTTCGGCGAGCTCGACGAGCCGCACACCGAAGGCCAGCTGCGGGTGCGCGCGCTCGACCCCGAGCTGGTCTGGCTCGCGCACGAGCACGAGCCGTGGCGGTTCGCTGGGCGGGACGCCCCGCCCAGCCGTAGCCGGCGGGGCGCGAACGGCCTCAGCAGCCCATGTGGCGGATCGGGTCGCAGATGTTGCCGTCTTTCATGATGAAGCCCGAGATGACTCGCCACCCGAGCGAGTTCCCGACGCCCCGAGCGGCGAGGACAGCAGCCCTGGTGGACGCGGGTGCCGCCGAGACGGCGAGCGCGACGTGACGGCGGCGAGGATAGTGAGTACGCGTGATCGTGGAAGTTACCCTCGTCAGGCGCGAAGCTCCTGGTTCGTTCTGCTGGTTTGCTGGTCATGACTCCTCCCTTTCGTTGATGCCCCTGGCCCCCAGGACTCCGGGAAGGGATCGCTTATTCCGCGATCGGGACCGAACTGACGCTCCCGCCAGGCATCGTGCAACGTCTTAGTCTGTCAGGACTGTCGTCTCGCCAGCGGCCACCGCTCGCCGCCTCCAGCGCCGAAACGCAGCGACCGGGACGATGACGAGGAGGCCGATCGTGGGCGGTGAAGGCAGCGACGCTCCGCGAGCACGATTTCGACCAGGAGGCGCAGCCGCCTGGCGACGCCCTCGGCGCCGAGCGGAGGACGCGCCGCCACCACCCCATCCAGACGACCAGCGCCGAGCAGTGTCCAGGTCAGCCCGAAGAAGTAGCCTTGTGATTCTCGCCTGCGCCGACTACGACGAATCCAAGCGTCAAGAAGGAGCCACTCAGAACAGTCGTGCCGATGAGGACGACGTTCCTGGGACGTAGCCGACTGCATCGGCGAGTTCCCGATCTTTGATCTTAGCGCGCGCGCCAGTCGAGGATAGCAGGGGCCGAGGATGTCGTGGAAGATCTCGTACCGCATCGGCCCCTGGCCTCCCGGCGGCGCGACCGGCCGAGGATGCGTGGTCGTCGCCTCGGCTGAGCTTCTCGAGCACCGACGTCGACTTGCGGATACGCCCACTCGGCAGAGGTCGGGCCTCGGATACGCCATACGCGCTGAGATCGGCCGCCGTCCACGCGATCTTCGTCCCTGAGGGCGTGACGAGGAAGCGGGCCAGCATCTCGCCGCGATCTCCTGCTCGCCGTGGTCGAGCCTGTTCATCCGCTCGTCGAGGCGGTCGCGGACGACTTGCTCGGCGCCGCCGAGCTCGACGCAGCGTCTGCGCGCGAAGCGTCTGCGAGCCCTAGTTCCGCCTCCTTCTCCCACAGCGCCGTCAGCACGACCTGGAGGATCGGCGTCTCGACCCGCGCCTCGGCGGCGCGCTCGTTCCGCACGGTGCCTGCGCCCGCGGACTCGAGCGAGACGCGGCCCGTGCGCACCTGCGTCGAGGACGTCGCTCGACGAGCTCCTCCTCGATCTCGACCCGCTGCTCGGGTCCGGACGCGCCGGTTGTACTCCCGAGATCGGCAGCTTCACGGCGTCCCGCGCGGCAGCGAGCGTCAGGTGGTCGATCTGCAGCCGGTTCTCGAACAGGTTCGGGATCCTGCCCTTGAAGCGGTCGAGCCGTGCGAGCGAGTCGTCCCGAATCGAGAGCAGGAAGTTCGCCCGCAGCTCCGGCCCGGTTGACCGCTTGCGGAAACTCGGCGTCGAAGGTGCCGGCCCCGCGTCTCGTGGTCGTGGTAGAGGAAGTACTCCTCGAACTGGTCGAGACAGCACGAGCAGCTTGCCCTGCACCTGCACGCTCCAGTGGTGCGAGCACGCTCCGCGAGCGTCGCGCCGATGGGCGGGTCAGGAAGATCGTCGCGCTCGAGCAGCGCCGCGCGACCTCGCGCGTGCGGCGGCGGCGATCGTCTGTCAGCGGATCGGGATCCGCCCACGACCGCACGACGACCACCGGCGAAGCCGGCTGGCGTCGTCGTCGGCGAGGTTCGCCGCGGAGCGCTCGCGCAGGTGGCTGACGACGCCGGCGAGCAGGACGGAGCTCTTGCCGACGCCGCTTGGGCCGTACAGGAGCGTCAGCCGCGCGCCCGAGGAGGTTCGCCGCGACGATCTCCCGCTCTGCTTCGCGCCCGAAGAAGAAGGCGGCGTCCGCCTCCGTGTAGGGCCTGAGGCCCCGGTACGGCGAGGTCGGCGGCTCCGTCGCGGCGGGCTGGGCGGCGGCGGGCGCGTCGGCGGCGGTCGCGGTCACGAGACGGACCTCTTCGGCGAGCCGCTCGTCGAGGGCCGCGCTCAGGCGCTCGATGTACTCCTGCGAGGTCGAGCTTGAGAGATCTCGACGTTCGCGCTTCGTTCCAGAAGGCTCTGCTCGCATCGTGTCGACGTCCTTCTGGATCGCCCACGAGCCGTAGGTCGTGCATCTGCTCGCCCCAGATCCGTCGCAGGATCGCGCGGAGGTTCCAGTCCTTCATGCGCGTACCCGAGGAAGAGGTAGCTGCTGTTGCGCAGCTTGTCGGTGACGGCACTCGGGAGCTGGCTGGTGATGTCCGTGTGGGTCAGGTACTCGATGTAGTGGTCCTCGGTGATGACGTAGTTGTCGCTCCTCGGACGGCCGGAGCCGGCTGGACGGCGCCGTGGAGCTTGAGGATCACCGTCCGCTTTTCCGGCCCGAGGCTGTAGTCGTTCGCGCTCTCGATCACCTGGGGCGGCGGGGGCGGCTCGCCTGGGGCCCAGTGCATGAAGCCGGCCCCGGTACTCCTTCGGGCTCGAGGCGATGTAGGTGATCAGGTCGTAAGGCTCGCCGGCACTGCTCGAAGGCGCGTTCGAGCGCGTCGTCGTAGTTCGTGGTCAGGATCACCTGCAGCTGATCTGCGCTTCGACGGAGGACGCGCGCTGCGCGTCCGCGCGAGGAAGAGGTGCACCGGGTCCGGGCTGCGTAGTCGGCGTCGAAGATGTCGTGCAGCGCCTGGTAAGCTCGCCGCCGCTCGACTCGACCGAGTCGATGAACTGGCGAGACGCGGGTCAGATCGCTCCGGTCGTCGCCAGCTCCTCCGGGAGCCTCGAACTCCTCCGCGAGGTACGCCGCGAGCTCGCCCCGGTCGGAAGTGTGCCGCTCGTCACGGAGGTGCCAGGCGAAGTCGATGCCGGACGCCCGCACGCGTTCACCTGCCAGCCGAGAAGCGGCACCACTCATCCCCTTCAGCGGCTTCCGGGCGACGGACCGCTGCGTCACGGCCGAGATCCATCTCCTCAGACGTGGTGCTACCTGTCGCAACGGACCTTGACTCGAGTCGGCGCAACGGCGGCCCTTCGGTGCCCTCGGCCCCATGTCGACGGAAGGCGTCGATTGGAATGGTGCACTCCTAACCCGGTCCTCCACGAAAGTCACCAGGGTTCATGCCGCGCGAACCCAGATCCCGTAGAAGCCCTCAAGAAGGCCCATCACGAGGTCAGACGGCCTGAGAGATCGAACGTCGCGACGACGGCGGAGTGGTCGGAGCCGGGCTTGCCGCGGCGGGCGTTCGGGTTGTCCTCCGATCGACGGCAGCGCTCCTTCGGCCGTTGCGGTCGTGACCGCGCTGGTCCGGCCGGCCAGGAGGTGGCTGACGAAGACGTGGTCGATCAACTCTGGTCGGCCTCGGTAGACACGCGAGAAGCGTCGCTCCGCCGGAATGAGGGGGGCGAGGTTCCACATCCGGTCGCCGTCGCCTGCGTCGGTCTGGCCGAAGCCGGCCGTGCCGATCTCCGAGCCCGTCGGGCCGTTCAGGATCTGCGTGGTCGGCGGCGTCCAGTCTCGTCGTTCATGTCGCCGGTGAGGATCACGGCCATCTCCGGCCGCCCCCGTCTAGGACACCGTCCAGGTGGACACGGAGCGTGGTTGCCTCCGAGGCTCGCCGGTAGAGCGCATACGACCCGAACCGAGCCCGCTGGTCTTCGTTCGCCGGCGCGAATCCAGCAATACGTAACTGAACGAAGCATACC
>ERZ1370068.5074-contig-4113_pt1 | contig 75692 bp, 138 predicted proteins | sample MGYA00561227_ERZ1370068 | MGnify/ENA primary metagenome ERZ1370068 (study PRJEB38410, sample SAMEA6850437) | metagenome | study: Metagenomic assessment of the ecological functions of the soil: analysis of the soil microbiota associated with the... | reverse complement strand
TTGTCGATGGCGCGCTGTGTCTGCGCCTTCCAGAGAGCTGCGGCCGGCACTCTCACCTCGCCCATCGTGTCGTGCTCGATGCGATATTCGCCCACATCGGTTTGCTGTGTCATGGGCACATCCTTACTTAGCGTCACCCGAAAGTCGCTTCGGCCTCGACAGTGTATAGATCGCGTACCGGAAGCGGCGCTCTCCACGAGACACCTGGATGATGTGCTCGCATGTTGATGCCGCAACGCGTGCCGACACGGCGAGCAGCGGCGGCGCAGGACGTTGGCACCAGATTGCAAGAGTGCCACCCGGAGCCAGTTGAGCGTACGCCGCCCGTAGGCCGGCCTCGGTGTAAAGCGCGCGGTTCTCGCCATGGATCAAGAAGTCCGGGCCGTTGTCGACGTCCAGCACGATTGCGTCCCACGGCCCGACCAGCCCGTCATACGATCCCCGAAGGGCAAGGCTGACATCCGCGGCGTGGAACCGAATCCGCGAATCTGAACCTGCTGCCGCCAGCGTCGCAGTGATTCCCTGGTGTGCCCAATCGATCAAACACTGCTCGATCTCCATGACGTCGATCGCGCCGACATCCTTGGCGGAAATCTCAGCGACGGTGTAGCCCAGACCCAGGCCACCGACAAGCACGCGTTCCGCTCGACCGCTCGGGACTGCGAGTTCACCCAGCAGACGCTCGGTGGAGGTTTCGCTGCTATCCATGGCGAAGACGCCATTGATGATCAACTCTTCAGTACTGGGCCCTGTCGCCGAGCCGCGCCGCCTCAGGACGACCTCGCCTCGCGGGCCAGCGTGCCGGGCGATCGTCTGAATCCTCTCCAATTTGATTGCTCCGCTCGCTGCGCTCGGTCCGCGCGGATCGCGCGTTGGAAGCCGCCGACTCTCGTCGTCGTTTGGGGACGAAAGCATGCCCCTCACTCCTCCTCAGCACGTCGGCGCGCGCGATCCGATTTGCCGGCGTCTGTGAAGATATAGGACGTGGCGCGTACCGACGAGATCGGCGACCGCGGGCGACATGATCCGCTCGCTGGCTGTGATCTTGATCCCGCTGGCGGTGATCACGATTATCTTCACCAGTATCCCGGATGACCACCCAGTCAAGGAAGTCGACTGGAAGCCTGTGCTCGCCACGGCGCGCAAGGAGGCTCCATTTCAGGTCGTCGCTCCGGTGAATCTTCCGGCGGGATGGCGCGCTACCCGCGTTACCTGGGTGCCACAGGGTCAGCCGTACCTCAACGGCCAGGCATCACCGCGCAATTTGTGGCAGCTCGGCTTCCTCAGCCCCGATGATGTCTTCATCGATCTCAATCAGGGCGACGTGCAGCCGCAGGAGATGGTCGATCAGCAGTCCCGGGAGGGTACGCCTGACGGGAATAGCGTTGTCGCGGGCCAGACCTGGCAACGGCTGATCAGTCCCGATGGCCGAACCAGGTCCTTGGTGCTGCGCGGACCCGAGGTCACCACGATCGTGTCTGCAGATCTGCCCTACGGGCATTGGAGGCTTACGTCTCGACATTGTCGACCGGCCCGTGAGACTCAGTCGCCCTCAGGCTTCTTCGACCTTGTCCCGCTCCTGCGTTCGAGCAGCCTCGATTTTGGCCTTCGCGCCGTCCAGCCAGGCCTGGCACATGGCCGCGAGCTGCTCGCCCTCGCTCCCAGAGCGCCAGCGACTCCTCCAGCGGGACGCCGCCGGATTCCAGCCGCTGGACGATCACGATCAGCTCCTCGCGTGCCTGCTCGTAACTCAGCGCGTCGGAGTTGGCTGTTCGATCCGTCATACCTCCTCCTCGCTGCTTTAGCTCGAGCACCTCGATACGCAGCTGCCCATCGGCAATCTGTGCCAACAGATCGTCTCCGGCTTCGACCTGTTCGACCGATCGGACTGCCACGCCCTTCCGATCAAGCAAGATCGAATAGCCGCGTTCCAGCGTCGCCTGAGGCGACATAGCGCGTACCCGCTCTAACTGGTGCCCGACGAGGGCAGACTCCCGTTCGATCGTGGAGCCAATGGCCCGATGGCCGCGATGCCGCAGCTCCGCAAGCTGCTCGTAGCGCCGCCCAAATGTTGCCGTCGGATCCATGAGCACAGGGCGCGAGCGCAGTGCGTTGAGGAGCTCCTGTTGACGACCGACCAGCCCGGACATCGCCCTGAATCATCCGTTGCCGAGCCTGTTGCACTCGGTTCTTTTCGTCGGCGACGTCAGGCACCACCCGCTTTGCGGCATCGGTCGGCGTCGAGGCTCGATAGTCGGCAACGAGGTCAAGGATCGGACTATCTGATTCGTGTCCCATCGCGCTGACGACTGGGGTCCGGCAAGCAGCGACAGCTCGAATCAGGCCTTCGTCTGAGAAAGGGCAGAAGGTCCTCTGACCGAACCGCCGCCGCGGAGCAATGATCATCACGTCCACCTCATGGTGCCGGTCGAGTTGCTCGACCGCTGCGATGAGCTGCTCGCAGGCTTGGGGCCCTGAACCAGCGCGTATCTGGCGACGATCCGTACCGCCGGCCAGCGCCGCCGCGCATTCTCCACGACATCGCGCTCGGCTGCGCTGCCGGCTCCGGTGACGAGGCCAACCGCCCGTGGCAGGAAAGGCAGCGACTTCTTCAGCGACGAGTCGAAGAGCCCTTCGGCTTGAGCAATCGCTTGGTTTGCTCCAGCCGGGCGAGCAGCCGCCCCTCGCCAACGGGGGTGATCGCATCGCAGGAAAGATGAAGCGGCCCGAACTTTCGAAATACGTTGGTTTGATGCGCGCCACCACGGTCGCGCCCTCGGTCAGCGGCCCGGCCGAATCCAGCGTCGTCGGTGAGGCGGTCACCGACACTGGAGACCTCGGCGAGCTTGTCACGCAAGGTCAGAAAGATCGTTCGGGTCCCCGAGCGTCGGTTGATCTCGATCAATTGCGCTTCGACCCAAACCGCGCCCAGCCGTTCCACCCAGCCGCGTACCGCACGTGCGATCACCCGCAGAGGCTGCGGGTGCTCAGGTGAGGATTCCAAGGCCACCACGTGAGCGTAGTACCGCTGACTGCCATATCCGGACTATCTGGTCAGCGGCCCTCAGCACCTACACTGACCCGGTGACCGAGAGTGGCCAGGCAACCGCACCCAGCCCGTCGAAGCAGAGTCGCCCTCGAAGCAGGTGGTGCTGGCTGCGCCGCGTGGTTACTGCGCCGGTGTGGATCGTGCAGTGATCACCGTCGAGAAGGCGTTGGACACCTACGGGCCGCCGGTCTATGTGCGCAAGCAGATCGTGCACAACCGCCATGTCGTGGAGGACTTGGAGGAGCGCGGTGCGATCTTCGTCGCAGAGCTCGACGAGGTGCCAGAGGGCTCGACGGTGGTGTTCTCGGCGCACGGCGTGTCGCCAGCCGTCCAGCCGGAGGCCAAGGCGCGCGGCCTCAAGGCGATTGACGCGACCTCGCCCACTGGTTACCAAGGTGCACCATGAGGCGAAGCGGTTCGCCCGCGACGATCTGCGAGATCTTGTTGATCGGCCACGCTGGGCACGAGGAGGTCGAGGGGACCACCGGCGAGGCGCCCGAGCACATCACAGCCTCGTGCAGTCACCCGATGACGTCGATCGGCTCGAGGTTCGCGATCCGTGCACGACTTGCCTGGCTGAGCCAGACCACCTGAGCGTCGACGAGACGCTGGAGACGGTCAACCGGCTGCGGGAGAAGTTCCCGCTGCTGCAAGATCCGCCGAGCGACGACATCTGCTATGCGACGCAGAACCGGCAGCTCGCGATCAAGCAGATCGCTGCGCACAGTGACCTCGTCATCGTGGTCGGGTCGGCAAACTCATCCAACTCGGTGCGGCTGGTCGAGGTTGCGCTCGAGGCCGGGGCCAAGGCCGCCCTACCGCATCGACAACGCCACCGAAATCGATCCGGCGTGGCTGATTGGCGTCGACTCGATCGGAGTGACCAGTGGCGCATCGGTGCCAGATGATCTTGTGCGGGAGTCTTGGACTACCTGGTCAGCCAGGGCTTTCCTCGTCGCGCGGGAAGAGCGACTTACTGAGGAATCGCTGGTCTTTGCTCTGCCGCCGGAGCTCCGTGCAAGCGATCCTCCGCAGAGAGCGTGCCAACCGCGAGCTGACCGAAGCTCGCGTCGAATCATGACTGGTCGATCAGGATGACTGGACAGTCTTGCCCTCGGTTCGGTAGCCGAGGTTTCCTCAATCAGCTCAACTAGCTCCGGGTCGCCTCTGTACAGCTCAGCCGTCTTCGGGCATCGCCGCCGCGTGTCGCCGGCTGCCGCGGCCGACCATCGGTCTCGACTTGCACTGGCGTCCTCAACCAGCTCGGCGGCCTGGATCTGGCGTACAGGTTCATCGATCTGGGTCGGTCGAGGCAGTCCTTTCTCGCTGACCTTCAGATCGCGGAACTTGCGCGCGCGTACCAACACGGTGCCCTCCACCGTGGCGATCGTCTCGTTGTAGGCATTCACCGAGCGTACGCAGCGCGCGGCCCAGCTTGTCGAAGCGGTTGCCCAACAGGCCCAACTTCTCGTGCAGCTCGCGGCCGAGCCGGAAATACCTCGTTCGCACTTTCCGCGAGGGCGGCCTGCCGCCAGCCGTATGCCACCGCGCGCAGCATGCCGATGAGCGTCGTCGGCGTCGCCAACACCACGTCGTCGCGCGCGCCGCGTAGTCGTAGAGATCTGGAATCTGATCAAGAGCGGTCGCGAAGAACATCTCGTTCGGCAAGAACAGCACGACGAACTCGGGCGTCTCCGCAGCTTCCAATATTGCTTGCGGAGAGCTGGTCGATATGGGTCGGACGTTCCGTGCGTAACGCACGAGGCGTCGGCCTTGAGCTGCGGATCGTCAGTCTCAGCCGCCTCCAGGAACGCGCGTGAGCGGGACTTTGGCGTCCACGAACACGTGCTTGCCCTCGGACAGGTTGACACGCATGTCCGGCCGCAACACGCTGATCGTCGTCCTTGGTCGTGAACTGCAGATCGAAGTCGCAGCGTTCGATCATGCCCGCCAGCTCGGCAACGCGCTTGAGCTGGGTCTCGCCCCAGGAGCCACGGATCTGCGGCTTCCGCGAAGGCATTGACGAGGGCAGCGGTCTCGCGGCGCAGGGTTTCGCCCGTCTGCTGGACGTAGCTGACCTGAGAGCGCAGCTCCGCCGACATAGCGACACGCTCCTTCTCCACCTCGGTGAGCCGGAGAGTTGAACCTCTCCAGGCTTTCCCGGACCGGAACCATCAGCTGTTCGGTCGCCTTGAGCCGCACCTCAGCCTGGGCATCGGCGGCGTGACCCTGGCGGTCCAGCGTCTCCGGCCGAAAGCACCCGGAACTGGTTGATCATGGACTCTCGGTCGGCGGCGACCTCCTTCGCCTCGATCGAGCGCGGCGTCGCGCTGGGCGATTGCCCTGGCCACCTCGGCGGACACCTGCGCGGCCTCGGCGTGCGCGGCGGCTGCCTCGCTGCGCGCCTCGGCGACGTCGCTGCGGGCTTGGGCAGCTTCCGCTCGTGCCTGCGCTGCTTCCGTGCGTGCGCTCGCCGCTTCTCCATGCGACTGCGCGATCAACATCTGAGCGTGTGCCGAGTCGGCCTGCAGGCGGGCACGCGCGATCGCCCAGCCGGCGAGGCTCCCGAGCGAGAGTCCCACCAGCAGGCCGCACGTCAGCGCAATGACCGTCACGCCATCCATGGAGCGAGATACTGCCGGGGCGCGACGACAAAACGTCGGAGGCCGCTCCGCGCAGGTCGTGATCCACCTGCGAATCTGGCGCAGCTTGGCCAGTGATTTAGGTTGGAGCCATGCCTTCCGCGCTTGATCATGTCGCCGATCTTGGCTGCCTTCGTGGAGGCCTCACCGTCGTCCCACCACGCTGTGGCCGAAGGCGCGCCGCCGGCTGGCGGCCGCCGGCTTTGCCGCGCAAGATGAGTCAGCGGAGTGGAGCTCCGGAGCCGGGTGGCCATTACGTGGTACGTGACGGTGCACTCGTCGCCTGGCGTATCCCGGACGCAGCAAGATCGTTTATGCCCTTCCGAATCCTTGGCTCACATACTGATTCCGACGGGTTTCACGCTCAAGCCAAGACCTGACACCGGTGGATATGGCTGGCAGCAACTCGGGGTTGAGATCTATGGCGCTCCACTGCTCAACTCTTGGCTGGATCGCGAGCTCGGCCTGGCTGGTCGCCTGGTTCTGGCCGACGGCACGCACCTTGCTGGTGCGTACGGAAGCGATCATGCGGATTCCGCAGCTGGCCATCCATCTTGATCGCAGGGTGAACGATGAGGGCCTCAAGCTGGACAAGCAGACGCACACCGCACCGGTGTGGAGTGTCGGCCATCCGGGCATTCACGTTCTTGATCATGTAGCGGCGGCTGCTGGCTGTTTGGCAGCTGGCATTGACTGGCTACGACCTGCGGGCGTACGACACGGCACTGCCGGCGATCTTCGGGCCGCATCAGGAATTCTTCGCCTGCGGGCCGGCTGGACAATCTCAGCAGCATGCACGCGAGCATCGTCGCCATCATCAACGCCAGCGACGGAAACGCCATTCAGATGGTTGCGGCATTCGATCATGAGGAGCTTGGCAGTGCCTCACGTAGCGGTGCCTCGGGCCCGCTGCTCGCCGATGTCTTGACACGGATCTCCGCTGGTCTCGGTGCGCGCGGTAGATGAGCGACATCGGTCTCTGGCGCAGTCGTTCTGCCTCTCGGCCGACACCGGTCACGCCATTCATCCGAACTATCCCGGTCGGCACGATCCGGCCAACCAGCCGCTGCTCAATTCCGGCCCACTGCTCAAGATCAATGCGAACCAGCGCTACGCGACTGATAGCAAAGGGGCTGCGCTGTGGCGGCGCATCTGCCGCGCGACTGGGGTCACGACGCAGGAGTTCGTGTCCAACAACGCCGTACCGTGCGGCTCGACCATCGGTCCGTTGACAGCAACCCGGCTCGGGATCGCCACTGTCGACGTCGGCATTCCGCTGCTGTCAATGCACTCCGCCCGCGAGCTGGCCGGCACCGAGGACCCGCTCGCTCTGACCCGCGCCATGGAGCTCTTCCTCACCGCGGATACCTGAACTGAGGTTTCAATCGGCGATGCCTTGACGCCGCGCGCAAGCGTCCTAGGCTTGTCGCCCGTGGCACTCACGATCGGCATTGTTGGGCTTCCGAATGCAGGTAAGTCGACGCTGTTCAACGCCCTGACGCGGAACAACGTCCTGGCTGCCAGCTATCCGTTCGCCACAATCGACCCGCAACATCGGGGTGGTGGGTGTGCCCGACCCGCGCCTGGCGGTCCTGGCAGAGCTCTTTCATTCCGACCGTTCGGTGCCGGCGACCGTGAGCTTTGTCGACATCGCCGGGCATCGTTCGCGGCGCCAGCAAGGGTGAGGGGATGGGCAACGCATTCCTCTCCCACATCCGCGAAGCAGACGCCATCTGTCAGGTGACACGGGTGTTCGACGACCCGGATGTCACGCACGTCGACGGCGCCGTGAACCCGGCGAGCGACATCGAAACCATCGACACCGAGCTGATCTTGGCGGATCTGCAAACCATCGAGAAGGTACTGCCTCGGCTGGAGAAGGAAGCGAAGATCAACAAGGACAAGTCGGCCGCGCTGGCGGCTGTCAAGCAAGCGCAGGAGGTGCTCGACGGCGGACGTACGATCTTCGCTGCAGGTCTCGATCGTGCACCGCTGCGCGAGCTTTTCCTGCTCACGGCCAAGCCATTCTTGTACGTCTTCAATTGCGACTCCGACGAACTGACGAACGAACCGCTCAAACAGCGGTTGGCTGCCCTGGTGGCACCTGCCGAGGCGATCTTTCTCTGATGCCAAGATCGAATCCGAACTCGTCGAGATGGAGCCGGAAGAATCGCGTGAGTTTCTTGCCGAGATGGGCGTCACCGAGCCGGGTCTGGATGTCTTGGCCCGCGTCGGCTTCGACACCCTCGGCCTGCAGACGTTTCTGACCGCGGGTCCGAAGGAGTCACGAGCCTGGACGATCCGCAAGGGCGCCACCGCGCCGGAGGCCGCAGGCGTCATCCACAGCGACTTCCAGAAGGGCTTCATCAGGGCCGAAGTCGTCTCGTTTGATGATCTTGTAGCGGCTGGATCGATGCAGCAGGCCCGCGGCCGAGGGAAGGTGCGGCTGGAAGGGAAGGATTACGTCATGGCTGATGGCGATGTGGTCGAATTCCGGTTTGCCCCAACCTAGATAGACCCCCGCGCAGCCACTCAGAAGTAGTCGCGAATGTGCTGCTGCCGACCGCCGAAAAGCGCGTCCCAGTCGAGATCTTGATTCACATCGCCGCCGTCGAGGTGTCCGGCGAGCCGAAGGTTGGCGCAGGATTGGGTGCCGGCGTAGAGCAGCGCCAAGCCTTGTGGCGTGAATGTGCGATCGTCATGATCAGCACGCGTGCACGTCGCGCGTCCGTCTTCAACCGTGAGTTCGTACGTTCCGTCGTTCTCTGGCAGGAAGCTGCCGGTGATTCGAAAGCTCAACGCTGCCGCTACGGTCGCCGGGTAGCGCCGTCTGGCCAACGACTCCGCCACATCCAAGATCGTCAGCATGTAGGAAACGACTCGATCGTTTTCCATTCCACGCTCGGCACGAAAAGCCGAACAAGATCATCGCCAGATGTGTCGATCGTGACTGATGGTGCCACACTTGCGAAACTCCCGATCACCGCGAGTAGTGCGCGGTATCCATCGGCGCTCGTAGCCAACAGATCAGCAAGCCTGATGCTGGCACCTTCCCCGACGCCACGGCCACGGCTCCACGAGACGTATCCACTAATCGCGTCGTCCACATCGACAGCGACGGTCACGCCGGTGAAGCTATCGATGAAGTCCTCTGCAGTCGCGGTGAAGGAGACACCTCGTCGGCTCAGCGGACCATTCTGTTCACTCGCCCAGGCGTCATAGACCGATCTGACGGCGTCGAAATCGGCCGCCACTGCGCGACGGGTGCGCATCGTCGTCGCATGTGGGACCGCAGCCAGGGCCCGGCTTGGGACTTCGACCCTCACATATTCCGCGATCATCTCGTAGCCGAACTTGCGATAGATCCGCGCAGCTGACGGGAACAGAGCGGAGATCAACGCACCACGCTGTTTGGCGTTGCGGAGCAACGTGGCGAAGAGGGGAGTGAGAATGCCTTGGCCTCGATATTCCGCGGCGACCGTGACACCGGCGACGCCGCACATGGGTATCGGCACACCACCGAAGTGCGCGTCGTATTCTCGATCGACCAGCCGCGCCACGAGCAGGTCATCGTCGAAAGCTCCATACCAGATCATGCCCGGCTGATCGATGGTTGCCGGACTGGTCGGGGGCTCGCTGGCAATCCCGAATCGCCTCAGCGCCCAGCCGGCGCGCGCGCCTCGGCCGTCCTGGGGCTCGAGCATCCGTACGGACAACGTCATTCTCGCCATCTTGGACCACCGAAGTCGGCCCGCGAAACATCGAGGTGCTTCCCGAGTTTCCGCCGCCAGACCAGGGTTGCTGGGACCACGTCTTGCAGCATCAATTGGTGATAGATTTGATGCATGCGCACCACTGTCAACCTTGATGATCAGCTGATCCGTAGGGCTGCCGAGCTCACGGGACGGTCCGGAAAATCGACTCTGGTCCGGATGGGACTCGAAGCACTGATCGCACGTGAAAGCTCTCGTCGCCTCGCAAGCCTCGCCGGTAGTGACCCGGACGCCTTATCGGCACCGCGTCAGCGGGCACACGCGTGATCCTGGTCGACACATCGATCTGGATAGATCACCTTCACACGGTCGAGTCGCCGTTATCGCGGTTGCTTGAGGACGCGGAGGTTTGTATCCATCCGATGATCATCGGCGAGTTGGCGCTCGGATCGCTGCGAGATCGGTCCCTCATCCCTCTCGCTGCTGAATGATCTACCAGGCGTTCCCGTCGCAAGCCATGACGAAGTGCTCCGGCTCATCGAGTCCCACGCTCTCTACGGCACTGGTTTGAGCCTGGTCGATGCTCATCTCCTGGCTGCTCTTCGGCTGAGCGGCACCACCAAACTGTTGACCCGAGATCGACGCCTGAAGTCAGCCGCGGAACGCCTCGGGGTTGTAGCCAGCGGGTCAAGCTGACGCCCGACTCAGGCATTCGACAGGCTAAGGCCACATCGAAGCCGTGCTCTTCGACTGCTCAGGGCACAGCCCTAAGATCTTGGTCCAGGCCTCTGTGAGGACATGTCGCAGGATTTGCTCCATCTCATCGAACTCGGCCTGGCCGCAGATCAGCGGGGAGCGACCTGGACGACCGCGTCGCCGCGATCATCGGTGCGGCAGTAGAGCCCGTTCTCGAACAATGCGCCTGCGACGTAACCGCGCAGCACCCGTTCAACCTCGGCTGGACTCAACGTCTCCTTGGTCGCCTTGTCCTTCACCAGCTCGACGGCATAGAAGTAGCCGTCGCCGCGGACATCGCCGACGATCGGCAGGTCGTAGAGCCGCTCCAGCGTCTGCCGGAAGCTGTTCTCCTGGCGAAGCACGTTGCCCGAGCAGATCCTCGCGCTCGAAAATGTCAAGGTTGGCGAGAGCGACCGCGCACGACACCGGGTGGCCACCGAAGGTGTAGCCGTGCGGGAAGGCGACGTTCCCATGGGCCGAACGGCTCGAACACGCGGTCGGAGATGATCGCCGCGCCGAGCGGCGAGTAGCCCGACGTCAGGCCCTTGGCAGCTGGTGATGATGTCGGGCTGGTAGCCGTACTTCTGCGCACCGAACATCGTGCCCAGCCGCCCGTACGCGCAGATCACCTCATCGGAGACCAGCAACAGCGTCGTACGCGTCGCAGATCTCCCGCAGCCGCTCGAAATATCCGGGTGGCGCAGGGATGCAGCCACCCGCGTTCTGTACCGGCTCGACGAAGACGGCCGCCACGCTGTCCGGCCCCTCGTACAGGACCGCCTCCTCGACTCGGTTGGCAGCCCACAGTCCGAACTGCTTGTCATCGCCCGCCACCTCCTCGGGCGCGCGGTAGAAGTTGGTATTCGGCACCCGGAAGCCGCCCGGCACCAGCGGCTCGAAGGGAAGCCTGAAGCCCGGCACTCCGGTGATCGACAGCGCACCGTGGGTCGTACCGTGATAAGCGACGGCGCGCGAGATCACCTTGGTCTTGGACGGCTTGCCGATCAGCTTGAAGTATTGCTTGACCACCTTCCAGGCTGTTTCCACCGATTCGCCGCCGCCGCAGGAGAAGAACACCTTGTTCAGGTCTCCGGGCGCTTCGGCCGCCAGCCGATCGGCCAGCTCGATTGCGGTTGGGTGCGCGATACGACCAGATCGGAAAGAAGGCCAGCTTGCGGGCTTGAGCGGCCGCGGCCTCGGCCAGCTCGACCCGTCCGTGCCCGGCCTGCACAGCGAACAGGCCCGACAGACCATCGAGGTACTTCCGGCCGTTCGTGTCCCAGATGTACGCGCCGTCGCCACGCTCGATCGATCGGTACCGGCTTGGTGGCGTAGCTGGACATCCGGCTGAAGTGCATCCAGAGGTGATCTGCCCAGAGGTGATCTGTATCTGCCCAGGTAGCCGGGTTGGCGTCGCGATCCGTGATCGTGCTCTCTGTGCTCATCGGTACCCCATTCGTCGTCGCACCAACGACTCGGTCGTCGATCAGGGATGGGCAAGATCTGCTCTAGGTTCACACCATCAGCTGATGATCATCGTCCTCGACACTGGTACGATCCGAGGTGACCTGACGCTGGACCTTGTGATGAGCCCCAGCCGCCGCGATAAGACTAGCCGTGGCGCAAACTGCAGATGACAGTCGCCGCTATTGCCATCAAGGACCCAGATCACAATCATGTTGCGTGTTGCCCCCGCTGAGCGACAAGTCTTGTGGGTATTAGTTTGGTGACCTAGAACTGTTTCGTTCCGTGCGAGGAGTCGCTCAGGCTTCCTCAGGTCAGCTGACGCGCCCAACGGCGGCGCACATTGGAGGAGGACATCGGATGCGTGGAAGAACTGGCGGGATGGCCGCTGGCAGCCCTCACGTCCATCGCTCTCGTCGCCGACGGCGTGTGGCGGTGGCGGGTACAGAGCCACAGCCGGGTACGAGTCAGGCTGCCGCGGCACGGCGGCGAGATCACCGTCGCAGCTGTACGCCGCAGAACCCGCTGATTCCGGCCAACACCAACGAGGCGTGCGGCGGCGACATCTGTCGACGCCATCGACGGCGAAGCTGGTGCACTACAACACCGACAACGCCGCGCCGGAGCTGCGACATCGCCGAGTCGATCGAGACCAAGGACAACCAGACTCTTCACGGTCAAGCTCAAGCCGGGCTACAAGTTCCACGACGGCACCGAGGTCAAGGCCAAGAACTTCGTCGACGCCTGGAACTGGACGCGTACGGCCCGAACGGCAAGGCTGAACAGCTACTTCTTCGAGCCGATCGAGGGCTTCGCCGACCTGCAGTGCGGCACCGACTCCAAGGGCGAGCCGACTGCAAGGCAAGCCGGCGAAGGCCAAGAAGATGACCGGCCTGAAGGTGGTCGACGACCACACCTTCACCATCAAGACCACCGAGCAAGGTGTCGAACCTGCCGGTGCGGCTCGGCTACACGGCGTTCGCGCCGCTGCCGGACTCGTTCTTCGCCGATCCGAAGGCGCTACGGCGAAGAAGCCGATCGGCGCCGGTCCGTTCAAGCTGGACAGCAAGACCGACACCGAGATCGTGCTCTCCAAGTTCGCCGACTACTCCGGGCACGTACAAGCCGAACGTGGACAAGGTGACCTTCCGGATCTACAACGACGACGGCGCGGCCTACAACGACGTCGTGGCGAACAGCCTCGACTTCACCGACGATGCATTCCCGACCGACCAGCTGGTCGACGACCTGTACAAGACGGAACTGCCGGACCGCAACGGCGCAGCGCGACGCCGGTCAGTCATCGCGGCTACCGACTTCAGCCCGATCGATCGACAACCTGAAGGACATCCCGACCTGCGCAAGGCCATCTCGCATGGCCATCGACCGGGACCTGATCAACAAGCAGATCTTCAACGGCACCGCGTCCGCCGCTTGACCGGCTGGGTGTCTCCGGTGGTCGACGGCTACAAGGCCGGCGCCTGCGGTGACGCCTGCAAGTTCAACCCGACCGAGGCCAAGAAGCTGTACGACGCCGGCCGGCGGCTACAAGGGCGGCACGCTCACCATGACGGTGCAACGGCGACGCGCGGACACAAGCCGTGGGCCGACGCGGCCTGCAACTCGATCAAGAACACCCTGGGATCTGGACTGCGTGACCAAGGTGACGCCCGACTTCGCGACCATCCGCAACCAGATCGCCAAGCGCGAGCTCAAGGGTCATGTTCCGCGCCGGCTGGCAGATGGACTACCCGTCGATCGAGAACTTCCTCGCACCCGATCTACGGCAACGGGCGCGCGGCTCGAACGACACCGAGCTACAGCAACCCGAAGTTCGACGCCAAGCTGACCGCAGGCTGCCGCGGCGCCGACCTCGACGAGGCCAACAAGCTGTACCAGGAGGCCGAGGCCATGCTTGGCCACGGACTTCCCGTCGCATGCCCGATGTGGAGCTACGCGCGAGACCACCGGCTGGTCGGATCGGGTGACCGACGTCAAGGTCACGCCGTTCGGCTGGCCTCGACCTCGAGCTCGGTCAAGGTGAAGTAAGAACGCCTGATGGACATGACGTTCGGCCCGCTAGTACCGACCGGCGGGCCGAACTATGTTGAGCACTAGCTGCTGGGAGCTCGGCCGATCGGGCCGGTTCGGCGCGATCCTCGAGCCGGTGCGCCGGCGTCGGATCTGCGAGAGGAGTGGTGGATGGGCAAGTACATCATGCGGCGGCTGCTGCAGATGATCCCGGTCATCATCGGTGCCACATTCCTGATCTTCGTCATGGTCTTCGCCCTGCCTGGCGATCCGGTCGCAGGGCGCGTGCGGCGAGCGAGCCGTGCCCGCCGAGCTACGTGGCGGCGTTCAGCGAAGGAGTACAACCTCGACAAGCCGCTGGTCGTCCAGTACCTCCTCTACATGGGCAACGTGCTTCAGGGTGACCTGGGCACGACCTTCTACGGCAACACGGTCGCTCGACGAGCTGGCCATCCGCTTGCCCGACCACCATCAAGCTGGCCGTGATGGCGATCATCATCGAGATCGTGATCGGCATCTCCGCCGGGGTGCTCGCCGGGCATCCGGCGAGGAAAGTTCATCGACAGCCTGGTCACGGTCAGCACGCTGGTCGTGATCTCCATCCCCGTCTTCGTCATCGGCAGCCTGGCCCAGCTCGATCTTCGGGGTGCGGCTGGGCTGGTTCCCGGTCACCGCCACCCAGGGCACCACCTACGAGCTGATCATGCCGGCCTTCGTGCTGGCCTCGCTGTCGCTGGCGTACGTCGCCCGGCTGATGCGGACCAACCTGGTGCGAGAACCTGCGAGCCGACTACGTCCGCACGGCGCAAGGCCAAGGGCCTCAGCAACGCGCGGACGGTCGGCGTGCACACGCTGCGCAACTCGCTGATCCCGGTGATCACCTACATCGGCATCGACCTCGGCGCGCTGATGGGCGGCGCCATCGTCACCGAGCGGATTTTCAACATCAACGGTGTCGGCAACTTCCTCTATCGAAGCATCCACCAGAAGGACGGCGTGGCCGTGGTCGGCACGATCACCGTCCTGGTGCTGATCTTCCTGCTGGCCAACCTGCGTCGTCGACATCCTCTACGGCGTCCTGGATCCGAGGATCTCCAATGACTGAGCTCGACGCGAGCCCGCCGATCTGCTCGAACGAGCTCGATCGTCCCGCTGCAGCTCGACGCCGCCGGCGGGCCCGGAGCGAGCTCATGTCCGACGAAGGCGCTGAGACCGGGGCTCGGTCGCTGGGCAGCGAACGCCTGGCGCGAGCTCCGCCGCCGTCCGATGTTCTGGATCTCGCTGGCGCTGATCGTGCTCTTCGTCGCTGATGGCGATCTTCCCGCAGCTGTTCACCAGCAAGGACCCGACCTTCGCCGACCTGTCGAAGGCCCGTCGAACGCCCTCGGCCGACGCCTGGTTCGGCTACGACGCGCAGGGCTACGACGTCTACGCGCGGACCGTCTACGGCGCCCGGGCCTCGATCAGCGTCGGCATTCTGGCCACGCTGTTCAGCCTGATCTTCGGGTCGCGGTCGGCATCATCGCCGGCTACCGCGGCGGCTGGCTGGATTCGGTGCTCGGGCGGATCGGCGAGATCTTCCTGGCGATCCCGCTGCTGCTGGGCGGCATCCTGTTCCTCTACACGTTCCCCAACCATCGATCGACACCCCGTTCCCGATCGCCGTCAGGCAAGGTCGCCTTCGTCATCGGCGATCCTTGGCCTGGCCGACGATCACCCGGCTGATGCGCTCCAGCGTGCTGCAGGTCAAGCCGAACGACTACGTGCAGGCCGCGCGGGCGCTCGGCGCCTCGCCATGCCGGATCATCAGCTCCCACATCCTGCCGAACTCGCTGGCCTCGGTGATCGTGGTCTCCACCATCAACCTCGGCGTGTTCATCTCCGTCGAGGCCACGCTGTCCTTCCTCGGCATCGGTCTGCAGCCGCCGGCGATCTCCTGGGGCAATCATGATCTCCGAGGCCTCCGGCATCGGCCTGATCCGGGTCGCGCCCGCACATGCTGCTGTTCCCCAGCGTCTTCCTGTCGCTGACGGTGCTGGCCTTCATCATGCTGGGCGACGTCGTCCGCGACGCCCTCGATCCGAAGACTGCGCTGAGGAGGCGCGTGACGTGTCGTCGGAGCCAGCGCGAACGCCGATGTCGAGGTCCTCGGCACCCAGGCCAGCTGGCAGCCGCAGTCGACGGCCTGCTGCTCGAGGTCGACGACCTGCAGGTCGAGTTCCGCACCCGCGACGGGGTGGCCAAGGCCATCAACGGCGTGTCGTTCGAGCTCGCACGAGGGCGAGACGCTGGCCATCCTCGGTGAGTCCGGATCAGGCAAGTCGGTGACCGCGCAGGCCATCATGGGCATCCTCGACTCCCGCCCGGCTTCGTCACCGGCGGCGAGAGTGCGCTACTGCGGGCAGAACATCCTCGCGATGAGCGACGAGCAGCGGCGGCGAGATCCGCGGGCCGGAGATCTCGATGGTCTTCCAGGACGCGCTGTCCGCGCTCAACCCGGTCTTTCCCGTGGGCTGGCAGATCGCCGAGATGTTCCGCAAGCACCGCGGAATGAACAAGTCTGACGTCCTCGAGCCCAGGCCGTCCGGCTGATGGAGCGGGTGCAGATCCCGGGCGCGCCGCAGCGGGTCGAAGGCCTATCCGCACCAGTTCTCCGGCGGCATGCGGCAGCGCATCATGATCGCCATGGCGATCGCGCTGGATCCCGCGGTGCTGATCGCCGACGAGCCGACCACCGCCCTGGACGTGACCGTGCAGGCCCAGATCATGCAGCTGCTCGCAGGACCTGCAGCGAGGAGCGCAAGATGGGGCTCATCCTGATCACCCACGACCTCGGCGTGGTGGCCGACGTGGCCGACCGGATCGCGGTGATGTACGCCGGCCGGCATCGTCGAGCAGGCCGACGCCTTCGACCTGTACGCCGCAGCCTGCCCATCCCTACACCAAGGGCCTGCTCGACTCGATCCCTCGGCTGGATCAGAAGGGCGAGACACTCGCCGCGATCGGCGGCCTGCCGCCCAACCTGACGAACATCCCGCCTGGATGCCCGTTCAACCCGCGCTGCCATTACGCCCAGGACATCTGCCGGGTCGGACCCGCCGCCGCCGCTGAGGGAGGTCGCCCGGCACCGGCTTGCCGCGTGCCACTTCTCCGAGCTGCTGCTGACTCACAGCCCAGAGCTTGAGGTCACCCAGACCACCGAGGACGTGGAGGCGCATCTGGAGTTCGGACTCGGAGTATCCGGTGACCGCCGGAGGGCTTGATCACGAGCGAAGATGTTGAGCGAGGAGGCGAGCCTCGGATGAGCCGGCGGAGGTGGTCCTCAAGGCCGAGAACCTGGTCAAGTACTACCCGATCAAGGCCGGCGTGCTGCGGCGCACGGTCGGGCACGTCAAGGCCGTCGACGGGGTCTCCTTCGAGCTGCTACAAGGGCGAGACGCTCGGCATCGTCGGCGAGTCCGGCTGCGGCAAGTCGACTCTGGGCCGGATGCTCATGCGGCTGGAGGAGCCGACCGCCGGCAAGCTCACCTTCGACGGGGTGGACGTCTACTCCCAGAAGGGCGGCGAGATGCGCCGGCTCCGGCGGGATATCCAGATCGTCTTTCAGGATCCCTACACCTCGCTCAACCCGCGCATGACGGTCGGAGACATCGTCGGCGAGCCGTTCGAGATCCACACGCGACGTCGTGCCCAAGGGCGGGCGCCGCAGACGGGTGCAGGAGCTGCTCGAGCTGGTCGGGCTCAACCCCGAGCACATCAACCGCTACCCGCACCAGTTCTCCGGCGGCCAGCGGCAGCGGATCGGCATCGCCCGCGGCGTGGCGCTCAACCCGAAGGTGATCATCTGCGACGAGCCGGTCTCGGCGCTGGACGTCTCGGTGCAGGCGCAGGTGGTGAACCTGCTCGAGGAGCTGCAGGACGAGCTCGGGCTGGCGTACGTCTTCATCGCCCACGACCTGTCGGTGGTCCGGCACATCTCCGACCGGGTCGGCGTGATGTACCTCGGCAAGATGGTCGAGCTCGGCGACGAGGATCAGATCTACTCGCGGCCGACCCACCCGTACACACAGGCCCTGCTGTCGGCGGTGCCGGTGCCCGATCCGACGCTGCGCAACGTGCGGGAGCAGATCGTGCTGACCGGCGACGTGCCGAGCCCGGCCAACCCGCCGTCGGCGTGCCGGTTCCACACCCGCTGCTGGAAGGCGCAGGAGATCTGCAGCATCGACGAGCCACTGCTGATCGAGCGTCCCGACGGCGAGTCGGCACACCTTTCGGCTTGTCACTTCGCTGAGCCTCGGGTGATCGTCTGATCTTGACCGGCGGCCGGAGGTCTCGCTGGTCATCCACGATGCGAGCGTGCCAGTGCGGCATAAGGTGGGGCCGTGACTTCTGATGTGACATCGGAGCCCGCCCGGCGGCTCATGTTGGTTCATGCCCATCCCGATGACGAGACGATCAGGAACGGGGTGACTATGGCCAAATATGTGTCCGAAGGCGCGGCCGTCTGCTTGGTCACCTGCACCCTCGGCGAGGAGGGCGAGGTGCTGGTCGAAGATCTCGCCCATCTGGCGCCGGACCAGAACGACGACCTCGGGCGCACACCGGCTGGGCGAACTCGAAATTGGCCATGGAGATCCTCGGCGTCACCGACTACATCCGGCTTGGCGGCGACGGCCGATATCGAGACTCCGGCATGGCGTACGCCGCCGATGGTCGCGCCATCGCTCGGGATGTGCTCCGCGAAGGAATCTTCTGGACCGCGGACCTGCTCGAGGCAGCCAACGAGCTGGTGCCGGTGATCCGCGACCGGCGCCCACAGGTCCTGATCACGTACAACGAGATCGGTGGCTACGGTCACCCGGATCACATGCAGGCTCATCGGGTGGCCATGTACGCCACCCAGCTGGCGGGAGTGCCGTCCTACCGTCGGGACCTCGGTGAGCCGTGGACGGTGGCTCGGGTGTTCTGGTCCACGATGAGCAAGAGCCGGATGATGGCCGGCATCCAGGCGTTGCGCGACGCGGGCGACTCCGAGACATTCCAGGGCTTTGATCCCGATGGCCCGCTGTCGTCCCTCATGTCTGACGACGCCGACATCGCGCGTCGAGATTGACGGGAGGCCCTGGGTCGGCACAGAAGATCGCCGCCATGCGAGCCCACGCCACCCAGATCACCGCCGACGGCCCATTCTTCGCCGGTGGCGAGGTGCTTGGCGACGCTCGCTGGGCGCGCGAGTACTACCGCTTCGCAACCGGCGTTCCGCTCCCGAAGGGCGATGGTTGGGCCGACGACCTATTCGTCGGGCTGAGTTAGCGCTCGTGACGAGCGCCAGCTTGCCGGAGGCGTCACGGCTGAGCGCGCCGGATCTGGCTAACGGTGTTCCGGATCTCCGGATGCGCTGCGCCACGTCATGGGCCACTTCGACTCCGGTGTCACCATCGCGACTGCACTTCATCAGCGGGATCAAGCACGCAATGACGGCCACCGCAGTGTGCTCGGTCTCACTGGACCCGCCTTTGGTTTTGGTGTGCGTCAGCAAGTCGAGCCGCTTCCACGGCGCAATCACCAATGCCGAGAACTGGTGCCTGTCGCTGCTGTCCGGCCGACCAGAGAGCCGCTCGCCAGGCACTTCTCCAACCGCGGCCGAGATCTGCTCAGTCAATTCGATCACGTGGCGCATGTTCCCAGTCCACTCAGCGGCACGCCACTCATCGACGACGCGCTGGCCTGGCTCGAGTGCACGACGTACGGCATGCACGACGGTGGCGACCACACGATCGTGGTTGGCCAGATCGTCCGGGCCAGCGGTCTGCCATCTGACGACGACCTCAAACGCCCGGCCTCCCTTGACGTACTATCGGGGGCGTATTCCTCGGGGCGTGAGCGTCGGTAGTCGCGCGCCGACGAATGGGGAGCAATGAGGGGACACACGGGTGCGGGGCGATTTCGCCTGCGTAGCGGGTGTGTTCGCGAAGAGCGACGAGATCGTCGGCGTCCACGCGCGATGCGTGAACGCTCCGTGGAAGTGGGCGTGCGCGCTTATCAGGGAGGAGGAGCGAACGCCCGGGGCAACGGCACCATGGAGTGCGCGTTGCCCGAATGCCCACAGACCCAGTGCCGTTCGACTCGAGGTAGCAGTTCGTGACCACCCAGACGCCAAGATGGGACGCTAGGGCCCGATGAGACGATCATCGAGGACTCAGCTCGTCCAGCGGATGAGCAGCCCCGCGGGCGAGCCGCTCTGAACTGGCGCGCTGGTCGCTGCCATTGTCGGCGGCGTTCTAGTCCTACTCGGGATGCTTTACGTGGCCGGCTATCTCGTCGCCGGTGACAAGCTGCCCAAGAAGGCTCAGATCTCCGGGGTGGCTGTCGGAGGTCTCCACCCAACCGAGGCGATCGACAAGCTGACCGCCGAGCTTGGGCCGACGAGCAGCCGAGCCAATCAATCTCACCGTGAGAGACAACCAGGCCCAGCTCAAGCCTGTAGACGCTGGCCTGGCGGTCGACTATGCGAAGAGTCCGTTGAGGCTGCTGGTGGCGGCAAGAGCCTGGAATCCGGTGCGGATCGTCAAAGTGCTGACGGGCGGATCGGCGGCCGACGCCGCACTGGTCGTTGATCGAGGCCAAGCTCCAGGTCACGGTCGGTGAGCTGGCGAAGACCTTCAACCACGCACCTGTCGATGCCGCCGTGAGCGTACGACGGCACGAAGATCAAGCAGAAGCACGCCCGTGAGGGAACGACGCTGCAGCAGGATGCCAGCGGCGGCGGTGATCAGGAGCAGCTTCCTGAGGACAACGGGTCCGGTCGAGCTGCCGGCTGATGTCGCCCAGCCTGCGGTCACCGACGATGAGGCCGACGCAGGTGGTCGCCAGCTTCGCCAAGCCGGCGATTGCTGCGCCCATCAAGGTGAAGATCACCGGAGCCGGATCGTTCGAGGTGAGCCCGCGGATGCTCGCCGGCGTCGATCGCGTTCCTTCCTCAGAACGGAACTCTGGTTCCCGCCCTCGACGCAAAGAAGCTGCGGCGTAACGCCCGAACCCGCGATCAAGAAGGTCGAGCTTGTCGAACCCAGGGACGCCACGGTGCGACTGGTGAAGGGCAAACCGAAGGTGATCGCCGCGGTCAACGGGACCACAGTTGCGGCCGACGACCTGAAGAAGGCCGTCGAACCGGTGCTGATCAAGCCGGCGGCAGAGCGAAGGGTGAGTGTCCAGCTCACCGGCGCCAAGGCAGACCTTCTCCACCGCGGATGCGAAGAAGCTCGGCATCAAGCACGTGACGGGCAGGTTCACGACCTACTTTCCCGTACCTCCCGTACCGCAACATCAACATCGGCCGGGCAGCGGCATTGATCAACGGCACGGTGCTGAAGCCGGGCGACATCTTCTCGCTGAACAAGATCGTCGGGGAGCGAACCGAGGCCAACGGTTTCACCAAGGGTTTCATCATCAAGGGCGGCAGGTTCGAGAAGGAACTCGGTGGCGGCGTCTCGCAAAGTGCCACAACCACGTACAACGCGATGTTCTTCGCCGGACTGAAGGACATCTTCCACAAACCGCACGGCCTGTTCATCGACCGCTACCCGGCCGGTCGGGAGGCCACCGTGGCCTGGCCTGCAGTCGACCTCAAGTTCCAGAACGACACCGAAGTACGGCGTCCTGGTGCAGGCCTACATCGTGAAGGGGACGCCCAGCCAGGAAGGGATCGATCACGGTCAAGATGTGGTCGACCAAGACCTATGACAAGGTCGTCGCGACCGCTCCGATCAAGTCCAACTTCACGACCGGACACGAGATCACCGACGATTCGCCGCGACTGCGACGCCGACGAGTCCGGTGCCGGGCTTCGATGTCCGCTACCAGCGGTTGTTCTACCAGAACGGCGTCGGTCGTACGCCGTGAGAATTTCTTCTGGCGCTATGCACCGACTGAACCAAGTCGTCTGCAAGAAACCGAAGAGCGGCTGAGGAGCTCGCCGGCGCACCTGCGCGCCGCGCACGCGAGCTGCCTCTCACTGCGTGGGAGCGAGGTAGAGGTAGCGGTGGTGATGAACGAAGCCGAGCTTGGTGTAGGCGGCGATGGCCGGCTCGTTGACAGTCGCCACCTGAACGTAGGCGTATCGCGCGCCCTGCCGAGCCGCCCAGTGGCCTAGTGCGGCCATCATCGCGGCGGCCAGCCCGCGCTGGCGATGATCAGGATGGGTCCAGATCGATGCCAGCCCCAGCCAGGATCTCGCTGCGATGTCCGCGGGCGATCGCGACGAGCTCGGAATGATCATCTGCTCTCTCTCCGGCAACGGCGGCAAAGGCACGAGGAGGGCTGCCGTCCAAGATCATCCGGACAATCGCCGGATCGGCCGAGTTCGGCCGACTGCTGCTGATAGGCCCGTTCCCACTCGGGCTCCAGCGTTTCGATGATCTGCACCGCGGATCAGCAGGCCGGTCGACGCAGGAATTCGGCCAGACGGCTGACGAGAACGGCTGCTGGCTGGTAGGTGCTCGCCCAGCCGAGATCACGTAGCGCCTGCTCCTCCGGCGATCCTTCGATCACCTGGGCCATCGGAGCGATGACGTGGGCGGCTGCGAACGCGATGATCTGCTCAGCAGCCTGTCGTGATCGGAACGCCCGGATCGCCGACGGCGTGGCACGGAGTTGGCGCGTCCGCGTAAAGCCGCCGGCCGCTCGAAGAGTCCACTCACCTAGCGGCTCGTGCCAGGCCATCCAGCCTAGGCAGCGTGTGGCGTTGCAGATCAACGGCGGAGATCCGCCGCGGATCGGGTCCACCGGCTGCGGCGGGCGCACGCCGGGCCGCAATGATCATGGATCTATCGATGACGTGCGCAGGAATCGGCGGCGGTCAGAGCCGTACCGCGGCCGGATCCAGTGCCTCGAATCCAGCCGATGACATCAGTCGCCTGAACCGCCAGGTAACCGATACCTCACCACCCATCGCTCGTCCGGGCAGCGCGTCTGCCAGCGGATCGCGCTTCGTTCAGCGACCAACGACTCTGCCTTTCGTCCATGGACCTGAGTGAGCAATGCTTCCGAAAGGCGTGATACTAGGCGATGAGTACTGCGTTGCTCGCGTGCTCGCGACGACGCACCAGCAAAATCGAGGAGCGACATCCGTGACGTACGTCATTGCGCAGCCATGTGTGGACCTGAAGGATCGGCGCTGCGTCGAGGAATGCCCAGTCGACTGCATCTATGAGGGCAAGCGGATGCTCTACATCCACCCTGACGAATGTGTCGACTGCGGTGCGTGCGAGCCGGTGTGCCCGGTGGAGGCGATCTTCTACGAGGACGACACGCCGGAGGAGTGGAAGGAGTACTACAACGCCAACGTTGACTTCTTCTCCGACCTCGGTTCGCCGGGCGGCGCCGCCGAAGCTCGGTGTGATCGACAAGGATCATCCGCTGATCGAGAGCTTGCCGCCGCAAGAGCACGACGAGTGACCGCTCAGATCTGGCCGTGTTGACGGAGGTCTCCGCCGACGAGCCGACTGGCCGCCGGCCTCCCTGACTTTCCCTGGGACACGATCGCCGACTGCCAGGGCGACAGCCGAGGCGCATCCGGACGGGATCGTTGATCTTTCGGTCGGAACACCGGTCGATCCCACGCCCGAGCGTGCGATGCGGGCGCTGTCCCGCGCAGCCAACAGCCCGGGATACCCGCTTACGGCGGGCACCGCCGAACTGCGCGACGGCGATTGCGTCCTACCTGACGCGACGCTGGGGAGCCGACGGACTGGCTCCGGATGACGACGCTGCCGGTCATCGGTACCAAGGAACTGGTGGCCTGGTTGCCCACCTTGCTGGGGCTCGGTCCAGATGATCTTGTGGTCTACCCGACCATGGCGTATCCGACCTACCTGGTCGGTGCCAAGATCGCCGGCTGCCAGGCAGTTGCCTGCGACGACCTGCGACGAGCTCGGTGACGCGCGGCCGGCGCTGATCTGGATCAATTCGCCGTCGAACCCGACGGGTCAGATCCTCGACCCGAGAGCGCTGAAGCATCGGGTGACCTGGGCCCGCGAGCGTGGCGCGCTGGTTGCCTCCGACGAGTGCTACGGAGAGTTCGGCTGGGAGGCCGAGCCGATGTCGGTGCTGCATCCGATCGATCAACGGTGGTCGACACGACGGGGCTGCTGGCCGTGCACTCGCTCTCCAAGCGCTCGAACCTTGCCGGCTACCGCGCGGGTTTCGTGGCGGGTGATCGAGATGTGGTGGCGGACCTGCTGTTGATCCGCAAGCACGCGGGCATGCTGGTGCCTCGCCCGGTCCAGGAGGCGATGATCGATCTTACTCGGCGATCATGATCATGTCGCAGCAGCAGCGGGAGCGGTATCTCGGGCGCCGCAGCCATGCTGCGGCCGGCGCTGGAAGCGGCAGGCTTCCGGATCGAGCACTCCGAAGGAGCGCATCTACCTGTGGGCCACCCGCGACGAGGAGCTGCCATGCGTCCGTGGATTTCCTCGCTCGCCAAGGCATCTTGGTCGCGCCGGGAGACTTCTACGGCGCTGCCGCGAGCCGGCACGTACGCGTCGCTCTTGACCGCGACAGATGAGCGGGGCAGCAGCCGCCGCTCGCCTCTGACGCCTTGCCCTCGACAGCTCGCTAGTCAGCGGACCGTGATCTCGCACGCGCTTGACTCTTCAGCGTTGGAGTCGCTCTCCTGCCAGTCGGGGAGGTTGAAGTCCTGAGTCTGCCAGGACCGGTTTCCGATCGTCACCGTCGTCACGCCGTACGAGACTGGGCATTGGCCACGGCATAGTGCGCGTACGCCCAGGCTCGTCGGCTCGCTACTGGCACGGATGGTGATCACTGAGTCCGTCGGCGGAGTCGTCGATCGTTGCCGAACGTCCGCTGCATGGAACTGCGCAGCGCCTTGGCATCTCCCTGACGTACCGCTCCGGTCCAGGCAGCTGAATCCAGCCGGCGACTGACCGGTCAGAGTGCTGGCCAGCACCCGGCCATCGGCTTCATGATCGCGATACGCCTCCGGATGCCCACTGCGCTGCACCTTCTGGGCGACGTCGTTGATGTCGTCGGTCTCCCAGTCCTTGATCTTGACCAGGGCGTCGTAGAACTTCCCGGTCGCATAGTACGGATCCATCAGCTGCTGCTTGGTGCCCCAGCCCTGCGAGGGCGTTGCTGGAAGAGGCCAACCGAGTCGCTATCGCCGTAGTCGAGGTTGCGGATGCCCGGTTTCCTGATAGGCCGTCGCAAGGGCGATGGACGCGGCGCGGGGCGGCAGCCCGCGGCGTACCGACACGCCCGCGATGATCGACGCGAAGTGGGCCTGGTCGAGGTCGACCACCGTGGATTTGTTGTTGGCCGTCGCCACGCATCGTTGTTGTCCAGGCACCGGCTCGGTCAGACCGCGGTCACGGAGCCACCAGAAGACCCCGACGCCGCCAGCGATCAAGTACGACGAACGCGACGGCGAGGCAGCCAAGAGCTCGCGGCTGTTCGGGATCGCACATGCGCTCAGTTCGCGTGCAGCTCGGCGTTCAACTCAACTCCACCGCGTTGCCGACGACGCATCTCGACGGCACCGGTCACCGAGTTGCGAATGAACAGCAAGCCGTTCTCACCCGACAAGGTCCGTGCCTTGACCACCTCGCCGCTCGGCAGGGTGACCTTGGTGCCCGCCGTGACGTAGAGGCCGGCCTCGACAACGCAGTCGTCGCCCAAGGCGATCCCGATGCCGGCGTTGGCGCCGAGCAGGCAACGCTCGCCGATCGAGATGACTTCCGTGCCGCCTGCCGGACAAGCGTGCCCATGATCGAGGCGCCGCCGCCGACGTCGGAATCCCGGCCGACCACCACGCCGGCTGAGATGCGGCCCTCGACCATCGAGGTGCCGAGGGTGCCGGCGTTGAAGTTGACGAAGCCCTCGTGCATCACGGTCGTGCCCTCGGCCGAGGTGGGCGCCCAGCCGGACCCGGTCAGCGTCGGCGATGCGTACGCCCGTCGGCAGCGACGTAGTCGACCATGCGCGGGAACTTGTCCACGCCGTAGATGGTGAGATGGCCGCCGCGTGCGCGCAGCCGGATGCGGACCTCGTTCGAAGCCCTCGATGGCACACGGACCGGCCGACGTCCACACGACGTTCGGAAGCGAGGCTGAAGATGCCGTCCATGTTGATGGTGCGCGGCCTGTACCAGCCGATGACTGAGCAGGTGCAGTCTGAGATAGGCGTCGGACGTGCCGGCCGGTGGTGCGTCCAGATCGATCTCGACCAGGACGATCTCGGTGCGGACTCCGCGAGCCTCGTCGTCGACGACCGCCGAGATGAGCGCGGTCGGGGCCGCGCTGTCGTCGGCTACGCCCAGCCGAGGCGACGGGAAGTAGGTGTCCAGCACCTGACCCGAGACGTGGATCGATGCGAGGCCCCATCCCCAGGCAGGCCGAATGGGCGCCGGTTCCTGACGCGAGCGGCGTCAGTCATGGGCAGAGCCTACCGACGCTGTAAGGTGCCGCTCGTGTCTGCGCCTCTCGACCTGGCTGGTGATGTTGTCGAGCTGCTGCGAGCATTGATCGACATCGAGTCGGTCAGCGGTCAACGAAGCAGAAATCGCCGACCGGGTGGAGCAGGCGCTCCGGCCGCATCGCCCACTTGACGGTGTTGCGGGACGGGAACGTGGTCCTCGCGCGAACCGAACTCGGCCGGGCCGAGCGGGTGGTGATCGCCGGCCATCTCGACACCGTGCCCGTTGCCGGCAACCTGCCGTCGTGGACGACGCTGGACGGCGAGGGCAGGGAGATCATCTGGGGTCGCGGCGCTTGCGACATGAAGGGTGGCGTCGCAGTCCAGCTGTCGGTCGCCGCGGCGCTCGCACAGCCGCGGCGCGACATCACCTGGGTGTTCTACGACAACGAGGAGGTCGAGGAGTATCGCAACGGCCTGGGCCGGATCGCGCGGGAGCATCCGGAGTATCTGCAACGGCAGCTTCGCGGTTCTGTGTGAACCGACCAACGCCAGAATCGAGGGCGGCTGCCAGGGGACGATGCAGCTGCAGGTGGAGCTGACCGGAGTTGCCGCGCATTCGGCGCGGTCCTGGATGGGGCACAACGCCGATCCATGATGCCGGCGGCGTGCTGCAACGCCTGGCCGCGTACCAGCCCGCAGCAGATCGAGGTCGACGGGCTGACCTACCGTGAAGGGCTGAACGCGGTCGGGATCAGTGGCGGCATTGCCGGCAACGTGATCCCGGACCGGTGCGTGATCGAGGTCAACTACCGATTCGCCCCTGACAAGTCCGCTGCGGAGGCCGAGGCCTACGTGCGGAAGGTCCTCGACGGCTATTCCGTTCAGGTCATCGATGTCGCCGCTGGTGCCCGACCTGGCCTCGACCAGCCGGCTGCCGCGGAGTTTCTCGCGCGCGGTCGGCGGTCAGGCGAGCGCAAAGCTGGGATGGACCGACGTCGCGCGCTTCAGCTCGATGGGCGTCCCAGCGGTGAACTTCGGCCCGGGTGATCCCACGAAGGCCCACGCCGACGACGAGTTTTGCCCGGCTGAGGATGTCGTCGCCTGCCGCGACGCCCTGATGCGCTGGCTGAGCTGAGTCGTGCGCGTCGATGCGCGCTGCGCGCGGACGGCTCAGCGCCATGCGTACTGATGGAGGTGACCTGCGACGAACCCGAACGTCGGCGGGTGGCAGGGCGCCGTCGGTACGCGGCGAGCGGACCGCAACGCACTCGACGACCGACCAGCGGCTGCTGGAGAGCCGCGGTGCCACGGAGTGGGTGCACACCGATCCGTGGCGGGTGCTGCGCATCCAGTCGGAATTCATCGACGGGTTCGGAACCCTCGCCGAGCTGGGCCCCGCGGTCAGCGTCTTCGGATCCGCCCGTACGCCTCGGGATCATCCGATGTACGCCACCGCCGAGCGCCTCGGCGCGCAAGCTCGCTCGCGCCGGCCTCGCGGTCATCACCGGCGGCGGCCCAGGAGTCATGGAAGCCGCCAACAAGGGCGCGGCGGAGGCGGGCGGCGTCTCGGTCGGTCTGGGCATCGAGCTGCCGTTCGAGTCAGGCCTGAACCCCTACGTCAACCTGGGCATCAACTTCCGGTACTTCTTCGCGCGCAAGACGATGTTCGTCAAGTACGCGCAAGGCTTTGTCGTGCTGCCGGGTGGCTTCGGCACCTTGGATGAGCTGTTCGAGGCGCTGACCCTCGTACAGACGCAACAAGGTCACTGCTTTTCCAGTTGCGCTGTTCGACAGCGCCTACTGGAGAGGGCTGATTGCCTGGCTGCGCAGCGCCGCCAGTGACCGTGGGACGATCTCAGCCACAGATCTGGAGCTGTTCACGGTTACCGACGATGCCGATGAAGTCGTCTATGTTGGATGCTGGCAGACCAGCCGATGCCGGCTTCGCCGCGCCGTCCAGAGTGAGGGCTGATACCGGAGCGGCGAGGCGCGTCGTGCGGCCGACCGCTTGTGCAGGCGTGAAAGCATTCACCCATGGAGTGGTTGATCGCCGTCGTCGCCGTCGCCGCATTGGGCGTCGCCGCGATGGCGGCCGCGGGAGGGATGGGACAGATGAGCAGGGACCCGGTGTACGACACATACCGGCAGGACCTTCCCAACTGGCGGAGCCCTCACCGCTGAAGAGCTGAGGAGCATTCGCTTCGGCGTCACGCTTCGCGGGTATGCGATGGCCCAGGTGGATGACCTGCTCGATCGGCTCGCCCTCGAGATCGCGGAGCGGGACGCGTTGATCGCGGAGCTGGCGCAGGGTGCCACGGTCTCCCAACGCCTGCTTGGAGTCGACGGCCTCGGCGCGGGCGGCCGAGCAACCGATTGCGGCCGACGACTCCGGCGAGTGCACCCCGCTCCGCTGGAGTTTCCGCCATCTGCGATCGACAACCGGCGAGCCGGGCCGGCGGCGGGACAACTAGGTGAGCGTGCGGCTCGAGGTCTCGAGTGATGTGAGCGCTCCGTGGCCGCAGTCTGGGACGTGCTCGTCGACTGGGCCGGCCAATCTCGCTGGATTCCGCTGACGACGGTGAGGACGACCCATGACCGCAGCATTGGGGTTGGCGTACGAGCTGAGGCGTTGTCTGGTGTATGGCTCGGTCGCATTCCGTTGGGGCTGCTGGATCGCTTCATTGTGACCGGCTGGTCTCCACCGGCCGATGACGCCGCAGAGCTTGGAGGTCTTGCACCTTGGCCCGTACTTCACCGGCGAAGGCGTCTTCCGGCTGACGGGCCATGACGGAAAGACCACTGTCTCGTGCACTGAGGTCTTCTCAATTCCAGGCGGGACGTGCTGTTGAGTGGCTCGCTCGGCTCGCGCTGCCGGTGCTGCGCGCTGGCTTCGCGAGCAGCTTGCGAGCGCTTCGGAGAGATTGTGGAGGCTCGGTGAGCGCTGGCGTTGCACACGGTCCTGACGGACTCTTGCGCTGTCCGTGGGCAATGTCGGCTCCTGAATATCTCGCCTATCACGACGACGAATGGGGCAAGCCGGTCACCAGCGTGCAGGGAATCTACGAGCGCATGACCCTGGAGGCGTTCCAGTCCGGGTTGTCCTGGATCACCATCCTCCGCAAGCGGGAGAACTTTCGGCGCGCCTTCGCGGGTTTCCAGCCCGAGCGGGTCTCCGCCTTCACCGAGGATGACATCGCACGATCTGCTGAGCGATCCCGGGCATCGTCCGTAACCGCGCCAAGATCACCGCTGCAATCGAGAACGCTCGACTAGTTGTCGATCTTGGTCCGAAGTTTGCCGAGATCGTGCTCGGCTATCGCGTGATCGGACGTCCCCGGCCGGCCGCGGGAGAGTGGCGTGCCACTTCGCCGGAGTCAGTAGCCATGGCGCGAAAGCTCAAGGGCCTGGGCTTCCGCTTCTTCGGCCCGACGACGGCGTACGCGATGATGCAGGCTATCGGCCTGGTCGACGATCACGTGGAGGGTTGCTTCGCGCCTCCGCCGGTCTGGGCCGACTGAATCCCGCTCCGGATCACGTCCCAGCCAGAGCCCGACTCTGGTAGGACTAGGTGATACGGAATAATTGACCCGGCAAGTTGCCAGATCACTACAGGATGAGGATGCGCGATGGCAGCAATGAAACCGCGGACGGGTGACGGCCCTATGGAAGTGACCAAAGAGGGACGTGGGATCGTCATGCGGGTTCCGCTCGAGGGTGGCGGTCGGCTCGTCGTGGAACTCAACGCCGATGAGGCGGCCGAGCTTGCGGGCGCACTGAAAGAAGTCGTTGGATAGAGCAACAGCTGACAGCACAAAGGACCTGGTCAGCGGTGACTAGGTCCTTTGCTTGTCTGATGCCGACTGCCAGATGCCTCGTCGCGAAAGGAGAATCCCTGCCATGCACCCGAACTGTGAGGCCGTCAACCGCATTCTGGAGGTCGCCGGACTGCCGGGTCGAGTCCGCATGCTCGACGAGGCGGTAAGCACCGCGCGCGCTGCGGCTGCGTACCTCGGGTGCCCGGTAGGAGCCATTGCCAACTCATTGATCTTCGCAACTGATGGCGGGTCGCCGCTGTTGATCATGACAAGTGGTGCGCACCGAGTTGACATGATCAAGGTCGGAGAAGAGCTCGGAGTGGAACTACGCCGGGCAGCGCCTGAGTTCGTACGCAAACACACCGGCCAGCCGATCGGAGGAGTCGCTCCCGTCGGTCATCCGAAACCTCTTCGCACGATCGTGGACCGCGCGCTGGCCGAGTACGACGAACTCTGGGCCGCTGGCGGCATTCCGCATGCTGTCTTTCCGCTGTCCTACCGCGACCTCATCACGCTGACGAGCGGCACGGAAGCTGACGTTGCTTGAGAGAGGCGAGGCTCAAGAGTTGAACTCGTTGAGGACGGCGACGACCTCTTCGTCGCTGAGCTGCCGAAAATCCTCGTACGCGGCGCCGACCGCGATGAATGGCTCCGGAGTCGAGAGGCAGACGACCAGATCTGCGACCGCCCGCAATGCCCGCACCGCCTGGCGTGCGCCCACCGGAACGGCGACCACGACGGCGGCCGGCCGCGAGCACCGGACGGCCGCGACCGCCGCCAGCATGGTCGAGCCGGTCGCCAGGCCGTCGTCGACAACGATGACGGTCGAATCCGCGACACCGAGATCGCGGTACGGAAAGATGCCGGCACGACGCTCCAGCTCACGTCGCTCCCGGTTACGTGCGACGTCGAACGTCTGGTCGGTGATACGTAGCCCGTCGACGATCTCATCGTTGCGGAATTCGGAGAGCTGGCCGTGCGACCATCGCCAAGGCTCCCATCGCGAGCTCGCTGCGGTCCGGGCACGCCGATCTTGCGTACCAAGATCACGCCGAGCGGCGCGTTCAGCCGGGCCGCCACCTCGGCGGCAACAGGCACGCCGCCGCGCGGGAGAGCCAGCACGACCGGTCTCTCCAGCACCGCCTCGCGCGACCAGCACTTCGGCGAGCAGCGCGACCGGCCACAGTCCGGTTGGCGTAGCGGGTCGCCAGCCTGCGCCGCCGTACCATCAGCCCAAGCCTTAGCTCTGGTGAACCTCACGTGCCCGGCGGTAGACCTCGACGGTCTCCGCGGCGATCTTGGACCAGTCGAACTCCTCGATGCAGCGCTGCCGGCCGGCGAGCCCGAAGGCCCGAGCCTTGTCGGGATCTCTCGGTCAGGGCAGTTGATCTTGTCTGCGAAGTCTGTCCTCGAAGGCGGCGACCGCTGCCGGGTCGTCGGCCTGGGCCGGGTCGTACGGCACCAGGTAGCCGGTCACGCCGTCTACCACGACCTCGGGGATGCCGCCCACCGCCGACGCGACGACTGCGGTCTCGCAGGCCATCGCCTCGAGATTGACGATGCCCAACGGCTCGTACACCGACGGGCAGGCGAACACGGTCGCATGCGAGAGCACCTGGCGCACCTGTCCGCGCGGCAGCATCTCCTCGATCCACAAGACGTTGCCGCGGGTCGATTGGAGGTGGGCGAAGGCATCGCCGATCTGCTGGGCGATCTCGGGCGTATCCGGAGCACCGGCGAGCAACACGACCTGGGTGTCGGGATCGAACTTCTCGGCTGCTCGCACCAGATGGATCAGGCCCTTCTGCCGAGTGATCCTGCCGACGAACACCACGGACGGTTTGTCAAGATCAATTCCAAGTCTCGGTGACGATGTCGGTGCCTGCATCAGGCTTGAACTCGTCGGTATCGATGCCGTTCTTGACGACATGCACTTTGTCAGGATCGAGATTGGTGTAGGAGTCCAACGTGTCCTTGCGCATTCCCGCACTGACGGCGATCACCGCATCCGCGCCCTCGAAGGCGGTCTTCTCGGTCCACGACGAGAGCCGGTAGCCGCCACCGAGCTGCTCGGCCTTCCACGGCCGGTGCGGCTCGAGCGAGTGTGCTGACACGACGTGCGGAATGTCGTGCAATAGACCGGCAAGGTGGCCGGCGAGGTTGGCGTACCAGGTGTGCGAATGGACCAGGTCCACCTCGAGGAATCGGCTGCCACCATCGAGAGATCGGCCCCGAACACCCGGAGCGCAGCGTTGGCGCCTTCCGGATAGTTCTCCGGGTGCGCGGTGGCGCCCTCGCGCGGCTCGCCCATGCACTGAACATCGACATCGATGAGCTTGCGCAACTGCGGCACCAGCTGGGCGACATGCACGCCGGCGCCGCCGTAGATCGAGGGTGGATACTCCCGGGTCAGCAACGAGATGGACAGTCGATCAGTGTCTGCCAGCGCCATAGTTCGCATCGTTCCACAGCGTCAGCGATGTTGACCACAACATGACCGAGAACAGTGCTTCTCAGGCCCGGTATGGGCTAGGTTCAACTCATGCGCGCGCGTCCAAGGGTTCTGGCGATCGTATCTGGCTGGCGGCGAAGGCAAACGGCTGATGCCGTTGACGATGGATCGAGCGAAGCCGGCGGTCCCGTTCGGTGGCACATACCGCTTGATCGACTTCGTCTTGTCGAATCTGGCAAACGCGGAGATGCGGCAGATCGCGGTGTTGACGCAGTACAAGTCGCATTCGCTCGACAAGCACATCTCCTTGAGCTGGCGCATGTCGACCATGCTCGGCAACTACGTCACTCCGGTGCCCGCGCAGCAGCGCCTCGGGCCGCGGTGGTACCAGGGCAGCGCTGACGCGATCTACCAGTCGATGAACCTGATCCGCGACGAGGAGCCGGACTACGTCGTCGTCTTCGGCGCCGACAACATCTATCGGATGGACGTATCGCAGATGCTCGACGCGCACATCGATGGCGGCCTCGGCTGCACGGTGGCTGGCATCCGGGTGCCGCGTAGCCAGGCCAGCGCATTCGGGGTGATCGACGCCGGGGCCGACAACAAGATCAAGGAATTTCTCGAGAAGCCGGCCGAGCCACCCGGCCTGCCAGACGATCCAGAGGCTTCGTTCGCCTCGATGGGCAACTACATCTTCTCGACCGACGCGCTGATCGAGGCGTTGACCGCAGACGCCGAGAACGAAGACTCTCGTCACGACATGGGCGGCGACATCATCCCGAGCTTCGTCGAGTCGCGGCGATGGCCAGGTCTACGACTTCACCGCCAACGAGGTCCCGGGCTCGACCGAACGCGACAAGGCCTACTGGCGCGACGTTGGCACGCTCGATGCCTACCACGAAGCGCACATGGACCTGGTCTCGGTGGACCCGGTGTTCAACCTCTACAACCATGGATTGGCCGATCTGGACCTACCCGGTGCAGATGCCAGGCGCCAAGTTCACACTCGAATGGCGTCGCGCTGGACTCGATCGTGAGTCCGGGTTGCGTCGTGTCAGGCGGCTCCATCGAGAGTTCGGTGCTCTCGCCCAACGTCCAGGTACACGAAGGTGCCACGAGTCGATCATTCGGTGATCTTGTCGCACGCTCATCATCGGGCAGTAACGCGGTGGTCCATCGCGCGATCTTGGACAAGAACGTCGTCGTCCCCGATGGCGCAAAGGTCGGAGTTGACCCCGAAGCTGATGAAGCCCGCGGCTTCTCCGTCTCCGAAGGCGGCATCACGGTGGTCGGCAAGGGCGTCACGGTCTCCGCGACATGAACCCGCCTGCCTCAGGATCGGGGGCCACGAGGCAGGCAAACCTGAGGGTGGAACATTCGGGATCGACGCACCCATGGTTCCTGTGGCGCTCGGAGCAGTTGCAGTGCTCCTGATAATCGTCGGGGGTGTGCTGATGATCACGAACGGCTTCGTCGCCGGTCTGGTGACGTTGATCATCGGTTTCTTCTTCGGCCTCTGTGCGCTCAGCTATCTGTACACGACGCTGCACGGAAAGTTCGTCTGGTGGGCCGATCTCCTCGACGATGCGGCGCTGAAGGGTAGCGAATACGCAGTTGATCTTGGCTGTGGTCGCGGCGCGGTCTTGATCAGTCTTGCGAAACGGCTGACCACCGGGCCGGGTCTCGGGCATCGACCTGTGGTGCAGCCGAGACCAGTCCGGTAACGACATCGAGGCCACCAAACACAATGCCCGGGCCTGCGGCGTCGAGGATCGCGTCGAACTCAACACCGGCAACATCACGACATTGCCCTACCACGATGGGCAGTTCGATCTTGTCGTGTCCAGTCTTGCCATCCACAACCTCAAGGCTCGCGAGGATCGGCGGCAAGCGATCACCGAGGCAGTTCGGGTGCTGGAACCTGGCGGCAAGATCATCATCGCTGACATCAGCCACGCCGAGGAGTACGCGGATTGGCTCACCGAGGCTGGCATGGAGTCGGTGACCCTGCAGGATCTGGGCGTACGCGGCTGGTGGGGTGGGCCATGGATGCCGACCAGCGCGGTCACCGCCAACCGACCTGGTCGGCAAGCACGTGCCTGGGCTTGACCTTTCGCTCGACTGACCTGCGAGATGATCATCGCTTGACGGCGACCAGCAGCCCATCGCCGACGGGGAGCAGCGAGGCCACGAGATCCTCGTTGTCCTTGACGGCGCTCGAGCGCATTACGGATCGCCTCGGTCTCCGGCATCGATGTTGCTGCCGTCGGCCGTACGGTCGTGCCACAGTGCGTTGTCCACCGCGAGCACGCCGCCGTGTCGGAGCAGCCGCAGACCCTCCTCGACGTACTCGGCGTACTCAGCCTTGTCCGCGTCGACGAAGACCATGTCGTAGGCGCCGTCACTCAGCCGCGGCAGCACGCTGAGCGCGGGACCGGCGATCAGCCGGAAGCGCTGGGTCGGAATGCCGACGGCGAGGAATGCCTCGACGGGCCGCCTGTTGATGCTCAGGCTCGATGTCGACGCTGGTCAACACACCGTCTGGCTGCATGCCCGCGAACAGTGCCAGGCCCGAGACACCCTGACCCGGTGCCGACCTCGACGACTGTCTTCGCCTGCACCACTCTGGCGAGGAACGTCAGCGCGGTCGCGGAGCCCCGGCCGATCGGCGCGACTCCGAGCTGCACGGCCTTGTCGCGCGCATGCGCCGCTTGCTCCGACTCACCGACGTAGTCCTCGGCAAACGCCCACGATCCGGGCTTGGGTGCGGCCTTGGGTGAGGTCTTGCCAGCCAAAGAAATTCACGGACCTGAGCCTATCGAAACGGCTCCCGCTGCGAACCCTACGATTGGCGGCATGAGCCATACCGTCGTCGCCGAACTCGTCGCGGCCGTGATGAAGGTCGAGGTGCGAGGTAGGCCAGAAGGTGGCTGCCGACGACCCTGTGGTGATCTTGGAATCGATGAAGATGGAGATTCCGGTGCTCGCCGACGTTGCCGGCTCGGTATCGGAGATCGTTGTCGCCGCAGGCGATGTGGTCAATGACGGTGACCCGCTGGTGGTGATCAAGGTGGCAGAGTCTGATTGCTCCACTCGCTGCGCTCGCTCCGGCGATTTGCGCCGGAAGGGTTGAGGGTGCCTCGCTAAGATGACGGGCATGTCCGTCCCATGTCACCTTCTGGACCACCTTTCGGCCGGCTGCTGACGGCAATGGTGACTCCCGTTCGACGTGGACGGATCGCTCGACCTCGACGCAGCGGCGGGACTCGCAACCTATCTGGTCGATGAGCTCGGCAACGACGGGCTGGTGATCAGCGGTACCACCGGAGAGTCTCCGACGACTTCCGATGCGGAGAAGGCTGATCTGCTGCGCGTCGTGCTTGATGCGGTTGGCGACCGAGCGAGGATCGTCGCCGGCGTCGGCACCTTCAACACCGAGCACACTCTGGAGCTGGCGGCGACCGCAGCCAAGGTCGGCGCAAACGGCCTGCTCGTCGTCACGCCGTACTACTCCAAACCGCCGCAGGCCGGCATCGCTGGAGCACTTCCGCCGGATCGCGGACGCCACCGACGTGCCGGTCATGCTGTACGACATTCCGGGTCGCGCCGGCGGTCGCCATTGCCACCGACACCATGCTGCGGCTGGCCGAACATCCGCGGATTGTGGCTGTCAAGGATGCCAAGGGCGACCTGACGGCCTCCGCGCGAGTCATCGCGCAGAGCTGAGCTCGCGTACTACTCCGGCGACGATGCGATGACCTTGCCGCTGCTGTCGGTGGGCGCCGTGGGCGTCGGTCGGCACCTCGACCCACTTCAGCGCGGTGGGAACCAAGCAGCTGATCGAGGCGTATCTGGCGGGCGATGTTGCCACGGCGCTTCGTCTGCATCAGCAGCTGCTGCCGATCTACACCGGCGATCTTTGCCACCCAGGGCTGCATCTTGGTGAAAGCTGGGCTGCGGCTGCAGGGTCGTGACGTCGGCGGTTTGAGGTCGCCCCTGATCGAGGCCACCCTGGCTGAGATCGACGGCCTGCGATCCGCTCTGGCTGCTGCCGGCCTGCCGCCTGGGGAGATCGTCTCCACTGACTGATTTGCGGCCAGCTTCGGGGCCGCACGTGATGCGGCACAATGAGTACCGCGGAACGTGTCCACACCTCGCACCGTTGGGCAATTGTGAGGAAGGACACGGTCGCACACAGCCTATTGCCAGGGTTCGTTCAGGGCATTGCCAGGATGACAGGCAACAATGAGGCGTTCAGGCTGAACCTGCCCGGCATGCACGGACGTCGTAGGAAGGTCGAACTCAATGGCGCAGTGGCCCGCCCCAGATCCTGAGGCCTGGCAGCCGCCTGCACCCGCGACGTCGCAGGCCTGAACCTGGCGGAGTGGACGCCTCCGACGTGGGAAGAGCTGGTACGCGATCACGGCGCTCGGGTCTATCGGTTGGCGTATCGGCTGACGGGGAATCCGCACGACGCCGAAGACTTGACTCAAGACGTCTTTGTCCGGGTATTCCGCTCGCTGCATCGATTTCAGCCGGGGACGTTCGAAGGTTGGCTGCATCGCATTACCACCAACCTCTTCCTGGACGGCGCGCGGCGCCGGCAGAAGATCCGTTTCGACGGTCTGGGCGAAGGCTCAGCCGAGCGCTTGCCGAGTACCTGGCCGAATCCATCCGAGCAGTTGGCTGACGCGGACCTGACCACGACGTGGCGGCTGCGCTCTCAGCCTTACCACCAGAATTTCGTGCGGCGGTTGTGCTGTGCGACATCGAGGGCCTCAGCTACGAGGAGATCAGCGAGGTTCTCGACATCAAGATCGGAACCGTTCGGAGCCGGATTCATCGGGGGCGGGCGCAACTGCGCACCTCCTCGCGCATCGCAGACCAACCGGAGAACGGCTGCGATACCTAGGGGTTGACGTAGAGGCCGGCGAGATTCCCGACAGTGCGACCTCCAAGTTGGGGGCGACCTCCAAGTTGGGAAGTCTGGAGCCGGCGAGGTCCGCGTGAGGAAGGCGCCTTGCGCTGAACTCGCTGAATTGCGATCAGCGTTCGTCGACGGTGCCCTGAGCGATGCGGATCGAGAACGCCTTCTTAACCACCTCGTCGGCTGTGCTGATTGCCGACGCGACGTCGAGGATCTTCGCGCCGTACGGGAACTGCTCAACCAGACCAACACCGAACCAGGGCCTGCGCCCAGCGATCTGTCGCTGCGCCTGGTTTCGATAGCCGGTCCCGAATCGGTCGCTCCACTGTGGGCAAGGCCGTTCCGCCGTACCCAACCGTCTGGTTCCTCCCGCACTGTCGGTCTGCCAAGTCACCGCCGCAGGGTCAAGCTCCGACTCGCCGCGGCCGCTCGCGGCCGCTGGAGCGACGATCACCGCTGTCGGCGTTGTCGGATACGCCGCCGCGCCAAGCCCGGCGGCAATTGGTGACCCGACGAGCGAGGCTCAGGTGGCGTTTTCGCTCGACGTTGGAACAGTTCCCGCTTGCCAGCGATGCGCTCAACGCCGTCATGTTGACCGACTCCAGAGGCCTGATTGCCAGCTTGTTGCCGCCGCTCGAGGGTCCGACGGACGCTACTGGGCCGATCATGACTGCCGCGGAGGCCAGAGCGACGATGCAGCGAGCCGCCAGTGCCGCTCACTCGGTCAGTTACTCGGGTCGCCAGTCTTTCATCGCGTACCGGAACGGCGGCACCATCGTTGCCCAGATCGAGGTCGAGACGCGCGCGGGGCAGGGGAGTCAGGTGATGGTCAACAGCGTGAACGGTCGGCAACTGCTGAAGGGATTCACCCCGGCGTTGATCTCATCCAGAGTTGTCAATGAGGAGTTGCTCGGCCTGCTGGAACACAACTACCGCCTGAGCGCCACGCGTGGCACCAGTGCGGCCGGCCGCAGCGCAACACTCGTGACGGCTACCCGCGACGGCAGTCCTCTCGTGGCGGCCCGGTGGTGGATTGACGACGCGACGGGCATCGTCCTTTGGGAGGAGACCTACGACAAGAGCGGATCACTCGACTTGTCGTTCGGATTCAGGTCTGTATCTATCAGCCGTGCGGACAGCATTCTGGAGCATTTGCCGCCGCGGTTGGCCGTGCCGCGAACCAACACTTCGCTGAGCCTCTCATCTGCGGCGGAACTCGGCGCCTCGGGATGGTCGTCTCCCCGCAAGCTGGCTGGGCTGTCGCTGGTGCGACTGCGCACCGACCGAGCGGGCAGCCCGGAGGCCGTGCAGCTGGTCTACAGTGACGGACTGACCACGGTCAGTGTGTTCGAGCAACGGGGCCGGCTGACCACGGTGCCGCCGGGTTCGCAATGGGATGCGACCGTGGCGAGCTCACATCCGTAGCGGCGCCTCGAGCGTCGCGACGTGGCAGTCCGGTGACATCGTGTTCACCGTCGTCACCGATGGCAGCGCAGGTGTGCTCGGCGACGTCGTCGCCGCACTGCCCCATGACGGCGCGGAGATGCCGACTACGCTTGGCCGCATCAAAGCTGGATGGGCGAGGATTCTGTCCGATGTGAAGGGTTAGTGCGTGGTGGATGAGGACCGTCCCACGACCGAGGCCGAAGGCGAAGCGTCGGACTCTCGGTACTTTGGTCCGTTCAGCGAGCCGCCGCCCACTTCTTCCACCGCAGACGCTCCATATCGAGCCGGTTCCGACGTTTGAATCCCACACTTTGAGCGTGGCCGCCGCCGAGCGGTGAGCCGGTGCAGGCCGGACGGCCCGGCGGAGCGCTCTTCTTCGGCGACCGGCGCCTGCCCGCGGGGCCTCACGGTCGCCGCCGTCCTCGTTCGGCCCCGGTCATCGCGGTCGCTGCCCTTACCGCCCTCGTGATCGGCGGCCTTGCCGGCTACGGCGGTGCCACACTCGCTCGGAGTGCCAGCGCCTCCGACGTAACTACGGCCAGCCCTTCGGCGCCGACTGTCCCGGGCGTGACGCGTAATCCCGTGTCGCCACCGCCGCCCACAGCCAACACGGTGGAGATCGCGAAGCGGGTACTGCCTGCGACGGTGATGATTCAGGTCGATCGAGGAACCGGATCGGGCTCTCTGATCGACCGCGGAGGGCCTCATTGTGACCAACAATCACGTGGTTGCCGAGGCAGCCGAACGGATCGAGGATCCGGGTGCTCTTTCCGACGGCCGTCGGGTCAACGCCGTGCTCGTCGGCCGCAGCCCTTCCTATGACATTGCGGTGATCAAGGCGAGCGGCGCAGGGTCGGTACAGCCGCTCGAGCTCGGTGACTCAGACAACGTTCAAGTCGGCGAGCAGGTGATCGCCGTTGGCTCGCCCCTCGGGCTGTCTGGCACGGTCACCGAGGGCATCGTCTCGGCGCGAGAATCGGCCTGTGGTGGTCAACTGAGACCAGTGACGCTGACGCGCCGAGCGCGTACATCAATGCCATCCAGACAGACGCTCCGATCAATCCAGGCAGCTCCGGCGGTCCGCTGGTCGATGCCGGCGCGCGGGTGATCGGAGTGAACTCGGCGATCTTGACATTCGGAGCCAGCCCGAAGCATCGGCCTCGGCTTCGCAATCCCGATCAACCAGGTTGCTACCATTGCCGACTCTGTTGATCAAGAACGGCAAGGCGACCTACCCCGTGATCGGCGCCAATGTGCAAGACGCCGCGGCCGGGGTTGAGCTGACCGCCGTTGATGGCCAAGGCCCGGCGTGCAAGGCAGGCCTGCGAGTCAAGGACGTGATCACGAAAGTCGACGGACATCAGGTCGACACCATGGAAGAAATGATCGTCGATATCCGGATTCGACGGCCGGGCGAGGTGGTGGTCTTGGACTACGCCCGCGGGTCGGCACGCGGTCAAGCCCGCGTCACCCTTGGTGGCAGGGAGGGCTGAGGATGACACCGCTTACTGCTCGATATCAACGCTCCCGAGTTCGTATTGCTTCTGGTCATCGCCGATGATCTTGTTCGGGCCGGAGCGACTTACCGGATCTTGCTCGCAAGGCAGCTACGGCTGGTGCGCTATCTGAGGACGGCGGCTGGGTCTGCCCAGCAGCATCTGAGCCAAGAGCTGGGGCCAGAATTCGAGAACCTCGATTTGCGTGACTTGAACCCGAAGACCTTCGTGCAAAAGCACTTCCTCGACGACATCGAGCCGATCATCGCCGATGTGAAGTCCCAGGTCGCCGATGTCGGCAAGACGATCAACAACTCATCTTCAGACATCACCGATGCGATCAACTCCAGCAAGGATCACAGTCCCGAGGTCCGCAGAGCGTCATGGACGGTGCCTCGCCGGGCCCGACCCTGACGCCTTTCGATCTTGAGGCGACTTGATTCTGGTCGTGACGGCTCGCGTCGTCGCGAGGTTGATCGCCTACTCCGTCGTCGCTCGCAGACGGGCACTGCGCTTTCCGCAGCACGGCGAGCGTGCGATTGCCGACGCTCGAGACTCACGGCCGCGCGTGTGCGAGCGAGTTGTCCAGCCTAGCGAGCTGAGGGCACCGGCCGGCTGGCTGGTCCAGGTCGGTCTCGACCAGCGGCACGCCAGCGTCCCCGGAAGCACGCAGCTGCGGGTCGATAGGTATCTGAGCGAGCAGCGGGTCACGGCGTAGCCAGAGCCGCGCGCTGAGCGTGCGCGCGACGTCCGTCACCGCCGCCGGTACCGAAGATGTCGTAGGTATGGACCTGGCCGCAGTGCGGGCACGTGGTCAGCCAGGTAGCGACATGTTCTCCACCACGCCGATCACATGCTGATTCATCATCGAGGCCATCGTGCCGGCGCGCTCCAGCCACTTCCGCAGCAGCGGACTGCGGAGTGGTGACGACCAAGTACCTCAGCGTTGGGCAGCTTCTGGCCCGAGCGAGATTGCTACGTCGCCAGTGCCTGGCGGCAGATCGATGAGCGAGGTAGTCCAGGTCGCCCCAGTAGACGTCAGCCAGCATTTGGGTGAGCGCCCGATCCAGAATCGGCCCGCGCCAGGCGACGACCTGGTCGCGCCGCGGCTTGAGCATGCCGATCGAGATCACCTTGAGACCGCGCGCCGGCACGGGCATGATCATGTCCTCGACAGACGGTGGGCCGCGAATCCGGCGACCCCGAGCATTGCGGGCACCGAGTGCCCATAGATGTCGGCATCGAGAACGCCGACTTTGAGGCCGTGGGCGGCGAGTGCGGCGCGCGAGGTTGACCGTGACCGATGACTTGCCGACACCGCCCTTGCCAGAGGCTACGGCGATGACCTGGGTGAGGGAATCGGGCGCGGGCGAATGGAATCTCGCGCTCCGCCTGGCCGCCTTTGAGAAGTTCCCGCAATGCGCGCGCTGCTCATCCGACATCACGCCCAGCTCGACATCCGACCGCGGTCACTCCGGGCACGGTCAGCGACCGCCGCCGTTACGTCGCGCTGCAGCGGTGTCGCGCATCGGACAGCCCGGAGACAGTGAGCAGCACGCGTACTCGCGAGCGGCCCGTCGGCGTCCACCTGCGATGTCGTCGACCATGCCGAGGTCAGTGATCGGACGACGGATCTCCGGATCGTCCACTCGGTGCAGCGCTTCACGAATCTGCGGCAGCGCTGGATGTTCAGCAGTCGAGGTTGCCGAGGACTGGCTGGACTGGTGAGTCGGGCACGTACCCAGCCTAGGTGAGGTCTGGGCGCAGCGCCCGAAATTCAGGCGACGTCCTCGCTCTCGAGTTCGGCGAGGATGGCGCGCAGCTCAGCCCGGAGCTCGGATCGCAGATAGTCCCGGCGTAGCCAGCTCACCAACCGACATGCGTACGGTGGCAATCTCACGCGCCAGAAAGTCCATGTCGGCTCGGCTCTGCGCCGCCTGCGCGCGGTCCTGCTCCGCGATGACGCGGTCGCGTGCCTCCTGCCGGTTCTGCGCCAGCAGGATCAGCGGTGCGGCGTACGAGGCCTGCAGCGACAAGACCAGTGTCAGAGAAGATGAAGGGATACGGATCGAAGTGAGGCCGCGGTGGACCGTACGGCACATTCCACAGGATCCAGACAACGATGACCACGGTCATGCCGAACAGGAACCGCGCTGTCCCCATGAATCGGGCAAAGGCCTCGGCGAACTTGCCGAAGGCATCCCGATCGACTTTGATCGTGGGGATCGTTGAGCGCCTGCGCCGCCCCGGTGTGTTGAGTCGCTCCGCGTCCCGCACGGCTCTAGCCATGGGTGGTCACCCCTGCGTCGGGCGACTTCGCCGACAGCGCGTCGAGCTCGGTGCCGCGCCAGTCCTCGGGCAACATGTGATCAAGCACGTCATCGACCGTGATCGCGCCGATCAATCGATGATCAGGATCGACCACCGGAGCGTTCACCAGGTTGTACGTCGCGAAGTAGCGGCTGACTTCATGCACGTTCGCCTGGTCGGTCAGGGTCTCCAGCTCGGTGTCGATCAAGCCGGAGACGAGTGTCGACGGCGGCTCGCGAAGCAGCCGCTGGAAGTGCACCGCGCCGACGAAGCGTCCGGTCGGAGTATCCAGTGGCGGCCGGCAGACGTAGACCATGCAGGCCAGGGCGGGCGTCAGCTCTGCGTCTCGGATCCGAGCCAAGGCGTCGGCGACCGTTGCATCGGGCGGCAAGATCACTGGCTCGGGCGTCATCATGCCGCCAGCCGTGGACTCGGCATAGCTGAGCAGTCGCCGTACGTCCTTGGCCTCCTCGGGCTCCATGCGTGCCAACAGCACCTCTGCCATCTCCGGGGCCAGCTCGGCGATCAGGTCGGCGGCGTCGTCCGGATCCATCTCCTCCAAGATGTCGGCGGCCCGCTCGGTGTCGAGCTCAGAGATCAGCTGCACCTGCTCGTCTTCGGGCAACTCCTCCAAAGCGTCTGCCAGTTTGTGATCATCAAGCGCCGACGCAACTTCGGCTCGACGCTCGCGTGACATCTCGTGCAGTTCTGCGGGCGATGTCGGCGGCCTTCATGTCCTCCATCTGCGGCCAGCAGCTGGTCGGTGCCTTGACCGCGATCGAACGCCAAGATCTTGATCGCGGACCAGTCCACGATGGTGACGTGGCCGCGCCGACCGAATCGCCGACGACTCCCCACCTCTCGCAGCGCCACTTGCGACAACTCCCAGTCGTAGGAACGCGCGGGTCGCATGGCGACGTCGAAGATGACTGACGAGCCCTGGATGATCGGTACGCTCCACGGCCAGATCGAACAGATCGTCGATCACCAACATCTCCGGATTCGCGGCGCTCGAAGCGACGCATGTTGACAACGCCCGCTGATGACCACCTGCAGGGCGTCGATGCTGCGTACGCGGGCCATGGGCATGAAGATCCGGTGACGAGCGAACAACTCGACCACCAGGCCCTTGACCCGCGGTGGTCGGCCGGCGGCGCGGCGCTGCACCACGACATCGCGCACCTTTCCCACCTGGTCCCCGGCGCTGTCGAGGACTGGCAGGCCCCGGATGCGTGAGATGAAGACCGAGGTTGCGCTCGCTGCCACGCATCGATTATCACAACCTCACGTCAGCACGGACGATAAAACCCCTCGAGACGATGGCCTTTCTCGGTCCCATGCGCGCTCGGCTGGCGAAGGCCGTTGGGCTCCAAGTCCCAAGATCAGGTCGGCTAGGGTCTGAAACATGGCAGCAGCCGAGCCGATCGAGCTTCAAGGATCTCTGCATCGATTCCGTCAATCCCGACGTCCTCGCGCCCTTCTGGGCGACGGCGCTTGGGCTTCGCGCCGAGCCGAGCGGGCGGCGATTTCAGGCTGGTTGACGATGTGCTCCGAGCACACGCTCTGGGTGAACAAGGTGCCGGAGTCGCGGACGGTCAAACAGCGCGTGCACCTTGACGTGCAATGTAGCGACTGTGTCCGAGCTGACGAAGCTAGGCGCACTCGTCATCGATGAGACGCAGCCGTGGACGGTGCTGGCCGATCCAGAGGGCGGCGAGCTGTGCGCATTCGTCCGGGATCCAGAGTCGTTGGCTGACTACCGCGTGTACGAGCTGGTCGTCGACGCTGCCGATCCGGTCGCGATCGCGTCGTGGTGGGCCGAGCGCTACGCCGCGCAATGTCTGTCATGATCAAGACAGGGCTTTTCCTGGATCGATGGGGTCCCCGGGATGCCGTGGGCAATGGTCTTCCAATGGGTTCCCGAGCCCAAGACGGTGAAGAATCGCATGCACTGGGATGTCTGGGGGACACCGAGAACCTCGTTGCGGCCGGTGCTCGCGCTGCTTCGAGGCCGTGACGACGAGATCGGCTGGGACGTGCTGGCCGACCCGGAAGGCAATGAGTTCTGCGTGTTCACTAGGCACGAGATCTGACGGTGCTATCGGGAGCTGCTCGCGCATATGCCGATCGCTTCGCAGGCTCGGGACGTCAGCACACAGCCGGCACACGACGTCACCGAGTAAATTGGGAGGGCGAACCTTCAGGAGGACACGATGGCTATTGCGCCGCGGCAGTTCGGCTCGCTGTTCGAGCTGCAGTTCCCCCAGTCGGTCGGGATCTACAGCACCTACGAGGACGCTCAGAAGGCGGTCGACTTCCTGGCCGATTCGAAGTTCGAAGTGCAGAACCTCGCCATCGTAGGTACCGATCTCAAGTCAGTCGAGCGGGTCCTCGGCCGTACGCAATTGGGGCACTGTGATTACTCAGGGCTTGCAGTCAGGCATCTCCACCGGGCTTCTCGTCGGCTTGGTGATGTTGATCTTCACTCGACCCGCAAGCATCTTGCTGCTGTTGCTGGTCTCGCTGGCGATCGGCATGGCGCTCGGCATTGGATTCAATGCTGCGGCGTACGCGATGAGCCGCGGGCGGCGTGACTTTCACGTCGGTGACCCAGACGATCGCCACGAAGTATGAGGTGCTCTGCGAGCACAAGGTCGCCGCTCAGGCCCGCGAGATGCCGCAACGCATGCCCGGAGCTCGCGCAGCACAGTTTGATTAGAGGCTGGGCTCGCGCACGGGCGCTGTGTCCAATTGCTCGCTCCGCTCGCTGCGATGTTCGTTGGTTGCCGCCATCTTTGTCGGATCTGGTGAAAGGCCAACAGCTCAAGCGATTCATCCCGCGGAGGATTCACCGTTCCCCGTTCGAGTAGATCATCCGCCGATTCGCTGCGCGACAGCGTCGGGCGCGGCGACCCGCGCGAACCCTACAACCATTCGGTTGCGTTTGAAGCCGAAGTAAAGCGCGATCATGATCAACAGCATGGCGGCCGAGAACGACGAAGTAGCCGTAGTGCCAGCGCAGCTCGGGCATGTTGTCGAAGTTCATTCCGTAGATGCCGGCGATCATCGTCGGCACGACAACGATCGCCACCCAGGCTGAGATCCGGCGCATGTCCTCGTTGTCGGCCACCGATGGCTCGGGCCAGACCCGCCTGCAGGATCGAGGTGAGCACTTCGTCGAAGGACGCGACGGCTTCCGCGCGCCTCGGTGTGATGGTCCGCCAGCTCACGGAAGTAAGCCTTGTGCCTCAGGTCGGTATGACCGGCAGTTCGCGGGTCGCCAGCCGTAGCAGCGGCGCACCGAGCGGCATCACGCAGCGCTTGAATCTCGATCAACTCGCGCTTCAGCTGGTAGACCCGCTCCACCTCCGCTGGCCCTGCCGCGAGCGAAGACCAGGCTCTCGATCTCGTCGACGTCCTTCTCGAACTCCGGCGACGACCTCGAGGTAGTCGTCGATGATCTTGTCGGCGATCGCGTACAGCACCTCGGAGGGCCCTCGTGCCAGCCGGTCCGGATCGGCTTCCATCGTGCGGCGTAGCTGAACTCAACTGCGCGTGCTCGCCGCGCCGCACGGTGATCACGAAGTGATCGCCGAGGAAGACCATGACCTGACCGGTTGCGACACGACCTCCGAGGTGGCTCGGTCAGCTCCTCGTGTTCCACGTATGCGACGGTCGAGATGACCATGAAGAGGTCGTCGCCGAACATCTCCAGCTTGGAGCGAGTGTGGCCGTGCACCGGCGTCCTCGATCGCGAGCGGGTGCAGATCGAACTGCGGACGCCGACGCCATCAGGTCGCTGCATCCGGGGATCTTTGAGTCCGAGCCAGACGAAGCCTTCGCCAGCGTTGGCCAGGTGTGCCGCCACGCTGAGGTTCTCCGCGGGCTTGCGTACGCCGTCGACGTACCAAGCCCACGCGATGATCGAGCTGGGCGGAGGTGAGGGAATCGGTATGACGTCTGGCGCAGGACGCCTGTTGAGCGACTTGATGGCGGGCAGGTAGCGACGCTGCGATGCTGTCGTCATCGCCAACCTCCTCAGGCTCTGTATTGCCGGCGCTCCAGAGTGCGGCGACATCCAGGCCTCGACATCGTCGCTGGTTCGGGGAAGCACCGCCGTCAGATTCTCATTGCCTGTCGATGTAATCAAGATGTCGTCTTCGATCCGTCACTCCGATGCCACGCAGCGGTGTCTGGAACCAGTTCGTCGTCGGGCTTGAAGTACAGCCCGGGCTCGACGGTGATGATCATGCCTGGTTGCAGGACGCCTTCGCGGTAGCTTTCCACCCGCGCCTGCGCGCAATCGTGGACGTCGATGCCGAGGTGATGCGAGGTGCCGTGGCACCATCCAGCGCCGGTGCTGGCCGCCGTGCTCGCCGAGCGTCTCCGCCGACGCTGACCGGCAGCAGCCCCCAGTCGTGCAAGATGCTCGAGCGATCACCGCTATCGCCGCCTTGTGCACGTCGGAGAAGCTGGCCCCTGGCCGCGCCGCGGCGATTCCAGCCTGCTGCGCCTCGTAGACGGCGTCATAGACCATCCGCTGCTCGTCGCTGAAGGTGCCGCTGATCGGCAGGGTGCGGGTGATGTCGGCGGTGTAGAGAGAATCCAGCTCGATGCCCGCGTCGAGCAGCAGCAGCTCGTCCTCTCGAAGCTCGCCGTCGTTGCGGATCCAGTGCAACGTGCAGGCGTGCTCGCCGGCAGCTGCGATGGTGTCGTAGCCGACAGCGTTGCCGACATGCCGGGCGTGCAATGCCGACGATGCCCTCGATCCAGCGTTCGCCTCGCGCCCCGCCGGACTGCCTCGGGAATGCCTGCCACGACGGCCTCGAATGCCAGCGCTGTCTGCCGGCAGGCTTCGCGCATCTCGGCGATCTCGAAGTCGTCCTTGATCAACCGCAGCTCGCTGAGCGCCACGGCGAGTTCACGATCAGATTCGGCCGTCGCCGACTGCTCTTGATCATCTATCACATGTCTGTCGGGGGCCGCGTATCTCTTCGGTGAGTTGTCTGGATTTCGGGTATCGAGGTCGGTCGGGAGCACGCGCAGCGCGACGGTGTCGCCGTTCTTCCGCAGATGATCTCCAAGATCGGAGATGGATGCGCAGGGGATGCCGCAGAGCACACTCATCTCCTCGAGCGACGCCCGCCGACCGACCCAAAGCTCACCAAAGCGGCTGTCCGCGTAGAACTCCTCGGAGTCCCGAGGGGCACGGGGTCTGAAGTAGAGCGTGGCGTCGTGACCAGAGTCGGTGGGCTCCAGCACCAGTACGGCATCTGGCTCCCGATCGGTGCCGAGACCGGTCAAGTGCGCAAAGGCCGAATGGGGACGGAAGCGGTAATCGGTGTCATTTGAGCGGACCTTCAGCCCACCGGCGGGAATGACGAGTCGCTCGCCTGGAAACTGGGCACTGACCCGTTCCCGGCGCTGCCGGGCGGGAACAGCAGCGGGCAGCTGATCTGGGAGGTCCTTCGGGTCGGGCGCCCAGCCTTGGACGATGAACTTCCGGAACGCCTCGGAGAAGGGGATCTGGCGGTTCGGCAGCCCAGGCCGACGATCGCTCATGCGTGCCATTCTTGCACTCGCTGATCGCCGCGCTTCTGAATCTTTGACGCTGGCAGCGGCGAGGACCTGCCGAGCGCGGAGCGAGGAGCGATACCGTGATCCGCATGCCAACCCGCCTGTTCCTCGTCCGGCATGGCGAGACCGAATGGAGCCTGTCAGGCCAGCACACTTCCATCACCGATCTGCCGCTCACCGAGCAGGGCGAGCAGCAGGCGCGCGCACTCCATGGCCGTTTGGCGCCGAAAGATTTCCAGCTGATTCTCAGCAGCCCGCGCAGCCGGGCTCGCAAGACTGCGGAGCTGGCTGGGTTTGTCGGCGCGTACGAGCCGCAGACCGATCCGGATCTCGCCGAGTGGTTCTACGGTGACTATGAAGGCAAGACCAGCAAGGAGATCTGGCAGGCGCACCCGGGCTGGACCATCTGGAGCGGCAGATGTACCTGGTGGAGAATCGACCGCATGAGGTTGCCAGCCGGCTCGATCGGGTGATCGCTCGGGTACGTGGGTCAGGAGTCGACCAGGCCATTTGCTTCGGCCACGGCCATGCGCTGCGAGCGCTGGCGATGCGCTGGCTGGGGCTCGACTTGATGCTGGGCGTGCACTTTCCGTTGGACACCAGCACCGTCTCGGTGTTGGGCGAGGACCGGGGTGAGCCCGCCCTTGAACGGTGGAATGTCCAGCCGTAGGTCGAGGCCATTCAATGGTTTTGTTGAGGCCAATGGTTTGCTGAGGCCAACGAGCTTGTTGAGGCCAATGGGCTTCGTTGAGGACACACTGGCAGCGCCCGCGCCCGGACGCGGTCGCGGCGTTGGACCTACCACGCCGCCAGCACTACCACCCCTCGCCCGCATCCTGGCAGGACGAGGTCGTCTACTTCCTGCTCGTCGACCGGTTCAGTGACGGTGCCGAGAACATGCGACCGCTGCTCGACCGGTCGCAGGCTCACGGATGCCCGTCCGACTGAAGCGACGGGGAACCCTGGCGTTGGGACGCCTGGGCGACGTCTGGAAGTGACCGCTATCAGGGCGGGACATTGGCCGGGGTTACCAGCAAGCTGGACTATCTCCAGGGATTGGGCGTCACCGCTGTCTGGCTGAGCCCGGTCTTCCGGCAGCGCGGCCACCTGGACACCTACCACGGCTACGGTGTCCAGGACTTCCTCGAGGTCGATCCTCGCTTCGGCAGTCGCGATGACTTGGTGGAGCTCGTCCGTCAGGCACACCAGCGCGGGCTTCGCGTGCTGCTCGATGTGATCTTCAACCACTCTGGCGCGAACTGGCTGTACCCGCCGGGTACGCCGGGCGGTGAGCGCCAGCCCGTCACACAACGGACCGGTATCCGTTTGGCGAATGGCTTGAGACGAGGGTCAGCCGATCGCCGCGATCGCTGGCAGTGAGGACGGCGTGTGGCCGAGTGAATTCGCCGATCCTGACCGGTATACGCGAGCCGGCACGGGAAGCCTTGACGCCAGCAGGTCTCCCGATGTCGACAATGCGGAGTTCCGCCGCACCGACTTCGAGGACCTGCGTGACTTCGCCCTCGACGCGCCGGGAACGCTGAGTTTGCTGGCGCGGGTCTACATGTACTGGATTGCGCTCGCAGATTGCGACGGCTTCCGAATCGACACGGTGAAGCACGTGAGCTACGAGCAGGCGCGGAACTTCTGTGGGGCGATCAAGGAGTTCGCAACCAATCTCGGGTAAACGGGATTTCTTCCTGGTTGGTGAGATCCCCGATGACGACTTCGCGAGCCGCTACCTCAGTGCGGTCGGTCGAAACCTGAACGCGAGCGCTCGACATCAGCGGCGGTCGGCTGGCGCTTCGCGATCTCTGGCCCGAGGGACTGGCGACTCCTGGCCCGCTACTTCAGCGGCTTCGACGTCGGATCGGCGCCGCTCGGGTCTCATCGCAATCATGGGTGACAAGCTCATGTCGGTGCTCGATGATCATGATCATGTCTACGGTGAGAAGCTGCGGTTTGCAGCTCGTGCGGTCAATGATCATCAGTCGGCCGCCGCCATGGCCGTCCAGCTGCTGACCCTGGGGATCCCGTGCCTCTACTACGGAACTGAGCAGGGCTTTGCCGGTCCTGAAGCAGTCGGAGCGGCGGTGGCTGCCAGGTTGGGGCAGCTCATGATCGCTATCTGCGCGAGGCGATGTTCGGGCCCCGCTTCCCGCGGGCACCAGGGTCGGGCCGGAGTGCCAGGCCTGGGCGCCGGCGACGGGCTTGATCATCAGCTGCCCGGGTTCGGACCGTTCGGAACTGCGGGAGCTCACTGCTTCGATCCCGACTACCCGCTCTACCGTCGCACAGCCGCGATCACGGCCATCCGCGCCGACTTCCCGGTGCTGCGCTCGGGTCGCCAGTATCTGCGGCCAGTCTCGGTGTTCGGCGAACCCTTCGGATCCAGCGCGAGCGGGCGAGTTGTTCGGCTGGTCGCGGATCCTTGTCGACGAGGAAGCGCTCTGCGTCGTCAACCCGAATGGGTCGGCGTCTCGTGGAGCCGACGTGCTGGTCGACGCACAGCTCAACCTACCAGGCTCGGCGTTCACCGTGATCATGAACTCCTGCGGAGGCCGGCGGAGCAGTCGGCGCTAGTCACCCGGTCGGCAGCCAGCTACTGGTACGCCGTCACGGGCGTCGGGCGTTGCGTATGTCGAAATCCGGGATGTGGGTCCGAGCGAGGCGCTGGTGCTAGTCAACCGACCCTGATCCTGCGATGAGCGATCAGTAGGGTGGTGCCCGCGGGCGTACGCACGCTCGAACGTTCGAGGAGGATGAGGGCGATCAGGGCCGACAAGAGTGCGCAGCTGCGCCTGCTGGATTTGCAGACCGTCGATACGACACTCGCCCAACTCGACCATCGACGCCAGACGCTGCCGCAGCATGCTGCGATCACCAGGCTGCAGACCCAGCGGGCGGCGTTGGCCTCAGATCTGGTGGCGGCGGAGACGACGATCTCCGATCTCGAGCTGGAGCAGACCAAGGCCGAGACCGACCTAGAGCCGGTCGCGAGCGGCCTCAGCCGGAATCAGGTCCGGATCTCGAACGGCACCGTTGCCGATCCCGAAGGCGCTCTCCTCGATGCTGGAGGAGGTCAGCCACCTCAAGAAACGGATCAGCGATCTCGAGGACGCCGAGCTCGACGTGATGGAGCAACTGGAGGCCGCGGTCGCCAATCGGGAGACCGCTGCGGGCTCGAATGGACGCAGGTCGACGACGACCTGGTGGAGACAGTCGCCGAGCGCGACCGGCAGCTCGACGGCGCTCGATGATGAGATCCGGAGGGCTGCGTGCGGAACGAGCTCAGATTGCGCCGCTGATACCGGCGGATCTGCTGGCTCTCTACGACAAGATCGGTGCCAACCATCGGGGAGTGGGCGCCGCTGAGCTGCGGCAGCGCCGCTGCACCGGCTGCCAGCTGGAGATCAACGCGGCCGATCTGCGGGCGTTTTCCGCCGCGCCTGAGGACGAGGTGCTGCGGTGCGAGGAGTGCGGCCGCATCCTGATCCGCACGTCCCAATCAGGCTTGGCTCAGTCAGGTCTGACCAGTCGGGTTTGTGATGGGCAGACGACCACCCGACGCTGCAGCAGGGACCAGGTTTCTTCGATGGCAGTGAAGAACCTGCCGTTCCGACATCTGGCCGCCGCTTGATCATCGAGGCCGGACGGCGGATCCCGCGGCAACCCGGGACCAGCCGCGTACGGAGCACTGGTACGCGACGCCCGAGACGTCGCAAGTCCTGGCAGCCGAGGGCCTGCCCATCGGTCGGGCGACGAACAATGTTGCCGAGTACCGCGGCCTGATTGCCGGACTCGAGATGGCGCGCGAACTCGACTCCGACAGCCGCACTTGAGGTGCGTATGGATTCCAAGTTGGTGATCGAGCAGATGGCTGGCCGCTGGAAGGTGAAGCATGCCGACATGAAGCCGCTGGCGCTCGCGGCTGCGCGGCTGCGGCCAGCGACGGTGACCTGGACGTGGGTGCCGCGCGAACTCAACAAGGCTGCCGACACCCTGGTGAACCGCGCATTGGATGGAGATCCGGTCTCGCGGCAGTACCTAGTCGATCGACGCGGCTGATGCCTGCAAGCCGGTCGCGAACCGCGATCGTCGCGCCGCCGTGCTGCAGGAGGAGCGAGCAGACACGCTTTATCGTCTGCGATCGCGACGCCGAAGTAGGCGGCTCCCGCGCGATCCGCGCGGAGCGAGCATGCAGCGAGCGCGAACAAGTCAATGACACGGTTAAGCTGCGGTCATGCCCGCCCGCAAGCTCGGACTGCCGCCGGTGGTTCCCGAGGAGCTGGCAAAGGGCTTAGCGGCTATTCGGGCAAGCGCAGACGTGCCGTCGCACTTCCCGCTCGACGTCCAGGTCGCCGCGGAGAAGGCCGCCGCCGAGCCACGACTTCCTGATCTTGATCGCACGGATCTGGAATTGATCACCATCGATCCGGCCGGTTCTCCTGATCTTGATCAGGCGCTGCACATTACCCGGGGCCGAGTGGTGAGTTCGTGATCTCCTACGCGATCGCTGATGTCGCCGCCTTCGTCCGACCCGGCGATCCGATCGATCTTGAGGCGCACCGCCGCGGGACCACGCTCTATGCGCCCGACTGTCGCGCGCCGCTCCACCCGCCGGTGCTCAGCGAGGGCGCAGCCAGCCTGCTGCCGAACGAAGTTCCGACCGGCGCTGCTGTGGACGATCACGCTGGACCATCGCGGTCAGACGGTTGCGGCAGACGTGGTACGGGCCAGGGTCCGCAGCCGCGCCCAGCTGAGCTATCGAGCCAGGCCCAGGCGGAGATCGACAGCACGTATGCCCCGCGCAGACTCTCGGCCTGTTGAAGCTGGTGGGCCAGTGGCGTGAGATCCGGGAACATGATCGCGGTGGAGTCAGCCTGAAGATCCCGCAGCAGGAGATCCAGCCACACGGCAGACGGCTGGACACTCGGTTTCCGAGCCCCGAGCCAGTAGAGGGATGGAACGCCCAGATCTCGCTGCTCACGGGCATGGCCGCCGCCCACATCATGCTCTATGGACAGGTAGGCATCTTGCGGACCATGCCGCCGGCGGATCCCACTCGCTGCGCCGGCTCCGCCAGGTTGCCAAGGCACTGCGGATCGTCTGGCCACCGGAGATGGACTACGCCGACTTCGTGCGTACGCTCAGCCCGACTCGGCCCGATCAGGCGGCGATGCTCAACGCCTCCACGGTGTTGTTCCGCGGCGCCGGCTATCGAAGCTTCAGCGGGGCATACCCGACGACGCCGACCATGCCGCACTTGCCAGCGATTACACCCACGCTACGGCCCCCTTGCGACGGCTCGTTGATCGATACGTCGGCGAAATCTGCGTCGCTTTGTGCGCTGATCAGCCTGTTCCGGGATGGGTCTTTCGTGCGCTCGACAGCCTGCCCGAGCAGATGGCAGCGGCGGAACGACGGGCCAAGAAGTACGAGCGAGCGATCATCGATCTGCTCGAGGTCTACCTGCTGGCCGACAGGGTCGGCCAGACTTTCACCGGCACCGTGATCGAGGTCGATCGTGGCAAGCAACAGCGGCACGCGTCGATGATCTCCGAACCAGCCGTCGAGGGTCGGATCACCGGGGAGGAGCTACGGCTCGGTCAGGAGGTGTTGGTGCGGCTGACATCTGCCGAGCTATGCCAAGGGCCAGGTGGCCTTCGAGATCGCAGGCGGCGATCAGCGGCCCATTTGACGCTTGGCCGCCGCCACCACCGCCTCGGGCGTGAAGCCGAACTTGGACTGCAGCGCCTTGAGCGGCGCCGAAGCACCGAAGGTGCTCATCGCGATGATCGCACCGTTGTGGCCGGCCCAGCGATCCCACCCGAACGAGGAGGCTTGCTCGATCACCACGCGCGCGGTCACACCTGGGGGCAGCACGCTGTCGCGATAGTCGTCGCTCTGCCGGTCGAACAGCTCCCACGACGGCATGCTGACCACCCGTGCCTTGATGCCCTCAGCGCAGCCAGCTGCTCGTACGCCGACACAGCCAGCGAGACCTCGCTGCCGCTGGCTATCAAGATCACTTCCGGCGTCTCGTTCGGATCGCCCGGCCAGCACGTACGCGCCCTTGGCCACGCCGCTCGCCGAGGCGTACTTGCTGCGGTCCAGAGTCGGCAGCGCCTGCCGGGACAAGATCATCGCCACCGGGTCGTGCCGCAGCGGCATGATCACCCGCCAGGCCTCCACGACCTCATTGGCATCGCCTGGGCGCATGTCGATCATGCCCGGCATGGCACGCAGCGAGGCGAGCTGCTCGACCGGCTGGTGGGTGGGACCGTCCTCGCCAACCCCGATCGAGTCGTGGGTGAAGATATGGATGACCGGTAGCTCCATCAGCGCCGAGAGCCGCAGGGCGCCCCGCTGGAAGTCGGAGAAGATCAAGAATCCGGCCTGGTAGGGCCTGGATCTTGCTGAGCGCCAACCCGTTGCTGATCGCGCCCGCAGCGTGCTCCCGGACCCCGAAGTGCAGGTTGCGGCCGGCGCGGTTGTCCGGCTGGAAGTCTCCGGCGCCCTCGAAGGTGAGACGCGACTTGTTGGACGGCGCAAGGTCGGAGGAACCGCCGATCAGCCACGGCACGCGCTGCGCGACGATGTTGAGCACCTTCTGGTTGGTGTCCCGGCCGGCTGCACCCTTCGGGATCCGCTGGATACTCGGGCAGGTCGGCATCCCAGTCCTCGGGCAGCTGGCGACGCTGCATCTTGTCGAGCTGGTCGGCGAGCTCAGGGTATTCCTCGCTGTACGCGGCAAACAGCTCGTCCCAGTCCGACCGCAGCTCGGCGCCGCGCTTGCCTGACACGTCGGCGAAGTGCTCGCGCACCTTGTCCGGGACGAGGAAGCTCTCGTCCTCCGGCCAGCCGTAGAAGCGCTTCGCGCCACGGATCTCCTCGACGCCCAAGCGGCTCGCCGTGCGCGGAGTGGCTGCCCTGCTTGGTGGGCGCGCCGTAGCCGATGATGCTCTTGACGATGATGATGGTCGGCCGGTCCTGCTCGGCCTTGAACGCCTCGAGCGCGCGTGGTGACGCGCGTCGAGATCATTGGCGTCGTCGACGTGCTGGACGGCCCAGCCGTAGCCCTCGAACCGCGTGCCGACGTCCTCGGTGAAGGCGATGATCGGTGCTGCCCTCGATGGTGATCCTGTTGCTGTCGTAGAGCCAGCACAGGTTGGACAGCTTCTGGTGGCCCGCGAGCGAGGCCGCCTCGGCGGCGATGCCTTCCATCAGGCAGCCGTCGCCAGCAGATCGCGTAGACGTCGTAGTCGAAGAGGTCGTAGCCAGGCCGGTTGAACGTGGCGGCCTGCCACAGGCTCGCCATCGCCATTCCGACGCTGGTCGCGATACCGGTGCCCAGCGGGCCCGTGGTGCACTCGACGCCGGCAGTCCAGCGGTACTCCGGATGGCCGGGGCACTTGGAATCGAGCTGGCGGAACTTCTTCAGGTCCTCCAGCGGAACGGCGAGCTCGCCGAGCACCTCGTACTGGGGATTGACCGACTTGACTCCAGCCAAGTGCAGCGTCGAGTAGAGCAAGGTCGATGCATGGCCGGCGGACAGCACGAAGCGATCGCGATTGCTCCAGATCGGATGGTCGGGATCGAACCGCAGGAACTTCTGCCACACCGTGTACATCACCGGCGCCAGCGCCATCGGAGTACCGGGATGGCCGGAATTGGCCGCCTGCACGGCGTCCATGCACAAGCGTGCGGATCGTGTCGATGGCGAGCTTGTCGATGGGATCGCTGTTCCAGAGCAGGGAAGTCGGTGCTGGCGGTCTGGGTCATGGTCAACCTTCCTCGGTGCGCGACCTGCGATCGAAGGTCGCGGTCAATCGTCTGGTCGTCGGCGGACAGGCATGCCTGAGTGCACGCTATCGCCCACGACTCTTTGCGGGAAGAATCGGCCTGGTACATCAGGAGCCGATCCAGGGCTTCGATCAGATGCTGCCGATCTTCAGCCCTTGATCTGGTCCAAGATTCGTTGCGCCGATGTCCTTGCTGATGGCCTGGCCGGGATCATTCGAGGATGATCAGCGTATGATCCGTCGGCCATTCCGTTCGGCGATCTCGGTCCACTTGCTGTCGGGATAGATACGGCGGTCGACCAGCCCGCTGAGGCCCGAGAGGATCCTGGTGTCGTACGGGTTCATTTCTGTGGTGGTGCAGGACTCGACCTGATCGACGGTAGAGCTCGAAGTAATGAGTCGCCGCTTGCTCGTCGGTCGAATTCCAGTACCAGCGCCGATCCCGCGGTCGCCCGATCGATTGACGATAGTTGCCCTCGAGGGCTGCCGTCGGGTCGGTGTAGTCGTCGCGAGTGACGGCTGGCACAACCGAGCGGTGATCACGTCTTGTGCGGCGTAGCGGGATCACGCGCGTGCACCCAGGTCCCGTTGCCCTCTGAAGCCTTCCTCGTCGCCCCCTCGAGCACCGCCGTCTCGCCATCCCGCCGGGATCGGCAGCGACGTGGCCGTCAGGCTTCCAGCCGTCGTCGGCGCCGGCCCACTCGGAGGTGGCGGGGAGGCAGCGTGTTGGTCGGTCGTCGGCTCGCCGGTCGCAGCGGGCGCTGGGTGACGATACGGCCGCCGACGTCGCTGAGATTTGTGGCGCCGACGTGGTGGCGGGCGAAGGCGCGTCGGCAACGAAGGCGAGCAGGCGGCGAGAACAAGGCCGCCTAAACCCACCAGAGAGGATCCGAGCAGCCGGGCGCGGATCGTGGCGGCAGTCATCCGCGATATTCGAAGTGTTGGTAGTCCCTTCCCGGTGACCAGAGACCACCCCAGAAGAAGTCGTACGCGCGCAGCTTTTGGGTCAAGTACGAGTTCTTGTTCAGCATGCCTGACCCGCAGTGGTGTGCGGTCGATGTACGGCTTGCCGCTGTCGGGCCACCACTTGCCGTTCACGTCGCGGTAGGGGTTCTGCACCGGATTGACGTCGATCGATGTCCCGTACGAGTGCGGGGACTGCTTGTAGGGGTTGCCCACCACCTTGCGGCAGTTGAAGGCGCTCGCTGTTGTTCGCCTCCATCTGCACGAGGATCGTTGCCGTCGTAGACATTCGGGTTCTTCATCTTCGCGATCCGGAAGCGATGCTGGAGGCTGGTGTCGAAGCTGCGGATCACCTCGGTGGTGAGGTCGGACCGGACGATCAGCAGACCCCTGTGCATCTGTTTGTCCAGGCCGTAGAAGTTCATCGTGACCGTGCGGAGCTTGGACGGGCCGACGGGGCAGCCCTCGTGGTACGTCTGTCGCCACCTCTGCGGAGGTTGTCTGGGTGACGACCGCATTGATCACCGCTATCCGCGCTGAAGGTCTCGCTGCTGCTCACCTCCCAGCGGTCGCGGTTCGGGGCCTTGTAGCTGCCACGGATCCGGTAAGTCGCGAGCGAGCCCTTGCCATAACTCAGCGAGAGTTGAGAATCGGCCCGACGAGTCGGTCGTCGTCTTTGCCGCCGTTCTGGTACGTGCCAGAACGCTTGAACGTCGATCTGCACCTCGACGCCACTCCGTGCCGGCACGATCGTGCCGCTGATTGTCGGGTTCTTCAGCGAGTCGATCTTGGCCACCGGCTGATCGAGGGTGATCTTCGAGTCCTCAACGGTGATCGTCGACCTCGTTGCTGGTGATCTCATCACCGCTGGCGGGCGCGCCACCCGTGGTCGCAGCGAACGTGAACGTGCCGCGTTCGCGGACCGGCAGGCTTGCTGAGTAGCTGCCGCCGTTCAGCTGGGTGGTTGCCTGCAGGCTCCAGCCCGAACTCGTGCCGTGGCGATAGATCTCAACCGGTCTTGCCGTCGCTGAGCCCGGTGGCGTGCGCCACGTGAAGGCGTACGTAGCCGATGTCTTGGAAGAAGCGGCCGCGACACGGCACCGTCTGTCGACTCAATGGACAGGCTCAGCGAGCTCGCGGTTCGGCCGCAACCCCGCCCTCTCCATCGGTAGCGGTGTTGTCGATGGACGGCGTCGCTGAACTGCCGGAAGGCATCGCCTCGCTCCGGGCTTCCACCGCGGGCGCCGGAGTCGGAGGTTCCGGGAGAGGTGACGGTGTCTCGGCCGCTGCTTGGCCAGCCATCATGATCAGGACGACCATCGACGCGGCTGCAGCCAGCCCGATAGCGGTAGTGCGGTGCGCCGGCGACGGAGATCGGCGTAGCTTCACGAGGCCCCCGAGATGTTTCCCGAAACGTGTGTCGTGCCCGGACAGGCTAGAACCAACAGCAAGCAGGGCACGTCGTCGCGCATACTAGCGTTGAAACGCCTTGTCAGGTGACAAAGTCGCCTTGAGTCACCGAAGATGCGCGTCAGCGCAGCGGTAGCTCAGCGAAGAGCGGACGAGTCGGTCGGTAAGCCGGATTCTGTCCGGTCGTTGCCGACCGGGGCGATCATCCATCTGCGACCGCTGTTACCAGCGGCCTGGTGCGATCTACCCGGAGGCTCGGGCGAGCAGCCCTCGAACGCCTCCGCAGACGCGCGTACGCATCCTTTTGATCTTGCTCCAGGTGGGGTTTACCGAGCCACCCCAGTCACCTGGGATGCTGGTGGTCTCTTACACCGCCGTTTCACCCTTACCTCCGTGCCTTGAAGGTGCCAGGCACCTCATCGGCTGGTCAGAGGCGGTCTGTTTTCTGTGGCACTGTCCCGCGGGTCACCCCGGGTGGGCGTTACCCACCACCTTGCTCTGTGGAGTCCGGACTTTCCTCGACGTCGCATGCGCGACGCCGCGATCGCCTGACCGACTCGTCCACCGCTAAGCCTAGTGAGCAAACGCTACGGGAGGGTAAGAACTTCCGCACCGTTCTCGGTCACCACCAGCGTGTGCTCGAACTGCGCGCAGCGGCTGCCGTCCGCTGTGAGCACCGTCCAGCCGTCGTCCCACATGTACCACTCGCCGGTTCCAAGGGTGATCATCGGCTCGATGGTGAACGTCATGCCGGGCCGGATCACGCGTGTCATAGGCCGGCTCGTCGTAGTGCGGGATCACCAGGCCGGAATGAAAGGCGGTGTGTACGCCGTGCCCGGTGTAGTCGCGGACCACCCCGTAGCCGAAACGCTTGGCGTAGCTCTCGATCACCCGTCCGATGACGTTCACCTGCCGACCTGGCCTGACCGCGTTGATCGCGCGTACCAGCGCCTCGTGGGTGCGTTCGGTCAGCAGCCGGCCGGCCTCATCGACCTCGCCGCAGCAGAAGGTTGCGCACGTGTCCCCATGCACACCTCCGATATAGGCAGTCACGTCGATCTTGACGAGATCGCCATCCTCGAGTGGCCGAGCGTCGGGGATGCCATGACAGATGACCTCATTGACCGACGTGCAGCAGGACTTCGGAAACCCGCGATAGCCAAGCGTCGAGGGATACGCTCGGTGGTCGATCAAGAACTCGTGGACCACGCGATCAAGATCATCGGTTGTCACCCCGGGGCTGGATGACCGCGGCGGCGGCATGCATCGCCTGCGGCGGCAATCCGGCCCGCGATCCGCATCTTCTCGATGGTCTCCGCCGACTGGACGTCATCGCCGGTGTAGGGATCAGGCGCGGATCGGCCGACATAGCGCGGCCGGGGAATGCTGGCTGGCACCTCGCGTGGCGGCGAGATGGTCGCCGGCTGGATGGTCACCTCGCGATCCTACGGGGACGGATCGAATGCAGCTGTACGTTGGGGAGTAGCCTCGGCTGCGAGTGTCGGCGGGCTACGCGAGAGCAGCCGCGAAGACGCAGCAGCGCGAAGGAGGGTGAGATGGCGGACGGCGATTGGTGGTTTGACCTCAAAACCCATCAGGTCGTACCAGACAACAACGACACCAAGATCACCGACAGGCTCGGTCCGTACAAGACGCGCGAGGAGGCCGAGCGCGCACTCGAGCGGGTAGAAGAGCGCAACGAGGAGTACGACAACGACCCGCGCTGGAACGACGATCTCTAACCTGCGCGGGGTGAGACAGCAACCTACGCATATGTGGGTTGCGGCACCGAGTCCAGGCCGACCTGGGCAGGCATTCTCAACCGGCGTGATCCACACCGGCAGCCCCAATTCCAGCGCTTTGGCTGTTGCCTCCGCGCGCGTCAAGGTCACGAGGACCGGAGGCGCATTGTCAACCTCGGTCAGCCGGACGTCGAGTCGTACCTCGAAGCCGACGCGGTTGAAGCGCTCGATCCGTCCCGGATAGGCGTCGTCGAACGGGTGGGTCTCGATCTCCAGATCGTGCGGGCGCACCAGGTGGCCATCGAGCGTGGTTACCGGCCCGAGGAAGCTCATCACGAACTCCGAGGTCGGGGTGGTCGTAGAGCTCGTCGGGCGCGCCGACCTGCTCGATCCGGCCCTGGTTGATCACCACGATCCGGTCGGCCACCTCCAGGGCCTCCTCCTGGTCGTGAGTGACGAAGACCGTGGTGACGTGTACCTCGTCGTGCAGCCGTCGCAGCCAGGCCCGCAGCTCCTTGCGGACCTTGGCGTCAAGGCACCAAACGGCTCGTCCAGCAGCAGCACGGTCGGCTCGATCGCCAGCGCGCGGGCCAGACGCCATCCGCTGCCGCTGGCCGCCGGACAGCTGGGCCGGCAGCCGGTCGGCGAACTGGGACAGGTGCACCAGCTCGAGCAGCTCCGCTCACTCGGGCGGCGATCTCCTGGCGCGGCCGCTTGCGGATCTTGAGGCCGAAGCCGACATTGCCTGCGACGGTGAGGTGCCGGAAGGCGGCGTAGTGCTGGAAGACGAAGCCGACGTTGCGCTTCTGGGCCGGCAGCCCGGTGGCGTCGACTCCCTGGATCTCGACCGAATCCGCTGTCGGCGACTTCGAGACCGGCGATGATCCTCAGCAGCGTTGACTTGCCGCCGCCGCTCGGTCCGAGCAGCGCGGTGAGTTCGCCGGTGGCGATGTCGAGGTCGATGCCTTCGAGCGCGACGAAGTCGCCGAAACTCTTGCCGACGCCTGCGATCTTGAATGCTCATCGGGCGGATTCCCTTGTCCAGGTCGGAGGCTGGTCACGACGACCAGCGCGATGACCGCGATCAGCGGCCAGGATGAAGGCCGCGGCGTAGGCGGTGATCGCGTTCATCGACGCCGAACTGCTGGTAGCGCTCCTCGACCAGCAAGGTCGCCGTCTGAGTGCGCATGGCCACGCCGCCGGAGACGATCTTGACCGCGCCGAACTCGCCGAGCGATCGCGCCAGGCTGAGCACCACGCCGTAGAGCAGGGCCCAGCGGATGGCCGGCAGCGTGATGCGGGCGAAGGTCTGCAGGCCTGAGGCGCCCAGGCTGCGGGCTGCCTGCTCCTGCTCGGTTCCGATCTCCTGCAGCACCGGAACGATCTCGCGGATGACCAGCGGCAGGCTGACGAACGCGGTGGCCAGGATGATCCCCGGCGGCGCGTAGATGACCTGCAGTCCTGCCGCTCGAGGTCCGCGCCCAGCCAGCCCGGTACGGCCGCCGTAGACCAGCACCAGCGCCAGGCCGACGACGATCGGGGAGACCGACAGCGGCACGTCGACCATGGCGTTCAGCGCTCGCCGGCCGGGGAAGGTGTAGCGGACCAGCAGCAATGAGATGCCGACACCGAAGATGGTGTTGATCACCACGGCCCAGAACGCCGCCGACGAGCGTCAGCTGGAATGCGAAGATCACTTCGGGCTGGCGCAGGGCGTCGATCACTGGGCCAAGCCGTTGGCGAAGGTCTTGCCTGCGCCACCAGGGCGACCGGCCAGATCACCAGGAGGAACAGGTAGCTGACAACGACGAACGCAGCCTGCGCAGCGGGTAGGTCGCCGTACGGTGCGACGCGGTGTTAGCGCCGGTGAGCCGGCTGGGTGAGCACGCTCACGCATGGCGGCGCCAGCCGCGTTGCCGCTGTGTCAGCATAGCACCACGTCGGGAGAGCAGGTCGAGGCGACGATGACGATCAGTGCGACGACCAGCAAGATCGAGGCCACCGCGGCCGCTTCGGTGAGCTTGTCGCCCTCGACAAAGGACAGGATGCGGACCGAGGCCACCTCGGTGGAGTAGGGCAGGTTGCCCGAGAGCAGCACCAGCGACCCGTACTCGCTGATCGCCCGGCAGAACGAGAGCGCCGCTCCGGACGTGATGGCCGGCGCCAGGCTGGGGAGGATGACCGACCGGAAGGTGGTAAACCGGCTGGCGCCGAGTGATGCAGCCGCCTCCTCGACCTCTGGCTCGAGTTCGATCAGCACCGGCTCGCACCGTTCGGACGATGAACGGCAGGGTCACGAACAAGAACGCCAGGAACACCGCGATCTCGCGTGTTGGCCCAGTTGAGCCCGAGCGGGCTCGACGGCCCGTACAGGCTGAGCAGTACCAGGCCGGCGACGATGGTCGGCAGCGCAAACGGGATGTCGATGACGACCTCGAGCAGCTGCTTGCCGGGAAAGTGATCGCGGACCAGCACCCAGGCGATCGCGGTGCCCATGACCACGTTGACCAGCGGTGACGAGCACTGCCTGACCGACGGTGAGCCTCGAGCGCGGCCAGGGTCTGCGGGCTGGTCAGGGCATCCCAGTACGCCGACCAGCCGCCCGCCGAGGCCTGGACCGAGCACCGCGGTGAGCGGGATGAGTACGAGCAGGCTGAACCACGAGCAGCGCAACGCCCAGCCCGAGCCCGGAGGCGCGGGTGAGCGAGGTCGCGCTCCGGCGCGCGGCCGGCGAGCGATCCACCACCGGTGGTGGTGGCCGCACCGGCTGCGATAGCAGTCGGAGGCTACCGGCGCGGTCTCGACGGATCCCGTGACGCCTGGTGTCACTGCGACCTTGCCCGTTGCCTTCTGGATCTCGGGCACCAGGCCGGTGCCCTCGTCGAAGAACTTCGCGTTCACGGCATCCCAGCCACCCGAGATCGCTGATGGTGAACAGCTTGCGCGGGCACCGGGAAGGGCTTGGCCGGGTTGTTGGCGCCAGCCACCTCGCCGATCGGGGTGTCCGGCAACGACGGGTCGGAAGCCCTTCTTGACGAACTCCTCCTGGCCGGCCTGGACTCAGCACGAAGTCGAGGTAGGCCTTGGCCTTCGGATTGGCGTTCTTCAGCACCGCACCCGGGGTTTTCGATCTTGAGCGTGGCCGCAGGGACGATGTAGTCGAAGTCCTCGCCGGACTGCCGGGCCAGGATCGCCTCGTTCTCGTAGGAGATCAGCACGTTCGCCGCGCCCTGCAGGAAGGTGTTGGTGGCGTCGCGTCCGCTGCCCGGCAGCGCGGCCACGTGGTTGAAGAACTTGGTCAGGTAGTCCTCGGCATCAGCCTCGGTGCCGCCGTTGGCGATCACCTGCTGGTAGGCAGCCAGGATGTTCCATCGTGCCGATCCAGACGAGGCCGGGTTCGGCGTGACGATCTTGACGCCCGGCTTGGTCGAGGTCCGACCAGTCCTTGATGCCGAGCGGGTTTCCCTTCTGCACCACGATGACGACGGTCGAGTCGGAGACGATGCCCTTGGTCGGCCCGGACTTCCAGCTCTCGATCGACCAGGCCGGCCTTGACCAGCCGGGTGACGTCGCCTTCGAGCGAGAAGTTGACGTAGTCGGCCTTGAGGCCGTTGACGACTGCGCGGCTCTGGTCGCCTGAAGCGCCGTACGACTCCTCCCAGACGACGCCTTTGCCCTCTGGGGTCTCGGCGAACTTCTTCTGGATCGCGTTGTTCGCCTCCTTCGGTACCGCGTAGCCCACGAGGTGCAGAGTCGTCGTATCGCGCAGCTACGCCGGCGCCGCGGCAGCGCCGCCGACGCAACCGGTGAGCAGCAGACTGTGGCAGCTAGCTGCGATCAGTGCGCGCGATCGGAGCGTACGCGTAGGAGTTTGCGTATGGACATGGTCGTGTCGCCTTCGGTCGAGAGGAAAGTCCCTCTATCTCTACTGAGGTCGCTAGAGAATATAGAGATCTGTGACCTGCGAATGATTGGTGTTCCGTCATGCGAGATCGGCCGCCGGGCGCGGCGTAACGCTGCTCGCCGCACACGCCGGTGGCGGTCGAGTCGATTCGGGTTACGCTCGTAAGCTGCCGCTCGGGTGATCGGGTCGTCGGCGAGGAGGATGCATCGTGATGCTCGGATCGCGATCAGGGCGTGTCAGGTGGAGGTGACGCGGCGGCTGAAGGTCGGCTGCGAGTTCGTTCATCAGTCGGACCAGCCGACGTTCCAGCCGTGTTCCAGGTCGAGCCGCTGAGTGATCAGAAAGGTCGATGCTCATCGATGAGCGTTGGTCGCTGGAGCCAGATGTGCCGACTCGTACCTACCGCGACCTCTACGGCAATACCTGCCGGCGCTTGATCATTGCCCGCGGGTCGCTCGGTGATCAGCTATCGGGCGACTGTCGCTGTGCCTGATGCCGACCGAGGATGTCGACGAGGAAGCCCCGAGCTCACGCCGGATGAGCTGCCCGACGAGACGCTGATCTACATCCTTGCCCAGCCGCTTCTGCCTGCCGGACGTCCTCGGCGCAGGAGGCGTGGAACCGCTTCGGGCAGCACGCCGCCAGGCTATCGGTCGGGTTCAGGCCGATCTGCGATTACGTGCATGATCATCTTCACGTTCGAATACGGCGCGCAGCAGCGCGTGGACCACCGCCGCCGATGTCCACAGCCAGTGGCTACGGGGTGTGCCGGGACTTCACTCACCTCGCCGTTTCGTTCTGCCGCGCGCTGAACATCCCGGCTCGCTACGTCTTCGGCTACCTGCCGGAGATCGACAGTCCCGGCGCGATCTGCCGATGGATTTCGCCGCCTGGATGGAGGTTTACCTCGGTGATCGCTGGTGGACCTTCGACCCGCGAAACAACGAGCGACGCAAGGGTCGGGTGCTGATCGGGCGTGGTCGCGACGCCAGCGATGTCGCGATGGCTCACCACCTTCGGCGCGCCGCTGCTCGAATCCATGATCGTGATCGCCGAAGAGGAGTCGGGCTAGCCTCATGGTGCCGACTGGAGCCGCAACTGGCTCGCGACAGCTGAGGCGCATCAGCTCGCGCGCAGCCCGCGGATCGTCGTCGCGAGCACCGCGTCAAGCTGCGCGTTGCCGATCGGCACTGCGCCGAAGAAGAAGCCCCAGTCCTTGCCGTCGCGTACCACGATGAAGATCGCGTGATCGCCTGCGACAGCTGAGATCGGGCCGGTCGACGGTGATCTCGCTGTCGATCAGCCAGCCGCTGTGGCCGTCGATGCTCGAGCTCTTCGCTGCGGATGTCGGTTCGGGTGGGCAGGTAGGGGCTGTACATGTTGCCGGTGATCACGCACTGCGCCAAGCTCTCGACGGTGTTTCGCGGGTCGTTGACGAAGCCGTCCTTGCGCGCGCAACTGGCCGACCGCGAGCTGCGCGATCCAGGCTGGGTTCTGGCTGACCGGAAGCTGCCTGCTGGAGCACGTCGTAGGCGAAGCTGAAGCGTGGCTCGATCGCTGCCGGCTCGAACGTCGGTTGCTCGGTCGAACGACAGGTTTCCGCCGTAAACCCGGTCGTCGATCGGGATGGGACGCACGCAGATTGGGGTTTCCCTTCGGGCAGCGCACGAGCGGACGGGCGTCGGAGTCGCCGAGGGTCTCGGGGCTCCGTTGTCGGACGTCGGCGAGGAGCTCGTCGCAGGCCACTCGCGTGTCGGGGTAGCTGGCGAGGTTCGTGGCGACCTGCCGGACCGCTGCCGATCGACGACTGCTACGGCGACAACCGTGGCCAGCAGCACGACGAGCACACCGATGATCAGCGCCCGAGCCGACGTCTGCGCGACGGTCTGCTGGGCGACTCACCGCCTGCGAGGCCTCGGTGTCGAGCCGCTCGCCGGCTGTCGCCGGCGGTCGGCCGCGAGGGTCGTCGGTGGTAGACGGTTGACCACTGCGAGCCGTCCCAGTAGCGGTATCGCCCAGGGACCCCCGCAGGGTCGGGGTACCAGCCGGCAAGCTCCTGGCATATCCGGGCTACCTGAGCAGCGGACCTGATCGCGCGGGCATCGGGCAGCGAGGCAGGTCACCTCAGCGACCTTCACGCCAGCCGTTGGTGATCGGCAGCCGCCGATCGCGGCCGAAGGCCTTGAAGCTGATCTTGGTGCCTGGCGGGTACTGCCGTCGCTTGTACTCAGCGCGATCGACCATCCGGATCACCCGATCCGCCAGCTCCGGGTCGAAGCCCATCGCCACGATCTCCTCGTGCCCGGCGTCGCCTTCGACGTAGTCGTCGAGGACATCGTCGAGCAGCTCGTACGGCGGCAGCGAGTCGGTGTCCTTCTGGCCCGGCCGCAGCTCGGCGCTCGGCTCCTTGGTGATCGAGTTCTCCGGGATCGGTGGGGTCTCGCCCCGCTGCAGCGCCTGCTCGTTTCGCCACCGGGCCAGCTTCCAGACCCAGGTCTTCGGTACGTCTTTGATCGGTGCATAGCCGCCGACCGCGTCGCCGTAGATGGTGCTGTAGCCGACGGCCAGCTCGCTCTTGTTGCCGCAGGCCAGCACGATCGAGGGCGGATGCTGGTTGGATTCCGCCATCCAGATCACGGCGCGGATCCTGGCCTGCAGGTTTTCGGCGGCGACGCCGTCGATGATCGATCATCTGGTGGAAAGCATCGACGGCTGGGGCGATCGGCACCGTCATGAAATGCAGGCCGGTGCGTGCGGCAAGATCAGCCGCGTCGCTCTTGGAGTGCTCGGATGAGTAGGCGCTGGGATTGGAGATGCCGTAGACATGGTCTGCGCCCAGCGCGTCACATGCCAAGGTCGCAACCAGCGATGAGTCGATGCCGCCCGACAGTCCGAGATAGACCCGCTCGATCCCGTTCTTGTGGCAGTAGTCGCGCAGGCCCATGACCAGGGCGAGATAGACCTCGGCCATCGCCTCGAGTGGCTTCGCGACAGCCGGCGTGATCAACTCGGCGGGTGCGTCGCCGGCCTCGGAGATGTGGTGGCGGTGAATGATCATGCCGCTCTGGCCGGGCTCGGCGGGAACGGTCCCGTCGGCGAGCTCGCTCTGCAGCGGCGGCAGTGCCGGGAGCAAGATCAAGATCGGCAACCACCAGATCCTCGACGAACTGCAGTGCGCGTACGATGATCGTGCCCGTCCTCGCGGCGATCATGGTGTCACCGTCGAAGACCAGCTCATCCTGGCCGCCGACCAGGTTGACATAGGCAAGCGGGCAGCCCGCCTCCTGGGCGCGCCGCCTGACCAGGTCGCCGCGTACGTCGTCCTTGTCCCGCTCGTACGGGCTGGCGTTGATCACCGCCAGCAGGCCGGCGCCAGCCTCGGCCGTCGCGGCGACCGGTCCGCCGTCCTGCCACAGGTCCTCACAGATGGCAATGGCGACATCGACGCCGCGGATGCGCAGCACGTGGAGTTCGTTGCCGGGCTTGAAATAACGGAACTCGTCGAACACGCCGTAGTTGGGCAGGTGATGCTTGGCGTAGGAACAGACCACCTCGGCCCTGGTGCAGCACCGCGGCGACGTTTTGTGGGTGCCCGCCCTTGGGATGGTCGGGCTCGTTGGTGCGGTCCAGGTACCCGACGACGACGACAAGATCACCAAGCCCGGCGTCGAGCAGCCGGGCGGCGAGGCGAGTGATCGAGGTCCGAGATGCCTCGACGAAGCTGCGCCGCAGCGCGAGATCCTCGACCGGGTAGCCGGTGAGCATCATCTCGGGAAACAGCACCAGGTGCGCGCCGGCGTCGGCCGCCTGCTTCGACCAGTCCATGACAAGATCGGCGTTGGCCGAGATGTCACCGACGGTGGCATTGACCTGGGCCATGGCGATCCGTAGATGAGGCACGCCATCGAGACTACGACGCGACGCTAGCAGCCGTTCGGCACTGAGCGGCCGCCAGTCGAAGGGCTGCCGCACCCGTAACGCTGCTGTTACATCGTGGACGGCAGACTGGGCCGCGTGGACAAGCAGACCGAGTTCGTATTGCGGGCGATTGAAGAGCGCGATGTGCGGTTCGTCCGTATGTGGTTCACCGATGTTCTTGGCTTCCTGAAGTCGGTCGCCGTCGCGCCTGCCGAGCTCGAAGGAGCGTTCGCCGAAGGCATGGGCTTCGACGGTTCGGCGATCGAAGGCTTCGCCCGGGTCTACGAGTCCGACATGCTGGCCCACCCTGATCCGGCGACCTTCCAAGTGCTGCCGTGGCGCGACACCAGCCCAGCCACCGCGCGGATGTTCTGCGACATCACCATGCCGGACGGCTCACCGTCGTACGCCGACCCGCGGTATGTGCTCAAGCGGGCGCTCAAGAAGGCCGCTGATCTTGGATTCACCTTCTACACCCACCCCGAGGTGGAGTTCTTCCTCTTCAAGGATCCGATCGAGCCAGGCAAGCCGCCGATGCCGGTCGACCAGTCGGGCTATTTCGACCACACCCCGCAGAGCCTGGGCAGCGACTTCCGGCGTCGCGCGATCACCATGCTGGAGCAGATGGGAATCTCGGTGGAGTACTCCCATCACGAGGGCGCACCGGGGCAGCAGGAGATTGATCTTCGCTACGCCGACGCGCTCTCCACGGCCGACAACCTGATGACCTTCCGGGTCGTCGTCAAGGAGGTTGCGCTGTCTCAAGGCATCCACGCCTCGTTCATGCCCAAGCCGTTCACCGAGCATCCCGGGCTCCGGCATGCACACGCACATGTCGCTCTTCGAGGGCGACACCAACGCCTTCTACGACGCGAGCGCGGAACATCACCTGTCCAAGATCGGGCGTTACTTCATTGCCGGTCTGCTCCGGCATGCCGCCGAGATCACCGCGGTGACCAACCAATGGACCAACTCCTACAAGCGGCTGGCCGGCGGCGGTGAGGCGCCCAGCTACATCTGCTGGGGTCGCAACAACCGCTCAGCGCTGGTCCGGGTGCCGATGTACAAGCCGAACAAGGGATCCTCGGCCCGGGTCGGAGTTGCGCTCCATCGACTCCGCCGCCAACCCGTACCTTGACCTTTGCGCTGATGCTTGGCGGCCGGGCTGGCAGGGATCGAGGGTGCGTACGACCTGCCCGAGGGCGCCGAGGACGACGTCTGGTCGCTGACGGAACGGGAGCGGCAGGCGCTGGGGATCTCGCCGCTGCCGCGCAACCTCGACGAGGCCATCCACAAGATGGAGCAGTCCGATCTGGTCGCCGAGACGCTCGGCGAGCACGTCTTCGACTTCTTCCTGCGCAACAAGCGTGCGGAGTTCGAGGAGTACCGGCGGCAGGTGACGCCGTTGGAGCTGACCCGGCTCCTTCCCGTGCTCTAGTTACCTCGATTTGTCAGCGTCTCAGAGGGCTATGGCCCACTGAGACGCTGACTAATCGGCCTAGATGTAGCGCGCCGTGCAGGGGACGATTCGCCGCACGGGCAGGACTGGTCGGGACGATCTGCGTAGATGACGGTTCCGCACCTCGGACACCGCTGTCCCTGCGGATTGAGGTGATGAGGCACCCAGACTCCGGTGTGCCAGGCAGCGCCGAAGTCCGTCTGGAACATCTGTCGTACCGCGGCCTTGTGCAGAGCATTGGCTCTGAGCTGCCCTAAGGTTTCCGGATCGTCCCAGAGGGTGAGGGTGTAGAGCCGTTCCGGCAATGACGATCCCTACCCAGCCGAGGAAACCGGGCACCCGTGCCATCTCAGCGACGATTGCCCGGCTCCGCTGCCTCACATCCTCTGCTTCGGCTTCAGAACGGACCTCGATCCAGGTCATGGCGAGAGCGCCGGGAACGCTGGTGTTGGAGGAGCGGAACCGTACAGAGGTGCCGAACGCCAAGGGCCCGACGCTGGTCGGCTGAACAGCGACTTGTGCCCCAAGCTGCTCGAGGAGGGTTCGCTGGTCAAAGTAGCCCTCGACCGACAGCAGTCCCTTGTCACCGACGGTGATCACGTCGATACCGGGCAACTTGATGCCCGCCTCGGTTGGCGGCAGCCCGTTCAACGGGCCGGTCTGGCGTGCCTGTCATGGTCCACTGTGCGACGACGCATGATCCGTCAACAGCTGCCACGTCGAGTTCGAAGCGCAAATCGGGAAAAGCACTGAACAGCCCGGACGCGTACGCGGCAATGCCGGGCGGAACCAGTCGTCCTGAGACCGGGTCCGTGTAACCTCCGTCCGGATCGAAGCAGGCGGCGATGGCATCGCCGTCGCGAATTCCACGCGTCGAAGTACCGCTCCACAGGCTCGAGCAACGTCATCGATCCACCTCCGTACAGTCTGGCGACGCCTACGAGGTCGCCGCGTTCTGAGAAGGGTAGAAACGCGAGCAGTCAGATTCCCAGGTCGAAAAGTGCTCGCTTACTGTCAAGTTGCGCTTGCACCGCGGGCTGTCGCCAGACCCTCGGTCCCGTACAACTCGCGCTGCCACAGCTGGTCTGCGACTCGCTTCGTACCTGCCCGGAGGTGGGCGCGGTAGGTGCTGAATGGCAAACCGAGAAGGTCGGCAGCCTGCTCCTGGGTAGCGGCCGGGTTGATGAACGCGATGCAAGGCGCGGTACAGCCGCTGATCGCGAGGATGGGTATTGAGTTCCTCCGCGCTGAGCCGCAACAACGCACGTAGCGTCTCGGTGGAGGACTGGTCCTGAGCACGATCCGAGACCAGGCGTGAGGACAGTAGTGCGTTGCCGGCCAGTTGGTCCGGCCGGGCGTAGTCGCGAAGGGCCCGGCGGACCGCTGCAACGAACTCGGGGTGAGACAGCACCACAATCGGTCTTTGAGTTTCCATGTCGTCGCGGTCGTCCGACGCGTGGTGGTCAGCTCTCGATCTGCCATCTCGCGAAGCCAGGTCAGGGAGGTTCGGCGCGCCAGTCATGGGCAAAGACGGCGTAGGCGTGACCTCCGACGCTGAACCCGGCGCCGGGCGCGTGCTGTTGGCGGATATGGGCGAAGAATGGCCCCCAACGGTCGAGATCCTCGATGGCGACGAAGGACCAGGACAGCCGTGGCGTGCCGACCGCACGTGCGTCACGTTGATCATGTTGATGGCCTCCCAGAGGCCAGGCGTATCGCTCGGCACCTGGAGTCGGTACGACTCATCGCCCAGCGGCAGTACAGCGACTGGCTCGTCCCGCCGGGGCGGCCCGAACTTCGCAACGTACCTCGTCGCGGCGGCCACGGCCGGGTCGACGCTGCAATCCTCATCGGTTGCAGCGGCCACCTCGACGCATGCAGACGAAGCCGATAACGTCGCCCGCTGCGTTGCGAAACAACGAGAATCCGCCGGGTTGTCTACGCATCCAATGTCGCATGATGCCGGTCGCTGCTGAGCCTTGTTGTCGCTCGAACGATGTCAACCAGCAGCTCGTGATCATCAGGGCCCCGCCGGGCTTGGGGCGGCTTGTCCCAACATGTCCCACTGGTACAGCGGGCGCATGATCGGGTTGTCGCGGTGCAGGAACAGCAGGTCCGAGAAGCCTGATTGACGCTCAGCCATCGTGCCGTGCTGGAGTTGTCGCACGATTCCGCGACGCACATCGTCGTGCAGCTGCCGGTAGCGCTCCGGGCTCCTCCACCTCAGGTCCGCCTCGATCACGTCCCTCGTAAGGTCATGCGGAAACACACCTGCTCGGCCCTGACTCCATGCGAAGGAGAGGCTTCGGAGCCATTCGAAGAGCGCGCTCAGCATCGTCGATCATGAGCGCCTCGGCAAGTCGGTCCTCCGTAGCTGACCGCGCAGATGCGCGCACACCTCCAGCGCCCGGCGATGTAGCGGTGTGGGGACGTCGTCGAGAAGCCGGCGCACCAGCGCCTGACCACGTCGGGATGGCGAACCGTGAAGCGTTCAGGCTGGAATCGATAGAGGTCGGTCAGCAGGACGGGCCAGCGGGTTGCCCATGGGTGAAGCCGAGGATCTCGGCTTGCCGTTGCCCCGGAACGCCACGACTGGTCAAGTAGGTACGGCTCTCCTCAGGGCGGAAATGCGGATTGGCAGCACTTGGAGTGCAGCTTCCCAACCAGGATCGGTCCGCCACTCGACGCTAGGCAGGTGCCGGCTCGCGATGGTGATCAGTGTTTGTGCCGGAGGCTCGGCAAGCTCCTCTCGCAGCCAGCTATCGAGCGGTTCCAGCCGTTCGTAGGTGTCGATGAAGACTTCTGCAAGGCCTGCTATACCGGTACCCTCTCTGCCTCGGGACGTGAGTCGTCCGTGCCGAGGGCCGACTCGACGGCAGTGACAAAGCCTGTGGTGAAAGCCCCACCGCACGGCCGTCGATGCGAGCCGTCACGCCAGCCCGCTTCCTGACGCGACTGGCCCACGTCTGCATCAGGGCTGTTCCTGCCAACTCCACCGAGCCCCGATAGCCAGAGGACGGCGACAGGTTCTGGATGCTTCAGAGATGCTTCCAATGCCGCCAACTCTGCGGCACGCCCAATGAAGCGCCGACGACACTGGCTGCGGCGAGCGTGTCCGCCAACCGTTCCACGCGTCCGGGATCTCGCTGCCTCCATCTGCTCCGACTTGTCAGAATTACAACACCATATTTGGTGCTCAGCTTCTGACAAGTCGGCGATCAGGAGAGTAGGGGAGTACGGGAGAGAGGGTCGGCGCGGAGGCCGGATGCGCGGATGGCGCCATTGCCGACGGCATCGGTCCACTGGATCCGGCCGGTGGACAACCGCAGGAAGGTCGGCGGGTCGGTCTCCACCACATTTGGCGGTGTGCCTCGGGTATGAGTCGGCCCGGGCTCACCCTATTGCGCACTGCACGGCGGCGTACGGCGGCACCCGCTACCTCGACTGAACGGCCTGGATTCTGCCCCGCGAGGATCCCCGCGAGGGTACGCGTGCACCGGGCGAGGGCGCTGCGCTGCAGCGCCGCCGGCAGTCGCCTGGAACTGATCGATTGAGATCGTCGGTGTGTACGACCAACTCGACGATTCGAGTCGCCAGGAAATCCTCGATTGTGGTCGGACCGCGTGGCGTACTGATCACCTGCGACAACCTGACACCCGCCGTCGAGTTTGGCTTGCAAGATCATCAATGGCCGACTCCAGCCGCGTCACAACCTCGGGGCCAGTGAGCCCGTCCGACGCCTCGAGCGTTGCTGCCATGATCATCTCGACGTCACGCCGATAGCGCGTGACGAACTCATGGATCGGCAGGGCGGCTTGCTTGGTCGGTTGATCCAAGCGAACGCAGGAAGCCGGTATGGATGAGAACGAGGTGACCGGTGAGCTGCCGCACAGTCCAGCGCGGCAGCACGGTCGGGCGTTCGAAGGCCTCGGTCGGCAAGTCCTGTAACCATCCCAGCAGACCGTTCGCGACTGCTCGAGTAAGGCCTGCTGCGGCCGCGCACGTCCCGATGCATTCATTGATCGACCTCCGCCGTGACGCTACCAAAGAGCAGTCGCGGCGGAGGGTTGTCAGTACGGCAGCCAAACCTTGGGACAAATCCAGGGACCGCGCTCAGTAGCATCGGGGACGATGATTCGGATCGAGACGACACAGGGCACGCCGGCGCGGCGCGGCTTCGTCGATGCAGAGGCGGCCGAGCGCGTCATCGACCGTTGGGACGACGCGTACGAGCCACTGCTGGACGTGCTCGCTCAGTCTCAGCCGATCCAGATCATGCCTGATGGCTCTGGACCGGCTGTGCGATCGTGTGCCGGAACTGCTGTCGCGGTTGACTGCTGCGCCAGTGCTGGCCCGTCAGCTGATCATGGCCTAGGCGCCAGCAGCAAACTGGCTCAGCACTTGATCGCTCATCCGGAACATAGCTGATCTGCTCGAGCGCGACCTGGTCAAAACCTCTGCGGCAGCGCTGCGGCGAGAGCTGCTGGAAGCACGGGCGCCGACCCCAGCTGCGATACCGCATAGCTACCGATCCCACAGGCGACGAGCTGCGCATCGCCTATCGCGGAGCGCTGCTTCGTATTGCGGCCCGCGACGTGTGTGCGCCCGAGCCCTCGAAGCGGTTGTCGACATAGCCGATGAACTCTCCGACCTGGCCGACGCCACTCTGGGCGGCGCTGTCGGGATCGGCCGACTCAAGCTCGGAGAGAACGCCTTGAAGACCCGGTTGGCCGTAGTCGGCCTCGGCAAATGCGGTGCCCAGGGAGCTCAATTACGTCAGCGATGTCGATGTGCTTGTTCGTCGCTGAGCCTCGTGGTGGATTCCGATGGCGTCTCACTGGTCAGCAAACCGATCAAGCCGCTACAGATCGCCACCCGCATGGCGGCAGAGGATGACTCGGGTCTGTTCGGCGCACACTGCTGCAGGAACGATTTGGGAGGTGGATGCAGCGCCCGGCCGAGGGAAGGCCGGGCAGCTGGTACGACACTGTCCAGCCATCGGATCTACTACGAAAGTGGGCCGAAGACCTGGGGAGTTCCAGGCGATGCTCAAAGCCCGACCAGCCGCCGGGGACCCCGGAACTGGGGCAAGCCTTCCGTTGATCTTGTGGCGCCGATGGTCACGGCGCGCCGCGGAGCGGGAGGCTGCTTCGGTTGCCGATACCCGGCAGGCGATGCGTAAGCGTGTGGTGGCACACATTCCTTCGCGCGATCGAGGTCGTGAGCTCAAGCTGGGGCGGGCGGTTTGCGCGACGTCGAGTTCTCTGTCCAGCTGCTGCAGCTGGTGCATGGCGGTGGACGAGCGATTGCGGTTGCGCGCAACTCTGCCGGTCGCTGAAGATCTGGATCGACTAACGGCTACTGGACGTCGACGACGGCAAGGGATTCGCTCTGGCTTATCGATTCCTGCGAACGCTCGAGCACCGCATCCAGCTCTACAATCTCCGGCGCACTCATCTGCTCCCAAACAACTGATCATGATCTGCGTCGCCTGGGGCGCTCGCTCGGCTACGGAAGGATCCGGTCGAGAGAGCTCCTCAGCACCTGGCGTCACACCGCCCAGCGGGTACGCCGGCTGCACGAGCGGCTCTTCCACTCCCCGCTGCTCGACACGGTCGCCGAGATCCCGTCGAACGAACTCAGGCCGACCCCCGACGCAGCCCTCGACCGGCTGAGGCGCTGGTTACAGCCGACCGCCGACAGCCGCGCTACGATGCATATCGCAGCACTCAGTCAGGGCGTAACCAGACAGGCTGAGATTCAGCGTCAGCTGTTGCCTGCAATGCTCGGCTGGTTCGCGGAAACGCCAAATCCTGATCAGTGGTCGCTGGCGTTCCGTCGGGTGTCGTCGGAGGGCGTTGGGGACTACCACCCTGGTACCTGCGGACGCTGCGTGACGAAGGCGCGATGGCCGCAAGCGGCTGGCCCGCGTCCTCGCTTCCAGCCGGTACGCGGTGGAGCTGCTCAAGCGAGCGCCGCAGACAGTTCAGATGCTTGCCGATGATCAAGAGCTGCAGCCTCGATCAATGGCCGAGCTGAAGGCGGAGATGCACGCGGCCGCCGGCAGGCAGAGCAGCAGTGTCGGGGCAGTCGAGGCGATCCGCGCGATTCGTCCAGGCGAGAGCTTCTCGGGTCGCGGCCGGTGACCTGCTCGAGCGAACGACGCGCTCAGTGTCGGCGCGGCTCTTACCGACCTGGCGTCGGCGACGATCGATGCCACTCTGGCGGTCGCGCGGGAGTCTGCCAGGGAGCCTCCGTGCCACGGATCGCGGCAGATCGCGATGGGTCGCTGGGGCGGCCGTGAAATGTCTGTACTCCTCGGACGCTGACGCCATGTTCGTCATGGAGGATGTCGATAACGGCAGCAATGCTGCAACCGAACCAAAGCACACT